>Ga0316576_10002489_pt1 | contig 10490 bp, 9 predicted proteins | sample S0NA_FD_203075 | JGI IMG/M metagenome (GOLD analysis project Ga0316576, IMG submission 203075) | Rhizosphere microbial communities from salt marsh grasses in Alabama, United States - S0-2_050615r3r5 | ecosystem: Host-associated > Plants > Roots > Rhizosphere | place: USA: Alabama | collected... | reverse complement strand
TATTTCCTGGACAACCAAGCCCAAGCCGCTTTTTACCATCACCGGCTGCAAACCCATTGCAATGCCGCACGGCGCGCTGCCGATTTGAAGCGCATCATGAGGAAGGACATCCCCTTGAAAAAAAAATTGACGCGTTTTGACCTGCAAAAAATGAAGCAGGAGGGCAAACGGGCGGTCTGGATGACTGCCTACGACTACATGACCGCCAAAATTGCCGAAGAAGCCGGACTCGACATGCTGCTGGTCGGCGACAGCCTGGGTATGGTCGTTTATGGCTATACCGGCACAGTTCCGGTGACCATGGACCAGTGTATCTACCACACAGAGGCGGTTCGCAGAGCCGCCCCGAATACATTTGTCATCGGCGATATGCCCTTCGGCTCTTACCAGATCGGTGCAGAAGACGCGGTGCGCAACGCCGTCCGCTTCCACAAAGAGGCCGGCGTGGATTGTATAAAACTCGAAGGCGGTCAACGCGTGACGCCGGTCATCCAAGCCATCTCCAACGGCGGGATGCTGGTGATGGGGCATGTGGGTCTGACGCCGCAGAGTTCGGGGGCACTGGGCGGGTTCAAGGCCCAGGGACGCACGGCGGAGAGTGCCTGTGCGGTAATTGAAGACGCCCGGGCCGTGCACGAAGCCGGTGCTTTCGCCATTCTGGTGGAGGCGGTTCCGCCCGATGTCACCCGCCTCATCGCCGCGGAACTGCCCATCCCGGTCTACGGCATCGGCGCCGGGGACTGTGACGGTCAAGTCATGATCTGCTCTGATATCCTTGGAATCTTTCAGGCGTTTACTCCTAAATTCGTCAAACGCTACGGACAACTGGCAACCGAGATGCGGAAAGTCTTTTCGGACTACGCCGCAGACGTGCGGACCGGACAGTTTCCCGGTGAGGAAAACGTGTATGGAATGGTAGAGGGCGAGTTCGAAAAACTGGAACGGATGCTGAAGAAGCATAAGTGATGTGGCGCATCCACATTCAGAGTTAAAATGTGACGGAATGCAGATCCCTATCAAAGGAGGCGTGTGATGCGAATTCTTTTCAAAAAAATCTTCGTGGTGACCCTATTTTCGATTTTTGCGTCCCTGGCCACATCTCCGATCGGATATGCCCAGACCATCCTTAAATGCGGCACGTCGACTCAGCCCAGCCACATCTACAACCAGGCGGTCGAGTATTTCGCCAAGCTCGTGGCCGACAGGAGCAAGGGTGAAATCGAGGTTCAGCTGTTCCCTGCCTCCCAACTCGGTTCCGAGCGGGACATGGTCGAAGGCCTGCAGCTCGGCTCTTTGGAGATGACCTTGACCTCCACCGGCCCGCTGGGAAATTTCGTGCCCCAGATAAAGCTTTTCAATCTTCCCTTCCTGTTCAAGGACCGCGAGTCCTGTTACAAGGTTTTGGACGGGCCGATCGGAGCCGACATTGCCGCTTTGTTTAACAAGGTCGGCATTCGTTCCCTGGGCTGGTATGAAAACGGGTTCCGCAACATCACCAACTCCAAGCGCCCCATCGAGAAACCCGAAGACATGAACGGCCTGAAAATCCGTGTCATGGAAGACGATGTCTTCATTCTGACCATGAAGTCCCTGGGCGCCAGTCCGCTGCCGATGGCCTTCGGCGAGCTCTACACGGCCCTGGAGCAAAAGACGGTCGATGCTCAGGAAAATCCCCTGGCCGTCATTCACTCTTCGCGGTTCTTCGAGGTGCAGAAATACCTGGCCATGACCGGCCATTTTTATTCGCCGGCCCTGCTGCTGATCAGCGAGATCGCCTGGCAGAGGTTGACGCCCGAGCAGCAGGGTATTCTTGCGGAAGCCGCAACCCAGGCCCGCGATTATGAGCGCAAAATTTCGATGCAAGCCGATCAGACCCTGGAGGCCGAACTAACAAAAGAAGGCATGCAGGTCAGCCATCCCGACAAGGCCCCCTTCGTGACAGCGGTGGCCCCGGTGTACGAAAACCCATCGGTCATAAAAGCCATCGGTGGCGGTGATCCGGCCGAAGGTCAACGTCTGATCGATGCCGTCCAGAAAGCCGCCCGTTAAGCGCTGAAACCCGTCAACCGCCTTAAAGACAAGGCAGTTGACGGCCAAGCAGACGCGCCGATGAGCGGGTTAACCGGCCAACCAACCGATCAGTCGATCCTCAATTCCCCTCCTGCTCCCCTTTTCAAAAGGCGAGGAAGACGACTGCAGAGGATATGAAATTTGACGGCCGCAACCATTGCCGTCGGCTCGCCCTTTGAATCCGGGGCCGGAGGGGGTTAAAATGGAACCGGCCAACCGGCCAACGGACAAAACGATGTTCGACGTCATGGATCGTGTGATAAACTGGATTCTGGCCCTGCTGATGGCGGCCATGGTCGCCATCATCGCCGGCCAGGTCTGGTACCGATTCGTGATGAACGACCCACTCTCCTGGTCCGAAGAACTCGGCCGCTACCTTTTCGTCTGGATTTCTTTTATCGGTGCGGCGGCCGGCGTGCGGTATCAGGTTCATTTGGGAATCGACCTGCTGCAGAAGCTTTTGCCGGCGAACACCTACCGGTTCGTGGTGATCAGTGTCAATCTGATCATCCAGGTCTTCCTGCTGGTGATCATCTACTGGGGCTTCAAGATATTAGGGGTGATCAAATTTCAGACTTCCCCTTCCATGAACATCCCCATGATCTATCCTTACATGGCCGTCCCAGTGGGCGGCATTTTCATGTTCATCAATTCGGTGCGAATTGCCGTGGCGGCTTTTCGGGGCAGGAATCTGACGCCGGAGGTCATGCTGTGACGGTCATCCTGTTCGTGTCGCTGCTGGCCTGCTTCGTGCTCGGGATGCCGATCGCCTTTTCCCTCGGGGTCGCCTCCGTGACGACTCTGCAATACGGGTCCAACCTGCCGTTGACCCTTGCCGCCCAAAGGCTGTTCACGGGCACCGATTCATTTCCCCTGATGGCGATTCCCTTCTTCATGCTGGCCGGCGAGTTGATGGAATCCGGTGGAATCTCCCGCCGGCTGTTCGATTTCGCCCACGCCATTGTGGGGTTCGTTCATGGCGGCCTGGCCATGGTGGCGGTGGTGGCAGCCATGTTTTTTGCCGGCATATCCGGCGCGGCGGCGGCCGATACCGCCGCGGTGGGAGCAGTCTCCATTCCGGCCATGATCCGCAAGGGCTACAAGAAGGGGTTTGCTGCGGCAGTCCAGGCCGCCGGCGGCTCGATCGGCGTCATTATCCCACCCTCCATCCCCATGATCATTTTCGGTGTGGTCGGCGGGGTTTCGATCGGCAAAATGTTTATGGGGGGATTCATCCCTGGCCTTCTCATCGGTGGTGGGTTGATGGCCGCCAGTTATTTCCTGGCCAAAAAAGCCGGCTACGAAAAGGATGCCTTCATGGGATTCCGTGAGATTCTGCGGACCTTTTGGGGAGCGCTTTGGGCTCTGCTCATGCCCGTCATCATCCTGGGCGGCATCCTGGGCGGCATCTTTACACCCACTGAAGCCGCGGTGGTAGCGGCACTGTACGGACTGGTGGTCGGTTTTCTCGTTTACCGCGAGCTGCGGTTGAAAGACCTGCCCCGGATTTTTGCGCGTGCCGCGATCTCCACGTCCACCGTCATGCTGTTGATCGCCACCGCCAACATATTCGGTTGGATTCTGACGGCCGAACGGGTTCCTCAGAATGTGGCCGCCTACCTGGTGACCCTGAGCTCTTCCCGGTACGTCCTCTATGGACTGATCCTGATATGCCTGCTGATCGTGGGCACCTTCATGGAAACCTCGGCCTCCTTGATCATCCTCACGCCGGTGTTTCTGCCGGTGGTGGAAAAACTGGGAATCGACCCGGTTCACTTCGGTGTGGTCATGGTCACGGCCCTGGCGATCGGTATGCTGACCCCTCCGCTGGGAATCTGTCTTTTCATCTCATGCAACATCGCCCATATCCAGCTGTCTGAGATCATCCGCTATATCACGCCGTTTCTGTTGATCATGATCGCCATCTTGGTGCTGATCACCTACGTGCCGGATCTGGTGATGGTCATTCCCAACACTTTCGCGAAGTAAAGGTCTGAAATGACGCTGGTCACTATCCCATTCGGCAACCGACAGCTCGGCTTCGATGTACCGGACGCAAACTTGGCCGAAATATTGAGCCCGCACCCTTCACGGCCGTTGGAAAATCTGTCCGCAGCCATCGAAGAGGCGCTTGAACGGCCTATCGGCCAGGAAGCGCTCGAGCATCGCGTGAAACCCGGCGATCGGGTGTTGATCATCAGCGATGACACCACCCGCCTGACCCCTTCCGATCGCCTGATCCCGCCCCTGCTGGCCCGCCTTAATCGCGCCGGTGTTCCCGACCGTCGGATCGCCTGCATCATGGCCCTGGGCACCCACCGTTACATGACCGCGGCCGAGATGACCGCCAAGGTCGGAGAGGCGGTCATCCGACGGATCGACGTGTTCAACCACGAATGGCGCGACCCGGAAGCACTGATGGATGTCGGCTCTTCAGGCCGCGGCACGCCCCTCAAGGTCAACCGGGCCGTGATCGAAGCCGATGTGATCATCGGTTTGGGGGCCATTGTACCGCATCACATCGCCGGGTTTTCAGGTGGCTCCAAGATCATCCAACCCGGTGTCTGCGGGGCTGCAACCACCGCGGCGACCCATATTCTCTCCTGCGAGGGGGGCGGCGACTCTTTCTTGGGTCACGCGGACAACCCGGTGCGGCAAGATATGGACGACATGGCCGAGAGAGTCGGTCTGCAGTCCATCTTCAACGTGGTAATGGACAGCGAGGGGGGCGTCGTGGGTGTTTTCTACGGCGCCATGCGGGCGGCCTTCAATCAAGGGGTCAAGCTGGCACGCGAGATCTACGGCATCCGATATCACGAGACCCCGGACATCGTTGTGGCCAACTCCTACCCCTGCGAGCTCGATTTCTGGCAGTCCCACAAGGCCCAGTACCCGGCTGTTCGAATGGTCAGGCCGGGCGGCACCATCATCATCTGCACCCCGGCGCCGGAAGGGGTCAGCCCGGTGCACACCGAACTGCTCGACTTCACCGCCTGGCCGTCGGACAGGATCAAAGAGGCCTACCGGCGCGGCAACCTCAAAAACGGCGTCGCCACGGCTCTGGCGATGGCTTGGGCCATGGTGCGGGAAAAAGCCTCGATTATCACCTATTCTCCCGGAATACCCGCTGAAGACAAGAGGCGCCTCGGGCACAGCCACGCTCCGGACATCCAGTGGGCGATCGAAGAGGCGCTCAGACGACAGGGTCCGACAGCGCGCATCAGCGTGTTGACCCATGCACCCGACACGCTGCCGATCGGGCCCGGTGTGGCGCTGGAGAAATTGCCGTGATATGTCAGGCCGTCATTGCCGACGATCTGACCGGTGCGGCCGACACCGGCATTCAATTCAGCCGCTTCGGAAACCAGGCCCTTTTAGTGCCCCACAAAGAACTGGCCGGCATCGATGCGGAATCCATCAAAGGGGTCTTGGCGGTGACCACCGAAAGCCGGAACCTGTCACCGGCCACGGCGGGAGAACGGGTGCGCCAAACCGGAATGGCCATCGGCCGGCTGGGGCCGCAAATGGCCTACAAGAAGATCGATTCCTGCATGCGGGGCAATGTGGGCGTCGAGGTCGCTGCGCTGGCTGACGTGTTCGGCTGCCGGGGCGCACTGATCGCCCCGGCCTTTCCTGACCAAGGGCGCATAACGCTTCACGATGTTCACTATGTGCACAACATCCCGGTGGCCGACAGCGAGATGGCCCGCGATCCGGCCAGTCCGGTCAGGGCGTCTCGTCTCTCGGAGTTGATCGCCCTTCAGTACCGGCAACCGGTGGGTCGGATCGATGCGGCCGATCTCGACGGAGACCCCAGGCGTCTGAAGACACACGTCGGGAACCTTCTGAAGCAAGGCCGCCGCCTGATCGTTTGCGATGCCGCGCATCAACGGCACCTGGAGGTCATTGCCCGCCTGGCCGGCGACCAATTTCCGCACCTTCTGCTAGCCGGATCCGCCGGCCTGGCTCAGGCGCTGGTCCGGTGTCGATTTAAAGAAACTGAAGCACAACCGGCGTCTATGGATGCCGTGGGCGAGCACCTGCTCTTTGTCTGCGGTTCCGGCTCCGATGTCCTCAGGTCGCAGGTCGAAGCGCTGACCCACGAAGCCGGCATCCCGCGCCACATCTTGGTTCCCGGTCGACCGGCCTCGCTGCCCGACCGATCGGATGCCATTGCAAGGGATCTGGCCATGGGAGCGGTTATCCTGCAGCTTGCACCCGCCGAATCATTGGTGTACGATAATTCCGCTGCCCGGCTACTGGCGGCAGAGACCGCCGCCATCGTCCGCTGCCGCCGCCCGGACGGTCTTTTCCTATCCGGCGGCGACACGGCCGCGGCGGTTCTCGGCGCACTGGAAGCGGGCGGGATCCGTCTGCAGATCGAGATTCTACCAGGCGTCATCCGGGGAACAGTAAAGGGCGGTGCCGGCGACGGCCTGCCGGTGGTCACCAAGGCCGGGGCATTCGGTGACCCCGGCACGCTTTTGCAGCTCTATGGCCTTTTGGCCAAAAGCCGATGAAACGCTCCCAATGGACTCAACTGACCAAGAAGGTTTATCGATGACTCAAGCTCCCAGCAAGCCCCTTTTAGGCATCACCATGGGCGATCCCGGCGGGATCGGCCCGGAAATTTGTGTCAAGGCATTGGCCGAACCGGACATTTACGATATCTGTCGCCCGCTGGTGGTCGGCGACACGGAGATCATGATCGAAGCGCTGCGGTTCTGCCGCCTGCCGCTGACGGTCCAGCGCTGCGGCCGACCGGCTGACGGCCGGTACGAGTGCGGAACGATCGATGTGCTGGATTTGAAGAACATGCCCATCGGCCGTCTGCGTCACAAGCAGGTCACCGCCGAACAAGGCCAAGCCGCATTTGAATATGTGGCCAAGGTGATTGAAATGGCCCTGGTCGATCAAGTCGACGCAACGGTCACAAGTCCGATCAACAAGGCCGCGATCAACGCCGCCGGCCATCACTATGCCGGTCACACGGAGATCTACAGCACTCTCACCGCAACCCCCGACGTCAGCATGATGCTGGCCGACGGCAGTTTTCGGGTGGCCCACGTGTCCACCCACGTGTCGCTGCGCGAGGCCTGCGACCGGGTCAAGAAGGAGCGCGTCCGCCGGGTCATCGAACTGGCCTACGATACTCTGTTGCGGTTGGAGATTCCGTCTCCGCGCATTGCGGTGGCGGGTTTAAATCCCCATTGCGGCGAAAGCGGCCTCTTCGGCAACGAGGATGACGAGGAAATCGCCCCCGCGGTGGCGGCGGCCAGGACAGCCGGCATCGATGCCGAGGGTCCGCTTCCGGCCGACACCGTCTTTTCCAAGATGCTGGGCGGCTTGTATGACCTGGTCGTGGTCATGTACCACGATCAGGGCCACATCCCGGCCAAGCTCGTCGGATTCAAATACAATGCCAAAAGCGGGGAGTGGAGCAGCATGGCCGGTGTCAATGTCACCTTGGGTCTGCCGATCATCCGAACGTCAGTGGATCACGGAACGGCTTTCGGTAAGGCCGGCGAGGGGCGCGCCAACCCGCAGTCTCTAATCGAGGCCATTCGCATGGCCGCCCGGTTGGCCGGTCGACGATCATAAAATTTTTAATTTAAAAATTTTATTCTTTATCCTGGTTGAACAACGATCTTGACCACGCACTTGACCCATTCGTCACCATAGTGGTCTTCGGCCACTATCCGCAGGGGAAAACCATGGCGCTCGGGCAGCGGCTGTCCGTTGACCCCGTGAGCCAGAATGATTTTATTCTCTGCCACTTCTTCCAGTTGAAACCGTTCGGTCTTTTCCCACAGATCGGTGGGGCCGTGGACGTCTATCTTGCCGGCACCGGGTTTGAGCCCGGCCACCCGCAGCAGGTCGATCAAAGAAAGGCACTTCCAGTTTCCCAGGTACGAAAACTCTCCGGGGCAGATCAACAAGATCTTGCGTTGAAAAGCGGGCCGGTTAATGATGTCCCGGTAGGAGAGCGTCAATGGACGTGAAACCGCACCGGATATTTCGAGCCGCCACGAATCCGCATCCACGTTGAACAGGCTCTGCCCCATGGTTCCGAAGACATTCATCGAACTGACAGCCAAATGACGGGTGTCCAGGTCGGCTGGATGTTCGTTGAACAGCAGGGTGGCGCGGGTGCCCGGCGGCAGTATTTTGCGCCCGGAGGCCGCCAGCAAATGCCCCAAACCGGTTAGCCGGAAACCACCGATAAGACCCAAGCTCATTAGAATTTTCTTCAAGACGTCACGCCGTGTGCTCATCAGGTCAACTTTTCCTCAGATGATTACCATTTACTTACAGCCGTAATCGTTTCCTGTAAAGGCATGTCAGGCTGAGTGAGATACAAAGCCGGGAATCTGATTTGTCTTGACAGTAATCACGGGTAATGCAAAAAAAGTGGTGTTGCAAGATTCATCGGCACTGCCAAAGAGACACCAAATGGTTACCAAACTGGTATCGCATGTGTCAGGAAATCATTGAAGGGCGTGGCAAGGAACTTGTAAGCGCCGCACAGGCGATTCAGACGAGAGAAGCCAAGATTGCGAAAAAGAGCCATTTGGGGACGGAATCACATCAAAGGAGGGAACGGATGAAAAAAATGACGAAAGTTCTGATCGTGTTGACCCTCATCAGCGGTTTTTTGGCCGTGGCGCATGCGCAGTTCACCAAGCCCGAGGACGCCATTCAGTACCGGCAATCGGTCATGTTCCTGATCGGTCAGCACTTCGGGCGCATGGCTGCAGTGGTCAAGGGAGAGAGCCCGTATGACAAGGCCGCATTCGAGCACAACGCGGCAATCGTCGACACCCTTGCCCCGCTGCCGTGGGAGGCCTTCATGGTTCCCGGCACCGACAAGGGAAAGACCGATTTAAAATCCTCGGCCTTTAAAGAAAAAGACAAGTTTATGCAGGACGCGGAGAAAATGGAAGCCGAGGTTGCCAAGCTTGCCGGCACGGCTAAAACCGGCGACCTCGATGCCATCAAAATCCAATTCGGAGAAACCGGCAAGAGCTGCAAAAGCTGTCACAACGACTTCCGGAAATAGTCCTATATTTTCGTGGAAAATACATTAGCGGACGAGAAGATATACTGCCACACCGGCTATCCCGGCAATCACCACTGCTGCCCAGGTGCGGCCGGTCGGCTCTTCGACCGTGCCGACCCAATGCCGGAAGCCGGTGATCATGGGGGTCACCAGGTTTTCTCGTTTGACAAAAAGATAAAATAAAATCGCGAAAATGTGGATGGCGACCAGTGCGACGATCACTCCCTGATTCCACTGGTGAATATCGGTAATAAAGTCGCTGGTCGCCTTGCTCACCAAACTGTAGAGAGGGCCCTCGGTCATGATGTCGTCGTTGGCGAACAGGCCGGTCCCGGCCTGAATGAAAAGGGCCAGCAGCATGGCGACGATCGACCACCCCCCCAAGGGATTGTGGCCGAAATAGGATGGTGACTCTTTTCGCAGAAGGCCCGTGGCGTAAGCCAAGACTGCTTTCGGCCCGCGCACGAAATCCGAAAAGCGCGACGGCCGGCTGCCGAATAATCCCCACCCCACACGGAAAAGAAGCAGGGATAGAATCACAAAACCGCTCCACTCGTGTATCTGCATCGCATTACCACCGATTTCTGCCGTCACAAAGGAAGTGCCGACAAACGCCACCAGCAGCCAGTGAAACAGGCGGGTCGGCAGGTCCCAGACCGTCACGCGCTGGGGAGCGGAGCGAGCCGGGTCTCCAGGGGGATCGATTTCGCTGCTGATCATTTTTGGATGCCTCCACAACAGGTTTTCTTCAAAATTTTATTTGCGCAACGATCCGCTGTCGGTATTCTTCAAGTGGCACTTTAAGGCTCTGAATGGCCGCCTGCCAGAAAGCCGGATTCGTAAAATCGACGTTCAAGGCCCGCTTTCCTACGTTTTCGACCGTGTCAACGCCCGAAAGTCGCAGAAAGGCCTCGTACTTCGGCAGGAAATCCTGGCCCTCTTGGTGGTAGCGATCGATCAGCCATCTGGCCAGAAGATACCCGAAGGTATAGGGGAAATTATAAAAAGTGGTTTCGGTGATGTAAAAATGGAGTTTCGAGGCCCAGAAATAGGGATCGGCACCGTCCGGCAGCAGAGCGTCGCCATAGATGGTGCGCTGGGCTTCGATCATTAGCGATTTCAGGCGGGACACCGACACCTCCCCTTCCTGCCGTTCCTCGTAGAAAGCCTTCTCGAAAGCATAACGCGTTGTAATGTCGAGCAAGAACACAGCCGCATCGGTCAGTTCGGTATCCAAGATCAGGAGTTTCTGCGGTTCGCCGATTGATGGGTCCCGACCGAGACCCTCCATGAAAATGTGTTCAGCGAAAATGGAGGCGGTTTCGGCCAGCGTCATGGGGTAGCGGCGAGAAAAGGGGCG
>Ga0316576_10002488_pt1 | contig 10490 bp, 10 predicted proteins | sample S0NA_FD_203075 | JGI IMG/M metagenome (GOLD analysis project Ga0316576, IMG submission 203075) | Rhizosphere microbial communities from salt marsh grasses in Alabama, United States - S0-2_050615r3r5 | ecosystem: Host-associated > Plants > Roots > Rhizosphere | place: USA: Alabama | collected... | reverse complement strand
CCACCAGCGCAACGAGTAGGAATCCCGGCAGCCCGTGATATGAAACTTTGCCTTCCGCCATTTCGACCTGGAGCGATTTGCCATGATGTACGCCCAGGTAACGCAGCCCCAGGCCTACCAACAGCCCCCCCAGTGTAGCGACTACGATCGTGAAGAGCGCGCGCGGAATCCCCAGCGATTCGGACAGGCTCTCGTAGAAATGAATACCTTCCCGATAGATCCCCAGGTACAGCACGGTCAGTAGCGCTGTGGGAACCGCCAGAATGACCACCCATAGCAGCAATTGGACATATTCGAACCCCCCGACGAGTTCACGATCTTCCATGATATCTCCTCCCGGCGTTTCTGGTTGATGCCAATCATCTACGACAATCAGCCCTTTGGTTATTCCGGTGCCCAGTCCCAAAAGGGCTTGCCAACCCAAGCAGAATGACGGATCCAAGCCCATTCAGGGTCATGCGCAATGCATCTGCTAGCAGAGTCAACGGCAGCTCCCTCAGCGCGCGATGGGCTTGCGGCGGGGCTCGCCAGGTTAAACTCAGCGGTTGGCAGATGCGCCGGTCGCTTGCGGCGCAGGCTCGACGAACTCGAACCGGTAGCCCACCCCGCGTACGGTGCGAAGCAATCGCGGCTTTCGAGGGTCGTCCTCAATCTTCAAGCGGAGCCAGCGCACATGGACGGTCACTGTGCGCGTGTCCTCCACATAGTCCGTATCCCAGACCGCCTTCATGATCTCCGGTCTGCTGAGGACGCGGCCTGGGTTGCGCATAAAGAAAGCCAGGAGCGCTGCCTCCATAGGGCGCAGACGGCAGCGGGTCTGGCCCTTGTCCAGGGTACGCGTCACGGGGTCCAGGACCAGCTCCCCGACGCGGATCGTGCGTGATGGAAGCGCCGCTGACACCTTCTTGAGCCGGTAAAGCAGCTTGCGTGAGGTAAAGGGCGGGGTCATGAACGCCTCAGCCTGGCTCCCGGCAATGGCGTGACCTTTTTCGAGCATCAGAATCATTGGCACCCCGTCCAGAAGAGGACGGATGGCGTACACGACGTCGTAGCCGGCAGCGCCGAAGGAGGCCACGTCCACGATCAGGATGTGTGGGCCCACAGATCGGCAACGGCTCATCGCCTGTCGCCGGGTACGGGCCAAGAACACGCGGTAGCCCTTCTTTTCAAGGCTCGGTACCAATAGATCAAAAGTGGTCACATCTTTTTCTACGAACAGGAGTCTAACGGGCATGGACCTACTATCTCGGATATTGTTCTCTCCTTCAGAAACGCTGGCGCTGGGATGCGCTATACTCGAGGCTACATCTGGGAGCTTGCCGCCGGCGATCAATCCTGCCGCTAGTCCAGTAGCTTTTTGATCGCTGCGCGAAGCTCGGCTGCTGAAAAGCCCTTCAGTAGTACCTCGTCGGCGCCGGCATCCAGGAACGGCTGGAACTGGGCTAATCTCCCGGCAATGGCGAGGCAACGTGCACGATTCCATTCCTGTTTCATGGCCTTGACCCAGTCCGCCCTGTCCTCGTCGCATAGATCGGCGTCTACGATGACCAGGGCGGGTTGCTGGCGCCCAATCGCCTCCAGCGCTGCCGGGCCACTCTCTTCGAGAGCCAGTGGTTGCAGCGCGGGGAACGAATCAAGCATCGCCTGCAGTCCGTCTCGCAAACGGCCTGACTTGGCGACAATCACCACCTGCATGGTTCTCTCCTGTTTGACAGATTCGCGCTTTGGCCTTTTGCCAGCGCCCATTGCTACCAGGGCCGGAACGCACCCCGTGTTCAACGTGGCAAATTTGACGGCACGGATGCCGAGATCGTTCGCTGTAAATCCAGCAGGGCTTTATGTCCGACTCTCAGCAAGCCTTCTTGTGTCCGGTCCAGATCCACGATGAGGACAAGGACAGCCGTCAGTGCCAGCGCAAAAAGCAACACGGCGATGGGGTTTCTCCTGCCGTCAGCACTGCTGATAAGCCCCACGAGAAGGAATGACAGCCCAGCAATCCCATAGAACACCTGCCACATGAGCGGCGGGAGACGTAGTTCAGAGTTGCCTACCACCCGCAGGCTATGGACGTCTATCACCTCGTTGACTGCGTCTACAAAGAGCCCAAGCATCACTGAGCCCGGGTTTTCGCTGGCCTGTTGCTCGATAATCGACCATAATTGGTTGTGGATCTCTTCGGAACGAAGAATCGACTCGTCCAGTTTCGCCGGATCCAGGGCCGCAAGGCGCAGATCGACATACTCGCGCAAGAGATCCCGCACCGCGACTGAGTCGGTCTCGCCGAGAAAGCCAGCCCTGAGATAGCTCGTCCCGATGGCATTGGCCTCGGTGATGACCAGTTGCCTTCGCGTGTTGTACTGATTGAGGGCAATGCCGATGGAAAAGGCGAGCAAGAACGCCAGCAGGCCCAACAAGCCACCCACCACTGCACCTGTCATTGCGCCGTCTTCCAGGGATGGATCGCGACGACGCAATCGAACACCGACGCGAAAGCCTACTTCAGTGACGAGTAGAACCAACCCCACCGTCAGCAGATAGATAGCCCAGATCGGGAGCCGGTCGAGCACATACATGGCTTTTACCCTCCTGCAGATACGTGCGTCTCCAAGACGGACTGGTGGCCCGGAGAGGACCACCAGTCCTCCAATGCACGGCTACGGCTTGCTACTACTGGCACGCCATCATCGACTTGAACCGGGCGACCTTGTCCTCGAACGGTTCGCCGCTGACATCGACGCGAACCTACTTGATGGCGGACCGTGAACTTGAAGGGCGGTTGATGGTCCGACGTGACCGGTGAGTCGGGATCTACGCCACAGGTGATTCCGTCACTCAGGCCATACATGAACAGCGCCGTTTTCAGATGTGTTTGGATACGCTGTCTGGAGGTGCAACTCAATATACCGCATCACGCCATTGCTGGATTGCCATGGCCATCCCAACCACACATCTTCCTTACGTTCTTGCCGCGGGTTTTGCAAGTTCTATCCGCCGACCTGGACGACGAGCACCTCGATACCCTGCGTGGGATTGCCCCGCGTGATCACCGGCACGCTCGTATCGTTGATCCAGAGAAGCTTACCTGCGCCATCCTCTATCCGTACCCGCAGGCTATAGCTATGACTTTCCTCGATCTGATCGGCGTCATAGGTCACCTCAAAGGGGAGGGGCACCTGTGCGCCGTCGGTATGGATGACCTGTTCGCCGATTACCTCGGACATGACATCTGCCTTGGACACATCCTCAATCCGTACTGTCACCACAGCGTCGGGTTGCAGGGCAATTCTCTGAAGGTAGGTCACAGTTCCAGATACGGTCGCCTGGTTGGAACTCCCGCAGCCTGTCAGGAGTACAAGCCCTAGTAGTAGGAATGGGCCCAAGATCGTCTTCACCATTGGTTCTCCTCTGCTTTCCACGCCACTCGGGCGTTGACCTAGTGGCCTTCGTGGGCCATCATGTCGATGGGAACGAGTTCCCTAGCTCATTAGGGGTGATCTTCCCCTGCTGCCGCTGGGGCCATGGCTGCCTGCTGCTTGCCCAACTCGCCGCCAAGGGGCATGAGGATCACCAACATGAGCAGGGCCCCGATCAGGATCATCACCAGCACATTAGGATCGGAAAAGTTCCCAGCCGCGACGACCATGGCCGCCGAGACATTGCGCTGAGCGGTGCCCAGCCCACTGACCGAACGCATGCCAGGGTCACGACTGGCCAGAAAGTAGCCGATGGCGAGCGAGATGGCAATGAACAGGACCGCGGCGATGAGGGCGCCGCTGCCAATCGTGCCCAGAATCGTACGCCAGTTCAGCAACATCATAAAGCCAAACACAAACAGCAAGGCGGTGCTCGACGCCTGGGCGAACAGGGGCTGGAGCGACATCGCAGTCTCGGCATAACGGGCGCGAATGAACAGCCCGACGCCCAGCGGGATCAGCATCAGCACGATCAACGAACTTGCGATATCCAGGGGGTTCACGCTGACGCCGGGCAGCAACAGGGGCAAGACGATGGGAACATAAACCACCGTCACCACCATCAGCAGCACCATCAGGCCTACACTAAAGGCGATGTTGCCCTTGGCTGCCTGGGCAAGTTTGGGCAGAAAAGGCGCGCCCGCCGCCGTGGCCAGCAGGATGAGGCCGATGCCGAACGCTTCGTCGAGGGGGATGATCAAACGGATGAGATAGGCCACCAGCGGCACCAATACGAAATTGGCCAGCAGGGCCAGGAGAACCAGCTTGATATCGCGCAGTGGATCCACTATCTGCTTGACGGTGAGGCTGAGCCCCATAGCCAGCATGCTGCTGACCACAAAGACCAGGACCGATACATTAGCCAGAACCGTAATAGTGTCTGCCATGGATTAGGTTCGCCTCCTTTCCAAAGGGCGCGAATGTCGCAATCCCTACACATAGATTATGCCACAGTTCCGCTTGGGGTGCATCAATAAGAACCATGATCCTCTCTCACTAAAAGCAGTATCCTTGCCGGTGGTCCCACTCCGATAGAAATAGTGAGCCATCGAGCGACGACGACAACTTCAGCTCGCGGAAGCGGTCGAGCCGTCCGGCGACATCCACGGGCCTGGGCAGCAGCACGATTCCAATCCGATTGCCCAGGTCCCCCTCGGTCTTGGAGGTAGCGGCGAAGGGCACCGGTCACAGATGTGAGCAGCACATCGTTGACCGTACCGCACAGGCGGCTGCCCGCAGCCTTGATGTCCGCTAGACGAAGCGGCCCCGACCAGGCAACGCGCTTGGCCTCGCTGGGACTGCCCCTGAGCGCCGTGTCAGTGTCAGGCGAGGAGAGCATGAGCTCCTGTACTACTGCCGAGGCGTCCCGGCCCAGCCTGGCCATTTCTGCGCTGCCAGGAGGAGGGGACAGGAGATCCCATCCCTTGCGCACCAGGCTCCTCACCGCGCGAGTTTGCCCTTTGGGCTCCGAAGCAGAGGAGCTGTGGGGCTGCTGATCCCAGCAGTCCGTCTGGAGGGGAGGCAGAGGCATATCGGGATCGGAGCTGATCAGCGACAGGAGGACGTGCATCAGGGTCACACCGTCGCCCAAGCTGTGATGCACCCGCCAGATCAGGACGCTTTTCGGACCGTAGTCTTGGGCATAATGTACCTGCCACAGCGGCCGGCCCAAATCGAGCGAGGTGCCGGCCAGCAGGCTCACGAGTTCCTGCAGGGAGGTCTGGTCCCCCGGAGGTGGCAAGCTAGCCTTCCGGAGATGGTAGCGCAGATCGAAATCGCGATCGTCTTGCCAACCAGGTGGCCTCCAGGGAAGCACCGGCTCGACGACCCGCTGCCGGAACCGCGCGAAACACAGAAGACGAGCCTCGAGGGTCAGCTTCAGACGCTCATAGTCTACCGGCGCCGCCAAGACCATGACCCCTGTTCCATGGTTGGAGCTAGCATCATCGTCTGCGCGAAGCATCAGCGTGTCTATGTTTGTGAGGTGCTCCTTCGTCATGTTGCCGTATTCCCCTGATAGCGTTCAATGCGGGCGAGAACTATACGTGGCTTTCAGATCCCACGGATTATCGCATGAGATACACGAGACGGAATAGGCGCGCATGGTCGACTGGCGCACCCAGGATCATCATCCCTGTGACCATCATTAGGTTGGTCGGTTCCTCAAGATGCACAAAGACCGAATTCATGTTGGACATGCGTTGGCTGGCCATACAGTCGTTCACGAAAGCTATTGTGTGGAGTCTGGCACCGGCACCGTGCTAGTCCCTTCCACATCTTCTCCAGGTTCCGGCTGGGCCTGCGCACGGTCCGGCCCATGCTCCAGGAACTCCCGCATCACATAAGCGCGCAGGATGTCGTCGGCGTCGCCGATCTGGAGCACAGCCCGCGTGTTGCCGGCCAAGGCGCGAGCGATTTCCAGCTGTGCACGCTGCATTTCGTACGCCGCGGCATGAGGATATTTCTCCAGACGTTGTTCGAGTGTCGACAGACGCAGCTCTTCGGTTTCCGCATCGAGCTCGGCGATCTGCTTGCGCGTTTCGGCCTGTTGGACCTGAGATTGCAGGGCCTCGCGCTCGCGCTCTACCTCGGCGATGGTGCTCTGCCGGGCGAGGGCCTCGGCGTCCCTCTGAAGCCGCTTGGCCAGTGCCTGTCGTTCAGCATGCTCCGACCGCTGGAACAGAGCCAGCTGGCGGCTCTCCTGCGTACGCAAGAACTCTTCCGGCGGCCGCGCATCGGTGACGTTGATCTTCTTGATGGTCACCCCGTACGGCTCCACCTCAGCCGTTAGCGCCTCCCGCAGGGCACTCGTCTCCCGGCGAGTCAGATCGGCGATCTTGTCTGTGGGCAGCCGCCGCACCTCCGCCCGGATTACATCCAGACACGCAGCGAGAAGGACCTCGTCAAAGTCGTCGGCCGTGATGCTAAAGACGAAGCGATAGGCGTCTGTGATGATAAACGTGATCAGCGTGTCTACCGTGGCCCGCACGTGGTCTTTGGTGAGGGCGCTGACGGCCGGCACGTCGTAAGGAATCTCCCGCTGTGTCACCAGGTGCGTGATGGCGAACCACGGTGGGACGACCTGTGACCCAGCTTCCAATGTACGTACGTGGCGACCGGCCCGGCTGAGTAGAGCGGCAGCGCCTTCCGGGATGCGCACCAAGAAACTGCGATACACGCCAAAGGCGATGAGGCCAACGCCCAGGACACTGCCCATCGAGGACCAGACCCACTGGTCTAACAGTGTGCCGGCAACCAACCCCGCGGCTAGGACGATCAGTCCCGCGATCACGAACTCGTTACGGATGCGGTGCGGGCTGACCGGCACGAGGATTACCGGGGTGCGACCACTGGCATCCTTCTGGGCGAACACATCCCCGGCGCGGTCCAGCGGCACCCGCATCTGGCTCAGCTGCGCGTAGTCGATACCTGGTGTTTCTGTTTCAGTCTGTTCGGTCATCTTGGGTCTCCTTTTGGTTCCAGCAAGTCAGGGTGATGAGATCGGCTCCTAGGCACTTCCCTGGGAGGAATGCCGGTATCGCCGCCGGGCTACTTGTCGGGCCGGAACAACCTGGGGTGCCGACTTCACCGGCCACGGCTCATCTGGCAGCAAGCCTGGGGGCCGCGGGGGCTCACGCAACCTTCCGTAGACATAGCGGAACAGGTTGTGAGCAATAGCCACCATCGGTGCCGCCAGGAATAGCCACACAATGCCAAACTGGCTCAAGGCGACGATGGCGATAACCATGAATGCAGGATGGATGTCCCCACTCACGCGGCGTTCGAACCGCGATACTAGGAATTGATGCACGAGCCACCGGCTGAGGAAGTAGACGCCCAACAGAGCCAGCCCCATCTGCGTGGAACTGGAAAACCCGATGGCTCCGGCAGGAATTGCCCACACAAAAAGACCGATGTCGGGAACAAGCTCCAGCAGGCCAGCCAGTACGGCCGCCAGCAACTTGTATTCTATGGCCAGCAGTCCGAACTGCTCGAGAAGGACCAAGCCAAGATAGGTCAAGGTCCCGACGACGCTTCCCTGCAGCAACAAGCCCCGCAGGGAAGCGCTCAGCGTGCCATCGACGATGCGCACCACCGCCCAGAAATCCGCCCGTGCCCAGTTCGGCAGCGCACTGTCCAGGGCACGTCTGGCAATCTTCTGGTCAGCCATGACTGAGTAGATCCAGGTAGGCAGCACCAGGAGACCGACGACGAAACTGAAGGTCCGGATCAAGCCGAATACAGCCCCTATGCCAAGATTTGCCACGCTCTGGACGTAGGCGGCGAGGTTGTCGCGGGCCTGAACAGCTACCTGGCGCAGCCCATCACGGATGAACTGCTGGGTCGGTTCCGGCAGCGCGCGGAGGTAGGCAACCAGGTCGCCAAAGAAACGGCGCAGGTCCTCCGTGCTGGGCAAGGTTTCGACGAGCTGCATCAACTCGCGCCACAGGGGCACGACGAGGACTGCCACAATGAGAAGCAAGAAGAGGATCTCGCCTAGCATGACCAGCAGGACGGCCAGCCCACGGGGCAGCACCCGGTCCAGCCCCTCGACAAGGGGCGAGGTGACATATGCCAGCACCAGCCCGATGAAAAATGGCACGAGGGGTACCACCGAACGCCCCAGGATCCATGCCACAACTACAAAGGCCCCGGCTGCCAGCAGCAGGCGCCCGAGCAGTGCGGGTGTAGTGCTCTGTAGCCGCATCCCCACCCGGTGCCAGGCTTGCTTTGACTCTTGCACCGCGGCCATCAGCCCGTCCTCCGTTCCGGCTGGCGGTGCTGGCTCCACAAGTTCACTCATAGTACCTCCTGCCTATCAATCTCCTTGGTCTTGTGATGTTGGCAGCTTGCTTGCACTGAGCAGGATCGTCCACGCTCTCGCCTGCATCAACGGGTCAGCGCGCACCCCTGCCTCGTGGAAAGCCTCGAAGGCGATGAGCAAAAAAGCAATCGATGCCAGGCCGCGCGGACCCAACCAGCCCATGATCAACCTCGTGTCCTGCCGCAGACCGGTGCCTAGCGTGGAGACGGCCACCGGGAGCATGTGGTCGTAGAACTCCCGGACGCGGTCCGCCACAGCAGATGATCCCGAGAACATCTCGTACTGTCGGCTCATAACAAACTCGCCAGGCTGCACAGTGGCAGCTGGATATGGGTTTCCCCGGCAGGCCTATTGTCCGCCGGGGAAACCCCGTGGTCACCTATGGTCTATTGCCGCTAGTGCGACTTGCTGCTCGACGCTTCCTCCAGCTGCCGGAGCACCACGTCCAGGTTGAACGCCGCTGCCTTTTGGCGCGGCGGGAACTTGGTGAAGGCGTCGATCTGCTCTGCCACGATGGCCTGCATGCCGTAGATGAGGTAGGCGTGCGAGATCACCCAATCCCAGTAGGTGTTCGAGTTCTCATCGGCCCGCTCGAAGGGATCGCGGCGCAGGTTAAAGATCTTGGGCCCACGGAGCGGCACGAACGGCTCCCACCAGCAGAGCATCGTCTTGGCCCTCTGTTCCATCAACACTGCCTTCCAGTCATTGTAGCGGATGGCCAGGATATCGCCGTCGTCGCTAATGTAGAAGAAGCTCTTGCGCGGGCTTTCCTCGACCTCACCCATCAGGTAGGGGAGGATGTTGAAACCGTCGATGTGGACGTTGTAGGTCCTATCGCCGATTTGGTACCCCTCGAGCAGCTTCTCCTTGATATCCGGATCTCCTGCTGCCGCCACCAAGGTCGGCAGCCATTCCTGGTGAGTGACGATGCCATTGAGGACCGTGCCGGCCTTGAACTTTCCGGGCCAACGCACAAAGGCAGGCACACGCCAGCCACCCTCCCAGTTCGTGTTCTTCTCGGACCGGAACGGGGTGATGCCAGCATCGGGCCAGGTGTTGTAATGTGGCCCGTTGTCCGTCGAGTACATGACGATGGTGTCGTCGGCAATGCCCAGCTCGTCGAGCTTGTCCAGCATCCGGCCGATGTTCTCATCATGAGCGACCATGGCATCGTTGTAGAATCCCTGACCGCTCTTGCCCTCGTGCTTCTTGGCCGTGTGCGTCCTAAAGTGCATCGCCGTGGTGTTGTACCAGACAAAGAAGGGCTTATCGGCCTGGTGTGCCTCGTCGATAAAACGCAGGGCGTGCTCCGTCACCTCTTCATCGATGGTTTCCATACGCTTCTTGGTGAGGGGCCCTGTGTCCTCGACCTTCTGCCCGCCCCTGCCATCGGCCCAGCTGTGGAGTACGCCTCGGGGTCCGAAGCGCTCCTTGAAGGCCGGGTCTTGGGGGTAGTCCGGTTCCTCTGGTTCTTCTTCGGCATTCAGGTGATAGAGGTTGCCAAAGAACTCGTCGAAGCCATGCATGGTTGGCAGGAATTCGTCCTTGTCGCCGAGGTGGTTCTTGCCGAATTGCCCGGTGGCGTACCCTTGGGGCTTGAGCAACTCGGCAATGGTCGGGTCTTCGGCTTGTAGACCCACGTCTGCCCCGGGCATGCCGACCTTGGTCAGGCCCGTGCGGATGGGGTTCTGGCCGGTGATGAAGGCTGCGCGACCGGCGGTGCAGCTCTGCTGGGCATAGTAGTCGGTGAAGGCGACGCCCTCGTTGCCGACCCGATCGATGTTGGGGGTCCAGTAGCCCATCTGGCCGCGGCTGTTGTAGCTGATGTTCCACCAGCCGATGTCATCCCCCCACAAGATCAGTATATTCGGTTTTCCGTTTGGCATTTCATTACCTCCGTTGGTTTGCTGGATAGCACATTGTCTCTGCTACCCGGTTGGTTCAGAGCCAGCGAGACCCTCGACGCCGGCGCGAACCGGTGGGCGCGGACGCCCCTGCCTTGCATGCCGGTGACTGCGCCCACAAAGTTCGCGCTCCCAGCCGTGGCACTGCCCGAACCTGAGACCGCTGCCACAGGGGCAAGGGGCCGCGAGTCGCTTGCGTGCTCGAGCCTCAGACGACGTTTGCTGCCATTCAACCTCCTCTCTAGCCAAGATGGACATGATCTCTGACGCAGGCCGGCCCAGGTGCAT
>Ga0316576_10002487_pt1 | contig 10491 bp, 8 predicted proteins | sample S0NA_FD_203075 | JGI IMG/M metagenome (GOLD analysis project Ga0316576, IMG submission 203075) | Rhizosphere microbial communities from salt marsh grasses in Alabama, United States - S0-2_050615r3r5 | ecosystem: Host-associated > Plants > Roots > Rhizosphere | place: USA: Alabama | collected... | reverse complement strand
CCTGGGACATGTTCGCCCGGGGGTAAGTCGTCGACGAAACCGGTCGGGCCTGAAGGCCCCGACCGACCCGGAATTTCAAATTTTCGCCATGCCATCTTAAACTGCCGCCTGGCAGCGCTGGACGGCAGCGCAAACGGAGACAGCAAACGACATGAACCCGGCACATCGAATCACGACCTCCCTGGCGGCCCTGCTGGTCGCTGCCCTGGCGCCCGGCGTCGCGTTCGCCGCCGAGGCCGCGGATGCGCTTTACAGCGGCGGTCCGATCCTCACCATGAACGACGCGGCGCCGCGTGCAGAGGCCGTGGCCGTCAAGGACGGTCGCATCCTCGCGGTCGGCGCCCTGGCCGATCTCGAGGCGTACCGTGGCGACGCGACGCGCAGGGTCGACCTCGCGGGGAACGCCCTGTTGCCCGGCTTCGTCGACAGCCACGGTCACGTCGTCATGGGCGGCCTGCAGGCGCTGGCCGCCAACCTGCTGGCGCCGCCGGACGGTGAGGTCAGAGACATCGCCAGCCTGCAGAAAACGCTGCGCGACTGGGTGGCGGCCAATCCCGAGGCGGGGAAACCGGGCGGCATGATCATCGGTTTCGGCTACGACCCCGCGCAACTGGCCGAGCTGCGCCACCCGACGCGTGACGATCTCGACCAGGTCTCCACCGTGGTGCCGGTCATCACGATCCACCAGTCCGGTCACTTCGGGGCGTTGAACTCGAAAGCGCTCGAACTGGCCGGGCTGACCGCCGAGACCGCGGATCCGGCGGGCGGCATCATTCGCCGGCAGGCCAATGGCGAACCGGACGGCGTGCTCGAGGAGAACGCCTTTCTCGGTGCGCTGGCCGGGTTGTTCAAGGGTCTGCGCCCGGAGCACTTCGAGGCCTTTGCCCGTGCCGGCGGGCAACTCTGGGCGCGCTACGGTTACACCACCGCGCAGGAAGGCCGGGCGATGCCGGACACCGTGGCGATTGCGCGCAAGGTCGGCGCGGAAGGCGGTTTCGACATCGACATCGCGATCTACCCGGACGTGCTGGTCGACCGCGAGTTCATCGCCGCCAACGTCTCCGACACGTACGAGAACCGCGTGCGCGTGGTCGGCGCCAAGCTGACCATCGACGGCTCGCCGCAGGGCTTCACGGCGCTGCGCGACCGGCCGTACTACGACCCGGTCGGCCATTACCCGCCGGGCTACGCCGGCTATCCCGCAGCCACGATGGAACAGGTCGTCGACGCCGTCGACTGGGCCTTCGCCAATGGCATCCAACTCATCACCCACGCCAACGGCGAGGGCGCGACCGACATGCTGATCGCCGCGATCGGTGCGGCGGCGAAAACGCACGGCCCCGGAGCCCGGCCGGTCCTGATCCACGGCCAGTTCCTGCGCGAGGACCAGGTCGACGGTCTGCAGCGGCTGGGCATCTTTCCGTCACTGTTCCCGATGCATACCTTTTACTGGGGTGACTGGCACCGCGACCATACCGTGGGCCCCGTCAACGCCGACGACATCTCGCCGACCGGGTGGGTGCACACGCGCGGCATGATGTTCGGCACCCACCACGATGCCCCGGTCGCGTTCCCGGACAGCATGCGCGTGCTCGATGCCACCGTTACCCGCCGCTCGCGTTCCGGCGACATCATCGGTCCGGCGCAGCGGGTCGACGTGATGACGGCGCTCAAGGCGATGACGATCTGGCCCGCCTGGCAGCACTTCGAGGAGGACGACAAGGGCTCGATCGAGGCCGGCAAGCTGGCCGATTTCGTGATCCTGTCGGGCGACCCGACGGCGATCGACCCCGAAAAGCTCGACACGCTCGAGGTGCTGCAGACGATCAAGGAAAACCGCGTCGTCTACGCGCAATCGCGCGACTGAGCGTCCAGGCGTCCGGCCGCGACGAGGATGGCGGCCGGGCAAAGGCACGGATTGCTGGCGCCGGTGCATTAAGCGGTTGTTAAGCCGGGTTCGACTAAACTGGAATTTGCGGTGAGACCGCCGCCGCTCCATCGCCAGATTATTCACAACACGCCGCTCTCAAGAAGCAAATAACCTCACGATCCAGCCGTGGCCGTACGCCGCAGTCATTTGGCTCAATGACGGAGGCTGACAATGAAACGGACAAGCTGGTTCATGGCGATGGCCGTGGCGGTGCTGTACGCGGGCCCGGCGCTGGCCCAGCAACCGGGTTTCCTCGAAAACCCGGCGGATTTCAGTAACGAGAGCGGCATCGGCGTCGTGTCGGGATTCCATTGCACCGCGCAGGTCATCGCGGTCCAGTTCGACGATCGTGACCTGATCGAGGCGGCAAGCGGAACGAGCCGCCTGGATACCGAGGGGTATTGCGGCGGCCATTCAGACACCGGTTACGCTTTGCTCTGGAACTGGAATATCCTGGGCGACGGCCAGCACACGGTGCGGGTGTTCGCCGACGGCGTCGAGTTCGACAGCGCCACGGTCACGGTGCATACCTTCGGCGAGGAGTTTCTGCAGGGTATCACCGCGTCCACCGACATCACGCTGCTCGACCGGCAGAAAAACGTGTTCGTCCAGTGGCAGGAGACCAAGCAGAACTTCGGCATCGTTCAAATCGAGGCATCCGACTTCACGAAGGAACTGTTGCTGGACGCCGTTGCGGGTGACTGGGCCGGGACCTGGTATTCGACAACCGGCTCGGGCAGCATCAGCATGACCTTCGTTGAATCGGCCTGGGGCACCCCGGAACTGTGGGGCTTCCAGATCACCGGAACCGGGTGCGCCGAAGGCGGTTACGCAATGACCGCGCCGTTCAACATCAACGACCCCTTGTTCGAAGTCGCGATGGATGACGGCTCACTGCTGGAACTCGAACTCACCGCGACGGAGAGTTTTTCGATGCTCGGCGGCGATTTCTATATCGACAGCGGCGCGTGCATGGACGCCGAGGGCATGTTCTACATGTTCCGGAACTGAACCCGCTTCATGCCGACGCAAAGAGGCCCCTTGCAGCGAACGGGCCGGCGTGCCGCGATCGTACCGATCAGGATGTGACCGTGATCGCGTGCGCGCGGACCGGGCCGCTCTTGCCCTTGAGGTCGAGATCGTGTGAATCGATCAGCTCGTAGGCGTCCGGCGCCAGGTTGCGCAATACGCTGTCCGAGACGAGCAGGTCGGTCTGCAGCGCACGCGTCGCCGATTCGAGCCGGGCGGCGACGTTGACGGTGTCGCCGATCGCGGTGAACTGGCGCTTGAGCGGAAAGCCGAGCTCGCCGGTCACCATCGGGCCGTAGGCGATGCCGATGCCGAGGCGGAACGCGCCGCCGAGGTAGTCGGCGAGGTAGCGGTTGACCGCCGGCAGGCTGGCCAGCATGTCGCGCGCCGAGCGCACGGCGTTGAGGCAGGTTTGCTCGGCGGACTCGCCGCGCAGGCCGAAGATCGCCATCAGGTTGTCGCCGATGTACTTGTCGACGTAGCCGTCGTGCTTGTCGACCGCGTTGCCGAGGTGCCGGAACAGCAGGTTGAGCGCGTGGATCACGTCGTAGGGCAGGTGGGACTCGGCGAAACCGGTGAAGCCCCACAGGTCGGTGAACAGCACGGCGCCCGTGATTTCCTCGCCGGCGTCGCCGAGCGAGTCGGCCAGCGCCATCTCGATGTCGGTTTCGTCGCGCACCAGGCGTTTCACGGTGACGTCGCCGCGCACGCGGGTCTGGCAGGCGAGGCGGATTTCCGGGTAGAAGCCCTTGCGCGCCGCCATCTGTTCCTCGAGCGTGTTGCGCGGCATGCAGTTCTCCAGGCCTTCGATGATCATCACGCGGCAGGTGGAGCAGCGGGCCCGGCCGCCGCATTCGCTGACGTGCGCGATGCCGTTGGCGCAGGACGTTTCCAGCAGGGTCTGCAGCGGCGGCGCCATGACGGTTTTCTCGCCGAGGTAGGTGACAGTGACGCGTTCCGCGACCTCGGCGGCATCGGGCAGAGCGACGACTTTCGGACGCCGGGCGCGATGGCCGAGAAAGCGCTCGAGGTAGGGGTCGCGGGGCGCATTGGCGCTGCGCGCGAGCAGTTCCTCCAGGCGCCTGGCGTCGAGGGTGCTGCGGTCCGACACGTGCTGTACGGCGCGGCCTCAGGGCCGCTGTGCGTCCCGCTTCGCCTTGAACTCGGTGCCTTCCTTCCAGTTGGGCCAGTCGTCGCTGTTGGCGACGTCGAGCCCGGTGCGGAAAAAGGCTTCCATGTCCTCCATCGCGCCGTCGACGTTCCAGCTCAGGTCGTACTCGTCGGACACCCGGTGGTAGTGGTCGCGGTTGTACTCCAGGGACTTCTCCATGCCGTAGGCCACGCCTTTTTCGCGGTCGTCGTAGCCGCCGCCGGGGTACAGCATCGGCACGCCCTCCTTGGCCAGTTCGAAGTGGTCGGAGCGGTAATAGAAGCCCTTCTCGGCCTCGCGGTCGCCTTCCAGCACGCGTTCCTGCGCCGCCGCGGCGGCCTGCAGGTAGGCATCGAGGTCGCTCATGCCGAGCCCGACCACGGTGATGTCGCGCGTGGCGCCGAAGTTGTTCATGCCGTCCATGTTCAGGCCGCCGACGGTGTTTTCCAGCGGGAACAGCGGGTTTTTCGCGTAGTAGGCCGAGCCGAGCAGGCCCTGCTCCTCGGCGGTGACGGACAGGAACAGCACGCTGCGGCGCGGCGCCTGGGGCAGTGCGGTGTAGGCGCGGGCGATCTCCATCAGCGCCGCCGTGCCGCTGGCGTTGTCCATCGCGCCGTTGTAGATCTGGTCGCCCTCGAGCTTCGGATCGGTGCCCAGGTGGTCCCAGTGCGCCATGTAGATGAAGACTTCATCGGGCGCCTCGCTGCCGGGCAGCAGCGCGGCGACGTTGCGCGAGAGCACGGGCTCGCTGGTGTTCTCGATGCGCGCCGAGGCGGTGACCGGCATCGGCACCGCGCGGAAACCGGGCTGCTGCGCGGCCGCGTACATTTCATCCAGGTCGAGACCGGCCATTTCGAACAGCTTTACCGCGTGTTCCTTCTGGATCCAGCCCTGGACCGCCGAGAGCGCGCGGCCCTGGTTGTCCAGCACCATGTCCAGTTGCGGACCGGTCCAGCTGTTTTCCACCGTGTTCCAGCCGTAGGCGGCGGGCAGGGTGTCGTGGATGATGATCGCACCGGCGGCGCCGCGGCGCGACGCCTCGCCGTACTTGTAGTCCCAGCGGCCGTAGTAGGTCATGGCGTTGCCGTTGAACAGCTCCGGGTCCTGGGTGGCGTAGCCGGGGTCGTTGACCAGCATCACGACCGTCTTGCCGGTGACGTCGATGCCCTCGTAGTCGTTCCAGCCGCGCTCCGGGGCGTTGATGCCGTAGCCGACGAAGACCAGGTCCGAGTCCTCCAGCACGGCCTCGGGTACCTGCCGCCGGGTCCAGATCACCTGGTCCGGGCCGTAGGCGAGCGCGAGTTCGGCGCCGTCGGCGCCGCGAAACACCAGCCCCGGATTGTTCACGGCGGTGAGCCGCATCAGCGGCACGTCCTGGGTGTAGGAATCGCCGTTGCCCGGCTGCAGGCCGATCTCGCGGAAGAAGTCCACCAGGTAGGCCACGGTCAGGTCCTCGCCCGGGGTGGCCGGATAACGGCCGCCGAAGGCGTCCGAGGCGAGCGTTTCGATGTGGCGGCGGTACTCGGCTTCCGTGATGGCCGCCGCGGCGGTGTCGATCGGGTCGTCCGTCGCCGGCGATTCGGCGGGGGCTTCGACCGGCGCGGGCGGCGCGGCCGTCACTTCGGGCGCGGCGGCTTCCTCGCCGCCACAGGCGCCGAGCAGGAGGGTCGTCAGGGCGGCCGGCAGGAGGCCGGCGATCAAGCGGTTTGCAGTCATCGGTTTTCGTGGTCCGTTTCGTTGAATTCGTCGAGGTTCGCGTCGTAGCGGCGCGTCGTCGCGCGGGTCGGGCAGCAGGCCGGATCGTCTTCGTCGTGCTCGATCACGTCGACCGTCACGCCGTCGGGCCCGATGGCGGCGTCGCTGACCTTGACCCGGTCGCCGAGCGCGGTGGTGGCGACGTTGCGCCAGTCGCCGTCGCTCTGGTCGACCAGCGCGATGTAGTTGAAGGTGCCGGAACCGCCCGAGCTCTGCCAGACGATCACCAGCGCCTCGTCGTCGCCGTCGCCATCGACGTCGCCGTAGCGAATGAAATCGCGGGCCAGGCCGACCCGCGGCCGCGCGGCGCCGCCGGCGACCCAGGGCGCGCCCTCCCAGGTGCCGTCGCTCAGCGAGACGACGCCGTATTCGGTGCCGTCGAAAGTCGCGTTGGCGATGCCGTCGGGCAGGACGTTGTCGTCACCGGCGCGGGCCGGGGAGCCGGCCAGGGCGGGCAGAAGCAGGACGATCGCCGTCGTGCGCCGCAGTTTGCGGTGAAAAACCATGCGGCGAGTTTAAAGAAGCGGTGATTTCCTCGCAACGCGCGGGCGGCATTCCCACGAAATCGCCCGGGCCATGCCCTATAATCAACCGCTTCTCACCGGTGATTTCGCATGACTGACACCCGCGACACGCTGCGCCAGGTTTTCGGCCTGCGGGACTTCCGCCCGTACCAGCGCGAGATCGTCGACCACGTGGTCGATGGCGGGGACGCCTTCGTGCTGATGCCGACCGGCGGCGGCAAGTCGTTGTGCTACCAGTTGCCGGCGCTGCACCGCGACGGCGTCGCGCTGGTGGTTTCGCCACTGATTTCCCTGATGAAGGACCAGGTCGACGCGCTGCGCGCGAACGGTGTGCGCGCCGCCTGCTACAACTCTTCGCTGGGCGCAGCCGAGGCGCGCGACGTGCTCGACGCCCTGCACCGCGGCGAACTGGACCTGCTGTACGTCGCGCCCGAGCGCATCATGCGGCCGGGTTTCCTGCACACGCTCGAAGGTGTGCCGGTCGCGCTGATCGCGATCGACGAGGCGCACTGCGTGTCGCAGTGGGGGCATGATTTCCGGCCGGAATACGTGGCGCTGGGAGGGTTGCGTGACCGTTTTCCCGGCACACCCTTCATCGCCCTGACGGCGACCGCCGACCCGCAGACCCGGGCGGACATCGTCGAGGTGCTCGGCCTGCAACAGGCGCGCACCTTCATCACCAGTTTCGACCGGCCGAACATTCGCTACACGGTGCTGGAGAAGCACCAGCCCGCGGCCCAGCTGCAGCGCTTCCTGGAAAACCGTCCGGGCGAGGCCGGCATCGTCTACGCCCTGTCCCGCAAGCGGGTGGAGGAGGTCGCGGACACCCTGGTCCGGGCCGGCCATGCGGCGGCCGCCTACCATGCGGGGCTCGACGCCGGAACCCGGACCGGCGTGCAGGAACGGTTCCTGCGCGACGAACTCGACATCGTGGTCGCCACGGTCGCCTTCGGCATGGGTATCGACAAGCCGAACGTGCGCTTCGTGGTGCACTACGACCTGCCGCGGCACCTGGAAGGCTATTACCAGGAGACCGGCCGCGCGGGACGTGACGGCCTCGCGGCGGAGGCGCTGTTGCTGTTCGGCGCGCAGGACGCCGCCATGGCGCGTTACCAGATCGAGCAGGGCGGCAACGAGGCGCAACGGCGCATCGAGGGCCACAAGCTGAACGCGATGGTGGGGTTCGCCGAGAGCCTGTCGTGCCGGCGCCGCGTGCTGCTCGGCTACCTGGGCGAAGCATTGCCCGAAGACTGCGGCAACTGCGACGTCTGCCTCGATCCGCCGGAACGCTTCGACGGCACCGAGGCCGCGCGCAAGGTGTTGTCCTGCGTGTACCGGGTCGGTCAGCGCTTCGGCATGAAACACGTGGTGGACGTGCTGCGCGGCGCCGACAACGAGCGCATTCGGCGCTTCGGGCACGACCGCCTGTCGACCTGGGGTATCGGCGAGGAGTTTTCGCACGCCGAGTGGATGTCGCTCACGCGGCAGTTGATCCACCAGGGCCTGCTCGAGCAGGACATCGCCAACTGGTCGGTGCTCAGGCTCACGCCGGATGCGGCGCGCGTGCTGCGCGACGGTGACCCGGTCGAACTGGCCCGGCCGCGTATCCGGCAGAAAGCGAAGAAGAAGCCGGCCATCGCGCTGGAACTGGGGCCGCCCGACCAGGAACTGTTCGAACGGTTGCGCGCGCTGCGCAAAGAGCTGGCGGAAGAAGCCGGGGTGCCGCCGTACATCGTGTTCGGCGACGCGGCCCTGGTCGAGATGAGCCGCGCCAAGCCGGCCAGCGAAGCGGAACTGCTGGCCGTGAACGGGGTCGGTGAAGTCAAGCTGCAGCGCTACGGTCGGGCGTTTCTCGACGCCATTGCAGACGCCTGAGCCGGCTGCGACGCTGAGGAGGACGAGTCCACCATGACGTCCGGGTCCGAACCCGACTCCAGCCAACGCCGGGGCGGCGCCGAGTTCGTGCTGCTGATGGCGGCGATGATGTCGCTGGTCGCGCTGTGCATCGACGTCATGCTGCCGGCTTTTCCCTGGATTGCGAAAGACCTCGACGTCACGGCCGCCAACCACGTGCAACTGGTGGTGGCGACCATGTTCGTCGGCCTCGCGGTGGGTCAGCCCCTGTACGGCCCGCTGTCGGATTCGATCGGTCGCAAGCCCGCCATGCATGCCGGCTTCGCGATCCTCGCCACGGGCACGCTGCTGGCCCTGTTCGCCAAGAGCTTTCCGCTGATGCTGGCCGGCCGCTTCCTGCAGGGGCTCGGCGCGGCCGGGCCGCGCACCGTCTCGATCGCGCTGGTGCGCGACCGCTTCCACGGCTCGAACATGGCCCGCATCATGTCGTTCATCATGACCGTGTTCATCCTGGTGCCGATCCTGGCCCCGGCGGTGGGGCAGGGCATTCTGCTCGTCACCGGCAGCTGGCGCGCGATTTTCGTGTTCATCCTCCTGTTCAGCGTCGCCGTCCAGGCCTGGCTGACGTTACGCCAGCCGGAAACGCTGCCCCTGGCCATGCGGCGGCCGTTCACGCTGATCAGCGTGCGTGCGGCCTTTCTCGAAGTGCTGCGCAACCGGCCGGCGATGGGTTTTACGCTGGTGGGCGGCTGCACTTTCGGCGCGTTCATGGGCTACCTGAACACGAGCCAGCCCATTTTCGGCACGCAATACGAGCTCGGCGCGCGGTTTCCGCTGGTGTTCGCCGGGCTCGCGCTGTCCGCCGGGCTGGCCGCGATGCTGAACGGGCAGCTGGTGATGCGCTACGGCATGCATCGGCTGACCTTCACCGCGCTGCACGTGATCATGATCCTGTCCTGGGGCCTGTTGCTGCTGGGCCTGGCGACGGGCGGGCATCCGCCGCTGTGGGCCTTCCTGGCCCCGCTGGTCGCCTGGTTTTTCTGCATCGGTTTCATTTTCGGCAACATCAACGCGATGGCGATGGAGTCGCTGGGCCACGTCGCCGGTTCCGCCGCGGCGGTCATCGGCACCCTGACCACGCTGCTGGCGGTGGCGTTCGGATTCCTCACCGGGCACGCCTACAACGGCACCGTGCTGCCGCTGGTGACCGGTTTCGCGGCGCTGACGACCGTGTCCGTCGTGCTGGTGCGCGTGCTGCGCGCTCATACAGCGTGATGCTGCCACGCGGTCGGGCCTGAAGGCCCCTCCTACAGAGGCGCACGTAAAAGGGCCTTCAGGCCCTCCTGCAGAGGCGCATGTAAGAGGGCCTTCAGGCCCGACGGTTGAAAAAGATTCGGCACCCAACATCCAATCGCCCTTCCGTCGCATCTTCCATAGGTGAAAGAGCCTAAAAAAGGAGATCGAAATGCAAAGCTTCAGTCTCGGAGCAGGTTTGGCGGCCCTGGCCTTCTGGGGTTTCATCGCGGCCGTGGTGGTGGCCGGCATCTGGTACGACATCCGCAAGCGGGAGTCGCAGCAGGAAACGATCCGGCGCATCGTCGAGAGCGGCCAGCCGATCGACGAGACGGTCATGAACCGCCTGCTGTCGGCCGGCAAGGGCGGGGGCGAGCGGCTCGACCGTGCGTTCGCCCTGACGGCGATGATCGTGCTGCCGGCGGCCCTGGGCCTGGCGTTCCTGGCGCTGATCCTGGGCCAGGCGTACGCAGAGGCGATGCTGCCCATTCTCGGCGCGGCTGCCCTGGTCGCCTGCGTCGGCGTCGGTTTCTTCGTCGCGGCCCGATTTGCACGCCGCTGGTACCGGGCGGACAATGACCGCAATCACGTTTAAGGGACAGCCTCGTGCCCCAAGCGCAGGACTTCTATCCGGATTGCCCGGAGGCGTTCCTGGTCAGCCTCGCCCGCAGCGGCGACCGCGCCGCCTTCGAGGAGCTGGTGCGGCGCCGGCAGTCGCAACTGCGTAACCTGATGCGCCGCTTCTGCAACGACAAGGCGCTGGCCGACGACCTGGCCCAGCAGGTGCTGATGAAGGTCTGGCTGAATCTGCGGCAGCTGAAGGAGCCGGGCGCCTTTCCGGCCTGGTTCAAGCGGCTGGCGGTGACGACCTGGCTCGAGCACCTGCGGCGCAAGGACGCGTTGCGTGGCGCGGGTGAACTGCACGGCGCCGAGCGCGCGCCGGCGGAGGCGCCCGG
>Ga0316576_10002485_pt1 | contig 10491 bp, 7 predicted proteins | sample S0NA_FD_203075 | JGI IMG/M metagenome (GOLD analysis project Ga0316576, IMG submission 203075) | Rhizosphere microbial communities from salt marsh grasses in Alabama, United States - S0-2_050615r3r5 | ecosystem: Host-associated > Plants > Roots > Rhizosphere | place: USA: Alabama | collected... | reverse complement strand
CCGGTGAGGACGTTCGACGTGCTCCCGTCGATCGTGACGCTCGCGGCGCCTTCGACCACCACGAGGTGGCGGTTCCGCCGGTCGCCGGCGGGAATCTCGACGCGTCCGGAAGGCTCGAGCCGGGTCGTGGTGATCCGCGCATGCTCGTTGTGGGCGAGTTCCGCGACCGTTCCAGCGAGGAGCGTCCTACCGCCGTCCGTCTCCGTCTCCGATCGCCCTGCGGCCTGCAGCCGCTCGACGATCACCTTGACGTCTTGGGTGCGGTCCTTGCGGGCCACGAGGACCGCATCGCGGGTATCGACGATCACGATGGCGTCGAGGCCGATCGCTGCGATCAGGCGCTCTCCGCCCCTGATGTAGCTGTTGTGGACGTCGAGGGCCTCCACGTCCCCGATGAGCACGTTGCCGTTCTTGTCGTGGGACCCGATCTCCCACAGGGCCGACCAGGAGCCGACGTCGCTCCAGCCCGTGTGGATGGGGACGACCGCAGCGGCCTCGGTGTGCTCCATGACCGCGTAGTCGATGGACGTCGAGGGCGAAGCCGCGAAAGCGTCGGCGTCGAGCTCGACGACGCCGCCCGCCCGCCGGGCGCCCTCGATCGCAGCTCGTGCCGCGGCGAGGACGGCAGGCTCGTGCGCCCCGAGCTCGTCGAGGTAGCGGGATGCGCGGAACATGAACATGCCGCTGTTCCACAGGTATCGCCCACTTGCGACGTACGCCTCAGCGGTATCGGCATCGGGCTTCTCGCGGAACGCCTCGACCTTCCGGACCCCTTCGGCGAGCCGTTCACCGAACCGGATGTAGCCGTACCCGGTCTCCGGGCCGGTCGGGTCGATGCCGAACGTGACGAGGTAGCCCTCGCCCGCGACATCCGCCGCGAGCGTCGCCGCCTCGCCGAACGCGGCTTCGTTACGGATCACATGATCGGCGGGCAGGACGAACAGGATCGGGTCGCCGCCGCCCTCGGTGAGGAGGAGCGCGGCCGCGGCCGTCGCCGGTGCGGTGTTGCGGCCGACCGGCTCGAGGATGATCGAGGCTTCGGGGAGTCGAGCGGCGGCGAGGTCGCGCGTGATGCCGATCCGCTGGGTGTCGTTGCACACGACGAGTGGCGGCCGGGTTCCCGGTACGGCCGCCGTCCGTTGGATCGTCGTGAGGAACATGGTCCGGTCGTCGACGAGGGGGAGGAGCTGCTTCGGGCGGTGCGAGCGGGATGCAGGCCACAGGCGGCTCCCGGCGCCGCCGGAGAGGACGACCGGGACGATGGGGCGTTCAGTCATGGCCCTGAATGTATCGACCGCGTCGCCAGGTTGCACCTATCGGCTCGCCCGCCGATCGTCCGGCCGCAGCGCCGTCGGTTCCATGAGGTGCCCGACGTCGACGCGCGCCGTGCCCGTCCCGAAGAAGGTGAGCCGGTCGCCGGGCTCGATCCGCGTGTTGCCGTGCGGGATGAGCACGCTCGTGTCCCTGCGGATCGACACGAGGATGGCGCCGGACGGCCACGGGATGTCCTTCACGCTCGTGTTCGCGAGCGGCGAGGCGCGCACCACGGTGGACTCGAAGAACGTCGTCCCCGGCTGGGAGCGGAGGCGGGTGCGCTCCCGGTAGAGCTCCCGACCGGTCGCCGTCCCCAGCGCGTGGTGGTAGGCCCGCACGACCGACTCGCGTCGGAACATCCCGAGGAGCACCGTCCGGTCGGCGTCGTCGACCACCGGGAGCCTTCCGAGCCCGAACGACGCCATGCGCGCGAGCGCGGCCGAGACGGGCATGTCGGGTGTGGCCGTGATCGGGTTGCGGGTCATGATGTCCGCGACGGTGAGATCCTGCATGCGGTCCCCGAGATCCTCGACGTCGGTGATGGCGACCACGCCGACGAGCACGCCTTTGTCGACGACCGGGAGGCCGTGATGGTGGTGGCGGTCGAACATCGCGACGAGGTCGGGGACGGACATCGCCGGGCTGGCCGCCTCGTCCACGATCGTCATGACGTCGGAGACGGAGACCGTGTCGAGCAGGTCGATGTCTTCCATCGTCGGCAGGTGGATGCCCTCGCGGGTCAGGGCGATCGTGTAGGCGGAGTCGGTGTGGAGGCGGTCGCCGAGGAACGTCGCGAGCGCCGCACCGAGCATGAGCGGGAGCACCAGCTCGTAGCTGCCGGTGATCTCGAACACGATGATGACCGATGTGAGCGGCGCCCGTGCCACGGCCGCGAACGTCGCCGCCATCCCGACGATGGCATATGCGCCCGGGTCGATGTGCGAGAAGCTCCATACCGGCGTCACGAGCGCGGCGAACCCGGCGCCGACCGAGCCGCCGATGACGAGTGCCGCCATGAAGGTGCCGACGGAGCCGCCGCCGGCGCGTGTGAGCGACGTCGTGACGATCTTGACCGCGGCGACGAAGAACAGCGGCAGCCACAGGAGATCGCTCTCACTCGTCGAGAAGAGGAGGTCCTGGAGGAACGTCTGGCCCGTTCCGAGCGTGGTGGGCCGCACCTGCCCGATCGTCGTCGGCTCGAGGAGGCCGATGGCTGCAACGATGACCCCAACGCCGATTGGGAAGAGCCATCCGGGGAGCCGCCGAGGGAGGCGGTACCCGCTCGTGACGGCGAGGACACGGAGGAAGAGGACGCCGAAGAGCACGGCGACGAGGGCGAGACCCGCATACAAGATGAGTTGGCGCGGGTCGTCGAGATTGTGCTGCGGCGAAGTGAGGATGCTCTCCTGGCCGATGAGGAGGTGGGTGGTGACGGCGGCGATGACCGACGTGATGACGATCGCGTTGAGGTGCCTGACGGAGAACGATCGGAGGATCACCTCCATCGCGAAGAGCATCCCGGCGATGGGGGCGTTGAACGACGCGCCGATGCCGGCGCCGGCGCCCGCGGCAACCAGGCTCTTCACATGGTCCTGGCCGAACCCGGTGTAGCGGGAGAAGGAGGACCCGATCGCTGCGCCGATGAGGGCGATCGGCCCCTCCCGGCCTCCGGATCCACCGGCGCCGAGGGTCGCTGCGGTTGCTGCGATCTTCGCCGGGATGAGCCTGGTCGGGAGGTAACCACCGTGCAGCCCAACGCTCATCATGGCCTCGGTCACGCCGCCGCTCGCCACGCCCGGCCCGAAGCGGCGATCGAGTGCCCAGGCGATCAGCAATCCGAGTGGGATCGAGAAGAGGATGAACCACTTCCCCCAGCCGAGGGCCCCGTCGAGCGCTTCGAACGCCCTGCGGGAGTAGTCGATCGTCCAGACGAGTGACGCGCTGCCGAGCCCGACGAGCACGCCGAGGAGCAATGCCGCCAGCAGGAGCGCCCCCGTTCCCCGGCGCATGAGGATCCTGGAGACCCATTCCCTGAACGACGACATAGGCAGCACGCTACCCGATGGGTCGGCTGCCGGGATGTGTCGGGGTTGATCCGCGAAGTGGTCGAATGGCCCTTGGGCGGCGCTCGCGCCCGTAGATATCCTGGGACGCGGCTGTGGATGCCGTCATCCGTCGACTCAGGAGGATCCGATGCAGTACCGGCCGCTCGTTGACCATGAGACCGGCGAACGCTACCTGCCGGTGTCCAAGCGCGGCGAGGCGCTCCTCCACGATCCGTTCCTCAACAAGGGTGCTGCGTTCTCGCGCGACGAGCGCTCGGCCTTCGGGTTGCGAGGCCTGCTCCCGGATCACATCCCGTCCCTCGAGGAACAGCTCTCGCGCGTCCGCACGCAGATGGACGAGAAGGTGACGGACCTCGAGAAGAACATCTACCTCAACAGCCTCCAGGACCGCAACGAGACGCTCTTCTACCGGTTCATCATGGACAACCTCGAAGAGACGGTTCCAATCATCTACACGCCGACGGTTGCGTCGACCTGCAAGTACTGGAGCCGGCTCTATCGCGCCGCCCACGGCATCTACGTCACGCCGCGCGACCGCGGGCGCATTGCAGACCTCCTGCTCGCGTACCCGGTCGAGCAGCCTCCGGTCATCGTCGTCACGGACAACGAGCGGATCCTCGGGATCGGGGACCAGGGCGCCGGCGGGCTCGGCATCCCCATCGGGAAGCTCGCGCTCTACACGGCGGCGGCCGGGATCAGCCCTGCGCGCTGCATCCCGATCTCGATCGACGTGGGGACGAACAACGCCGAGCTGCTCGACGACCCGCTCTACCTCGGCGTCCGTGAGCCCCGCCTGCGCGGCGAGCAGTACGACGAACTGATCGAGGAGTTCGTCCACGCCGTGAAGGAGGTGTTCCCGAACGCGCTGTTGCAGTGGGAGGACTTCGCCAATCGCACCTCCTTCCACAACCTCGAGCTCTATCGCCGGTTCCTCCCGTCGTTCAACGACGACATCCAAGGGACGGCGGCGATGGTCGTGGCCGGCCTCATCGCGGCAACGCGCTGCATCGGCACCGACCTCAAGGACCACCGCGTCGTGATCGCGGGCGCCGGGTCGGCGGGGTACGGGATTCGTGAACAGGTCGCTCACGCGATGGCCGACGCCGGCATGGACCTCGACGAGGCGCGCAGCCGGCACTTCGTGCTCGACAGTCGGGGTCTCGTGATCGAAGGTCGGCCGAACCTCACCGATGTCAAGCTCCGGCTGGCGACGCCGAAGAGCGTCGTGGCGGATTGGGACGTCGAGGAGGGCCTGCCGACGCTCCTCGACACGGTCCGCAACGCCAAGCCGACGATCCTCGTCGGCGTCTCCGGCTACGCCGGGCTCTTCAACGAGGACATCGTCAGGGAGATGGCCAAGCACGTCGAGCGGCCGATCATCCTTCCGTTGTCGAACCCGACCGCAAACACCGAGGTGGTGCCGAAGGCCGCGCTGACGTGGACGGAAGGGCGAGCGATCATCGCGACGGGGAGCCCGTTCGCCCCGGTCGAGTACGAGGGAGTCATCCATCGGATCGGCCAAGCCAACAACGTCTTCATCTTCCCGGGCATGGGCCTCGGCGTTCTGACTGCGCGGGCGACCGAAGTCTCGGATCGCATGTTCCTCGCCGCTGCGTACGCGCTGGCCGACCAGATCAAGCACAAGTGCGGTGACGCGAGCCAGATCTACCCGGACATCCACCATGTGCGCGAGGTCTCACGCGCCGTGGCCATCGCCGTTGCCAAGGAGGCAATCGCGGAGGGTCTGGCCGAGACACTCGATGACGTCGAAGCGGCGATCGACGCCGAGATGTGGGAGCCGGAGTACCTGACCTACCGGCCCGCCGGCAGCTGATCCGCTGGTTCGAGGGGACGGGGGCGCGCCGGCGTCGGCGGGTGGACGGACGCGAGCGTCAGTGTGAACGTCGTGTCGGTCCCGTCGTGGTCGTAGGCGAGGTCGCCGCCCATGTGGCGGGCGAGGCGCCGGGACACGGTGAGGCCGAGGCCGACCGACGCCGTGACACCGGGACGCTGGCGGGCGCGTGCGTAGGGCTCGAAGATCTCGTCCCTGCTCCCGGGCGGGAGCGCGGCACCGTTGTCGCGCACTTCGACGACGCCGCGGGCGCCTTCCTCGGAGACGACGACCCGGATGTCGGGCCCGCCGTAGCGCTGGGCGTTCGTGATGAGGTTCCGGATGATCTGGCGGACCCGCTGCGGGTCGGCGAAGACGATCGGTTTCCCGCGTACGGCGATCGTCACGTCACATCCGATCGCCCGCACGGCGCTCTCCGTCTCGGCGATGAGGTCGATCGGCTGTCGCGTGACGACGAGGTTCCCGGCGTCGGACCGGGCGACGACGAGGAGGTCGTCGACGATGCGGGTGACCTCGTGGCCTTGTTCGGCGACGAGCCCGAGCAGCTCGGTCCGCTCGGCATCGTCAATCGATCCGTTGCCGTCCCTCAGCTCCTCCGCAATGCCGACCACGGCGGTGAGCGGCGTGCGCAACTCGTGCGAGATCGTCGCCACGAACTGGTCTTTCGAAGCAACGAGCTCCTCGAGTCGCCGCTCGGCCTCCCGCTGGGGTGTGATGTCGACGATGGCCACGGTCACGTTCGAGAGGTCGAGCTCTCCGCCGCGCCGCGGCGCGCTCCACACGAGGACGGCCTCGATCGGTCGACCCCGAAGGGTGAGCCCGCCTTTCAGCTCGGCGGTGGCCTTCTCCTCACCGTTCGCGATCGCCACGAACTGTGACACGAACGCGTCGATGGCACCCCGGGAGAAGGTGTCCATCGGCAGCGGTCCGATCAAGAGGTCGCTGCTCGGTGCCTCGACCAGCCGCGTCGCTGCCTCGTTGACATCCGTCACGCGGATGAGCGAGGCGAGTCTGCGCACCTCCTCGGGGTTCTCTCGCAGATGCGCGGCGAGATCGCCGACACCTCGCCCGGCGATCGCTTCGATCTCGGGGCCGACGAGTGAGAAGTCCTCCCGCCACAGGGAGACCGGCGCGTTCTGGAACAAGTTGCGATACCGCTCCTCCCGTCGCGTCAGCTCACGACGGACCCAAACGAAGAGGACGGCGGCGAGGAGCGTCCCCGCGATGATCCCGACTGCCGAGACGGCGATGGCCATCGGCGACGTCGAGGGCCGCACCATCGAGAGCACCGTTGCAAGGAAGAGGAGCGTCGCGAGCGCTGCGAGCAACGCTGCAAGGCGGACGAGCGACTTCTCGTTGGCGAGCGGCGCTCGCTCGGACCCGGGAACCATGGTCTTCTATCGGCAGCCGGGACGCGTCGATGTAGCCGAATCGGGGCTACGTGCACATTGGTCGACGTTCGTAGTCAGCTCGCCTTCGCGACGACGTGGAGAATCGGGTTCGTCCCTTCACTCGTGGTCGCGTAGGAGCCGTCTTCGAGGAAGGCGATCGATTCCCCCTGGATCTCCTCGGGGGAGGGAGCCTCGCACGGAAGGCCGGCGAGGACGTCGCCGATCTCGTCGCCCGGCGTGCGGTACCACATCCACACCGTCCGGTACCCGCGGAATGCGATCGTCGTCCCGTCCCAGGAGATGTCGGCGGCGCTGACTTCGGCGCCGAGCGGCAGTGTGGCAACGAGCTCGAGCGTCTCCACCGATGCCCCGTCACCGGTTGCGTCACCGCGATAGACGCGAGTCTCGCTCGGGTCTTTCGTGACGATGTAGATCGACCCGTCCACCACGAACAGGGCCTCCGCGTTGAACGCTCCGTCGGGATAGAGGTACTCGAGAGCGACGGCGCCTTCGATGCGGTCGGTGGTCGTTGCGAGGGACGGCTCGGGCACCCGGTAGACGGTGATGCTCCCGCCTCGGATCAGGAAGTTGTCGCCGATGTCGCCGATGTACAGGTACGGCCCGAGGCCGTCGGTGCCGGCGGCGGCGGCCATGTCCTCCCAGTCGAAGGCACTCGCTCCGGCGACGTCGAACGAGCCGAGATCGTCGCCGGTGAGCGTCATGGCATAGATGCGCGCGCCGTCCCGGGAGTCGTTGTGCGACCACAGCACGCTCGGGTCGACGCGACCGGCGGCGAGGCCGGAGGTCTCGACGAGATCGGCCGACTCCACGGCCCCGGTGACCGCGATGTCTCCGTAGAGGTCGCAGACCGAGGCGCCGGGTGGAAGCGTCGGCGTCGGAGCGGTGGTCGTCGTGGTCGTGTCCGGCACCGTTGTGGTCACGGGCTCGGTGGTCGCCACCGTGGTGACGTCGGTCGGCGGCAGGGTGCTCGAGTCGGCGCCCGGAGGTTGGGCGGTCGGGGGCTCGGCGCGGTCGAGCACGGCGATCGCCGTCGCAATCGCGAGGACGACCGCCGCGAGGGTGAAGAGGATGACGACCGACCGGCGTTCCATGCGCAAAGGCTACGACCGACCGCGTGAATTCGGTCAGCCGGCGAGCAGCCGGAGGGCGATGGCCTCGCCGACGATGCCGTGCTCGAGATCCGCGAGGCTCAAGCTCTCATTGGGGCCGTGGATGCGGCTCCCCGGGTCCATCACCCCGGTCAGGAGGATCGACGCTTCCGGATAGGCGGCCTCGAACGCTGCGACGAATGGGATCGATCCGCCGACACCGATTTCGACGGTCTCATGGCCGTACGCGGCGGCGAACGCGTCCTTGAACGCCATCGAGGCGGCGTCGGACGAGTCGAGGCGGAAGGCCTCGCCGAGGGCGCCGGGCGTGACGGTGATCTCGGCACCCCAGGGAGCCGCCGCCTCGAGGTGGGAGACGAGGGCGTCGAGGGCCTCCTGTGGTGGCTGGCCGGGGGCGATGCGCATCGATACCTTGGCGCGGGCGACCGGGACGAGCTGGTTGATGGCTTGGCCGATCGGGGGGGCATCGACGGCGAGGACGGCGATCGCCGGCTTGTTCCACAGGCGGTCGGTCACTCCACCCTCACCGAGCAACTGGAGCCCGGGCACCGTCCCGGCCTGCTCCCTGAGTTCCTCCTCGCTCAGGTCGAGGCCGTCACTCTGCGACGTTGTGAGCCCGCGCACCGCGACGTTGCCGGCATCGTCGTGCAGAGAGGCGAGCACTCGTGAGAGAGCCGTGATCGCATCCGGGATCGGCCCCCCGAACATGCCAGAGTGGACCGCGTCGCCGAGGGTGCGCACCTCGACGGTGCAGTCGACGAGGCCCCGCAGCGACGTCGTGAGTGCGGGAACCCCGACGCGCCAGTTGCCTGCATCGCCGATCACGATCACATCGGAGGCGAGAAGGTCCTGGTACGAGTCCAAGAACGCGCCGAGGTTCGCCGACCCGATCTCCTCTTCGCCCTCCATGAAGAGCTTGACGCCGACCGGCAGGTCACCGCCGAAGGCCCTGACCGCGGCGAGGTGCATCACGACACCGCACTTGTCGTCCGCCGTCCCCCTGCCGACGAGCCGACCGTCCCGCTCGACCGGCTCGAAGGGCGTCGACTCCCACTCCTCGTCCGGTCCGGGAGGCTGGACGTCGTGGTGTGCGTAGAGCAGGACCGTCGGTGCGCCGTCCGGCGCGGGGATCTCGCCGTAGATGGCCGGGTGGGCGCCGTCGATCTCGAGCAGGCGAACGTCGGAGAAGCCGGAAGCTGCGGCGAGTTGTGCGATCCGCTCGGCGGACCTGCGCACGTTGCCGGGGTCGTAGCCGGGGGCCGAGACGGAGGGGATGCGGACGAGGTCCTCGAGCTCGGCACGTGTGCGGGCGAAGTCCTCGCGGACGGCGGTGATGAGATCGTCATGCATGAGCCGGAGTATCGGGTGCCTGCCGGCGGGCGGCAAGTCGCGGGTCCGACGCGCTGCTACGGAAGGTTGTCGAACGAACACTCTGAGAGTCCTTGGTGGATCGCCGACCGTTCGGTAGCGTCCTCCGTGCGTTGGCGCCGACGGGGCAGGCGGACCATTCGGAGGAGGACCGGATGGAGACACAGATCGAGGTCATCGTGCGGCGCCTCGCGGCCGTCCCCCCGGTTCGCGGGCCCGACAAGGTTGGCATGCTGACACGCAGTGCAGGGCCGGGGGTCTCGTACTACCAGAAGCGGTCCGCGAGCCTGCGAACCAGGGATTGCTCCATCACGCTGAGCGGCCACGACGCGTTCGCCGTCGACCTGACTCAGGGCTGACTCGGCGGCTCCACGTACACTGCAGGGCATGGAGCGCCAGCGTCAGGAGCGGCGGTTCCCACGCGACGAGGTCGGGGAGATCATCGACGTGGCGGCGCGGCTCGATGAACTCGCCGACGGTGCAAGCGCCCCGGGCCTGACGTTCGACCAGCTGGTGAGGGTCGCGTCGGAAGTCGGCATCTCCCGGCACGCGGTCGAGCGAGCGGTTTCCGAAGCGCGCAAACGCCGGAGCGCCGATGAGCGTGAGGCCCTGAAGCGTGTTCGGCGCCGCATGCGCTTCGTCCGCCATGCGATGGTCTACGCCTTGGTTGTCTCCGCGCTGCTCCTCATCGACGTGCTCAACGGCGGCGGCTGGTGGTTCTACTACATCGCCGCCCTGTGGGGGGCGATGCTCGCCATCCAGGGGATGCGGTTCCTGACCCGCCGGCGCGGCCCGCTCGAGGCGGCGATGCTCGAGCGGGAGCGGTAGCCGAGCCGGTCGCGAGCAGCGGACCGGCCGGTCAGACGATCCGGTCGGCGAGGTGGCGTGACGGCCGAGATTCGATCTGTGCCCTCGTTGCGACGGGGATGCGGACCGTCGTGCTGTACCAGTCGAGGGTGAGCCCTTCGCTCATGGTCCCGCCCTGGTGCTCGACGAGCGCCCGTGCGGTCTCGAGGGGGAGCGAGCGCCCAACGCTGACGAGGTTCTCCGGTGCCCCGTCGCGGACCGACTGGTCTCGTCGGTCGTCGACGATCGACAGGATTCCGAGCCCGTTGCGCTCCTCGACCCCGACCCGTGCCCGGGTCGCTCCGCGGTCTGCCGCCGTCGCGAGGATGCCGAGCACGGCAAGGTCCAGCGCCCGAGGGTCTGCGAGGACGGCAGCCGGCTGCACGTCGAACGAGACCTTGAGCATTGGCCGACCCGTGCTCTCCACCGCGTGCACGACCCGCCGGTCGAGGTCGACGATGGAGAGCTCCGGTCGGTAGGTGCCCGAGTCGATGCGTGCGGCGACGGCCATGGTGTCGATCTGT
>Ga0316576_10002484_pt1 | contig 10493 bp, 9 predicted proteins | sample S0NA_FD_203075 | JGI IMG/M metagenome (GOLD analysis project Ga0316576, IMG submission 203075) | Rhizosphere microbial communities from salt marsh grasses in Alabama, United States - S0-2_050615r3r5 | ecosystem: Host-associated > Plants > Roots > Rhizosphere | place: USA: Alabama | collected... | reverse complement strand
GACGCCCACCGCTTTCCGGGTGTCGACATCCGTGCGGAGCTGGTTCGGACCTATCCGCTCGGCGCGGACACGGCGCATGTCCTGGGCTACGTGGGGCGGATCAACGAGCAGGAGCTGACCCGAATCGACGGCAGCAGCTACGCGGGGAGCCAGTTCATCGGGAAAGGCGGGGTCGAGAAGGCGCACGAGGCGTTGCTGCACGGCCAGGTCGGCTATCAACAGGTCGAGGTCAACGCCCGCGGGCGGGTGATCCGCACCCTGGAGAGCCGCCCGCCGATCTCGGGCGAGGATCTGCACCTCTACCTGGATGTCGCCTTGCAGCATGCGGCCCGGGATGCGCTGGGTCAGGAGCGCGGGGCCGTGGTCGCCATCGACCCTCGCAACGGCGGCGTGCTGGCCCTGGTCAGCACACCGACCTTCGACCCCAATCTGTTCGTGGAGGGGATCGGACAGGACGACTATCAGGCCCTGCTCAACTCGCCGGACAAGCCGCTGTTCAACCGCGCGGTGCGCGGGCAGTACCCCCCGGGGTCGACGATCAAGCCGTTCGTGGCTCTGGCCGGGCTCGCCGCGGGGGTCACGACCCCGGAGCGCCCCACCTATTGCCCCGGCTATTTCAGCCTGCCCGGACACTCGCATCGATTTCGCTGCTGGCGGCGTGGCGGGCACGGTGCCCAGAACCTGGAGCAGGCGGTCGTGCAGTCCTGCGACGTGTATTTCTACGACCTCGCCAACCGAATGGGGATCGAGCGTCTCTCGGGTTTCCTGTCCCAGTTCGGCTTCGGGGCACTGACCGGAATCGATGTCGCCGGTGAGCTGAGCGGGCTGATGCCGTCGCCCGAATGGAAGCAGCGGGTCCGCCAGGAGCTCTGGTACCCGGGCGAGACCCTCATCGTGGGCATCGGGCAGGGCTCCTTCCTGGCCACCCCGCTTCAGCTGGCGACGGCGACGGCGGCGGTGGCCAATCACGGCCACTTCATCCAGCCCCGGGTGGCGCGGGCGGCGCAGGCGCCCGGCCAGCCCCTCGCCCAGTCGCTGCCGCTTGTCTCGCGCCCCATCGAGGTGGGAAACGCGCATCATTGGGATCGGCTCATCGATGCCATGGCGGGGGTCGTGGAGGGCGAGCGCGGCACTGCGAGGCGCATACGCAGCCCGGATTACCGGATCGCCGGCAAAACCGGGACCTCACAGGTGTTCAGCCTCGGCCAGGGCCAGACATACAATGCCAAGACGATCCCCAAGGACCTGCAGGATCATGCCCTGTTCGTGGCCTTCGCGCCGGTCGAGGACCCGCGGATCGCGCTGGCGGTCATCGTCGAGCATGGCGGCTCCGGGGGCGCGACGGCCGCCCCCGTCGCCCGCCGCATCCTGGATGCCTACCTGGGCGGTTCCACCGTGCTGAGCGAGGCCGGGGGCGAGCATGCGGACTAGGGTTCGGGGGGCTCCGAGCATGCAAGATGAGATGAAACGGGGTCTCGGGTGGAGCGGCTCCCTCGTCGGCGAGGCGCTGGGACGGGAGCAGCCCGGACTGTGGCAGCGCATCCATCTGGACGCCCCGCTCCTGGTGGCCCTGCTCGCGCTCTGCGGTTTCGGGCTGATGGTCCTCTTCAGCGCAAGCGATCAGGATCTCGCCGCAGTGCAGCGCCAGCTGGCCCGGCTCGCGGTCGCCTTCGTCCTCATGATCGGGGTCGCCCAGGTCCCGCCGGCACGACTGCGCAGCTGGTCGCCGTCGCTCTATGGGGTCGGGGTGATTGTTCTGATCGCCGTCCTCGTCGTCGGCGATGTCGGCAAAGGGGCCCAACGTTGGCTCGATCTCGGGGTGGTCCGATTTCAGCCCTCGGAGCTTCTGAAGCTGGCGGTGCCGATGATGCTGTCCTGGTTGCTCAGCGCCCGGGCTCTGCCACCGAAGCTGGCGTGGGTGGGGTTGTCCGCCCTGCTGACGCTGATCCCCGTGGTCCTCATCGCCAGGCAACCCGACCTGGGGACCGCCCTGCTGGTGGCCAGTGCGGGCATGATGGTGCTCTTCATCGCCGGTGTCGGTTGGCGGGTCATCGGCGCCCTCGCGGTTGCGGTGGCATCCTTGACGCCCCTGGTCTGGCTCGGCATGCACGACTATCAGCGCGCGCGCGTCCTGACCTTTCTGAATCCGGAGTCCGATCCCCTGGGGGCGGGCTACCATATCATCCAGTCCAAGATCGCCATCGGCTCGGGTGGACTCGACGGCAAGGGCTGGTTGAATGGCACCCAGTCTCACCTGGAGTTTCTTCCGGAACGCAATACCGACTTCATCTTCGCCGTCATCGGCGAGGAGCTCGGCTTCACCGGGATCCTCGTCCTGCTGGCGATCTATCTCTTCATCATCCTGCGCGGCCTGGTCATCGCCGCGGAGTCGCGGGATCGCTACGGGCGGCTCCTGGCGGGCGGTTTGACGCTGGTCTTCTTCGTCTATGTCTTCGTGAACACAGGCATGGTGATCGGTCTGCTCCCCGTGGTCGGGGTCCCCCTGCCGCTGATCAGCTACGGTGGCACCTCGATGGTGACGCTGATGGTCGGATTTGGCATGATCATGGGCGTTCACACGCACGGAAGGCGCGGGCGAGCCTGATGGCGATGCCATCGGGCGGTTGGAGGGTGCGACCTCGGACCGAGCCCGACCCGACTCAACGAGGAGCCATCATGTCCCCCACCCCGCGTCTCATGCTCGCCGGAATGCTCGCATTCGCCGCTCTGGATTTGAGCGCCGAGCCGGCCAGCTACCGCTCCGAGGCCGAGACCTTTGTGCGCGACATGGTGGATCGGCACGCTTTCGACCCGGCCCGATTGCGGGATGTGCTGGGACGCGCCCGCTACCGGCCGAGCATCGTCGATGCAATGGACCGCCCCTATGAAGGCCGACCCTGGCACAGCTATCGCGGTCTGTTCGTCACGCCCGAGCGGATCAAGGGGGGCGTTGCGTTCTGGCGCGACAACGCGGAGCTGCTGGCACGCGCCGAAGCGGACTATGGCGTCAGCCCCCAGATCATCGTCGCGATCATCGGGGTCGAGACGCGCTACGGGGGCAACGTGGGCGCGCACCGGGTCATCGATGCCCTCACCACGCTCGGATTCGCCTATCCCAGGCGCGCCGAGTTCTTCCGTGGGGAGCTCGAGGCGTTTCTGTTGTTGAGCCGCGAGGAGCAGATGGATCCGCTCGAGGTCGTCGGGTCCTACGCGGGCGCCATGGGCAAGCCCCAGTTCATCTCGTCGAGCTATCGGGCCTATGCGGTCGACTTCGACGGCGACGGCCGGCGCAATCTCTGGGGGAGCAACGCCGACGTGATCGGCAGTGTCGCGAACTATTTCAACCGCCACGGCTGGCGTCCCGGCGAGTCCGTGGCCTTCCCCGCAGAGCTGCGCGCAGGCATTCCAACGGGACTGGAGATTGCCGAGAAGACACCCGTCGAACCCAAATCGACCGCCGGTGAGCTGCGCAGTGCCGGCGTCGATTGGCGCGAGCCCCTTCCACCCTCGGCCGCAGCGACCTTGATTCGGCTCGGCGGGGCGGAGGACGAGTATTGGGTCGGGCTGGTGAATTTTTACGTCATCACCCGTTACAACCACAGTAACCTCTATGCCATGGCTGTTCATCAGCTGAGCGAAGAGATCCGCTCGCGCTATGACGAGGGGCTCCGGCGACCTGTCGCGCGGAGCCGCAGTCCACGCCTCGCGGATGCCAAATCCGGAGGGGGCGGTTAGAATGCGCTCAGGTCAACCGCCTGCCATCCCGGCTCTCGGATATCCCATATGAAGTCTGTCGCCAAGCTCGTTTTGCTGATCTGTGTCTGCGTGCTCACGGCCGCGGTTGCGCAAGCGCAGCAGCCGATCCCCGATCCCCCGCAGGTCCCGGCCAAGGGCTACATCCTGATCGATTTCAACAGTGGGAAGATCCTGGCCGAGCTCAATGCGGACGAGCGTCTCGAGCCCGCGAGCCTCACCAAGATCATGACCGGCTATGTCGTGTTCCGCGAGATCGCCGAGGGCAAGGTGAACCTGACCGACCAGGTGCTGGTCAGCGAGCGGGCGTGGCGTACCGGCGGCTCCAAGACCTTCATCGAGGTCGGTAAGCAGGTCAGCCTCCAGGACCTGCTGATGGGGATGATCGTGCAATCCGGCAACGACGCCAGCGTGGCCCTGGCGGAGCATGTCTCGGGGAGTGTCGAGGCCTTTGCCGGGCTCATGAACGAGTATGCTCAGCGGCTCGGGATGACCGGAAGTCATTTCACCAACCCGCACGGACTGCCCGACCCGGAACTCTACATCACCGCGCGCGACATCGCGAAGGTGGCGCTCGCGATCATCCGGGAGTTTCCCCAGTTCTACACCTGGTACAGCACGCGCGAGTTCACCTACAACGACATCACCCAGCAAAACCGCAATCCGTTGTTGCGTCGTGATGAAACCGCGGATGGCGTCAAGACCGGCCACACGCAGGCCGCCGGGTACTGCCTGGTCGGCTCGGCCAAACGGGACGATATGCGGTTGGTGTCCGTGGTCATGGGGTCCCCCAGCCCGAATGCGCGGGCGGAGGCGAGTCTCGCCCTCCTCAATTACGGCTTTCGCTATTACGACAGTCGGCGCTTGTATCCTGCCGAGCAGCCGGTCGAGACCCTCCGGATCTGGATGGGAGACCGGGACAGCCTGCCGGTCGGCCCGGACGCCGATGTCTTTGCGAGCTTCCAGCGCGGTCGTTACGACGACCTCGCGGCTCAATTGGAGAAGTCGGACACCGTCACCGCCCCGATCAGCCGCGGCACGCGTGTCGGCGATCTGGTCGTGACCCTGGCCGGGGAGGAGATCAACCGGGTGCCCGTGGTGGCGCTCCAGGACGTCGGCGAGGGGAATCTCTGGCAGCGGGCCAAGGACAGCATCCTCAGGTTGTTTTGACGTCGCGGGGGACCGGGTCGAGGTGAGCCTCAACGAGGTCTATCTGAACGGGAAGTTCGTCCGGCCGGAGCAGGCGATGGTCTCGGTCATGGACCGCGGGTTCCTGTTCGGCGACGGCGTCTACGAGGTGATCCCGAGCTACGGCGGACATTTCCTGGGTCTCGAGCAGCACCTGGATCGGCTCGACCGCAGCCTCGCAGCCGTGCGTCTACCCAACCCCCTGAGCCGCCGGGAATGGCGGTCGGTCCTCGCGCGCCTGATCGGCCCACCGCCGGCACCTGATCAGGCGGCCTACCTGCAGGTCACACGCGGCGCACCCGCCGAGCGCGATCACCTGTGTCCCGAGGATGTCGACCCGACACTCTTCGCCGTGGCCAAGCCGATCAAGCCCCGCCGCCCCGAGATCGGGGAGCGCGGCGTCGCCTGCATCACGCGACCGGACATTCGCTGGGAGCGGTGTGACATCAAGACGGTCTCTCTGCTCGCCGCGGTGATGCTGCGACGCGAGGCCGAGGATGCCGGCGCGCTCGAGACGATCATGGTCCGTGACGGGATGGTCACCGAGGGCACGGCCTCGAACGTCTTCGTGGTCCTCGGGGATCAGGTCCTGACCCCGCCCGCGGGACCCCGGATCCTCACCGGCATCACGCGAGGGTTGGCGCTCGACCTTGCCCGGGCCGGCGAGATCCGCTTCAGCGAGCAGCCGATCCCGGTTGGGGATCTGGCTCGTGCGGACGAGATCTGGCTCAGCAGCTCGACCCGCGAGGTCCTGCCCGTGACCCGGCTCGACGGTCGCCCCGTGGGTGGGGGGCGACCGGGAGCGCTGTGGGCGCGACTGGACGGACTCTATCAGGCTTTTAAGGCGCGGGTGCGTGATGGCCGGGCCTGAGCGGCCTGCGGACCGCGATCCGGCAGCGCCGCACGGTCCCCCGTCTTGCGAGCCAGGGGCCCTGCTCCAGCCTCCCTGCCGTTTCCCGATCAAGGCGATGGGTCGCGCCGCCCCGGGTTTCGAGTCTCTGGTCGTCGCGATCGTCAGCCGGCATGTGGCCCGGCCCGCGGAGACGTCCGTCCGCACCCGTTACAGTCGGGGTGGCAAGTGGGTCTCAGTGACCCTCACGCTCGACGTTGAAACCCGACAGCAGCTGGATGCCGTCTATCGCGACCTGAGTGCCCATGAGCTGGTCGTCTGGGTGATATGACCATCGCCCACGGTCCGGCCCGCCTGGTGGTGCGTCGCCTGCCGGGGCTGCAGGCCTACGAGCCGATCCTCGATGCCATGCGCGGCTTCACCGACCGCCGCGGCCCCGATACAACGGACGAGCTGTGGCTGCTCGAGCACCCACCCGTGTTCACCCTGGGTCAGGCCGGGCGCGAAGAGCACCTGCTGGATCCAGGGCCGATCCCGGTCATCAAAGCGGATCGAGGCGGTCAGGTGACCTATCACGGCCCCGGGCAGCTGGTTGCCTATGTCCTGCTCGACATGCGCCGTGCCGGACTTGGCATCAGACGCCTGGTGGAGAAGCTCGAGCAGGCCGTAATCGACCTGCTGGACACCCGGGGGATCGCCGCCGAGCGGCGAACCGATGCGCCCGGCGTCTATGTCGCCGGCGCCAAGATCGCCTCGCTTGGCCTGCGCATCCGCAATGGCTGCAGCTATCACGGACTGGCCCTGAACGTGGCGATGGACCTCGAGCCCTTTGGTCGGATCAATCCCTGCGGCTATCCCGGACTCCCCCTCACCCAGCTGTCCGATCTGGTTGATGGCATCGAGATGGCGGAGGTCGAGGCGGCGTTGATCCGGTCCCTGGGGACGTCTCTCGGCATGACTGCGACGCCGGTGACGGGCAAGGTGCACGCCGGGCGTTCGTGAACGTGCCCGGCCCCCGCGCCGATCGTCCCCATTCCCACAACCCCGCGCTGTCCGCACTGTCGTGATCCCGACAGTGGTTTCGCTCGACCGATCGGCGTAGCCGACCTTTCAACCGCTTAGCCTTCAGTGAAGGCTGGGCACAGTCTTTGCTGAGGTCTCTCCATAGAGTCGTCTTTCCACGGGGCAATCGTCCCCTGCTCTGGAGACAGCCTGATGGAGTTGAAGCTGATTGCCAATGGTGCGGACACCGGCGGCGGCTGTGCGTCGAGCGGCTGCGGCAGCCCGGGCGACCGGCTCGCCCACCTGCCGGAGCCGATCCGCGCCAGGGTCAACAACCATCCCTGTTTCTCCGAGGACGCGCATCACCACTATGCGCGGATGCACGTGGCCGTGGCGCCCGCCTGCAACATTCAGTGTCACTACTGCAATCGCAAGTACGACTGCTCCAACGAGTCCCGCCCGGGGGTGGTCTCGGAGCTGCTGACCCCTGACCAGGCGGTCAGGAAGGTCCTGGCGGTCGCGGCGGCCATTCCCCAGATGACGGTCCTCGGAATTGCCGGTCCGGGGGATCCCCTCGCCAATCCGGAGCGCACCCTGGAGACCTTCCGGCAGCTCGCCGCCAAGGCGCCGGACATCAGGCTCTGTGTCTCGACCAACGGGCTCGCGCTGCCGGGGATGGTCGACGCGCTGTGCCGGCACAACATCGAGCACGTCACCATCACCATCAACTGCGTCGATCCGGACGTGGGCGTCAAGATCTACCCCTGGATCTTCTGGAACAACCGCCGCGTGACAGGCCGCAAGGCGTCCGAGATCCTGATCGAGCAGCAGCAGAAGGGTCTGGAGCAGCTGGTCGCCCGCGGTGTCCTGGTCAAGGTCAACTCGGTCCTGATCCCGGGTGTCAACGACTCGCATCTGCACGCGGTCAGCCGCGTGGTCAAGGCCAAAGGCGCCTTTCTGCACAACGTCATGCCGCTGATCGCCGAGCCCGAGCACGGCACCGTCTACGGGCTCATGGGCCAGCGCGGTCCGACCTCCGAGGAGCTGAACGCGATCCAAGACGCATGTGCCGGCGACATGGTCATGATGCGTCACTGCCGGCAATGCCGCGCGGACGCGGTCGGCATGCTCGGCGAGGATCGGGGCGAGGAGTTCAGACTCGACAAGATTGCGGACCGGGAGATCGACTATGCCGCCGCCATGGCTCGCCGCGCCGAGGTCCAGGCCGCCATCGAGGCGAACCGGGCGGCGCAGCGCGGGCAGACCGGCGAGGCCTTCGTCCCGGTCGCCTCGCTGACCCGCCGGCGGTCCGGCGGTTCCGCGTCCCGCTCGGTGCTGATGGCGGTGGCGACCACCGGCGGCGGGGTCATCGATCAACACTTCGGCCACGCACGCGAGTTTCTCGTCTTCGAGGCCAGCCCAAGCGATGTGCGGTATGTCGGTTGCCGCAAGGTCGATCTCTACTGCGCAGGCGGTGACACCTGCGGCGAGGCCGAGAGCGCGCTGGCCAAGACCATCCAAGCGCTGGAAGGCTGCGAGGCGGTGCTCTGCTCGCGGATCGGCTTCGAGCCGTGGGGGGCGCTGGAGGCCGCCGGGATCAGCCCGAACGGCGAGCACGCGATGGAGCCCATCGAGAGCGCCATCGCCGAGGTGTACCGCGAGATGATGGAGACCGAGACATGGCATTCGAGATCATCGAGGGTTGCGTGAACTGTTGGGCCTGTCTGCCCCTGTGTCCGAGCGAGGCGATCCGCGAGGCCCGTCCGCATTTCCTGATCGACGCAGGGGCCTGCACCGAGTGCGAAGGCGATTTCGCCCATCCACAGTGCGCCAGCATCTGTCCCATCGAAGGGGTCATCCTCAACGGGGCTGGCGAGCCGGTGAATCCGCCGGGGTCGCTGAGCGGCATCCCGCCGGGGCGGCTGGCCGCGGTCTGCGCCGAGATTCAGGCCCGCTAAGCAGCCGCGCCGAACGTGCAACGGGATGAGTCCGATGGCGCCGTCTTATTCCCCTCTGCGGCCCTTGCGGGGCGGCGCGGGGCGCGGCGTCGGTTGCGTTCGATGATCGCCGCGATGTTTGAAGGGGAAGACACGTTGACGTCGAAAGTGATCCTTTCCGGCAAGCCCGGATGCCTCCCTGCTGAGGGGGAGCCGGCCTGATGACGACGTCCTCCTCAGCCGCCGCAGGGGGTCCGGCCGATGATTGCGGGGCCGTCGAGCTGGCCGCCGGGGTCCATTGGATCGGAGCCCTGGACCCGGGCCTGCGCACCTTCGATCTCATCCTGCGCACCGCCAACGGCACGACCTACAACAGCTATCTCGTGCGGGGTGACGACGGCGTCGCCGTCATCGATACCGTCAAGGCGGAGCTGGCCCACGACTTCTTCGCGCGTCTCGAAGGGGTCGCCCGGTATGACGAGATCCGCGTCATCGTCCTCAATCATCTGGAGCCCGATCACACCGGTGCCTTGCCCGAGTTGATGCGCCGTGCGCCCCGCGCGCAGCTCTACATCTCCAAGCGCGCCACCGCCATGCTCAAGGCCCTGCTCAAGCCCCGCGATGACGACCGTCCGTTGACCTACCAGACCGTGGGAACAGGCGACGAGGTCTCGCTCGGCGGGCGGACACTTCGTTTTCTGCATACGCCGTTCCTCCACTGGCCCGATACCCAGTGCACCTGGCTGGTGGAGGAAGGTGTGCTCTTCTCGGGCGACGTCTTCGGCTGCCACCATTGCGACGCACGGCTCTTCAACGACGCCTGCGGCGATTTTCGCTTCGCCTTCGACTACTACTACGCCCACATCATGCGGCCCTTCAAGAGGTACGTCGTGGAGGCGCTCAAGCTGATCGAGCCGCTGCCGATCAAGCTCATCGCCCCCACCCATGGTCCCATCCTGCGTGACCGACCGCGCCGCTATGTGACCCGCTATCGCGAGCTGTCCACGCCCAGCCTGGCGGAGCGCCTCGACCAAGGCGAGCGCTCGCTGATCATCTTCTACATGAGCGCCTACGGCAGCACCGCCCGGATGGCTGAGGCCATCCGGACCGGTGCCGAGGAGGAGGGCGGGATCCGCGTCTCGCTCTACGACCTGGAAGGCGGTGAGACCCAGCCGTTCGTGGACCTGATCGAGTCGGCCGATGCGCTGGCACTCGGCTCGCCGACCATCAACGGGGACGCCGCCAAACCGATCTGGGACCTGCTGTCCTCGCTCACCGTGATCGACCTCGGCGGCAAGCTCGGTGCCGCCTTCGGCTCGTACGGCTGGAGCGGCGAGGCGGTGCGTATGATCGAGGACCGGCTCCGCGGCCTCAAGCTGCGGGTGCCGGTCGCAGGGCTGCGGATCAAGCTCATCCCGACCGACGAGGAGCTCGAGGAGTGCCGCGCCTTTGGTCGGGCACTCGCGGGTACGCTCGTGCGGGGGGGCCGGGGGCGGGTCGTCGAATTCGCCGAGTTACAATCAGCAACCATCGAAAACCTAGGAGTCTGACACCATGGCAAAGGCCAAGATCACCTTCACGGATATCGAACAGACCGTCAACGTCCCTGCCGGTACGCGGGTCATCGAGGTCTCCGAACGCATTGGGGCCGGCATCATCTACGGCTGCAGGGAGGGCGATTGCGGAACCTGCATGATGCACGTCGAGGAGGGCTGGAACAACCTGACCGAGCCGTCCGTACTCGAGGAGAAGGTGCTGCGCGA
>Ga0316576_10002483_pt1 | contig 10494 bp, 8 predicted proteins | sample S0NA_FD_203075 | JGI IMG/M metagenome (GOLD analysis project Ga0316576, IMG submission 203075) | Rhizosphere microbial communities from salt marsh grasses in Alabama, United States - S0-2_050615r3r5 | ecosystem: Host-associated > Plants > Roots > Rhizosphere | place: USA: Alabama | collected... | reverse complement strand
GGCGGCCCACCCCTCCCCCCCCGCGCCCCGCGCTGGTTTGTGGTCTGCCCACAACCGAGCGTCAGCGGTCGATGCGGAGCTCGCCGAGGGTGTCGGCCTTGACGGCGCCGCGGCGTCCCATCGGCTGGTCGCCGCCGATGGTGGTGTCGCGCGCGGTCTGGTGCTCCATCTCGGCGTTGATCTCGGCGCCGAGCAGCACGAGCACGGCGGTGAGCCACAGCCACAGCAGGATGACGATCACCCCGGCGAGCGAGCCGTAGGTCTCGTTGTACGACCCGAAGTTGTTGACGTAGAACTGGAAGCCGACCGTGACCAGGATCCAGCTCCCGACCGCGAAGATCGAGCCCACCGACACCCAGCGCCAACGGGCGGCGTTGCGGTCGGGTGCGACCCGGTAGAGGACCGCCAGCGCGAGGATGAAGCTGATCGCCAGCGCCGGCCAGATGGCGATGCTGATGAGTCGCTGGACACCGAACTGGAGGGGCGACGCCTCGATGATGCGGGGCAGCGCGATCACGAGGAACACGGCGAAGGCGACGTACAGGATGGCGCCGAAGGTGAGCAGCAGCGAGATGCCCTTGCGGCGGAACCAGCTGCGGGTCTCCTCCTCGTCGTAGGCGATGTTGATCGTGTTGATGAACTGACCGATCGCGCCCGATGCCGTCCAGATCGACAGCGCGACGCCGATCACGATCCCGAACGACAGTGAGCCCGACGACTGTCGACTGATCTTGTCGAGCTGATCGGTCAGCACCGCCTGGGCGTCCTGGGGCAGTGGGCCGAAGAGCTGCCCGATCACCGACTCGGCGCTGTCGGTCTGGGCGACGAGCCCGAGGATCGAGATCAGGGCGGCGAGCGCGGGGATCATGGCCAGGAACGAGTAGAACGCGACGGCGGCGGCGGCCATGCCGACGTGGTCGTCACCCCACTCGTCCTTCACGCGGAGCCCGATGTCGGCCCACCCGCGTCGCGGGATCTGCCATGGATGGACCGCGTCGCGGCCGTGCTCGGTGCCGCGCACGTGATCGACGTCGTCCTCGACCATCTCGGCCGTGACGTCGACCAGATCGGTGCGCTCCGGCGCGTCGTCCCACGTGGTCTGGTCGACGAGGTCGTCGCGGCGGAGGAACGGAAGCTTGGGCACGAGATCGGAGCTACCCGCCGTTCGGGAGGATCAACCCGGATCGGCTGGTGACGCCGACCCGGTCCGGCGCTATCCTGACGCCCGTTCCGGGCGACCGGGGCCACCCGCGGGTGTAGTTCAATGGTAGAACATCAGCTTCCCAAGCTGAGAACGCGAGTTCGATTCTCGTCACCCGCTCCAAACATCCAGGTAGATCGCCATGCGGTTCTCAGCTTCTCGGCTGAGTGCAGAGCGCTAGTTGCACACTTGATACACGGGCTGTGAGCGACGTCGGGCCTGAACGCTGAGCTGGCGGTCCGGCATCGGGCGCGACCCGACTCATACGGCAATTGCGGGCCATTGCCGCGTGTCGTCGACTCGGTCACCGGGCGAGTGCGCACGGGATACGACGGTAGTCGTCGAGAACGATCAGACCGACCCAGTCCAGCGTCAGGCTAATCCGTGTCATGCCGCCGGGTGGCATCTGGTCGCAGAGTGCGTCGCGGAGCTGGGGTGATCGCCACGACGACGGCCGGCTTGCGGAGTCCCCGGCCAGCGCGCTCAGCCGCCGGCGGGAGCACCGAGACCGCTGTGGATCAGGGTCCCCACGGCGGGAGGCAACGCAACCTACCGGTGCGCTCCGGGCCGCGTGCCGCGAGCGTCCGGCAGCTCCGACGCCATCGCCGATGCTCGACACGACGGCGATGGGCTACCCGGCGGAATGGCGGTAGGCATGTGGGGCGCGGCCGGCGTGCTCGTCTTGTCGACGCTGTTCCATCTCAGTCCAGGGTCGGTGCCGACGTCGGCGATCCTGATCATCTTGTCGGTGATCACTGCCGCGTCGGCGATGCAGGTCGCCGGCGGCCTGACGTGGCTGGTCGCGATCGCCGATCGGTTGCTGAAACGCAACCCGAAGGTGATCACGTTCGTCGCGCCCTATACGACGTGGATCTTCACAACCGGCGCCGGCACCGGCAACGTCTACTACTCGATGCTTCCGGTGATCGAGGAGGTCGCCTACGAGAACGCGTCCGCCCCGAGCGTCCGCTCAGTGCAGCGCCGGTCGGGTCGCACTCGGCATCACCACCAGCCCGGTGTCGGTGGCGATGGCCGTCATCGTCGCCCTGATGGAGCCCGTCGGATTCGAGATCGTCGACATCCTCGTGATCGTGATCCCGGCAACGGTGATCGCGATCTTCGTGGTCGGCTTGGTGAACTTCCGGCGAGGCAAGGAGCTGCGCGACGACCCAGAGTTCCAGCGCAAGCTCGCGGCGGGTGAAATCGTCGCCCGCGGGCGGACCGACCTCGAGATCTCCCCGACGGCCAAGCAGCGCCATCATCTTCCTCCTCGGGATCCTGACGATCGTGCTATTCGGCATGTTCGACGAGATCCGCCCTCGCGTCGACGTCGACGGTGTCCGAGAACCGATCGACATGACGTCACTGATCCAGATCATCATGCTGATCACCGCACTGGTGATCGTGCTCGCGACCAAGGTGGAGGTGAAGAAGATCCCGACGACGACGATCTTCAACGCAGGAACGGTCGCGATCGTCGCACTGTTCGGCGTGGCCTGGCTCGCGAACACGTTCATCGAGGCGAACCAGGACGTGATCGTCGACGAACTCGGTCAACTGGCCGAGAAGTCGATGCTCTTCATCGCCGTCGCGATCTTCATCGTCGCCGCGCTGACGACCGGCCAGTCCTCGACAACGGCGGCGATCATCCCGATCGGGATCACGCTGGGCATCGAGCCGCAGTATCTCGTCGCCATGTGGCCGGCCGTCATCGGCATCTACTTCTTCCCGATCAACGGCGGTCAGATCGCCACGGCCGAGTTCGACCGCACCGGCACGACCACCATCGGCAAGCGGGTGCTCGACCACTCGTTCATGATCCCCACCCTCGTCGCCGCGGTGACGGTCGTCGCCGCGGGCATGGGCTTCGCATCCCTGTTCCACTGATCCCGGTCGCCCGATCGTGTTCTCACTGGGCGACCACGTTCTACGGGTGTGTCCGGGTCATGAGTCGTCGAGGACCTCGTGCCTCGGGTCCGGGGCGTTGGCGGGCGGCAGCGTGCCGACGTCGCCGACGAACACGCTCGACAGTCGATCCGTCACCGGTGCCACGAGCCGGTCGTATCGAGCCGCGCGTGCGCGGGCCCGTTCGAGCTGGTGTTCGTGGTAGTGACGTCGTGCCCACCGTGACTCGGGCCGAGCGAGTCGGAACGCGGAATACAGCGCGACGAACGGGACGAAGATGCCGACGAACGCCGTTCGATATTTGCCCTTGGCCACGACGGTCAGCACCATCACCACGTGGATTGCAATCGTGATCATCGCCGTGAACATGGCGGCGGCTCCTGCGAAACCGTCGATCTGCAGGGGATTGATACCGATGAGCGTGAAACCCAGGAATGCGAAGGCCAGGGAAACGGCCTGCACCGAGACGCGACCCTCCTCGGACCAGTACACATCGTCCAGTCGCAGGATCAGCGCGAACTCGTCGAGGACCAACGAGGTGCCGATCCCGACGAGTACACCGGCGACCTCCGCCCACCCGGTCTGGCCATGCGCACCGACCGCCAGGAAGGCGCCGGCGATGAGCACCACGACGCCTGGTACCGCGTGGTGGATGTGCAGGCCCGAACTCGTGACTCGATCTTCGAAGGGTCCGCGCCCGGCGCGGATCGATCGAGTGATGATGCGCGTCACCACGAAGGTGATCATGTACGCCAGAAAGCACAGCAGCAGCGGCAAACGCCCCGTGTCCACGACATTGTCCTGCAGCCACTCGTTCACGAAGCGTCGATCATCGCACACGAAGTGCGGTTATGTGCTGAACCCCCGCCTGTGATCGCCTCGAGCGTGCCCTGACGAAGTGTGTCGCTCGCGGAGTGCTCGTTTAGAGTTGCGCCGAATCACGGATGTCCGACGGACGATGCAAGGAGCGCTGCGCATGGAATGGACCATCGAACGGATCGAGCAGGTCTTTCTGGGCTACATGGAACGCCATGGCCACACCGTGATCGAGGGCCACTCGGTTCGGTCGCCGACCGATGACGTCTTGTTCACGACGGCAGGAATGCACCCGTTGGTGCCGTACCTGCTCGGGGACATGCCGCATCCCGCCGGCACACGACTCACCAACGTGCAGCGGTGCGTCCGCACGACCGACATCGACGAAGTCGGTGACGACACGCACCTGACCGTGTTCGAGATGCTCGGCAACTGGAGCATCGGTGACTACTTCAAGGAGACCTCGATCCCGCAGTCGTTCGGCCTGCTGACCGGCGAGTTCGGGATCGACCCGCACAGCCTCTACGTCACGGTGTTCGCCGGTGACGACGAGGTTCCGCACGACGACGAAGCACCGGCGATCTGGGAGCAGACGTTTCGCGACGCCGGTGTCGACCCGACCGGACGCATCAATCCGCTCGGCGCGGACGACAACTTCTGGTCGAACGGCCCGGTCGGCCTGTGCGGCCCGGACACCGAGATCTTCGTGCACGTCGGCGACGACGAGGCCCCCGTGTTCGCGGACATCCCGGAGTTCGTCGAGATCTGGAACAACGTCTTCATGACGTACAACCGCGACGAGAACGGCGAGTTGGCGATGCTCGAGCAGCGCAACGTCGACACCGGGATGGGTCTCGAGCGCCTGGCGATGTTCCTCAACGAGCACTCGTCGGTCTGGGAGACCGACGAACTCGCGGAACTGCTCGAGTCGGTCGCCGAGGCGCTGGCGATCGGTTCGGCCGGCGAGCTCGACGTCGCGGCGTCGCGCTCGTTGCGCATCGTCACCGACCACCTCCGCGCCGCGTTGGCGATCGCTGCCGCCGGCATCCATCCTGCCGCCTCGAAGCAGGGGTACATCCTGCGCAAGCTGATCCGACGCGCGGTCCGTCACGCCGAACTGCTTCGTGGTACCGACGAGACACTCGCCGAGGTGCTCGTGACGGCAACGGACAACGTCTCGGAGGTCATGGGTCGGCGTTGGACCGATGTCGGCCCGGGCGAGGGTGGCGCTGCGGCCCGTGCGACCGTCGAGGCCGAGGCGCGCAAGTTCGCCAGGACGTTGCGCAACGGCGCCGAGCGGCTGCAGCAGGACGCCGACGCCGGCGCTGTGTTCGACGGGGATCTCGCGTTCCTGCTCGCCGACACCCTCGGTTATCCGATGGAGCTCTCCGCGGAAGAGGCCGAGCGCATCGGGATGCCTGTCGCAGACGGATGGAAAGAACGCTACGACGAACTCCGCGAGGCCCAGCGAGCGCGTTCCCGCGGCTGATCGGCGCCGGTCGGGTTCATACGGCGGCGATCGACGCGAGCTCCGCGGCGATCGCCTCGCCGACGGTCGCCAGTTCGTCGACCGTCAACGACGCGAGCGAAACGCGTACGTCCCAGCTGTCGGCGTCGAAGAGCTCGCCGGGGAGAACTACGATGCCGTGTCGTGAGGCGAGGCGGAGTGCGATCTCCGTCGGCGCCAGGGAGTCGACCATGTGCGCTGCGGCCTCGAGCCCGTGGCCGAGCAGCATCGCGGCGCGGAGATCGATGAGGGCGTAGTACATGCTCTCCTGGCCACCTGGCGGGTTGAGCCCGAGCGGTTCGAGCAGTGCAGCCTCACGCGCCGCCAGCTCCAGGTGGACCGCACCGATGAAGTTCCGGCCCTCGGGCATCAGGTACGAGAGCGCGAACAACGCCATCTGCACCTGGTCGGGTGTAGCGAGGCCGGCGATGTTGTGCAGTGCCACCTCACGGCTGTCCGCAACGAGCCGTGCCATGTATCGGAGCGAGGTCACGTCGGAGGTCATCGAGCTGTACCGGAGCGCGTGCGAGCGCTGTTTCGCTTCGTCGTGAGACGCGAGAAGACGGTCGATCGCGTGGTCGGCGTGCATTGCGATGAACCCGAGCCGTGACCCGGTTGCGCCGAAGTTCTTCGAGAGGGAGTGCACGCAGATGACGTTCTTCGGCATGTCGGCGAGCATGCCGCGGAAGCCGGGGACGAACGTCGCATAGACGGTGTCGGCCACGATCAGCAGATCGGGTCGATGATTGGCGACGAGGTCGTGCAGTTGATGGATGCGATCAGGCGGGATCGCGCGGCTGTCGGGGTTCCCTGGGTTGATGACGAAGAACACCTTGATGTCGGGGTCGAGCAGCGGATCGAAGAATCCGTCACCGGTTCGATCGTCACCGTCGGTCGCCTGCAACTCGACGACATCGAGCCCGAAGTCCTCGAGTGTCGGGATCTGGAGGTACGGCGTGAACACCGGCGTGGCGATCGCCACCTTGTCGCCGTGCCCGATGACATGGTTCTCCTGCAACGACCTGAAGATGTAGGCCATCGCCGCCGCGCCGCCTTCGGTCGCGAACACCTGATAGGTGCCCGGCGGGCACGGGGCGATGCCGTTGACCTCCGTCGTATAGCGCTCCATCACCTGCTCCATCAGGGGCAGCATCCGGTTGGGTGACGGGTACCCGTCGCCGAGCACGCCGCGGCAGAGTTCGTGTACCCAGGCGTCACGATCGAAGCCGAGCACGCTGGCGCCGAAATCGACGGCGGCGCCGAGAAACGTCGCGCCCGCAGCGTCCTCGTCGGCGAGATGTGCGAGCAAGCGGTCGGCGATGCCTCCGATGTCCGGGGTCATGCCCCACGCCGGGTGCGTCGTGGCCGCGAGCGCCTCGTGCACGGCGAATCGGCCGAGCAGGAAGGCGCCGTCCCGGGGCACCGTCGACAGCCAGTTGGGCTGACCGCGCCCGGCGTTCAATACCGGCTTGCCGGAGTCGAGCGCTGCGGCACCAATCGCCGACTGCAATTCGAACGTGCTCATCGGTCCGTGGCGGGTTCGTCAGCCGGCATGTGCGTCCTCCGTCGATGCGAACATGTCGGCGCCCATCCGGATCCAGTCTACAAATCCGGCGTCAGGCACGTAGGCGCGCGCCACGGCGAGGCCGATCTCGGCGAGCGCGGTCTCGTCGGGGAACACGAGGTACATCGGGTGGTGCTCGGGCTGGAACTTCTCCTTGTACCGGAACAACGACTGGAACCCGTAGTAGGGCTCGAGGGTGTCGCCGAGGAAGGTCAACAGCTTCTGGAGGACGAAGTCGTCACCACCCTCGCCCGGCTCGCCCTTCGGCTTGGCGAGTGGCGCTGCCGACAGGCTGAGGAATCGGTACCCCTCGTCGGCGAACTGCCTGGCCGATGCGCCGATCAGGTACTCCATGACCGGTCGGAACCCATGGTCGCGGCGACGCATCAGGTCGAGGGTCCAGCCGACGACCTGGCCGTTCTCACTGACGGGCATCCACGAGGTGAACCCCTCGATGGTGCGATCGGGTCCGATGGCGATGTGGAGGCGAACCGCTGGATCCTCGGCTTCGTGGAGGGTGCCGAGCGTGAATCCCATCTCCGGAAGCGGCTTGTCGGAGACCCACGCGCCACTGATCGCCCGCAGCTGGTCGGTGATCACCGGCGTACACTCGGCCCACGTGGTGCTGAGCAGCTCGATGTCCTGCTTGCCGGCCTTGTTGATCGCCGTGCGGACGTCCTGCCACGACTTGCCCCTGAACTCGACGTCGTCGAGCATCATCACGCTGTCCTCGGCGACTTCGACCGACTTCCACTTGAGCGTCGCTGCGACCTCAGCTGTCGCTTGACCGGCGGCGAACAGGCAAGGGATCCAGCCACGTTCGAAGCAGTACGTGTCGAATGCCCCGAGCGCCGCGCGCTTGTTCTCGGTCGGGCCGACCGGGTCGGCCAGGCACAGGGCGACCGAACCGACGAGCTCGAACCCGATCGCTGTTTCGCCGTCGTCGGAGAACCAGACGGTGATGCCCTTCCAGGTGAGCATCCACTCGATGTTCGACGAGTTGTGCTTCTGCAGGAGTTCGCGCAGTCGCACGTCCTGTTCGGGCGACTGCGTCGGCTTGCGGGTCGCGTAGATCAGCGAGATCACGGTGAGCACGATGGCCGCGACCCAGACCGCGCCGATCGAGCCGACGAACCACTTGGCCGAGTCGGACACGGGCTCGATCCGGTCGGTGGTCGTGAAGAACATTCGGGCAACGAACTCCGAGAGCATGTCGGGCCACTCGGCTGCGGGAGCGAAGTCGTCCTTGAGCACGAAGAATCCGACGGCGGTGTAGACGAAGAGCCCGGCGATCACCCAGAGCAGTCGCCGTGCGCTGCGGCGCAGGTACCGCTCCGGGGCGCGAGAGGTGAACGCCCGCGCCGTCACCACGAGTAGGAGGAGTTGGCCGCCGGTCAGGATGAGGTCGGCCGTTCGCTCGGAACTCGGATCTGCGGCGAACAGGCCGAGGAAACCGAGTGCCAGGAGCGAGGTGACGATGACCCAGGCGATCCGCCGTCCCCGCCGCAGCCCGTCGGCGAACGCGAGCACGACGATGGAAGCGACCACCGTCGACAGGGTGATGCCCGAGGAGTGCTCGGCGGTTCCGCTGATGTGGAACGGCCCGCCGTTGCCGGGGAAGGCCGCTTCGACGATGCCGGAGATCGCGGACACGGCGACGATGAGTGCCATCGCCGCCCGTTGCGTTCGCCGACCGAATCCGATCGGTGAGGGTGCCGGCATACGTCCGGCGAAGAACGGTCCCACGAACACGCCGAGGGCGAAGGCGAGGAAGTGTTCGACGTCCCAGAGCAGCCCGGCGTTGAGCAGCATGGCGAACAGGTAGGCGGCGAGCGTGATCCGCACCCGTCGTCGCCACACCGGTTGCATGACCGCCGTGAGCGCACCGACCAGCGCGAACCCACCAGCGGAGATCCCGAGGTCGAGCGTGCGACCCAACTCGACGGCCCACGCCCAGCCGCTGTCGTCGAACGGCCACAGGACGAGCGCGGTCAGCAGCCCCGCGAGGAACTGCCCACCGATGCACACGACGAGCGTCTGGATGTGACCGACGCGTCGCTCGTAGGTCGTCGCGGCGATGATGAGCAACAGCAGGATCGGCACATAGATGACGAGCTGCGGCGAGAAGAGCATGCCGGTGAAGAACGTCCAGGGCCGTCCGTCCCGGAGTGCGGGGAGTCCGTACGCGACCTGGTCGTAGAGGTCGGAGCCCTCCTCGACGTTCTTCCAGAGAGCGCCCGTGACCACCCCGGCGACGATGATCATCGCGACGATGAGCGATGTCGCCCAATACGTCGCGAGGACGCGTCCGGTCCGTCGGAGGACCCGAGCGAACGCACCTACTTCGACCGGGCCCCGTTCGTCTGTGTCGGCTTCGCGATCGGCCTCGTCGGCGTCGGACTGGACGGGCGTGCTCGACACGGCGACACACTAGGTCACCGAGACGAATCCGGAACGGACCCGGGTGCCCCCGGACGTGCGTGGCACGATGTCGCCGTGTCCTGGATCCTGCGGCTCCCGCTGCGCTATCGGTCCACGTTGATCGTGGCGGCGACCTCGATCGTTGCGACCTACCTGGCGCGCTGGATCCTCGGCCCCGACCCGACCGCCGACCAGACCATGCGTCTCGGCTACGGATTGCCGGCGATGGAGGACGGGAGGGTCTGGACCCTCGTCACGGGGGCCGTTCTGCTCGGCAGCTTGTCGATCCCCTTCCCGCTCTTCACGCTGATCGCAGTCGCGGTGTACGAACGTGTGGCGGGCCACTGGCGTCCGCTGGTCGCGGTCTTCGGTGGGCAGGTCGCGGGCATGGCGATCGTGCTCCTTGCGATCACGCCGCTGCGCAACGTGTCGACGCCGTTCGCCGAGGAGGTGACCACGGCGATCGACTTCGGGATCTCCGTCGGTGCCTTCTGCTGCCTCGGGGCATGGACCGCCTACCTTCGCGGTCCCACACGTCGCGTCCTGCGCTGGAGCATCAGCTGTTATCACATCGGTCCATTCCTGCTGTCGGGACTGATCTACGACCTCTCCCATCCGACCGGATGGTTCATCGGTCTCGCCAGCGGGTCGTGGTTGATGCGTCCCGACGAACTCGACCGGACGCCGTTCACGACCAGGGAACTCAGGTGGATTCTTCCCGCCGTGGCGGTAGGCATCGCCGTCGGCGTTTACGTCGGCTGGACCGGCGGTGGCGTCGGTGGGGTGTTCGGCTGGGGCCCCGGCGATTGAAGCGGGTCACTCGCACACCGCGCCCGAAAAATGGTGGAGGAGGAAGGTTTGACCCTTCCTCCCCCATGTGCCGGAGAAATGTAGCCACAATCGGCAACCGTGACAACGCCAGTCGGCACCAACGGCTGGCCTGCCCGTCCCGGCCACCCCGCCGGAAACCGTCACCGAGGACGAGCTCGAGTGCCTGACCGACACCTATCACCAGCGCCGCGAGCACCTGCGCTGCATCAAACGTACCGACGGCAAGCTGCAGCCCGACGCGCCGAATTG
>Ga0316576_10002482_pt1 | contig 10495 bp, 6 predicted proteins | sample S0NA_FD_203075 | JGI IMG/M metagenome (GOLD analysis project Ga0316576, IMG submission 203075) | Rhizosphere microbial communities from salt marsh grasses in Alabama, United States - S0-2_050615r3r5 | ecosystem: Host-associated > Plants > Roots > Rhizosphere | place: USA: Alabama | collected... | reverse complement strand
CCGGTCCGGCACAGCTCCGATTCAGCACCGGCGGCAGAGCCAGGCGACCGCTCCACCACGGGTCCGGACCTCGCCGCGGACCTGGGCGCGGAGCAGTCGGTCCACGAGCTCGCCGAGGTCGGGCCCTGGGGGGATGCCTGCGATCGACGAGATCTCGTCGCCCGTGAACAGCGGCTTCGGGCGCATCAGCGATTCGGGGTTCCGCTGCCACTGACGTTTCCAGCGGCGCCAGCCCGTCCGGTCCGGCGCGATCGACCGCGCCAGGGCGAAGAGTGCGGGGAACGCGTCGCCGGCCCGCCACATCAGCTCGCGGCGGTCGGCCGGTGAGGCGCTGACGACATCGACCGCGTCATCGATCCGTCGAGCGGCCCTCCGGGCACGATCGCGGACCTCCTTCGGCCAGGCGTACGGCGCGATCTCCCGGTCCTCGGGCAGCCCCCACGCGCGGAAGAGAAACCCGAGGCGAGCGATGTCCGCCGTCTGCGATGAAGGTGGTTTTCCGGTGCGCGAACCGGAGTTCAGGATGTCGATCGCGCCGAGGTTCCGCTCGAGCCACAGCTCGTCGACCGCGCTTCGCCTCGGGGCGGAGGGACGCAGCAGGCCGAGGTCGGTGAGCGCCTGGAGGCCGCGCGCCGCGGCCGGAGCTGCGAGCAGCGCCATAAGCTCCCGCCCGACGCGCTCGCGAGGCGCATCGGCGAGGCGGGGCCCGAGCTCGGTGATCCAGCCCCGGGTTTCACCGTCGATCTCGAACCCCGGCAGCTGCGAAAGGAAGCGCGGCGCCCGGACCAGCCGGACCGGATCTGCCTCGAAGTTGCTGCGCGCGATCGCCCGCAGCCTCTGGCCGCTGAGGTCCTCGAGCCCACCGACCAGATCGACCAGGGGTCCGTCGGGCAGCGGCCAGGCGAGTGCGTTGATCGTGAAGTCCCGACGGCGGATGTCGTCTTCGACCTTCAACCCTCCGGTCGGCCAGAGCTCGATGGTGAGCTCCGGCGTCTCGATCCGCCACACCCGGTGCGGCGCCGTTCCGAGCAGGTGGGTGTGGACGCCGAGTGCGGCAGCGAGACGGCGCGCCGGCGCCTCGGCACTGCGGGCCGAGCCGTCGATCGCGAGATCGAGGTCCTTGGTGTGACGCTCGAGCAGCCGGTCGCGGACGTAGCCGCCGACGACCCGGCAGCCGGCGGGTCGTCCCATGACCTGCCACACCCGATGGAGCAGGGCGTCGGTGCGGAGCGAGCGTTCCGATTTCGAGAGCATTCCCGCATGAAGGATAGCTCAGCGGTGGTGCGGGTCGCCCGGGGCGATTGAAGTCGCGGGGATAGATGGCGTGGTCGGCCGGGGTGGGTGCGTACCGGGATGCACTACGGTTCGTCGGTATCGGACGCGGACGCGGACGCGGACGCGGACTCGGGCTCGGGCTCGGACGCGGAGGCGGAGGCGGAGGCGGGAGCGCTGTGATACTCTCCGCGATCCCGCCGCGAGGCGGAGTCTCCCGATGGAGGGAATGATGGCCGAAGAACGACTCCAGAAGCTCATCGCGCGCTCGGGCCTGTGCTCGCGCCGCGAAGCGGATCAAATGGTGGCCGACGGCCGGGTGACGGTCAACGGCCGGGTCGCGGTGCTCGGCGACAAGGCCGACCCGGAGGCCGACCACGTCAAGGTCGACGGCAAGCGGCTCAAGCCGGCGGAACCCCAGCGGTACGTGCTTCTGTACAAGCCGCGGGCGGTGATGACGACGTGCGACGACCCCGAGGAGCGGACCACGGTCATCGATCTGATCCGGCCGATTGTGAAAGAGAGGGTGTTCCCGGTGGGGCGGCTCGACTACCAGTCCGAGGGGCTGCTGCTGCTGACCAACGACGGCGATCTGGCGGCCCGGGTGACGCACCCGAAGCACGGAGTGGTGCGCGAGTACATGGTCAAGATCCGCGGCGACCTCGACGAGAGCGAGGTTCAGCGGCTGCGGGCGGGCACGGTCATCGAAGGGCACCGCGTGGTCCCCCTTTCGGCCGAGCGGGTGCGTCGCACGCCGGGCAACAAGTCGACCTGGTGGCGCGTCGAGGTCACCGAGGGGCGGACGCATGAGGTCCGACAGCTGTTCTTTCGCGCCGGTCGGCTGGTCCAGCGGTTGCGCCGGACGGCGATCGGGCCGATCAGCGATGCGTCGCTGCGCGCGGGCGACTTCCGGATGCTGACCGACTCCGAGGTCACCGCGCTCCGCCGAGCGACGGCGGAGAAACCGGGTCCGACGAAGGCACGGCCACCGAGATCTTCGAGGCCGTCTGGACGTCCGCCGGCGTCGAAGCCCGGTCGAAGACCGAAGAAGCGGCGTTAACTCACTGAATCAAAAATTCTTAGCAATTCGTCCGAGACCAAATGCCGTGGTACAATCACGCGCCCGCAGGAGGTCGTGTGTCAGAGCCCAAGGTCCAGCAGCAGCCCATCGAGCAGCTCATCGAGAACCGTCGGTCCAAGCTCGAGCAGCTCCGGGAGCTCGGTGTCGAGCCATTTCCCGGTCGTTTCCGGGTCGAAGAGTCGGTCAGCCACGTGGTCCGGAGGTACCGGGACGTCACGGCCGAGTCGCTCGAGACCGAGACGCCTCGCGTGCGCTTGGCCGGCCGCCTGCGCGCTGTCCGCGGTCACGGCAAGGTCTCGTTCGCCGACCTCTCCGACGGTGCGGACCAGATCCAGATCTACCTGCGGAAGAACGACCTCGACGACACCTCGTGGCAGGTGTTCAAGCTGCTCGACCTGGGCGATTTCCTGGGGGTCGAAGGCACCCTGTTCCGGACCCGGACCGGCGAGCTCAGCGTCGCCGTGTCCCATGTCGATGTGCTGTCGAAGGCGGCGCGGCCGTTGCCGGAGAAGTACCACGGTCTGGCGGATCGGGAGTCGCGGGCGCGCCAGCGCTACCTCGACCTGCTGTCCAACTCGGAGTCGCGCAGGGTCTTCGAGGTCCGGAGCCGGGTGATCTCGGGTGTCCGGAGGTATCTCGACGACGCCGGGTTCCTCGAGGTCGAGACACCGATGATGCAGCCCATCCCGGGCGGTGCGACGGCCCGCCCTTTCGTCACCCACCACAACACGCTCGACCTCGAGCTGTACCTGCGCATCGCGCCCGAGCTGTACCTCAAGCGGCTCATCATCGGCGGCATCGAGCGGGTCTACGAGATCAACCGGAACTTCCGCAACGAGGGCATCTCGACCCGCCACAACCCCGAGTTCACGATGCTCGAGTTCTACTGGGCCTACGCCGACTACGAGCTGCTCATGGACTTCACCGAGGACATGGTCACCTCGATCGCCCGGGACGTGTTGGGTACGCTCACGCTGCCTTGGGGTGACACGACCATCGACCTGACCCCGCCGTGGAAGCGGATCACCCTGCGCGACGCCATTCTCGAGTACTCGGACCTCACCCCGGACGACCTCGACGGGCGCGACCGGATGGAGGCCGCGGCCGAACGCGTCGGTGTCCAACGGATCGAGGAGCGCTCGGACGGCAAGCTGCTCGAGGAGCTGTACGAGATGACCGCCGAGCCGCAGATGATCGACCCGGCCTTCATCATGGACTATCCGAGGGACATCTCGCCGCTGACCAAGTCCAAGCCGGGGCATCCGGACGTCGTGGAGCGGTTCGAGCTGTTCATCGGCGGCCTCGAGGTCGCCAACGCCTACACCGAGCTCAACGACCCTGCCGAGCAGCGCCGACGTTTCGAGGAGCAGGCCGCGGCAGGAGGTGGAGTGATCGACGAGGACTTCGTGCTCGCCATGGAGCACGGGATGCCGCCGACCGGGGGTGAGGGGATCGGCATCGACCGACTGGTGATGCTGCTCACCGACCGCCAGTCCATCCGCGACGTGATCCTGTTCCCGCAGCTCCGCCCCCGCGACTCGTGAGCGCATGAGCCTGGACGCCGAGCTCCATGTGGCCCGCCGGTATCTGGTCGGCATCCGTCGCCGGACGCACGTCGCGACGGTGACCCTGTTTTCGTTGATCGGTCTCGGTTTCGGCGTCTTCGCCCTGGTCGTCACGCTCGCCCTGTTGGACGGATTCCAGACCGGGATCCGGTCGCAGATCGCGACCTACGGCGTTCACGCCGAGGTCCGGCCGGCGTCCGGTCGTCGGCTGCTCGATCCGGACGGCCTGGTCTCGCTCTTGCATGCCGCGCTCCCGGAGGTGGAGATCGTCGAGGTCGTGAGGGGTACCTGCCTGGTGGGCTCGGACACCGATGCCGTTCCGGCATCGGTGATCGGCCGCTCTGACACCGATCGAGTGACCGTCGACCGCATCCTCGCCCGCCGGATCGGCGCCGGGGCCGGTGACAACGTCGAGGTGATCTCGGCGCGCCAGCGCTTGACGCCGATGGGCCCGCTGCCGGTGAGGATCCGGACCACGATCGCCAAGGTCGCGGTCCCCGAGCCCGGGATGGAGTCCGGCGCCGTCGTGCTGCCCCTCGACCGCGCGCAACGGCTGCTCTGGGGCGAGCCGGTCGTCGAGGCCGTCGAGCTCAGGGATCCGGCGGACCCGTGGTCACTCGGCAGGAGGGCTCGAGCCGCACTCGCCGACAGCGGGGTGCCGGTGACGGTCGCCGGCCTCGACGAGCTGCATCGGCCGTTGCTCACCGCACTCGCGCTCGAGAAGGTCATGATCTTCCTGGCGGTCGGACTGATGCTGGTGGTCGCAGCGCTCAACCTGCTCTGCAACGTCGCGATGGTGGCCGCGGAGAAGCGGACCGACCTCGCGGTGATGGCCGGACTGGGTTTCACGCCGCGCTCGCTGCGCCGGCTGTTCCTGATCCTCGGCGTCGCCATCGGCCTGGTCGGCTCGGTGGCCGGCGCCGTGCTCGGCAGCGGCCTCGCGATCGTGCTCGACCGGACCGAGGCGCTCGAGCTGCCGACCGGTGTGTTCATGGTCGCCGCCGTTCCGTTCAAGGTCGACCCCGGCACTCTCGTGCTGGTGGTCGGTGTGTCGCTCGTGCTGGCGCTGGTGGCGTCCTGGCTCCCGGCCCGCATGGTGGCCCGGCGCGAGCCGGCGGAAGGGTTGCGCTATGAGTGAGTCCGGCGCCATGGTCCGGGCGAGCGGCCTGACCAAGAGCTACGGCGCCGGGCCGACGCGCCTCGTCGTGCTCGAGGGGCTCGAGCTCGAGGTCGCCACCGGCGAGATGCTCGCGGTGGTCGGTCCGTCCGGCGTCGGCAAGAGCACGCTGCTCCACCTCATCGGTCTGCTCGACCGGCCGGACGGGGGATCGATCGAGATCGACGGCACGGCCACCGACGGCCTCGACGGCGCCCAGCGCGCCGGGCTGAGGAACCGCGCCATGGGTTTCGTGTTTCAGCACCACCACCTGCTCGCCGAGCTCGACGCGCTGGACAACGTCGCCCTGCCGCTGAGAATCGGCGGCGCGGGGCGCCGCGACGCGCGGCGCCGGGCGATCGAGCTGCTCGATGCGGTGGGCCTCGGCGACCGACGCCACCACTTTCCGGATCAGCTGTCGGGTGGCGAGCAGCAGCGGGTGTCGGTGGCGCGATCGCTCGCCATGAAGCCGGCTCTGCTGCTCGCGGACGAGCCGACGGGAAACCTCGACCGCGACAACGCCGAGCGGTTGTTCGAGCTCGTGGCCGAGCTTCATTTGAAGGCCGGTCTGACATCAATTATAGTGACCCACAACGAGGAGATGGCCCGCAGGTGCGACCGGATCTTCCGCCTCGCGCCGCGGGCCGTGCTATCAGATAATGTTCGAACGGTTTAACGAAAACGTCCGCCGTGCGCTGTTCTTCGCCCGCTACGAAGCGTCCCGTGCGGCGAGTCACCAGATCGCGACCGAGCACGTCCTGCTCGGTATGCTGCGCGAGGCCGACGAGGCCCTGGTCGAGCTGTGTGCCGGCGTCGGGGTCGACGTCCGCGAGCTCAGGGACGAGCTGCTCGGCGAGGGAATCGCGCTCGAACCGGTCAGCTCGTCGCCCGATCTGCCGCTCGCCGAGGACACCAAGCGGGTGCTCGCGTTCGCCGTGCACGAGGCGGAAGGCATGGGTCACGGCCACGTCGGCAGCGAGCATCTCGTGCTCGGGCTGCTCCGCATCGAGGACAGCGATCCGGCGCGGTACCTGACGTCGCGCGGGCTCGAGCTGTTCCAGCTCCGCGACGAGGTGATCCGGCGCGGCCACGAGCTCGAGGCCGAGGCGTCGGCGAGCGCGACGCCGCACATCGCGGAGTACTCTCGCGACCTCAACCAGATCGCCGCCGACGGCGGCTTCGATCCGCTCATCGGGCGCGACGTCGAGGTCGAGCGCGTGGTCCAGATCCTGAGCCGCCGGACCAAGAACAACCCCCTGCTGCTCGGCGACTCCGGCGTCGGCAAGACGGCGATCGTCGAGGGGCTCGCGACACGGATCGTCGACGGCGCGGTGCCGCTGTCGCTCGCCAACCGCAGGATCCTCGCCCTCGATCTGTCCCTGCTGGTCGCCGGCACCAAGTACCGCGGCCAGTTCGAGGAGCGGCTCAAGGGGCTGCTCGCAGAGCTGCTCGAGCATCCCGAGATCATCATCTTCATCGATGAGATCCACTCGCTGATCGGAACCGGGTCGGCGGAGGGCTCGCTCGACGCGGCCAACATCATCAAGCCGGCCCTGTCGCGCGGCGAGATCACCTGTATCGGTGCGACGACCGTCCGCGAGTACCGCAAGTACGTCGAGAAGGACCGGGCGCTGTCCCGGCGGTTTCAGGGCGTCACCATCCGGCAGCCGACCGAGAACGAGACGGTGGAGATCCTGCGCGGCGTTCAGAGCCGCTACGAGGACTTCCACGGCGTGCGGTACGCCGATGACGCGGTGCGCGCCGCGGTGACCCACTCGGGACGCTACATTCCCGACCGTGCCTTTCCGGACAAGGCGATCGACGTCCTCGACGAGGCGGGAGCCCGGGTCAAGCTGCGGGTGGTGGCGTCGTCGTCGTCCCTGCGCCAGGTCCAGCGCGAGATCCGAGACGCCGTCCGGGGCATGAAGGACGCGATCTCCCGGAAGGAGTTCGAGCGGGCGGTCGAGCTCCGCGAGGAGGAGCTGCGGCTGCGTGAAGAGCTCGAGATGCTCGAGACCCACGCCGTCGACGCCCCCGACGAGATCATCGTCAAGCAGTCGGACATCGAGGAGGTCGTGGCGTCGTGGACCGGCATCCCGGTCACCGCCATCGAGGAGGACGAGGCGGACCGCCTGCGCCGGATGGAGGACCTGCTCCGCCAGCGGATCGTCGGTCAGGACAACGCGATTCGAGCGGTCGCTCGGGCGATCCGGCGCAGCCGACTCGGCGTCACCAGCCCGAACCGGCCGATCGGTTCGTTCATCTTCCTCGGCCCGTCCGGCGTCGGCAAGACCGAGCTCGCCCGCCAGCTCGCCGGGTTCCTGTTCCAGGACGTCCACCACCTGGTGCGGTTCGATATGTCGGAGTACATGGAGAAGCACACCGTGTCGCGCCTGATCGGCTCGCCCCCCGGCTACGTCGGTTTCGAGGAGGGCGGCCAGCTGTCCGAGCAGGTGCGCCGGAACCCGTACGCCGTGATCCTGCTCGACGAGATCGAAAAGGCGCACCCGGACATCTACAACCTCCTGCTGCAGGTGCTCGAGGACGGTCGGCTGACGGACAACTACGGCAACGTCGTCGACTTCACCAACACGCTGATCATCATGACCTCGAACCTGGGCAGCCGCGATCTCGCGGCCGACGACGGGGTCGGTTTCGGTGACGGGCGGCGCGAGCTCGGGGCGGAGCGCGTGCGGGAGATCGTCGATCGCCAGCTGCGGCGGCACTTTCCGCCCGAGTTCGTCAATCGCCTCGACGACGTGATCGTGTTCGACTCGCTCGACGCGTCGAGCATGCTGCAGGTCGCCCGTCTCCTGCTCGACGAGGTGGTGACCCACCTCGCGCGGCGCGATGTCGAGCTCGAGTACGACGCCGACGTCGCCGAGTGGCTGCTCGATCAGTGCGGGCTCGATCCGCAGGCCGGAGCGCGGCCGCTGCGACGGCTGATCAAGCTCTGGGTCGAGGACACGGTCGCGGACGTGCTCATCGACGCACGATCCCACGCTCGGGTCCGGTTGCGGGTCGCGATGAGGGACGACCGCCCGTCGGCGACGGTGGTCGTCGACGCGACGTCGCCCCACCAGGAGGTTTCATGAGGCCCGGCTCGGCGTGGTGCGCCGCGTTGTTGATCCTGCTCGTCGCTCCGTTCGTCGCCGCCCAGAACGACGAACCGATCATCGCCGACGTGATCGTCGAGGGCGGTGTCACGGTGACGCTCGACACCGTCACGTACTACCTCGGGCTCGAGCCGGGTGATCCGCTCGACCAGGAGGTCATCGAGGACGGGTTCCACCGCCTGTGGGACTCGGGCCTGTTCGAGAGCATCCGGATCGAGGCCGAGCCGACCGACGACGGCGAGGTCATCCTCTACGTCGTCGTCACCGAGCGGCCGTTCGTCGAGTCGGTGGTGTTCGAGGGGAACAAGAAGGTCAGCACCTCCGACATGAAGGACAAGCTCGACGAGAAGGGCGTCGAGATCCCCCGCAACGTCCCTCTCAAGATGTCCGAGCTGTCCCGGATCAAGAGCGCGATCAAGGAGATCTACGACGAGGAGGGGTTCCGGTCGGCGCAGATCGCCTACGACATCGAGGACCTGGGACGCAATCGGAGGAGGATCACCTTCCTGATCGAGGAGGGCGGCAAGGTCAAGATCGACGACATCGAGTTCGTCGGCAACGAGGTCTACTCGGACGGCAAGCTCCGCGGTGCGCTCAAGAAGACCAAGCAGACCAGCATCTACCGGCGGTGGGGCAAGAAGATCATCTACTCGAAGGAGAACTGGGAGGAGGATCGCGACAACCTGCGCGACTTCTACATGAACCACGGCTATCTCGACGTGAAGATCGGTGAGCCGATTCTCGACCTGGTGGCCAAGAACCCCGAGGGCGAGACGCTCAAGGACAAGAAGTACCGCATGACGGTGACGGTCCCCGTCGAGGAGGGCGAGCCGTACACGGTCGACTCGCTGTCGATCGAGGGTGTCGAGATCTTCAATCCCGATGGGCTGCGCAGCATGTTCGACGTCAAGCTCGGCAAGACCTACTCGAAGAAGCAGTTCGACGAGGCCAAGGAGAAGATCCAGGACCTCTACCACAACTCGGGCTACGTCTACGCGTACGCCGGAGAGCGCTTCGAGAAGGTCGAGGGCAAGGAGCGCGCGGTCGACGTCGTGGTCGACGTCTTCGAGGGCGACCGATACCACCTGGGGCGACTGGAGTTCGTCGGCAACCCGAAGACGCGCGACAAGGTGTTGCGGCGCGAGTTTCGACTCGTCGAGGGCGGCTGGATGAACATGGGGCTGCTGCGGAGCTCGGTGTTCAAGGTCAACGCGCTCGGTTACTGGAAGCTCGAGGAGGAGCCGCTGGAATTCGATTTCGACGAGGAGGCCAAACGCGTCAATGTCGATGTCAAGGGGAATGAGGTCGGCCGCAACGACATTCAGTTCGGCGCCGGGTACTCCGAGCTCGACGGTCTGTTCGGCCAGGCCCAGTTCAACACCCGGAACTTCCTCGGTCGCGGCAACACGCTCGGCGTCTCGATCCAGATCGGTCGACGATCCGACTTCTACACCCTGAGCTATACCGAACCGTACTTCCTCGACCGACGCATCCTGCTCGGCGGCTCGGTGTTCAAGACCAACCAGGAGGTCGCCGACTACTTCCGAGAGACCACCGGATTTTCGGTCTCGGTGGGCACCGGGATCCGGGCGTTCTCGTCGATCACGGGGATCTTCTCGTGGGAGGACGTGAACTCCCGTTACGCCGTGTCGCGATTCGGAACTCCCGGCGGCGTCACCGGCGGGCACGGCCGGCCGGTGGGCGTCCCACCGGTGGATCGGGTCGAGTTCGATCGGTACTACGAGGAGTTCAAGGGGCGGACGGCGTCGTTCACACCGTCGTTCACCATCGACAATCGGAACGACCCGTTCGACACCAGCCGCGGGAAACGCTTCAACGTCCGGGTGCGGTTGGCCGGTGGTCTGCTCGGAGGTGATTTCAACTACATCAAACCGGAGGTCTCGCTCACCCAGTGGATCCCGTACGACCGCAAGCAACGTTTCGTGTTCGCGTTCAACGTCGAGGCCGGCCAGTTCTTCCCGTACAACGGCTCCGAGATCCCGATCTACGAACGGTACCGGCTCGGGGGCGACCGGAGCCTGCGCGGCATTCCCTATTACACGGTGCTGCCACGGACCGCGGATCTCGACTACTTTGTCAACGAGAACGGCGTGCGTCTGGGTGGCGATCGCTACTGGGTGCTCAACCTCGAGCAGCAGTTCGCGATCGGCGGGCCGGCGAAGCTGGTCTTCTTCGTCGATCTGGGCAACACCTACTACAAGGATCAGGGCTGGGATCTGCCGCTGTACCGCAAGACCACCGGGGTCGAGCTCCGGGTGCTGCTGCCGATCTTCCAGGCGCCGAT
>Ga0316576_10002481_pt1 | contig 10500 bp, 8 predicted proteins | sample S0NA_FD_203075 | JGI IMG/M metagenome (GOLD analysis project Ga0316576, IMG submission 203075) | Rhizosphere microbial communities from salt marsh grasses in Alabama, United States - S0-2_050615r3r5 | ecosystem: Host-associated > Plants > Roots > Rhizosphere | place: USA: Alabama | collected... | reverse complement strand
ACGACGTGCCTGCCGTCGGAATGATCAGGCAGGGCGGGTTGTTCGATGCGTGTGATCTTGACACGCCTTCTGCCGTGTTGAAACGGGTTTTCCTCATTTTGTCGTATGCGCCATGACCCATCGCCGACGCAGGATATCCGCGAGTATCCCGACGACGAAGCCGGTCGCGATGTTGACCGTTACCGCGATTACACCGGTCAGTACGATAACCGCAAGGTCGTCCTGGCTGGCGTCAAACAGCCGTTTGCTGACGGCCAGTTCGCCACCGGCAACGACCAGCAATGCGCCCACCGCCGCCATCGGCAGAACACCCAGCAACAGCAGGGCGTCCGGGCCGAACAGCAGCCCCAGGGCAAGACAGCTGAGGCCGAACAACGCCGGCGCCATTCCGGTGCGCGCACCGAATTTGTACTGCACCACCAGGCCACCGGCGCCGTGACACATCGGAAACGCGCCAAGTGGCGCCAGCAACGCATTCAACAGGCCCGAGGACAGGGCCAGACGCCGTGCCGTGATGCGTGCAGCGTCCTCGGGAAACAGGCTCAGGGCAATAGCCGCCGGCGCCAGCACCGCATTGGTCAGGGTCAGCGGAAGCTGAGGCAATGCCAGGGATTGCAGCGCGATCCAGCCATCACGCCAGTGCGGCAGCGTCAATTCCGGGAGATAGAATCCCGGCGTCAGCGACGGCATGCCACCCGAGTGCTGCAGCGCCCAGGCGGCTGATGTGATCAGCACAGCCAGTGCCGCCGCCGGTTTGAAACGGGTCAACTGCAAGGCGAGCAACGCCGCCAGTGACGCTGCGCCGACGATCCAGCCATCGCTGACCAGCCTGAAACCTGCCAGTATCAGGTGCAGGCCGATGCCCAGCTGCACCCCGGTCAGGACCGACTGTGGTACCCATCGGGCCAATGCGGTAATCGAACCACTGACGGCAAGCAGCACCAGGATCAACCCCATGAGCAGTCCACCCGCCGCCACGGCTTGCGGACTGATTCCGGTCGCGATCACGATTGCGGCAACCACCTTCATCGGCTGAACCGGTACCGGACGGTGATAAATGGCCGCCGTACCCAGGGCGAACACCCCGAATCCCACCAACAGACCGGTCGGGTTGAAGTGGCGCACCATCAGCACACCGAGCACCAGTGGGAGGAAGGTCCCCAGATCGGCAAAGGCGCCCGAGGCGTCACCCAGCATCGTCTGCAGCCGGGAACGGCGATCACCTCGATCGGGCAGCCCCGGTTGTGCCACATCCCCCTGTGCTTTTTTCGTCGTTGTCATGCGTTTCGGATCGAACCGGTTGCGGTTTCGACCTGGCCTGCTTGCCCGCGTGAATCGTGGCATTCAGTATAGACGATCATTAATCCGTGCAGGCGTCGCGGCGTTTGATCAGAAAGGGCGGGGCGTGCACAATAACGGCCGCTTGTTCCACGGGGGTTTATGATGAATGAAGATGTCGTCAATATGGATATCCGGAAATTTCTCAAAAAGGTTGGAGTAACCTCGCAACAGGAAATAGAGAAAGCGCTGCAGGAAGCTGCTGAAGCAGGCCGGCTGGACGGCAGCGAACCTCTCAGGGTCAGCATGACACTGGAGATAGCCGGCCTCGGGCTGGTGCACACGGTGGACGGGGAGATCGCACTGGAATAATGCGCATGAAACAGTACCTTGAAAACATGGACTGCATGGCAGGCAGAACGCACAGGCTTGCGACACGGGTAACCCGATATGGATGACCCGGAAATCACCATCCAGACCGGTTGTGAAGACGAGCTGAATACCGGTCTGCTTAACGTGGCGCAGGCGCGGGCACGCATCCTTGACGCGGTGGTTCCGGTCAGGACAACCGAAACACTGCCGCTGCGCGAGGCGCTGGGACGGGTGCTTGCCGGGGCGATTGTTGCGCCGCTCGATGTCCCGTCGCATACCAATTCCGCGATGGACGGTTATGCCGTGCGCGCCGCCGATCTGCCGACGCAGGGGGTACGCGACTTCCGGGTGCCCGGCACCTCCTGGGCAGGCCGTCCCTGGCTCACACCCATCGAACCGGGTCAGGCGGTGCAGATCATGACCGGCGCCATGATGCCGGAAGGCGCGGACACGGTCGTTATGCAGGAGCACGTCGAGCGTGACGGCGATCGGGTGCGCATCGGCGGTGGCCACCACTGCGGGCAGAACGTGCGCGCAGCCGGCGAGGATGTTGCCACCGGGCAGCAGGTCTTGGCGGCCGGGAAACGGCTGACGGCGGCCGACATCGGTGTGCTGGCGTCACTGGGTCTGGCCGAGGTGGGGGTATTGCGCAAGTTGAAGGTGGCGTTTTTTTCCACCGGGGATGAACTGCGTTCGGTGGGCGAGATGCTGGGACCCGGAGAAATCTACGACAGCAATCGCTATACCCTTTACGGCATGCTCAGGAAACTCGATGTCGACATCGTCGACCTCGGGGTAGTGCGGGACCGGCGCGAACTGATCGAGCAGGCTTTCAACACGGCCGCGTCCACTGCAGACGCCATCATCACCTCGGGCGGCGTCTCGGTAGGCGAGGCGGATTTCGTCAAGGAGACGCTGGAAAAGCTGGGGAACATGTCGTTCTGGAAGATCGCCATGAAACCGGGACGACCGGTCGCCTTTGGCCGTATCGGGGAGGCGGTATTCTTCGGCCTGCCGGGTAATCCGGTCTCGGTGATGGTGACCTGGTTCCAGTTCGTCCGGCCTGCACTGCTGAAGATGGCCGGTGAGGCCTCCCCCCCGTCAGCCTTCACGGTGCGTGCACGCGCGGCTTCCCCGCTGAGAAAACGCCCGGGCCGGTTCGAGTTCCAGCGTGGCATACTCGAACAATCCGCGCCGTGCGAGTTTGTCGTGCGCAGCGCCGGTGCGCAGGGTTCAGGCATTCTGCGCTCCATGAGCGAGGCCAACTGCTTTATTCTGCTCGATCCGGATCGCATCAGCGTCGAGCCCGGTGAGGAGGTCGAAGTGCAGCCGTTTCAAAACCTGATCTGAGGACGCGAGCGTGACCATGTCGAGCAATCCCAACGAACGGGAATTCAAACCCCTGAACATCGCCGTGATGACGGTTTCCGATACGCGCACTGAAGCCACCGACAAGTCCGGTGACACCCTGGTGAGGCTGCTGACCGGGGCCGGTCACCGGCTGGCGGAAAAGTGCATCGTGGCGGACGATATTTACCGGATACGCGCGGTCATCTCGCAGTGGATAGCGGACGCGAATGTCAACGCGGTTATCACCACGGGCGGCACCGGCATCACGGGCCGCGACTGTACGCCGGAGGCCGTTGCGGTGCTGTTCGACAAGCAGATAGACGGCTTCGGCGAGGTGTTTCGCGCGGTTTCCTTCGAGGAGATCAATACCTCCACCATTCAGTCGCGCGCCGTGGCCGGCGTGGCGAATGCCACGTTCATTTTCTGTCTGCCCGGATCCACCGGCGCCTGCCGTACCGGCTGGGGCAGGCTGATCAGCCATCAGCTCGACTACCGCACGCGCCCCTGCAACCTGGTGGAACTCATGCCGCGGGTGCTGGAGAGGGGCTAGGAGCCGAAATCCCGCTGCGGTGACTGCGTAGCCAGCCAGGATAAAATAAATTCCGTCACCTCCGCGGCGTCGTTGATGTCGAGCAGCGGCAGGTTTCCTGTATCGAGTCTGGCATCGGCAGCCACCGCGATGATGTTGTCGTCATGCGGATACAGCAGCGGGTGGCCCAGTGACGGCCGGTGCAGTTCTATGCGCGTAAAAGGTACCTGCTTGAAACCCTCGACGAGCACCAGATCGATGCGCTCCGGGTCCAGCAGAGCGATCAAATCATCCAGCTTCGGGTCGGCAACTGTTTCGTTCTCCGTCATCAGCGCCCAGCGTCTGTTCGAGGCAGCCAGTACCTGCCGGGCGCCCGCCTTGCGCAGTTCGTAACTGTCCTTGCCTGGTTTGTCGATGTCGAAGTTGTGGTGGGCATGCTTGATGACGCCCGCATGCACACTCCGTTGCGCCAGCAGCGGGATCAGCTGTTTCAGCAGGGTAGTCTTGCCGGTGCCGCTGAAGGCGGAAAAACCGAGTACCGGTTTCAGATGCTGCATGTTGATATATTAACGTGCCTGTTTGTGTATGGCGAATTGATGCGCAGACTGCCACGGGCAATAGGTTGCACAACATCACACCGAACGTAATCATCAGGGTACAGGGAGTCGATTGCCGGAACCACTTGCCACGGTCAGCTCAATCGATGAGCCAATTCAATGCCGCGAGCGCCTTGTCGGTATGCTCATTTACTACCATCGTGTAGCGGCTTCAAAGTACAGGTTTCATTTATTGCATCACGCGGGCGTCTGAAACCATAACCCGTTTTCCGCGAAAACAACGGGTTATTGGCCAAAATTCGCGCCAATTCCAGACGCAGAAGAGATGTGAAAATAATATATAAAAGAGTAAGATAACGGCTGTTTGAAAATCGGCATGGGGTGCAGGTGGTCGGAGGTTCAAATCCTCTCGCCCCGACCATATCAATGTTCATGCCCGGCCGCGTTTTTCCCACCTGCTTTGAGAACTGCAATCAATGAATGGAATCATTCCAGAGAAAACCGGGCAAGGGAACGTGCTGTCTTTTTTTCCCGGCGCCAATCAGGCGAAAAGGGGTTTCCAGCGAATCACACGGGAGTTGCTTGAGATGCGCCGCACAGCCTTCATTGCAGTGCTCATCGCCTCAGTTTTCAATTTGCCGGTCCAGGCGCGTGGTTTTGATTTCCAGCACGTCATCGACAAGGCAGAGAAGCTGGCGCAGCAGTCTTATCAGGAACCGGAATCGATCCCCAGGTTCATGCAGGAACTGAGCTACGAGCAATACCAGGGCATTCGCTTCAAACCGGACCGGAGTCTGTGGCACGCCAGTCATTCCCGCTTTCAGGTCATGCTGATTTCCCCTGGACTTTTTTACCGGCATCCGGTGAAGCTTCACGTCATCGATGCACAAGGTGTTCACGCCCTGCCGTTCAGCAAGGACTATTTCACGTTCTCGGATCAAGAGATCGAGAAGCGCGTGCCCCATGACCTTGGCTATGCCGGGTTCAAGCTGACTTTCCCGCTGCAGGACGCAAATACCCAGAACCAGTTCCTGGTATTCGCCGGGGCAAGCTATTTCCGCGGTGTTGGGAGGGACAACACCTTTGGCATTTCCAGTCGCGGCATTGCCGTGAATACGGGCCTGCCATCCGGCGAGCAGTTCCCGTCCTTTGTCGAATTCTGGCTTGAGCGCCCGGACAAGGATGCCACCGCCACCACATTTTACGGTCTGCTCGATGGCAGGAGTGTTACCGGAGCCTATCGTTTCACGGTGTACCCGGGCATGCCGACCCGGCTCAAGGTAGAGGCAAGGCTCTTTACCCGCGATGCGGTCCGGCTCCTCGGCATCGCTCCGCTGACCAGTATGTTCTACTACGGCGAGAATACCCCACGCCCCAGGGGGCAGTGGCGCTCGCAGGTGCACGACTCGGATGGTCTTCTGGTCCACAACGGCGTGAGCGGCGAATGGTTGTGGCGCCCGCTGCTCAACCCCAAGAACCTGGAGATGGACTACTTTCAGACAGAAAACGTCCAGGGTTTCGGGCTGCTTCAGCGACACAATCAGTTCTGGCATTTTCAGGACCTCGGGGCTCGCTACGAGACGCGTCCCAGCGCCTGGGTTGAAACCCTGGGTGACTGGGGCCGGGGGCATGTCGTACTCGTGCAGCTGCCCACTGATTCCGAAACCAACGATAACATCGTGGCCTTCTGGAGTCCCCAGGCCGCGGTCAGTAAGGGCCAGTCCCTGACCTATGCCTACACCATCAGTTTTGGCGACAGCATGCTGGCAAACGAGCCCTTCGGGCAAGTGATCAATACCTTCGTGGGAGACGGCAGTCAGATTGGCGGTGGCAATGTTTCGGGGGCCTACCGCTTTATTGTAGATTTCGCCGGTGGTTCGCTGGCGAAATTATCGGCCAATGCGCCGGTCGTGAGTTCCGTCTCTGCCGGAGATAATGGTGAGGTCATCGAACATTTCGTGGAATATTCACCTGCTGATCAGTTCTGGCGACTTTCCATTCTCGCCAAACCGGCGGAAGACAAGCCGCTTTCGCTGCGGGCTTTCCTCAGCAAGGATGGCGAGCCCGTTTCCGAGACCTGGAATTACCGGCTGCCGTCCAATAACAACGTACTGGGCGACGAAAACTAGTCATGGCGCGTACCCCCGCTGAATACGCGCTTGGCCGTGTACTTGCCTGGCTGCGGTGGTCCGGGGTACCGCATAGCCCGGACATGACCCGCCAGGCCCTGCTGATCGTGGAGCAGGCACTGGCAGACGGGGACGCCGACCTGATCAGCCGTGTGATGCAGGAGTTGCCGCGTCGAATCGCCCTGCCGGAAATCCGGCTGCCTTCAGCCGCTCTGCCGATCAGGCGCATCAGCCTCGGCTACGCACCCTACCTGTGAACGATCCGCATGCCGGTCTGGCCGGGGAGGCCGAATCCACGGTGCCCGTCAACGGGGCAGTGAGGTGGCGTCCCGTGGCCATGCTGCGCCGCGCCGTTCTGACACTGCTGGTGCTGGCGCAAACACTGGTGGCCGCCTATTTTATGGTCTCGGTGCTGCCCTACCATGGTGGCAACGCTGTGGAAAAGAGCCTGGTAGCCCTGTTCGCGATTCTCTTTGCCTGGATTTCGGTCGGTTTCTGGACCGCAGTCTTCGGTTTCGTACTGCGCCGCTGCGGCGGTGATGCCTACTCCTTCGCCCGTCGCCACAGCGTGGAGCGACTGGCGAATACACCGCTTGCCCGCACCGCCATCCTCATACCCATTTACCACGAACCGATCGGGCGCACCTTTCGCGGCATACGGGCGATTTACCGGTCGCTGCAGGCAACCGGGCAGCTGGAGCATTTCGATTTTCACATCCTCTCGGACAGCCGCGACCCCAATGTCTGGCTCGCCGAGCAGGCAGCCTGGTTCCGGTTTTGCAAGGAGCTGGACGCGGAGAATCACCTGTTCTATCGCCGCCGTACAGTCAACCTGCGCTACAAGAGCGGTAATGTCGCCGATTTCCTGCGGAGATGGGGCCGGTATTATGAATATATGATCGTGCTGGACGCCGACAGCGTGATGAGCGGAGAAACGCTGGTGAGAATGGTGCGGCACATGCAGCTGGAGCCGCAAGTCGGCATCCTGCAGACCAATCCCGTGCTGATCAATGCCCGATCGGCTTTTGCACGGTTTCAGCAGTTCGCCAATCGCTTCTATGGTCCCCTGTTCAGCGCCGGTCTCGCCTCCCTTCAACTGGGGGAGGCGGTGTTCTGGGGGCATAATGCCATCCTGCGCGTCGATCCCTTTATCAGGCACTGCGGCTTGCGCGAGTTGCCCGGCATCGGACTCTTCAAGGGTCCCATCATGAGCCATGATTTCGTGGAGGCGGCCTATATGGGCCGGGCAGGCTACGAAATCTGGATGGAGCCGGATCTGCCGCAAAGCTACGAAGAATCGCCGCCTACGCTCGTCGATGAGCTGACGCGCGACCGACGCTGGGTGAAGGGAAACCTGCAGCATCTCTGGCTCATGCTGTTCAGCAGGAAACTCCGCCTGGCCCACCGGCTGGCGTTTCTCAATGGCATCATGTCCTATCTGACCTCGCCCCTGTGGCTGGCCTTCCTGGTGTTGACGAGTATCGAAACCACGCGTCTGGTGCTCTGGCCGATCGATTATTTTCCCTCGGAATACAGCCTGTTTCCCCTGTGGCCGGAATGGCATCCGGAGTGGGCGATAGGACTGCTTGGCGGCACCGCATTGTTGCTGTTCCTGCCCAAGTTCCTGGCTATCCTCGATGTGATTCTTGTCCATCCACGCCGTGATTATGGCAATGCCGGCCGGTTGACGATCAGTGTGATTCTGGAAATTCTGGTATCGATGCTGCTGGCGCCCATCCGCATGCTGACACACAGCCGTTACGTGATCGGTTCCCTGTTCAATGTATCCCTGACCTGGGCGGGTCAGAACCGCACCGACGAGACGCGCTGGCGCGAGGCGATCATTAACCAGGCGCCCGGCACCCTGATCGCGGCGGCGTGGACAGCGTTCGCCTTCTGGCTCAAACCGATGTTCTTCATCTGGTCCCTGCCTGTGTCCCTGCCGCTGATATTCGCCGCGCCCACTTCGGTATTCCTGAGCCGGGTCAGCGTGGGGCAACGGTTGCGGCGTCTGGGCCTGCTCGTTGTTCCGGAAGAATTGAATGATTTTCCCCTGCTCGACGATGTGCTCGATGAACGCATTCTGCCCCCCTCGAAGACCGGTCTTACCGCGTTCGAGGAAGCGGTCATCGATCCTGTCCTGAACCGGGTACACCGGGAACTGGCGCGGTTGCCCCGTAACGACAAACGGCGCGGACGTCTCCACGCGTTGCGAAATCGATGCATGAAAGAAGGACCGGATGTCCTGAACCCCCGCGAACTCAGCCTTCTGGCGAGCGATCGCGAAACCCTCGAGGCAATGAACCGGACCGTCTGGTCGTCGACGCCGGACTCCTGCTGGGGCAGTCGTCTCGAGGACCGTATCATGAGGGATTAGGCGCCTGTTGCCGGCAGTCGCCTAAAAAAGAATATTCATCATGACCAGCATGACGACCAGGAACAGGACGGTCATTATGCCTCCCGCACGCATGAAATCAGGCACCCGGTAACCACCCGGCCCCATTAAAAGGGCATTGACCTGATGGGTGGGAATGAGGAAGGAGTTGGATGTTGAAATGGCGACCGTCAAGGCGAATACCGCCGGGTCCGCACCCGCGGGAATGGCAAGATTGACGGCCAGCGGCACCAGCAGCACCGTGGCGCCGACATTCGACATCACCAGCGTGAAGAAGGTCGCCAGCACGGCCAGTGCCGCCTGCAATACCCAGGTGGGCACATCGCCCAGCAGGGCAAGTGTCTGCTGGGCGATCCAGGCAGCGGTGCCGGTGTTTTCCACGGCCATGCCCAGGGGAATCAGGCTTGCCAGCAGAAACACCGTTTTCCAGCTGACCGCCTTGTAGGCCTCTTCCATACTGATGACCCCCGAGAGGACCATGCCGATGGCGCCGGTCAGCAGCGATACGGACAAGCGCAGATCGGAAAACAGCACCAGACCCAGCGCGACCAGAAAGAAGATCAGCGCCTGCCATACCTTGTGAGGACGTATTTCCTCGTGCGGGTATTCGGTGGTCACAATGACGAAATTGCGATTATCCTCCAGGCGTACCAGACTGTCCCAGTTGACATGGACGATCAGCGTGTCGCCGGCCTGCAGCGGCAGGTCGCGGACGCCTTCCCCCTGACGGATGGTTTGTCCCTGGCGGTGAATGGCGAGTGTCGACAAGCCATAGGTTTTGCGCATCCACACGTCGCGGCAGGATTTTCCGATCAGCGACGAGCCCGGCGGGATAACCACTTCCGCAATGCCCGCCCTGGTCTGCGCCAGCACTTCGGCAAAGGATTTCAGGTGGGGGAAGCGGGAAAGCTGATTGGCGTGAACCAGGGTCTCAAGCCGGTCTCTGGCGGCCATGACCGCCAGACTGGCGCGGGCAGGTATCTTGACGTCGCGGGCCAGTCCGCCGGGAGCAAGGCGCAATCCATCATCGGAACGCATGCCGACGATACGAACGTAGAACTTCTTTTCCACCTCCTCCATGGTCCAGCCGACCAGCGGGCTCTGGGGGGAGACTTCAACTTCCGTGATGTCATAGGTGATGCCGTAAATGCGTTGCAGATAGTCCGTCGTATCGCCGCCTTCGATGAGCTTTGACTGAATGACCGGCAATACCAGCCTACCGGCGAGTACGAAGTAAATGATGCCGGTGATCACCAGGGCGACGCCGACCGGTGTCACATCGAAGAGTTGGAAGGCGGCCATTTTCTGCGCTTCGGGCAGTCCCTGATTGGAAGTCATGATCAGGTCGTTGAGCAGTATCAGCGGGCTGGAACCGACCAGGGTGGCCGTGCCGCCAAGAATGGCGCAGAATCCCATGGGCATCAGCAGACGTGACAGTGGCAGTCCGGAGCGGGCGGAGATCCGGCTTACCACCGGAAGGAACAGGGCCGCTGCCCCGACGTTTTGCATGAAGCTGGATATCACGGCAACGGTTGCCGAAATCAGCGGAATGATACGTCCCTCGGTGGTTCCGCCATATTTGAGGATAACTCCGGCAACCCGGCCCATCAGTCCGGTCTTGTCGAGGCCCGCGCCGATAATCATGACGGCAATAATGGAGATCACCGCATTGCTCGCGAAACCGTCAAACAGGTGTTGAACGGGGACAAACGGGTACTCCATTCCGGTCATGGGCCCGATGAAGGACAACAGCCCGAGCAGTACCATGATGCTGACAGCCGCAACGTCGACTGCGACGATCTCGAACACGAAGAGATAAATAGTCAGAAACAGGATGGCGGTAACCCAGGCGATCTCCCTCGTGGGAAAGGCATTGCTCAGCATGAGTTC
>Ga0316576_10002480_pt1 | contig 10500 bp, 13 predicted proteins | sample S0NA_FD_203075 | JGI IMG/M metagenome (GOLD analysis project Ga0316576, IMG submission 203075) | Rhizosphere microbial communities from salt marsh grasses in Alabama, United States - S0-2_050615r3r5 | ecosystem: Host-associated > Plants > Roots > Rhizosphere | place: USA: Alabama | collected... | reverse complement strand
TCGTCCGACGACACCGGGCAGTCTGCTGCGTCCTGAGTCGCTGCCCGGGCGGCCGGAGCTGCACCGCTGGGTCGCCCGGCGCTGCAGCCATGCGCAGGACTGGCCCCCGCCCGAGCTCGCCGCCGCCAAGGAGCGCACCGGCACCACGGTCAGCGTCGTTCTCCCGGCCCTGGACGAGCAGGCCACCGTCGGGGCCATCGTCGAGACGATCCGGACCGACCTGGTCGAGGGCGGACGCACCCGGGGCCGTCCGCTCGTCGACGAGCTCGTCGTGGTCGACTCGGGCTCGACCGACGACACCGTCGAGGTGGCACGCGCCGCGGGCGCCCGGGTGCTGGGCCGCCAGGACGTGCTGGGCGACGTCGAGCCGCTGCCCGGCAAGGGCGAGGTGCTGTGGCGGGGGGTGGCGGCCACCCACGGCGACGTCGTGGTCTTCGTCGACTCCGACCTGGACGACTTCAGCAGCGACTTCGTCACCGGCCTGCTCGGACCTCTGCTCACCCAGCCGGAGGTGGGGCTGGTCAAGGCCACCTACGACCGGCCCCTGCGCCAGGGCGAGACCGTGCTGCCGGCCGGCGGCGGCCGGGTGACCGAGCTGGTGGCGCGGCCCCTGCTGAACATGTTCTGGCCAGAGCTCGCCGGGTTCGTCCAGCCCCTGTCGGGCGAGTACGCCGCGCGCCGCAGCCTGCTCGAGCAGCTGACGTTCCCGACCGGCTACGGCGTGGAGGTGGGGCTGCTCGTCGACGCCTGGGCCCTGCTGGGCCTCGACGCCCTCGCCCAGGTGGACCTCGTGCGACGCAAGCACCGCAACGCCGACGACGCCAAGCTCGGAGCCATGGCCAGTGAGATCATCCAGGTGGTGCTCGACCGGCTGGCGGGTCAGGGCCGGCTCCGGCTGGGCGAGCCTCCCGACGACACGCTCGTGCAGTTCCGCCGGGTCGGGGAGGACTACGAGGCGAGCAGCACCGAGGTCACGCTCGTGCAGCGGCCACCCCTGGCCACCGTTCCCGCGTACACGGCCCGCAGCCACACGGCACACTCGTCGTCATGACCGAGGTGCTCGCGTCCGGTCCCGCGCAGGTGACGATCGACCTCGACGACGGTGGGCGGCTGAGCTCGTTCGTCCTGCACGGCCACGAGCTGCTCTTCCACGCCGGGGACGACCCGATCATGCACGGCAGCTTCGTCATGGCCCCCTACGCCGGCCGGGTGCGCGGGGGGCGCTTCACCTACCGGGGCCGGCAGGTCCAGCTGCCGCTGAGCCTCCCGCCGCACGGCGGGCACGGCCTCGTGCTGGACCGTCCGTGGACGCTGCTCGAGCGCACCGACAGCGAGGCGACGCTGGCGTGCCCGTTCGACGACCGCTGGCCCTTCGGCGGGCGGGTGGTGCAGCACCTCGAGCTGACCCCGCAGGCGTTGGAGGCCTCCATCAGCGTGGAGGCCGACCACTCCTCGTTCCCGGCCTCCGCCGGGTGGCACCCGTGGTTCGCCCGGCACGTCGGCCACGCGCCGCCGGCCCAGGTGGGGCTGCACGCCGGCGCGATGCTGGTGCGGGACGCCGAGTACATCGCAACCCGGAGGCGGATGCCGCCCGGACCCGGGCCGTGGGACGACTGCTTCGTAGACGTCGACTGGCCGGTGACGCTCTCCTGGCCCGGCCTGCTCCAGCTCGACGTCTCCGCGGACACCCCGTGCGTCGTGGTCTTCGACGAGGGGGAGGTCGCAGTGTGCGTGGAGCCGCAGACCGACCCGCCGGACTCGCTCAACACCTCCCCGCGGGTGGTGCGGCCGGGCCGGCCGCTGCAGGCGCACACGCGCTGGGAGTGGTTCCTCACCGGGGCAGGGCGGCCGCTGGCCTGAGCCGCCAGGCTCAGGCGCCGCCACCCTCGACGCCGGCATCCCGTTCCAGGGCGGCCACCACGCTCTCGGCGTCCGGGGCCGCCAGCACGAGGGTCAGCTGCCCGGAGGTCAGGCCTTCGAAGGCCGGCCGGGCGCGTGTCACCGCCGGGAAGTCGGCCTGGAACGTCTGTGCGGCGTCCTCGAGCCCGCTGGGCACGTAGAGCGTGGTGGACGGCACGCCGAGCGAGGCGTTGTCGACCAGCGGCACCTCCCACCCGTCCTGCTCGAGCACCGCGGCCGCCCGTGCGGCCAGGCCGCCGACCGTCGCCTGGTTGAGCACGGCGACGGGGACGCGGACCTCGGGCGAGGGCGTCGGGGTGGCCGAGGGGGTGGCGGTCGGGCTTGCCGTCGGGGACGCGGTGGTGGCAGGGGTGGACGTCGGGCTCACGGTTGCCTCGGTCTCGCCCGGGGTGGCGGTCGGCGCGGCCGCGGGTTCGGTGCGGTCACCCAGGCTGTAGACGAGGAGCGCGACGAGGGCGACCGTCCCGATCACCACCATGGCGGTTGTCCAGCGCGGCCGGTTCTGCCCGGTCATCGCCTGCTCACAGGCGCCGAGTTTGTCAGACCTCCAGGCCGAGCCGCCGGGCGGTGCGCTGCCGCTGGCGTGCCGACCGCAGCCGGCGCAGCCGCTTGACGAGCATCGGGTCGTACTCGACCGCCTCGGGCCGGTCGATGAGGGCGTTGAGCACCTGGTAGTAGCGGGTCGCCGACATGTCGAACAGCTCCCGCACCGCCTGCTCCTTCGAGCCGGCGTAGCGCCACCACTGCCGCTCGAAGTCGAGCATGGCGCGGTCGCGGTCGGACAGGTGCTCTGCCGCGCGGGCCGCCGTGTCGTCGGTGGCCACGGCGTGAGCGGTGGGTCGCTCGTGTGCCATGCGACCTCCTCGTCGGGCGATTCCGGCCATGCTAGGGAGGAATCACACGGATGTCATTCCCGACAGGCGGGACGGATCAGGATGCGCAGGTCCCGGTGTCGGCCGTCGTCGTACCGCCGGTCGGCAGGGACGTGTCGGGTGCCACCCAGCCATCGCTCGGCGGCTCGGTGGCCGGCACCGCCACCACCACCGTGCGCAGCATGCGCAGGCTGAACGACTCCCCGATCTGGAGCGTCACGGTGCCCACCGAGGAGTCCGGCACGAGGACGGCACCGTCCACGGCCGCGGCCACCGTGGCGGCCTGGTCCTCGGCGCCCTCGGGGTAGAGCACCCGCGTCTCGGGCTGTGTCGCGGCGTCGTCGAGGCCCGGCACCGCGAAGCCCTGCTCGCGCAGCGCCGTCGCGACCAGGGTGGCCTGCCCCGAGCGTCCCGACGCGTTGACCACGGCGACCGACACCTGGTCGGGGGCCACCGCCACGGGGTCGGCCGACGAGTCCGCGAAGGGCCAGGGCACGTCCTCGGCGAGCACGGCGACGAGCAGGTCGAGGCGGGGCTGGTCGACCGACACGGTGAGCTGGTCGTCGTTGGCGACGTACGGCAGCGTCGTGAAGGAGACCGCGGCGGGCTCGATGCCGGCGAGGCTGCGGGCGATCGAGACGGTGCGCGGCAGCCAGGCCAGCCCCTCGTCCGTGGTGACCGACCGGGTGGCGGCGTCGAGGCTGCGGACGAGCCGGACCGGGTCGGTGAGCAGGTCCCGGGACCTCGACTCCCGCACGAGGGAGCCGAGGAACGCCTGCTGCCTCTCGATGCGGGCCAGGTCGCTGCCGTCGCCGAGCGTCTCCCGGGCGCGCACGAACGCCAGCGCCTGCTCCCCACCCACGCGGCTGACGCCGGCGGGCAGGCTCAGGCCTGCCTTGGGGTCGTCGACGGCCTCGGTGAGGCACACCTCCACGCCGCCGAGCGCGTCGATGGCTGCCTGGAAGGCGGTGAAGTCCACGACGACGAAGTGCTGCAGCGGGAGGCCGGTGAGCGCGGAGACGGTGCGGATCGTGCACTCGGGCCCGCCGATGGAGAACGCGGCGTTGAAGCGGTCCTGGTAGGGCGAGGTGCGGCTCCCGTCGGGCATCGTGCACTCCGGCAGCGTGACCACGAGGTCGCGGGGGATGCTCACAACGGTGACGCTGCGCCGGTCGGCCGCCAGGTGCACGAGAAGGGTGGTGTCGGAGCGGGCTCCCTCGATGACCGCCGCGGAACCGTAGGCGTCCCCCTGCCCCTCTCGGGTGTCCGAGCCCATGACGAGGATGTTCACCGGCTGGCTCGGCTGCTCCGGCTCGTCCTCGGGGACGGACGAGGCCGCCGGCTCGGTGCGGGGTGGGGTGACCGAGCCCTCGGTCAGCGCGTCGCTGACGTCGACGACGGTGATGTTGGACCGCAGCCTCAGCGCGACGACGACGCTGCCGACGACGAGCACCGTGGCGAGCACGCCGACGACGAGCAGCGTCACTCTCCGCCACCCGGCCGGACGGTCCACCGGGACAGGCTACTGCCGGCCCCTACACGGCCACCGAGTCGCGCAGCAGCTCGAGCAGCGCCCGAGCGTAGGCCTCCTCGGGGGTCGTACCACGCCCGGCCGTGCGCACACCGGAGGCCGGATGGACGTCGTCGTCGGCGAGCAGGTCGCAGCAGAACTGGTCGCCCTCCCGGCGCAGGGCGGCGAAGCGGTCGCCGAGCTGCTCGCGCAGCTGGTCCTCCCGCGGGATCCACAGCGCCTCGTGCCGCTCGACGCTGTCCAGGGCCCACTCGACGGTGCCGTTGAAGCCGATGACGTCGCCGGCGGGGAACCGGTGCACCTCGATGGTCATGTCCGACAGCACGAACACCTGCTCGTCCATGTCGCGGTGCGGGAGCACGAAGTGGTCGCCGCGCGCCGGCGTCCAGATCAGCCCGGCCAGGGCCAGCTCCTCGGCCAGCTGGACGGAGATCACGCTCCGATCGTGCCCGGTTCGCCGACGGCCTGCACGGCGAACACCTTGATGTCCCGGCCCGCCCGGGTGCGGTACATGGCGTAGCCGGGGTACATCGCGATCATCTGCTCCCAGATGGCCTCGCGCTCCTCGGGGTCGGTGACCAGGCGGGCGACGACCGGCGTGACCACCCCGTCGACCTCCACCACCGCCTCGGGAGTGGCCTCGAGGTTGAGCGCCCAGGCGGGGTGGTGTGCCTGGCCGAAGTTGCTCCCGACGAGCACCATCTCGTCCCCGTGCCGGCCGTAGAGAAGCGTCACCGTGCGGGGCTGGCCGGACTTGCGGCCCGTGGTGGTGAGCAGCAGCTGGGGGAAGCCGTAGCTGCCGAGCAGGCCGAATCGGCCCTTGCTCGCCTTGAGCACCCTCGCGTCCAGGGGCGCCACCCGGGCGGCCACCGAGGGGAACCAGCGGGTGGTGCCGAGGTAGCGGAAGACGTCGCGGTAGGCCACGGGAGAAGTATCGCGGTGGCCCCAGGCGTGAGCGGCCCGGGCCCTCGTGGGGCCAGCGTCGGACCGCCTGGATACCGTGGCAGGCATGGCTCGACACACTTTGGGCAAGCTGGAGGACTTCGCCGACGGCACCGCCACCGGGGTCGACGCGGACGGCACGAGCGTGGTGGTGTGGCGCTCCGGCGACGACGTGTGCGTGGTGCGCAACCGCTGCCCGCACCTGGGGCTGTCGTTGACCAAGGGGCCGGGCGGGCTGCACGCCGAGGACGGGGAGATCGTCTGCCCGTGGCACAGCTCGAGGTTCGACCTGTGCAGCGGGGAGAACCGGGACTGGGTCGCCGGCTTCGCCGGCCGCTCGATCCCCCGCTGGTCGCGGAGCATGGTCGCGATGGGGCGCAAGCCGAGCCCGTTGACGACCTACCCGGTGAGCCGGGACGGCGACGCGATCGTCGTCGACATCCCGGCGGGTGGCTGATCTCACGAGGCAGGACCGCCGCCGAGGTCGAGACCGGTGACAGGGTCTGCCTACCCTGATGCGGTGCACCCCCTCGGTCAGGGCCCGACCCGCTGGCTGCGCGCCGGCGTGCTGGTCGCGCTGACCGTGCTCGTCTCCCTCGGGGGGCACGCGCTGGCGGGGGGCACGGTGCATGTGTCGGGCCCGATGGTGCTCGGCGTGCTCGCCCTGGGCGCGGCCTGCGTGGCGGCCGCCGAGGTGCGCCGGTCCTTCCCCGAGATCCTCGCCGTGGTCCTGCTGGCCCAGCCCGTGCTGCACCTGCTGGCGTCGATGGGGGGGCACCAGCACGGTGCCGGGAACCCGACGACCGCCGGCGGGGTCTCCACCGGGATGCTGCTGGCCCACCTGGCCGCGTCGGTGCTGGTCAGCGCCCTGCTCGCGGACGCCGACAGGGTGCTGTGGGCCCTGGCCGGGCTCGTCGTCCGGGTGCTCCCGCCCGCGGCGGCGCCGGTACCAGTGCCGGCGGCAGGCGTCCCTGTCGTCCGCGTCCCGTGCGTGCCGCTGCCCCTGGCGCTGCGCAGCGCGCCGCGCCGTCGTCGTGGTCCCCCCGTGGTGGTCGCCGCGGCCTGACGCCGCGCCTCTCGCGCCCACACCCGCTACGCACCACGAAGGACCTGCTCATGCGTACCCCTGCACGACCTCTGCTCACGTTCACCCTCGCCGCCCTCGTGGCGGCTCCTCTCGCCGGCTGCGGAAGCGACGAGGCCGGCGACTCCTCCGCCGAGGGCGCCATCAGCGTCGACGATGCCTGGGTGAGGGCCTCCGACGGGCCGATGACCGGCTCGTTCGGCGTCATCACCAACGGCGGCGATTCCGACCTCACGGTGGTGTCCGCCGAGACGTCCGCCTCCGACCTCACCGAGCTGCACGAGGTGGTCATGAAGGACGGCGAGATGGTCATGACGCCGGTGGAAGGTGGCTTCCCCGTCCCCGCCGGCGGCGACCACGTGCTCGAGCCCGGCGCCGACCACGTCATGATCATGAACATGGCCGAGCCGATCATGGCCGGCGACGACGTCGAGATCACCCTGACCTTCGACGACGGCTCGACGTACTCCTACACCGCGCAGGCCCGCGAGGCCGAGGTCGGCGACGAGACGTACGCGCCCGGTGAGGACGGCATGATGGGTGAGGAGGGCTCGATGGACGACGGGGGCTCCGAGAGCTGATGGCCTCCGGCAGCAACGACCTGTCGCGGCGGCGCTTCCTCTCCGGGGGCGCCGCCGCGGTGGGCGGACTCGCCGCCGCCGGCGCGGGGTACGGCGTGGCCCGTGCGACGGAGTCGTCCGAGCCGCCGGACGCGGCCGGTCAGGCCGTGGAGCCGTTCTACGGCGAGCACCAGGCCGGCGTCGCGACGCCGAGCCAGGCTGTCGGCGTCTTCCTGGCCCTCGACCTGGCGCCGGGCGTGGACCGGGACGCCGTCATCCGGCTGATGCGGCTGTGGACCGAGGACGGGGCCCGGCTCACCCAGGGCGTCCCGACGCTGGCCGACACCGAGCCCGAGCTGGCCCACGTGCCGGCCCGGCTCACCGTCACGGTCGGCTACGGGCCGCGTCTCTTCGAGACGATCGGCCTGGACGACCAGCGCCCGGGCTGGCTGGCCCCGCTGCCGGCGTTCCCCGCCATCGACCAGCTCGAGGACCGCTGGAGCGGCGGCGACCTGCTGGTGCAGATCGGCGGCGACGAGCCGACGAGCGTGTCCCACGCCCAGCGGATGCTCGTGAAGTCGGCTCGTCCGTTCGCCTCGGTCCGCTGGGTGCAGCCCGGCTTCACCCACAGCCCGGGCACGCACCCGCCGGGGAGCACGCCGCGCAACCTCATGGGCCAGGTCGACGGCACCGAGAACCCGGCGCCGGGGACCGCGGCGTTCGACCAGATCGTCTGGACCTCCTCCGGCCCGGAGTGGGTCCACGGCGGCACCGGCATGGTGCTGCGGCGGATCCGGATGGAGCTCGACACCTGGGACGCGATGGAGCGGGCGGGCAAGGAGCAGGTGATCGGCCGCACGCTGACCAACGGCGCACCGCTGACCGGCACCGAGGAGCGTGACCCGCCGGACTTCGACGCCGTCGGTGAGGACGGCCTGACGGTCATCCCCGAGTTCGCCCACATCCGGATGGCCCACAGCGGCTCGGCGTCCATGAAGTTCCTGCGGCGCCCGTTCAGCTACGACGCCGGGCTGCTCCCCGACGGCCGTCCCGACGTCGGGCTGCTGTTCGCCGCCTACGCCGCGGACCTGACCGGCCAGTTCCTGCCCATCCAGCAGCGGCTCGCCGACCAGGACCTGCTCAACACGTGGACGACGCCGGTCGGCTCGGCGGTGTTCGCGATCCCGCCGGGGTGCCGGCCCGGGGAGTTCCTCGGCGAGGCCCTGCTCGGCTGAGGCCCGCCGGATGATCGATGGACGTCCCGGCCCGCCCCCACCATGATCGATGGAGCGCAAGGACCGTAGAACGGGCCGATCCGTACATCGATCAAGCCCAGCGCGAACCGATCGGGACATCGATCATGCCTGCGCTCAGAGCGAGACCCAGGCCCGGGCGTCGTGCAGCTTGTGGTGCGGGAAGGTCCGCACCTTCCCGGGCACGAAGAAGCTCGCCATGGGCGTCAGCCGGCGCAGCCAGCCGGCGTCGGTCACCACGCCCAGCCGGCGCCACTGGCTGAGCTTGAGCACGCCGTCGGTGGCGGAGTTCCAGTCGCCGTCGGCGTAGGCGAAGTCGTCCTCGAGGATCGCGAGTACGTGCAGGTGCTCGGCGGTGGTCAGCCACCGCTCGAGGGCCGGACGCACCATCGTGGCGTACTCGTCGGGGGTGACCACCCCGGCAGCCCGCAGCCCGAAGACGCCGTCCGGCGCATCGTCCACGAGCTCGATCACCGATGCCTCCACGAGAGCCCTGCGGCGCACCACCCGGCGCCCTCCGCGTGGGTGCCTAGGGTCGCACGCACCGCGTACGCTCGTCCACGCCCGCCCGACAGGAGGACCCATGAGCGACCTGGACGATGCTTTCACGCAGGCCACCAAGGACGTGACCCGGCTCCCGTCCGACCCGGGGTCGGACGCCAAGCTCACGCTCTACGCGCTGTACAAGCAGGCGACGGCCGGGGACGTGGCGGGCAAGCGCCCCGGCATGCTCGACGTCGTGGGGCGCGCGAAGTACGACGCCTGGGCCAAGCTGTCCGGCAAGCCGAGCGACGAGGCCAAGACCGAGTACGTCGCGCTGGTCCGCAGCCTTGGTGGCTAGCGCCACCGCGCCGGCCACCGAGCGGGTCGCTCCGGCCCGTCCGGCCACCGGCTGGCTGGCGCTCGTGCTCGTCGCCGGGCTGACCGGCATGGCCGCGACCATCGTCCAGATCGTCGAGCGCATCCAGATCGCGCAGAACCCCGACGCCGAGCTGATCTGCGACCTCAACGCGGTGTTCTCCTGCGGCTCAGTGATCACCGCGTGGCAGTCCAGCGTGTTCGGGGCCGTCCCGAACGCGGCCATCGGCCTGTCGGTGTTCGCGATGCTGACCTCGGCGTCGGCGCTCGCGCTGCTCGGGACCCGGTGGAGCCGAGGAGGCTGGCTGTTCGTCACCGTCACCGCCGGGGTGATGCTGGCCTTCACCGTGTGGTTCCTGTGGCAGACCGCGTTCGTCATCTCCCGGGTGTGCCTGTGGTGCCTGGTCATCGGCGCGGCGATCCTGCTGGTCAACGTCGCCGTGTGGCGGGTAGGGCATCGCCTCGGACACCTCGACCGGTCGTCGGCGCCGATGCGAGCAGCGTCCTGGCTCGTGCGAGGGGGGTCCGACCTGGTGCTGTGGGCGGGGCTGGCGGCCTTGGTCGCCCTCATGATGGTGGCCGGCCTGGCCTGATGTCGTTCCACATGACGCCGGAGGAGTTCCGGGAGCACGGGCACGCCCTCGTGGAGTGGGTCGCCGCCTACTGGGAGTCGCTGGAGGGGCGGGACGTGCTGCCGCACGTGGCGCCCGGCGACGTCCGCTCCCGCCTGCCGCGCCACCCGCCGCAGCACCCCGAGCCGTTCGCCGACGTGCTGGCAGACCTCGACGCGGTCGTCATGGACGGGGTCACGCACTGGCAGGCGCCCGGCTGGTTCGCCTACTTCCCCGCCAACGCCTCGTTCCCGGCCATCCTCGGTGAGCTCGCCGCGGCCGGCCTCGCTCAGCAGGGGATGCTGTGGTCCACCAGCCCGGCGGCCACCGAGATCGAGTCGGCGGTGCTGGACTGGCTGGTCGAGCTGCTCGGGCTGCCGCCGCACTTCGCCACCACCGGGCCCGGCGGCGGCGTCATCCAGATGAGCGCGTCGGACTCCACGCTCACCGCCCTCGTCGTGGCCCGGCAGCAGGCGGCAGCGCGTGCCCCGATGGACCGGCTCGTCGTCTACACCTCGTCGCAGGCGCACTCCTCGGTGGAGAAGGGCGCCCGGGTGGCCGGGTACCAGCACCTGCGGCAGGTGGTCGTCGACGAGCGGTACGCGATGCGCCCGGACGCGCTGGCCGCGGCCGTCGAGGCCGACGTCGCCGCGGGGCTCACCCCGGCCGCCGTGGTCTCCACCGTCGGCACGACCGGCACCACCGCCGTCGACCCGCTGCGCGCCGTCGCCGAGGTGGCGACGTCCGTCGACGCCTGGCACCACGTCGACGCGGCCTATGCCGGCACGGCCATGGTGTGCCCGGAGCTGCGCGGGCTCCAGGACGGGGTCGAGCTCGTCGACTCCTACACCACCAACCCGCACAAGTGG
>Ga0316576_10002479_pt1 | contig 10504 bp, 7 predicted proteins | sample S0NA_FD_203075 | JGI IMG/M metagenome (GOLD analysis project Ga0316576, IMG submission 203075) | Rhizosphere microbial communities from salt marsh grasses in Alabama, United States - S0-2_050615r3r5 | ecosystem: Host-associated > Plants > Roots > Rhizosphere | place: USA: Alabama | collected... | reverse complement strand
GGTCTATGCCGACGAGACCGGCTCGGCTCGACTCCGGTCCGACGCGGCCTACCTCTCCGCACGCCTGCGTCTCCTCGCCACCGACTGCGCTGGGACCCGCACCTGGATCGAGCGCGGGCGCGGGCTCGTGGAGGGCGACGAGTACCGCGGCGCGGCGTTCCAGCTGCTCGAGGGCGACCTGCTCGCCATCGAGGGTCGACTCGAGTCGGCCGTGCGCATCTTCGACGCGGTCCGGGACGGCGCCCTGGGCAAGGGGCGCCAGCAGCTCGTCGCCCTGGCCATGCGCTCGCTCGGGACCCACGCCCTGTTTGTCGAGGACTACGACAAGGCGCGGCGTTGCCTGCACCACGCGCTGGCGCTGGACCGGCGCTCGGGCCGCTCGCTCGAGGAGGCCGAGGATCTCCTGCTGCTCGGGCAGACACACCTCTGGAGCCGCGAGCACCCGGTCGCCCGGACCCACCTGGAGCGCGCCCTGTTCCTCGCGGGAGACATGGGCCACGAGCTGGTCAAGGCCTGCGCCCAGATCCACCTCGGCGCGTTGCTCGCGCTGTCCGAGGACCCCGCCGAGGGACGTCGGATGTGCGAGGAGGGGCGTGACCTCGCGCGGCGCTGCGAGCTCAAGCTGGCGGAGGCGGCCGGGTGCCTGCACCTCCTGCGCATCGCCATCGCGCTGGGGGACGGCCAGGCGATCCGCGGGCTGCGCGATCTGTGCCGCGAGTTCGAGCCGCTGGTCTTCTCCATCCCTCTCTATCAGGGCGAGATGGTCGACCTGCACCGACGCTCGGCCAGCGCCATCTGCTGACCCTGCAAGAAGGAGCCGCAGCCGGTGATGGTGCTCCACGACGCGGACGGCACCGTGTCCCCGGGTTACGGCCGGGAGGCGAGGGACCGGTGGAAGCGGCGCATCCGGCGCGTGCTCTGGGAGCCGAACGTGCTACGTAGGGAAGGGGGCCCGACTCCCAATCGCACACCACAGGAGGCCCAAGGTGAGGACGCGCATAACGGAGCTCTTCGGCATCGAGCACCCCATCATCCAGGGCGGGATGCACTTCGTCGGCCTGGCGCCGCTGGCCGCGGCGGTCTCCAACGCCGGGGGCCTCGGGATCATCACCGCCCTGACCCTGAAGACCCCGCAGGCGCTGGCCCAGGAGATCGCGCGCTGCAGGGAGATGACCGACAGGCCCTTCGGCGTGAACCTGACCTTCCTGCCCACGGTCACCCCGCCGGACTATCCGGGCTACATCAACGCTATCGTCGAGGGCGGCGTCCGCATCGTCGAGACGGCGGGCCGCAACCCCGAGCCCGTCATGCCGCAGCTGAAGGCCGCCGGCGTCAAGGTGATCCACAAGTGTACCTCGGTACGGCACTCGCTCAAGGCGCAGCAGATCGGCTGCGACGCCGTGTCGGTGGACGGGTTCGAGTGCGGAGGGCACCCCGGCGAGGACGACATCCCGAACATGATCCTGCTGCCCCGGGCCGCCGACGAGCTGGAGATCCCGTTCGTCGCCTCGGGGGGCATGGCCGACGGCCGCTCCCTGGTCGCCGCCCTGGCCCTGGGCGCCGACGGCATCAACATGGGGACCCGCTTCGTCGCGACCCGGGAAGCCCCGGTCCACGACAACGTCAAGCAGGCCATCGTCGCCGCGAGCGAGCTGGACACCCGGCTTGTCATGCGTCCGCTGCGCAACACCGAGCGGGTCCTGTCGAACAGCGCCGTCGAGCGCTTGCTGGAGAAGGAGCGGGCGCTGGGAGACAAGCTCGCGTTCGAGGACATCATACCGGAGGTGGTCGGCGTCTACCCCCGCGTGATGCAGCAGGGCGACATGGAGGCCGGCGCCTGGTCCTGCGGGATGGTGGCCGGGTTGATCGACGACGTTCCGACCTGCAAGGAGCTGATCGACCGGATCATGGCCCAGGCCGAAGAGATCATCGGCCAGCGGCTCGCCGGATTCTGCGCGGCCTAGGGCGGCGCCGCCGCCGGCGCGGGAGATCCTCGAACACCGGGCCAAACATTCGCCTTTTTGGGTATCATGCTTCAACAACGAGGTAACCATGGCCAAGGGCACATTTGACTACGACGTCCGGGTGCTGCTCTGCAGCAATTGCGCCTCGCCGCTGGAGATGCCCGTTGGAGGCGGGGAGGTGGCCTGCAGACAGTGCGGCACGAGGCAGGCGGTGGCTGGCCGGCCGTCGCTCCGCACGGCCCCGAAGGCCGCCCCCGCCGACGCGGGGGACCTCGCCGCGCAGCTGGCGCGCTACGATCCCGACACCGATCCCTACGGCTACGGCGCCGCCCCACCGGGGCTGGAGGCGGTTGACACCCGGGACCCCTTCGACGCCGAGAAGCTGAAGCTCGCCCAGCAGGCCTACCCCGGGGAGCTGCAGCGTCTCACGAGCTCGTCCCGGTCCTTCGACGACGAGCGGCGGGTCTACTGGCTCACGACGCACATGGCGAACATGTTCATCGCGCAGGACCAGCGTCTGGCCGCCAGGGCAGCCCGGGAGACGGCGCTCGAGAATCTGACCGATCCCGGCTTTCGGACCATGCTGCTCTACGCGATGACCCGCAACGCCGCCGCCGAGGGCAACGGCGGCGCGGCGGAGCAGTGGCTTGCCCAGTGCGACTCCGATCCAGACACCATCGCCCACTTCTCCAGCTACCGGGTGGCCAAGGCGGCGGTGGCCCTGGCGAACGGCAGGGCCGACGAGGCGCTGGATGCGGTGGGACCCGACACGAACGCGGTGCCGATGGTCGGCACGTTGCGCCCGCTGGCCGCCTTCGCCCGGGTCGCGGCGCTGGAGCTGATGGGGCGCGACGAGGCGGCGACAATCTGGGGCCCCCTCGTGCGGTCGTTGCCCGATCACTACGTCGAGGCGATCCTGAAACAGAACCAGTACCTCGATCCCTGCAGGCGCGTGCAGGCCCGCGCCGCCGGAAAGCCCGTCCCGGCCGCGCCCCCCGCGCGCGCGCCGGCCGCCGCTCCCGCCGCCTCCACCGGCGCCCTCGAGCTGGTGGGCGAGTCGGGTGAAATCCTCCGCTGCTCGATCCGCACCACCGTCGGCCGCCACCTCTGCGCCGCGCTCGGGCCCGACAGCCAGTACTGCGACGAGCTCCAGTTCACGGTCCTCCCCTCCCCCGCGGGCTGGCAGGTCAACCCCAACCCCGGCGCCAGGAACGAGACCCTGCTCAACGGCAAGGCGATCGACGGCATCACCCCGCTCCGGGACGGCGACGTGCTGGCCGTGGGCCGGGAGGCCAAGGGCATCGTCAAGCTGCCGATGCGGGTGAAGCTGACCTGAGTCTGTCGTCGATCTCGGCCTACGATCTCACGCCGCCCCGGGGGACCCGCGTGGCTCCTCAGGGCAGGCAGAATCCGGCCGCCAGAGCGGCGCTCAGCGCGATGTCCGCGGTGCCCAGGTAGATCGTCGTCATTGCCTGCTGGACGCCACACCACCAGCAGGTGCAGGTCGTCGGGCCTCCGCCCACGGAGTACTGGCAGGCGACGGTGAGGAGGTTGCAGCTCTTTTCGCAGTCGTAGGTGCCGCAGTTCCCCGACGAGATGACCCAGTCGGAGGGAGTCCCGCAGACCCCCGGCGAGACGGGGCAGCCGAGGTCGACCGGTATCACGCCGTCGTCGGTCGGACCGCTGACGTCGGCCGGACCGCTGGTGTCGGCCGCCGGCCCGAGGTCCGCCGCAGTGGTGTCGATGGGAACGCCGGGATCGCTGAGCCCGGCGTCCAGGTCCATCCCGGGCGCTCCGTGGTCGGACGCCTCCGCGTCGCCAGCGGCCGGGCCGGGCGACAACGGGGCAATCCAGTGACAGCCGCACAGCAGCATCGCGGCGACGGCGGGGACGAGGCGCTTCATGTCCGGTCAGTGTAGCCCGATCCGCCGTGGGAGAGACGACGCTACTTCCGCAGCGAGGAGACCAGCATGTCCCGGTTGAGCTGCGCGATGAAGGAGAGGCTGATCTCCTTGGGGCAGGCGGCCTCGCACTCGCCGTGGTTGGTGCAGTTGCCGAAGCCGGCGCGCTCCATGGCCGCGATCATCTTGCGCACGCGCGAGTGGCGCTCGGGCTGCCCCTGAGGCAGCAGGGCGAGCTGCGAGATCTTGGCCGCGGTGAACAGCATGGCCGAGGCGTTGGGGCAGGCGGCGACGCAGGCGCCGCAGCCGATGCAGGTTGCCGCGTCGAAGGCGCGGTCCGCGCGCTCCTTGGCGATGGGGGTCGCGTTGGCGTCGGGGGCGCTGCCGGTGTTCACGGAGACGAAACCGCCGGCCTGGATGATCGCATCGAAGGCGCCGCGGTCCACGATCAGATCCTTGATCACCGGGAAGGCCCGGGCGCGCCAGGGCTCGATGTAGATCGTGTCGCCGTCCCTGAAGTGCCGCATGTGCAGCTGGCACAGCGTGGTGCCCCTGAGCGGGCCGTGGGCCACGCCGTCCACCACGGCGCCGCAGGCGCCGCAGATCCCCTCGCGGCAGTCGTGATCGAAGGCGATAGGATCCTCGCCCTTCTCGAGCAGCCGCTCGTTGACCACGTCGAGCATCTCGAGGAAGGACATGTGCTCGCTCAGGTCGCGGGCCTCGTCCCGGTAGGTGACCATGCGCCCCTTGTCGTCGGGGCCGCTCTGGCGCCACACAACGAGGGTCAGGTTCATTTGTAGCTCCTGGTGGTGAGCGCGACGTATTCGAACTCGAGGGGCTCCTTGTGCAGGTTCGGCTCGCTGTCGACGCCCGTGAACTCCCAGGCGGAGACGTGGGTGAACTCCTCGTCGTTGCGCACCGCCTCGCCCTCCGGGGTCTGGTGCTCCTCGCGGAAGTGCCCGCCGCAGGACTCGTCGCGGATCAGGGCGTCGCGGCACATCAGCTCGGCGAACTCGAGGAAGTCGGCGACCCGGCCGGCCTTCTCCAGGGTCTGGTTCAGCTCCTCTCCGCTTCCGACCAGCTTGAGGTTCTGCCAGAGCTCCTGGCGCAGGGCGGGGATGCGCTCGAGGGCCTGCTTCAGCCCCTCGGCGTTGCGGGCCATGCCGCAGTGGTCCCAGACCAGGCGGCCGAGCTCCTTGTGGAACGAGTCGGGCGTGCGCTCGCCCTTGATCGACAGCAGCCGGGTCACGCGGTCCTTCTCGGCCCGGGCCGAGCCGCGAAACTCGGCGTGGTCGGTGTCGACCTTGTTCACCCCTGCGCGGGCGAGGTAGTCGCCGATGGTGTAGGGGATGACGAAGTAGCCGTCGGCCAGGCCCTGCATCAGCGCGCTCGCGCCCAGCCGGTTGGCGCCGTGGTCGGAGAAGTTGGCCTCGCCGAGCACGAACAGGCCGTCCACCGTGCTCATCAGGTTGTAGTCGACCCACAGGCCGCCCATGGTGTAGTGCGGCGCGGGGAAGATGCGCATCGGGACGTTGTAGGGGTCCTCGCCCGTGATCTTCTCGTACATCTGGAACAGGTTGCCGTACTTGTCGCGCACCCCGTCCTTGCCGATGCGCGAGATGGCGTCGGCGAAGTCGAGGTAGACGCCGAGGCCGGTGTGCCCCACGCCGCGCCCCTCGTCGCAGACCGCCTTGGCCGCGCGGGAGGCGACGTCGCGGGGCACCAGGTTGCCGAAGGCCGGGTAGCGCCGCTCGAGGTAGTAGTCGCGCTCGCCCTCCGGGATCTCCGTCGCCCGGCGCTTGTCGCCCTTGCTGGTCGGGACCCAGATCCGTCCGTCGTTGCGCAACGACTCGCTCATCAGCGTGAGCTTGGACTGGTAGTCGCCGCTCACGGGGATGCAGGTCGGGTGGATCTGCGTGAAGCAGGGGTTGGCGAACGCCGCGCCGCGCCGGTAGGCGCGGTAGGCCGCGGTGACGTTGCAGCCCTTGGCGTTGGTCGAGAGGTAGAAGACGTTGCTGTAGCCGCCGGTGGCCAGCACCACGGCGTCGCCGGCATGGCCGCTGATCTCGCCCGTGCGCAGGTCCCGCACGGTGATCCCGACCGCGCGGCCGTCGACGACGACCAGGTCGAGCATCTCGGCGCGGGTGTGCATCCGCACCTTGCCCGCGCCGATCTGGCGCGAGAGCGCCGAGTAGGCCCCGAGCAGCAGCTGCTGCCCCGTCTGCCCCCGGGCGTAGAAGGTGCGCGAGACCTGGGCCCCGCCAAAGGAGCGGTTGTCGAGCACGCCGCCGTACTCCCGGGCGAAGGGCACGCCCTGCGCCACGCACTGGTCGATGATGTTCACGCTGAGCTGGGCCAGGCGGTAGACGTTGGCCTCCCGCGAGCGGTAGTCGCCGCCCTTGACCGTGTCGTAGAACAGCCGGTAGACGCTGTCGCCGTCGTTCTGGTAGTTCTTCGCCGCGTTGATGCCGCCCTGGGCCGCCACGCTGTGGGCGCGGCGGGGTGAGTCCTGGTAGCAGAAGCAATCGACGTTGTAGCCCAGCTCGGCCATCGAGGCCGCGGCCGCGGCCCCGGCGAGCCCCGAGCCGACGACGAGCACGTTGAACTTGCGCTTGTTGGCCGGGTTGACCAGCTTGAGCTTGAACTTGTGGCTGTCCCACTTCTGCTCGATGGGACCGTCGGGAATCTTCGCGTCGAGTTTCATGGCGTCTCCCGCTCCCGGCTATCGGATCCAGCCGGCGAGGACGGCGACGGGGATCGAGACGAACCCCGCCACCACGACGGCGGTGATCAGCACCGAGAGGGCGCGGATGGTGCGGTCGTAGCGCGGCGAGTTGAGCCCCACGGTCTGGAACATGCTCCAGATCCCGTGCTTGGTGTGGAGCAGGAGCATGAGCATCGCCACGATGTATGCGACGGCCACCGGGGGGTTGGAGAAGGCGCGGATCACGTTGCCATAGACGTTGTCGTGGTTGTAGCCCGGCAGCGTCACGCCGAAGGTCTGGTCCAGCAGGTGGTAGATGATGTAGGCCAGCAGCAGCGGCCCGGTGACCAGCATGGTGCGCGAGGAGGTCGTCGCCTCCTGGTAGCGCTTGCGGACGTAGCGCTGTGGTCGGCTCGCCAGGCCCTGGAAGATGAGCTGGACGGCGGTGTAGACGTGAAGCAGCGCGGCGACCAGCATCAAGAGCCTCAGGCCCCACAGCGGACCGGGGATCGAGCGCAGGAACGCGGCGTAGCCGTTCATCTTCTCCGGTCCGCCGTAGACCTGGAGGTTTCCCAGCATGTGGAAGACGACGAAGAAGACGAGCAGCAGGCCGGTCACGGCCATCACCGTCTTCTTGCCCACCGACGTGGCATAGAAGCTCAGGGTGGCGTTCACAGTTGTCATCGCGGGGTCCTTGAAGTCGGGGCGCGGCGAATACTGGAACCATATAGCACCAATTTATCTGCCGGCAAACCCGGGCTAGAATCCGGGGGTTCCATGCGATCACCCCGGCCGGCCACCATCGTGCTGCTGCTCCTCATCGCCGCTGCCTACGCGGTGCCGAGGTGCGTCGCGCTGCGCGGCGTCTCCAGCACGTCGGAGCTGCGCTACGTCGACGTGCTGTACCACCTCCTGCACGTCGACCTGGTCGCAAAGCGGCTCGTGCTCCCCGCCGCCGATCCGTTCCTCGCCCGGTTCCCGGAGGTGCTCCAGACCGACAAGCCGATGCGCTGGCCGCCCGGGACCTACCACGCCGCCGCCCCCTGGGCCCGGCTCTTCGGGCCGCTCTCGATCTGGACGCCGCTGCTCACGAACCTGCTGTTCACGGCGGTGCTCCTCGCCGGGGTGATCGGCCTCGGCGCGGCCACCGGTCAGAGGCGCGTGGGCCTGTGGGCGGCGCTGCTCACCGTGCTCTGTCCGCCGCTGGTCGCCCACAGCTGGTACCTCTCCCTGGACTACCCGCTGGTCGCGATGGTCACCGTCGGGCTCCTGCTGCTCTGGCGGACAGACGGCTTCGCCAGGTCGCTGGACAGCCTGGCCCTGGCCCTCTGGTCCGCCCTGGGGCTGTGGGTCAAGCTGACCTACGCGCTCTACCTGCTCGCCCCCTCCCTTGCGGTCCTGGCCCTGGGGATCAGCCGCAGCCGGCGCGAGCCGCGCGCCTGGTCGCGTCGTCTGGGTCTGGCGCTCGGGGCAGCGGCGGTGACCCTCGGCGTCCTGCTGCTGATGCTGGATATCGACCTGCGCAAGGTGTGGGGCGAGCTGATGGTCCACCTCGCTGAGCGGCCGGTCGCCGGGTTCGCCGGGGCGATGTTCGAGCCCTGGACCCTGCGCTGGGCGGGGGCGGTCTTCCTCATGGCCGCCGCGAGCTACCCCTGGGCGCTGCTCGTGCCGGCGCTGCCCGCCGTGGCCAGCCTCCACCGCCGGCGGGTCGTGGCCCTGGATCCGGGGCTGCGCTGGCTCCTGCTCGCGTTTCTGTGGGGCGGCTACGTCGCGTTGACCCTGATGCTGAACAAGATGGAGCGCTACCTCCATCCGCTCTACCCGGTGCTCTGTTTGCTCACGGCCTGGTGGGTGATGACGCGGCTGCCGGCGCGCTGGCGCACCACCGTGGTGGTCTGGATCGTGACCGCCTACGCCGCCGTGCTCTGGATGTTCTACCAGAGCCCACGGCCGTGGTTCGTCGATCGGCGCAGCGCGACCGCCGAGGCCTACCTCTACGAGACGCGGATGCCCGGCGGCCTGGAGCTCGACGCCCTCCGGCGGCTGCGCCTGAGCCCGCTGTGCGACCTGCGGCCCCTGGACGGCGCCGTGCGGAGGCTGCTCCACCGCGCCGACCAGATCAGCCCCGCCCGCCCGGTGGGCGTCCTGATGCGGCTGGGCAGGGCGGGGGAGCTGGTCTACGACGAGCCCCGGCTGTACTGGTACTACGCGCTCCTGGTCGCCGGCGCCGCGCCGGAGCGCTTCGTGGTCGTGCAGCAGCGGCCAAACCAGCCCGGCGACGTCGGCCCGGTCCACGAGGCGCCGCTGCGGCTGGTGCTCCATGACCCGGCGGTGTCCCCGGGGCCGGGGCAGGTCCTCGCGCAGCGCCCGGTCCGGACCTCGTGCGGGCGGCTCGTCCTCGACGCTCGCCTGTCCCTCGTGCGCTGAGCCGTCGCCTGGGCTATGGTACGGGCCGTGAACGGGGCCGAGAACATCGCCACCACGACGTTCCAGGACTGGCAGCTCGTGCTGCTCTCCCCCTGGGGGAGCCTCGGCCTGCTGGGGGCGGTGGCCTGTGTGGTGCTCGCCCTGGCGCTTGCGTTCTACTCCCTGCGCCGCCAGCGGCGGATCGGCGTGCGGGTGCTCCTGTTCCTGCTGCGGCTCCTCGCCGTCGTCGCCCTGCTGATGCTCGTGCTCCAGCCCGCGCTCCAGCTCCGCAGCGTGACCTTGATCCCCAACCACGTCGCGCTTCTGCTCGACCTGTCGCGATCGATGATGGTCCACGAGAGGAAACAGGGGCCGACCCGGCTTCAGCGGGCGGTGGCGCTGCTCCGGAAGTCGCAACCGACCCTGGAGCGCTGGCGTCGCGAGCGCGTGGTGGATCTCCTCGGCTTCGGCGCGACGGTGCGGCCCATCGCAGCCGATGGCCTCGAGCGGGAGCAGGCCCGCGACCCGGCCACCCGGATCCGCAGCGCCCTGGCCCGGCTGCGCCAGCTCTACCGCGGCAAGGACCTCGCCGGCGTCGTGATTGTGAGCGACGGGATCGACAACGGCAGGTTCGGCACCGGCCCGCTCTCGTCGGAGTCCCGGAGCTTTCTCCGTTCCCTGGAGGTCCCGATCCACTCGGCGTGGGTCGGCAGCCCCGAGATCCGGGACATCGCGGTGGCGGAGGTGTTCTCCGACGCCTTCGCCTTCGTCCGCAACGCGGTCCAGGTCGAGGCCGAGATCACCGTCCACGGCATGGGCCTGGAGCGCGTGCCGGTGGTGCTGGCTACCACCCGCGGGACGGTGGCCCAGAAGGAGGTGCGCATCGACCCGGGGCGCTCCCGTTATCGGGTGCGGTTCGACTTCGTCCCGCAGCGGGTAGGGCGCTTCGTCTACACCGTCTCGACGCCGGTCCAGGCCGGCGAGGCCCTGGAGGGCAACAACCGCCGCTCCTTCGTGCTCAAGGTGATCCGCGACCGCATCAGGGTGCTGCAGGTGTGCGGCCGGCCCTCGTGGGACGAGCGCTTCCTGCGAGACCTGCTCAAGCGGGACCCGAACATCGATCTGATCTCGTTCTTCATCCTGCGCACCCCCACCGATCTGTCGCTGGTTCCGACGAGCGAGCTGTCGCTGATCCCGTTTCCGACGGAGGAGCTGTTCGAGAAGGAGCTGGGGAGCTTCGATCTGGTCCTGCTCCAGAACTTCAACTACCGACCCTACGGCATCGGGGTCTACCTCCCGCACCTGAGGCGGTTCGTCGAGCAGGGCGGGGGGCTGGCCATGGTGGGCGGCAGCCTGTCCTTCAGCTCGGGCGCCTACTTCGGCACGCCGGTGGGTGAGGTGCTGCCGGTGAAGCTTCAGCCCGAGGCGACGGATCCCGCGCGGCAGCTCTCCGAGGAGGACTTCCGGCTCCGCCTGACCCGCGAGGGGCAGGAGCACGCGATCCTGCAGGTCGGGCGGACCTCCCGGGA
>Ga0316576_10002478_pt1 | contig 10505 bp, 6 predicted proteins | sample S0NA_FD_203075 | JGI IMG/M metagenome (GOLD analysis project Ga0316576, IMG submission 203075) | Rhizosphere microbial communities from salt marsh grasses in Alabama, United States - S0-2_050615r3r5 | ecosystem: Host-associated > Plants > Roots > Rhizosphere | place: USA: Alabama | collected... | reverse complement strand
TGCTATCGCCCCACTGGCGTGCCAGCGCCGTGTGCTGCCAGTGTTGCGGCAGCGCCAGCTTGTCCGCACCCAGGTAAACCGCGATGAGCCAGGGCACCAGGTAATAGCAGAGGCGATACACAAGTACACCCGAGACCAGGGTTTCCGTCCCTGTGGCGAAGGGTGCAAGCAACACCACCAGCGCGGTGTCGAATACACCCAGTCCGCCCGGAATCAGGCTCAGAATGCCAAGTGTGGAGGCCAGCACAAAACCGGAGAGAAACTGCGGCCAGGGTATGGCAGCGCCACTGAATTCGAGTGCAACCCAGGCAGCCGTTGCGGCAATCAGCCAGTCCAGGGTCGAGATGGCGATCAGCCCTGCGAGCGACACTGCCGTTTGGGGTGCAAGACCGCGGAGCAGGCGCGCAAACATCCCTTTGTATAATGTGAGCAGGTAGAACGGGAGATAGGCGGCAAATAGGCCAAGCGCCAACCAGGCAGTCCAGGCCGGGATCGGCAGTCGCTCTGTACCCGGTCCACCGGTGAGCAGCAGCGGCCAGCTCATTACTGCCAGGCCTGTCGGTACGGAAGCCATGATCAACGCCGAAAACGATGCGGCCCGCCGCGCGTCGATGCCTTCAGCACCAAGCAGCAGCATGCGGATGCCTGATCCCGCCAGGCCGGAGAAGCCAACGAGGTTATTGAATGCGTTGGCGATCCAGGCGTTACGGATCAGTGTGGGCAGTGCGAGCCCCAGACCAAATACACGCGCGGCACGCCAGTCGTACAGGCTCATCGCCAGTATGCCTGACAGGGCAACCAGCTGGATGATCAGCAGCTGGGACAGGGTGAGCGCCTGCAGCACCGCGCGCACGGCGTGAATATCAAGTCCACGCAGCTCGCGGGCCGCGAGTGCCGCGATGATTACAAGGAATACCGCCGGCAACAAGCGTTGGATCCAGCGCAGTAGTTGAGAGGATGCAGTGTCCGCCATGTCGCTGGGCTGTGTCCCGGTTGTCGGGTCGACCCGGTGCGTGTTCAGGTGCTTACTGGAATGCATAGGCCTGAAGCTGGCTATTCTCAAGTGAGGTTAGGGTCGGATCGGTATCGTCCCTGAAGAACAGACACCCAGAATACCACGGCTTGTCTCCTGACACGCGTTCCCGGTATGGCGAAAAGCATTGCTGTCTCGTTGCGGCCTTCGAGTGGCCCGTTACTCCGAGACACTGACCTCGCCTTTCAGCAGGTGGAACACCACCGGCATGGCGATCAGCACCAGCGGCAGTTGCACCAGCAATCCGGCGATAATGGCGATGGCCAGTGGCTGCTGCATGGCAGATCCCTGACCCAGGGCCAGGGCAAGCGGCAGCAGTGCGAGTATTGCGGCCAGTGTCGTCATGGTGATCGGACGCAGTCGTTTGCGCCCGGACTCGACCAGCGCCGCCATGTGCGCGAGTCCGTTGCGGCGTTGTTCATAAAGTTCGGAAAAATAGAAGATCGATACCTCGGTGATGATCCCGACGATCATGGTCATGCCCATCATGGCGGTGATGTTGAGTTCTGTACCGGTAACCCACAGGCCAGTAAAGACGCCGCCCAGCGCCAGCAGTGGCATCAGCAGAATTGAAATCGCGACCCGGAAACGCTCGTACAGGAACAGCAGCAACACAAACACCAGGGCCAGCGCGGCAAAAAATACGGCAATCAGGCCTTTGAAGGCAATCTGCTGCTGTTGATAGAGCCCGCCCAGTTCATAGTACACATCGGCGGGCAGCATGCCAGGTTGTGCCAGTACCTGCTTGACTTCACGAATGGTGGAACCCAGGTCTCGCCCACTGATACGACCGGTGACAGCGATCATGCGCTTGAGATTGTCACGCATAATCTGCGGCTGGCCGATTTCAGTCCTGACGGTTGCGATGCGCTTCAACGGGACGCGATGGCCATCCGGTGCGCGCAGCCATAGCTGCTCGATTTGTTCGCTATAGCGCCGGGCCTCGGGTGGAACCCAGACACGGACGCCGATGAATTTGATGTCTTTCTGAACCTGGGTCGTCACCAGGCCTTCGAACCAGGCCTGTAGTTGCCGGGTGACCTCGTCGGGGTCGATGCCTTCGAGGGCGGCCTTGTCGCGTTCAACTTGTATGTTGAGCGCATTACCTGCCACAACGATACCGTCGTTGACATCGACTACGCCGGCTATTTTTGTAATGGCATCAGCGACCTTTGGCGCAGTACCCAGCAAATCATCGAACTTGTCGCCATAGAGTTTGATTTCGATCGGCTGCGGCACGGCAGTCAGGTCACCGATCAGGTCTTCCATCAGCAGTGCCATCTCAACCTCCAGGCCGGGTACCTCGTTCTCAACCCGATCACGAATGTTATCCATCACCTGGTCGATCGGTAGACGCGGCAGCGGTTTCAGGCGCACGAAGAAATCACCTTCATTGGCCTCCGTGAGTCCGCCGCCGAGCTGTGCGCCGCTGCGTCGTGAATAGGTTTGTACATTTTGATCAGCGGTGAGGATGGTTTCAACCTGCCGAAGCAGGCGGTCCGCCTCGGTCAGCGAGGTGCCGGACGCTGCACGGTAGTCGAGGATGAACCCGCCTTCGTCCATGTGTGGTATGAAGCCTGAACCGACCTGGTGGTAAGCGAACCCCCCGATGATGAGGAGCGGCACCAGTCCGGCAGCCAGCCACACGGGTCGTAGCAGCATCGCAGTGAGGGTTCGGGTATAGATCTGCAGGATGCGTTCGAACAGCGGGCCGCTGTCCTCGCGTTCGGCATCGGTTGTTTTCAGCAGGTGTTCGGCCAGCAACGGTACTGCCAGCCAGGTAATCAGAAAGGATATAAACAATGAGGTCGCCATGGTCAGCGACAAGGCCTTGAAGAAGGCACCGGTCACGCCACTCAGGAAAGCCAGGGGGGCAAAAATCACGATAGTCGCCGCCGATGAACCTGCCAGTGGCACGGAAAACTCGACGGCAGCCTCGCGCACCGTGTGCGCCAGCTCCCCCGGCCGTTCCCGCAGGCGGCGCACCAAGTGTTCGATCATGACAATTGCGTCATCAACGATCAGCCCCACTGCAGCGGCCATGCCACCGAGTGTCATGATGTTGAAACTCATATTCAGCGTGTGGAGCAGCAACACGGCGGTTGCCAGCACGGAGGGAACCACAATGATCGCGATAAAGGTGATCCTGGCACTGCGCAGGAATAGCAGCAGCACAACGGCCGCGAGCACAGCACCGATCAGGATCGAATCGCGTACACTGCTGGCCGAGGCGACGATCAACTCACTCTGGTCATACCAGTTCGCGATGCTTACGTCTTCTGGCAGGGTGTGGCGATAGCTTGCAAGGCGTGCCTGTACATCGTGGACGATATGTACGGTGTTGCTGCCCGGCTGCTGGTAGATCTGAACCAGTACCGCATCGTGACCATCGGCTGTCACTCGCAGCCATTGTGGTGCGGTGCTGCGGTAGACTCGGGCAATATCATCGAGCCGGACCAGGCCATTTTCACCGCTCTTGAGTACCGTATTTTCAATATCCGAGAGAGAGCGAATACGGGTATCGGATATCATAAGATAAAGTTTGTCGTGATCTTCCAGTCGCCCGATGGCCTGCAGGATGTTGGTTGCCGAGACGGCGGTCGCGACGTCACTGAAGCTTAGTCCGTAGGCCTGCAATTTTTCCGGATCGAGCTCGACGCGGTACTCGGCTTCCTCGCCGCCCATCACTGAAACGCGTGCAACCCCGTCGATAGCCGAAAGCAGGGGGATCAGCTGGTACTGACCGATGTCACGCAAGGCAACCTTTGACTCGGTCGCAGAGGTGAGGCTGAAGGCTGCGATCGGGAACACGGTAGGGTCCATGCGAAGGACATTGAATGAGGTGCCCTGTGGCAATGCCGGCAAGACCTGGTTGACGGCCGATTCCACCTGCAGCATGGCGGAGATCATGTCCTCACCCCAGTTGAAGTTGATGGATAATTGCGCACTGCCGCGGCTGGTGGTCGAGCGCAGGCCGGCAACACCCGGCACCGAGCGTACCACTTCCTCGACTGGCCGGGTTACCGCGATGACCATCTGATCGGCAGGACGGTCCGCGGTTTCCAGTGAAACCACGATGCGTGGAAAATCGACGTGCGGGAACAGGGCGACCGGCAGGCGCAGTGCCGCTGCAAGACCGGCAACAGCCAGCAACGCGACCAGAAACAGAATAGAGCGCCGGTGACCGGCTGCCCAGTGGGCAAGGCTCACCGGGCAGCCTCCTGTACAGCCATGCCATCTTCTACCACATGACTGCCCACGGTGATGACCTTGTCACCGGCTTCGAGAGGGCCGCTGACGTTCAGCAAGGCGCCCTCGGCCAGTTCAATGTTGACCTCGATGCGTTTTGCCTTGCCGTCCTCAACCCGAAACACATAGGCACCGTCAACGCCAAGCTGCACCGCGTTTCTGGGAACGACCAGCTGGGCTGTTGTGTCAATGATGATTTCGGCTTGCACGGTGCTGCCAAGTGTGAGCTGCCCGGCTTGTTCTTCCGGGATCGGTACGACTACATCCACCAGCCGGGTGTCCGGGTTGATGAGTGCGTGTACGGCAACCACCCTGCTTTCAATCCGAACACCCGGATCGAAAACGGACGCGAGCACAACAACCTGGCCGGGTTGTACACGTTTGGCGTCTTCGGGCTCAGCGCCGAGAAGAACCAGTAAGCGATCCTGGTGACACAGCAACAGGGCCGTTGTATCTGCCTGTACGCGTGTGCCCTGGGTAATGTTCAGTTGCGTGACAATGCCGTCGAAGGGTGCGCGTATGGTTTGCAGTTGCAAATCTGCACCGACCTTTTGCAGGGATTCAAGCCTGGTTTTGCTATCCGCCAGGTTCTTTTCTGCCGATTGCAACTGGTCACGCGTCGCCAGCTGTTCGTCCAGAAGACGCTTGAAACGGAGTACTTCACTACGTGCAAAATCCATTGCTGCCCTGGCTTGCAGGTAATCCATGCGCGTACCCGGTGCCGTATCGATTTCCAGCAACGGGTCACCTGCGGAAACCCGTTGTCCAAGCCGTACCATCAGCCGGTTGATCAGACCGGCGCGTGGCAGGTTGATACTGACCAGGGCATCCGGGTCCGGTTGCAGGCTGCCAAAGACTGCAAGCCGCGTTTCTGCGGGCGCTTCGCGTACCTCTGCCGTCTGCACGGTGGCCTCTGGCTCGGCATTGACGGCTGCGCAAGTCATAGCTGTCAGGGACGCCAGCAACAGTTGCATCAGGGTACAGCTAACGGTGATCCATTTCATGGCTAATCAGTCTCCACGCAAGCGTCGATGTTCGTTTTGCCCAGCAGCGTCTCCAGTGCCAGTCGCGTTGTCCAGGATTGCTGTGCCAGGTCCAGTTGTTCGAGTTTCTTGTTGACCCAGGTGGTCTGCATGTTCAGGAAGGTCAGGGCACTGATGTCACCACCCTGGTAAGCCTTGCGCGCCTTGACGACCATGGATTCAAGCTCGGGCAGACGCTGCTCCAGCAATTGCTGTTGTTCGGTGATCAGCGATTGCACCCCAAACAGTCGCATTACATCAATTTGGCTCTGGTCAAGGCGTGCTTGATATTCGGCATGCAGTTGTTCCCGGGTTGCGCGCTCGATCGCGATAGTCCCGCGGTTGCCGCTGAACAACGGCAGGGTGAGGCTGATGGAAAGGCCAGAGGTGTAAACATTGCTGGTATCACGCGCACGCGAAACACCAAGGCCGAGTGACGGGAACTGGCTGAGTACGGCACGATGCACGCTGGCTTCCTGGCTTGAATAACCGGCGCTCAAGGCAAGCAGGTCGGGACGTCGTTGTGGCAACAGCTGCAACGCTGCTTCGATGTCCTGTTCAGATACAGGTTCAGCCGGTGGCGGCACCTGCAGGTCAAGCGATGCCTGTGGTAACAGTCCCAGCAGCTGGGCCAGGTCGTGTTGCTTGTTGTTGCGAGCCTGGCGGGTCTGGTTGAGTTGCGTGGCAGTATCAAGCAGCGCGGTAAGGTCCGTGCCGGTGGCCTCCACGGTCATATCCCCCTTGGCCAGTGCGGTGGACGAATGCTGATAGCGCTGCTGGTAAAGATCGAGCATGTGCTCCAGCAAGGCGACTTTCTGTTCCAGTGTCACCAGTTCGACATGCAGGGTGCGTGCCTGTTCAATTGTCTGCCATTCCTGCCACAACAAATCCAGAACAATCTGTTGTTGTGCAGCGCTGGCGGATTCGATACCGGTGCCGCGCGTGAGTAACGGGATGATGTCGTAGCTGAGGCCGTACGCATAGGCGTTTACGAGTCCCGCATCGTTCCCCGTTGGATGATCCAGGCTGGCGGAGATTTGCGGATCGGGAAACAGGTGTGCTGCATATACCTGGGCTTCGGCAACGCCGCGACGGCTGCGCGCCGCTCGCAGGTCAGGATTGTTCGCGACCGCCAGCATGGCAGTTTCCCATAGATCCAGACCGTCAGCCGGATCAAAAGGGTGTTGTTGAGCAGCAGCTAAATCCATGGTGTTGCGGTCTATCCGGATCGCGTCAAGGGCTGGTGCCAGGTTGTCGTGATCCGGCAAAGGCAGCGGTTGATAACTTGCACAGGCGTGCAGGGTGATTGCTGCCAGCAACAAGGCAGGACGTACTGCGACCTGCCATTGGCCTAGAAGGCTGGATGCTGCCGGACGATCAATCATTTTTCATTTCTCGGGAAATGGTTGTATGCAGTTGCGATCCGGCGCTTGCCTTGAATGTTTTTGGTACTCATGCACAGAAGAAGTCTTTATTCTCAGGAGGTGCTGTGGCCGGAGCGGCGGTGCCGGTAAAAGTGTACCAGCCAGATGACCATCGCTGTGCCGATGATGCCGGTCATCAACTCCAGCTCGTATTGTTTAATATCACCGAGCAGTGCTTGCATGGCCCGCCCAAAGTAGTAACCGGCAAACACGATACTGATTGTCCAGATGCCGGCGCCAATCAGATTGAGCAGGGTAAATTGCAGGTAGGATACGTTGCTCATGCCGATGGTGAAGGGTGTTACCGTGCGCAGGCCATACAGAAACCGGAAGCCCAGGAGGAGCAGGACCTGGTACCGCTCCAGTATGTGAAACACGCGTTGTGTGCGTGGCTGCCATGAGGGGTGTCGGGCCAGCAGGGTCTTTCCCTTGTGCCGGCCAAGGAAAAAATACAGCTGATCCCCGAGCAGTGTCCCGCAAAATCCACAGACAATCACCCCGTCCAGCGACAGGTAACCCAGGTGCGCGGCGAGGCCACCCAGTATCAGGATGGTTTCGCCTTCCAGAAAGGTCCCGATGATGACGATCGGGTAGCCATAGGTAGTCAGCAGTGATTCCAGCATAGAAAAGGTGAACCTCTTTACCAGGGTATTCCAGCGCTACTTCACGCGGTGGTTTTAGAAAACGATTCCTCGGTACGACAGCGCCCGTGGGGTATCGCTGTCGAGTGGCTGGTCTGAATCCTCTTGTCTGGGTCTGGCAACAGGCGTCGTCAGTGCACGCGACCAACCTCAGGCGCGAGTGGTACGGATACGGGCAAGGATGTCCTGGCGGGCCTTGGCCAGCATCGAGTCACGGTCGATGCTGTCGAGTATATTGCGGATTACGCGTTTGGGACCGTCCTCGCCCCAGGAACAGCCGGCCGCGAGGTATTGCTCTGCCGCTCGCCCGACGACGTAGGTCGAGTAATAGGCAACGGCACCCTGTGCACCAACGGTCAATAACGTCGACAGGCCGCCGCTGCCAGCCTTTAACAGTGACGCCACCAGATGCAGGAGCCAGGTGGCACCCATCAACAGCAATAACTCTCCACTGATGGTCTTGATCAGTGTACCGGACTGGCTGCGGGTCATGGGCATGCCATAGACCTTGGACAGGTGCACTACCATGGAAACATCGACGGCCACCGCTGCGGCCAGATCTGCTACCGGCACCGGATTGAGAGCCACCGCCACCCCCTTCACCAGGCTATAGCTGTCGATGACGTTTTCACCCAGCTGCTTGCGCGCGGCAAGTACGCGAGCACCGACCTTGTCACTCAGGTCGCCGGCAAACAGGCTGGCATTGAGAGCGGCCAGGGTCTTGCCTTCGGCCTCGAGGATTTCCCAGATGCGATCTTTCAGTGCCGTCACATCGGGCGGGATGAGACGTTCGGTCTCGGTTTCCCGGCCTTCGGCATCCACCGTGATGACGATGCGTGGTGCCGGGTCGGCAGCCACCTCGATCAGGTTCTCGGGGGGGATCAGTTGACCGAGGCGCTCCAGCAGGCTGTTTCTGAGCTGCTCTCGCTGTGCAGCGTTGTAGCGGTCGACCTTGTTCAGTACCAGTAGCAGCGGACGGTGTTCACGTGCCAGCCCCTGCAAGGCCCGGTACTCGCTGTCGGTCATGTCCCCATCGATGACAAACAGCACCAGGTCGGAGCGCTGGGACACCTCATGGGCCATGCGTTCACGCGCCTCGCCATCGATTTCATTGATGCCCGGTGTGTCAATCAGGAACAGGGCGCCACTTTCCTGTTCATTCCAGTGGGCCATTTCACTCTGTTTTGTCTCGCCATGCAGGGCACTGGTGGAAAAACGCTGTTCACCGATCAGGGCATTGAGTACCGAGGACTTGCCGACACTGACACGGCCCAGTACCGCAATGTGGATGTGGCCATGCTCGAGCTTGTCGAGCATGGCCTGCACCTGGCTGAAATCATCAGCGAGCTCCGCGCGCGCCTCGGGGGGCAGGCGTTCGTCCTGCAGCAACAGTTGCAGGCTGTCGCGGGCCTGGTCGAGATGGCTGTCCGTGCTCATAGGCGACTACTCATTCTGACGCTGTTCATTACGTACATCGAGCGCAAGCTGCAACAGCTTGCGTGCCTGTGACTCCACTCCACTGCTAAGATTGTCCCTGAACATCAGGCTTGCCGGGGCGGGCCGCAGTTCCCCGCGGGTTTCCAGGGTGCGGTTAACGGCACGTCCGAGTGCGTCGAAGATCAGACCGTAGGCGACGGCGTGCATCAATCCACCGGCCAGCGTTCCGACTCCCGGGAAGGCCTTGGCGGCATTGCCGGCAACGGCCAGCAGCAGGGGGAGGGCGGTGCGTGCCTGCTGCTGTGTCAGGCTCAGCAACTTTTGCAATTCAATCTCGCGTACCGGCACTTCATACAGTTCACACAGTGACTTGACCATGCGCGTGCCCAGGTATCCCTGGATCAGGATGTCGGTGCCGGGAGTGATCGCGGCCAGTCCGCCGGCCACGGCACGCCGGGTATAGGTCTTGACCAGTTCGGCGGAGGCCGTTACCCGGTGCTTGGCCTTCGATTGTTCCAGTTTGCGCGCCGTCAGTTCGAATACGGCGCTGTCTCGCAAATGCTCCAGTAGCGCCAGGTTGCTGTCGAGAGCGGCCTGCACGGCCGCACGCAGTTCCTCGATCTCTGGCGGCAGGAGCTGTTCTTCCTCGTGCTCGACCCCATCTGCTCCGACCTTGATCACCCGGCGTGACGGCTGGGTGGCAATACCGGCAATGCTCACCTGCGGGCTGGATGCAAAGCGTTTCGCGAGGCGTTGGCGGATCAGTTGCTGGTCAGCCACGGAGTAACGATCCAGCTTGTTGAACGCAACAATCAGTGGCTTCTTCAGATCCAGCAGCGGTTGCAGTGCCTGGTACTCGTGACGTGTCAGGTCACCGTCACAGACAAAGATCACCACGTGTGCCCGTTGCGCCTCGTCCATGACAAGGTGGTCATATTCGCGCTCCATCTGGTTGAGGCCGGGTACGTCGACGAGTACCACTGCATCGCCGGATTCTCGCTGCCAGTGATAGTGCTGGATGGTGGTGGTGGTCCCGCCGACCACATCCGTCTCCACGCGGGCACCCGGTAACAGCGCATTGATGAGTGAACTCTTGCCGCTGCTGATCTCGCCGAACAGTGCCAGATGGATGATTTCCAGCTCGCGGCGCCGAGACAGTTCCTGCAGTTCCAGCAGTGCCGAGCCGACATTGACGCCGGCAGCCGTGGCGTTATCAAGTTGACTCCGCAGCTCGGCTTCTGTGAGGGGTTTGGCCACCTTGCTGGCCCTGGGGCGGGGAGGGCGTACGATCCGCCAGCTGAGCCAGATGCCGAACACCAGCAGCAGGCAGCTGACGGTTGCGATCAGTATCATGACCCAGAGCGGGGCGGCCTGTAATTGCTGCCACAATGAGAGGCTGAACTGTGCGGCACTCAGTATCAGCGCCAGTAGCAGCATCAGTCCGACAAAGGCGACAGCGGCTAGGAACAGTCTGAAGGCGGCGCTACGGGGCATGGTGGGCCAGGATTCCTGTTGTTATACGCTTAATATACATGAGTTCCCTGTTCGGGAGCACGCCACCCCTTTGCAGGGTCGTACACGGTCTTCGCAGATGCCCGGGACTCCTGTGGGTGGCAGAAAATCGTCATCGGCAGCATACTCGCAGTATGGCAATGATTCCTTTCAGCATTGCGGCGTTTATCAAGTTCCTGATCGGGGT
>Ga0316576_10002477_pt1 | contig 10508 bp, 9 predicted proteins | sample S0NA_FD_203075 | JGI IMG/M metagenome (GOLD analysis project Ga0316576, IMG submission 203075) | Rhizosphere microbial communities from salt marsh grasses in Alabama, United States - S0-2_050615r3r5 | ecosystem: Host-associated > Plants > Roots > Rhizosphere | place: USA: Alabama | collected... | reverse complement strand
GGTCCAGGAGGCGGGACTGCATGGGACCGGGATCGGGGGACGGGGAGTCGGTCATCGCTGGGAGGGTGGAAGAGGGGCCAGGGGGAGGGCCAGCGCAGTGGCGCCGGCGGCCACGACCGCCCCCAGCAGGTAGGGGAGGGCAGGACCGGCGTCGAAGGCGAAGCCCGCGGCCAGAGGACCCACGATCCGGGCGAGGGATCCCACCGACTGGCCCACGCCCAGCACCCCACCCTGCACGTGGGCCGGCGCCACGCGGCTGACGAGACCCAGGACCGGCGGCAACGCCCCCCCGTACCCGATGGCCAGGATCCCCAGCGCGAGCAGGAGAACGGGCATCGACGGGGCCAGGGCCAGGAGGAGCAGACCTATGACGAAAGGCACCCCCGAGAGGCGGATGAGCCGGACCTCGCCTAGACGGGGGACCAGACGCCGGACCAGGCCCCCCTGGACGATGGCGGACACCAGCCCGAGGAAGGCGAAGAGGTACCCCACCTGCCGGTCGTCCAGGCCGAAGCGGACCTGGCCGAAGAGGGAGAGTGTGGGCTGGATGACGGCGAAGGCCACGGTGAAGAGGAAGTACAGGACCAGGACCCGTCTCAACTCCGGCATCCGCAGAGCTCGGCCCATCGCCACCACAGGATGCCCCGCGGCGGCAAGGGGGCGGATGGCCTCCCGGCGGGCCCGGGGGAGCGTCTCGTGGATGAGGGTCGTAGCCACCAGGGCGTTCACCAGGCAGAGTCCCGCCGCCAGGTAGCCCGGCGCCTCGAAGGACACCCCCGCCAGGATTCCGCCCAGAGCCGGCCCCACGGTGAAGCCGAGTCCGAAGGCCGCTCCGATGAGACCCATGTTGCCGGCCCGCCGCTCCGGGGGGGTCACGTCGGCGATGTAGGCCTCGGCCACCGGGATGGTGGCCCCGCCGATCCCCGCCAGGATACGGGACGCGAATAGCCAGGCCAGGCTCCGGGACCAGGCGAACACCAGGTAGGCCAGGGCGGAGCCCAGCAGGCCCAGGACCAGGATGGGCTTCCGGCCGAAGCGGTCGCTCAGGCGGCCCCACAGGGGCGCCATGAAGAACTGGGCCACCGAGTACACCGTGACCAGGAGTCCCACCGTCGCGCCGCTGGCCCCGAATCCGTCGGCGTACAGCGGGAGGAGGGGGAGTACGATCCCGAACCCCACGAGGTCCAGGAGGACCGTGAGGAAGAGGACGACGAGGGGACGGCGGTTGGATCTCTCCTCAGCGGGAGGAGTCGTCACCCTCGCTCCCGTCGTCCGGTGGCTTGATCTCGCCCTTGAAGTTGCGGATCCCCTCGCCGAGGCCCCGGGCGATCTGGGGGATCTTGCGGGCTCCGAAGATCAGGAACAGAACGCCCGCGATCAGGAGCAGCTCACCGAAACCGAGTCCGAACAACGTGGTCTCCGGGTGGAAGGATGTCGGGGCCGGGCCGACCCGGGCCCCGCTCCAGGATCATCGAAGGAGCATCTTGGCGATGGTCTGCTTCTGCATGTTCGAGGTGCCCTCGTAGATCGTCCCGATCTTGGCGTCGCGGTAGTACTTCTCCACCGGGTATTCCTTGGTGAATCCGTAGCCGCCGTGCAGATCGATACAGGTGGAGGCGACCTGCTGAGCGATCTCCGAGGAGAAGAGCTTGGCCTGGGCCGCCGGCATGAGGAAGTCCTCCCCCGAGTCCTTGAGGCGGGCCGCGTTGTACACCAGAAGCCGAGCGGCCTCGATCTGGGTGGCCATCTCGGCAAGCTGGAACTGAACGCCCTGGAAGTCGCCGATCGGGCGACCGAACTGCTCCCGTTCCTGCACGTACCGGAGGGTGTGGTCCAGGGCACCCTGGGCCAGTCCGACCATCTGGGCCCCGATCCCGATGCGGCCCTCGTTCAGTGTCTCGATGGCGACCTTGTAGCCCTTCCCCACCTCGCCGAGGACGTTCTCCGGCGGCACCCTCACGCCGTCGAAGAGGAGCTCGGTGGTGGACGAGGCACGAATCCCCAGCTTGTCCTCCTTCTTCCCCACCGTGAATCCGTCCTGGCCCGCCTCCACGAGAAAGGCGGTGATCCCCCGATAGCCGTCGTCGGGACTCACGTTCGCGAAGACGATGAAGAGGCCGGCCTCCTTGCCGTTGGTGATCCACATCTTCTGCCCGTCGATCAGCCAGTCGTCCCCCTCCTGCCGGGCCCGACAGGACAGGGCGAAGGCGTCGGACCCGCTCCCGGCCTCCGAGAGGCAGTAGGCGCCGACCGTGTCCGCAGCCAGCCGAGGAAGGATCCGTTGCTTCTGACCGTCGGTGCCCCAGCGCTTGATGGCATTGATGACGAGCGTGTTCTGCACGTCCACGAGAACGCCCACCGCGGGGTCCACCCGGGAAAGCTCCTCCACCACCAGCACCGACACGAAGAACGAGCCGCCCGCGCCGCCCATGGACTCCGGGATCTCGATCCCCATGAGACCCATCTCGAAGAGGAGCGGGAGCAGGTCCGGATCCATCTCCGAGGCCTGGTCCATGGCCATGGCCCGGTCCGCCAGCTCCGCTTCGGCGAACTCCCGCACGGCCTCCCGGAAGAGGGTCTCGTCCTCGCTGAGGGTGGAGAGGGCCGGCCGGGCCCCGGTCAGAACGGTCGACATCGTCAGGAATTCCTTCGTGCTGGTTCGTTCTCAGGACCCGCGGGCCCATCGCTCCAGAACCGGGGCCACCTCGAGCTTCTCCCGTTCCGCATCCAGCTCGGCAGGGGAGAAGGAGCCCGCGTCGGTGATCACCTGGTCCACGAGGTCCGAGGGAAGCACCTCAAAGTAACGGTTCCAGACCGTCACGCCCCGTGCCCCCCGCCAGACCTCATCGCCGGGGCGGTCGTCGTCCAGGGGCTGGGGAAAGCCCGGCGGCAGCCATTTGGATCGATCCGCGGCCACCCAGACCGGCACGTTCCGCAGCTTCGCCTCCCGTGCTAGGGCCAGGGAGCCGATCTTGTTCACAACGCCCCGGTCCCCCACCGAATCGGCTCCGATCACCACCACGTCGGCCGATTCCACCAGTGCGGGACCCGCCGCGTCCACCGCCAGGGTCACCGGGATCCCCGCCTGGGCGAGGGTCCGGGCCAGGGCGTGTCCCTCGCACATCGGGCGGCCTTCCAGCACGATGGCCCGGATGCCCCGGGGCTGGGCCTCCAGGAGCCCGGTGCGTACGGTGCTCGAGGAGGACAGGGTGAGAAGGGTCGCCCCCCGGGGTGCCGCCTTCGCAAGCCGATGCGCCACCTGGGTGCCTCGCTCCTCGAGACGCCCGCGAAAGGCCTCCGCGGCGGCCGCCGCCGCACCCCGGGCCGCCTCCACCGATTCGGCCTCCACGGTCGCCGCCAGCACCGAGGTGACGAGCTCCACCAGGGGAGCCATGGCCGGCTGGGCATCCATCACCCGGAGGGCGAGGCCCTCCAGGGCCACCCCGAGGCTCTCCGGGCTGTCCGCCGGCAGGTGGATCGCACCCCGGCGCATGGCGGCGGCCGCGGCCCGGGCCACCACGGCGGCTCCGCTCACCACGTCGGCCCGGAGGGGTGCGACAAGGGCGTCCAGGTTCATCGAAAGCACCTCCTCGGAGAGCCGTCGTTCCATCGACGGGAAGGTCGGTAAAGGTAGACGCTGGCCCTGGTGCCGAAAACCCGCGCGGGGACTATGAAGCCTCCCGGGGATTCCCTACATTCGACGGGCTCGCCCGAGTCCCGCGGAACGGGCTCGGCCCATCCCCCGGAAACCAGGCTGACCGATCCATGTCCGACATCCCTACCGGGCTGCTCTACTCCGCCGAGCACGAGTACCTCAAGAAGACGACGGAGGACGACGTCTACGTGGTCGGCATCACGGACTACGCCCAGGGTGAGCTGGGCGACGTGGTCTTCGTCGAGCTTCCGGCGGCCGGGGACTCCTTCGATCGCATGGCCTCCTTCGGCACGATCGAGGCGGTCAAGGCGGTGAGCGACCTCTTCAGCCCCGTCAGCGGCGAGATCGTCGAGGTGAACGAGGCGCTGGACGACGATCCGTCGCTGGTGAACAGCGATCCGTACGGCGAGGGCTGGATGGTGAAGATCCGCCTCTCCGATGGTTCGGAGCTCGATCAGCTGATGGACGCCGCGGGGTACACGGCCCACGTCGGCGAGTAGACGGCTTCCCCGGTGATCCGGGGCGACACGAGGACGACGGTCCGGGCGCCCCTCATCACCGGGGCACCGGCCGTTTTCATTTTCTGACCACCCGCAGGACATCCGAGTCGGTGACATGACGCTTCACTTCTCCCCCGATCGGGATTTCGCCCTCCGCCACATCGGCCCCTCTCCAGAGGACGTCGAAGCGATGCTGGAGACCCTCGGTCTGGACTCCGTGGACGCCCTGATCCGGGAGACCGTTCCGGGGAACATCCACCTGGACCGCCCGCTGGAGCTCCCCGAGGCCCGTGGCGAGCACGAGCTCCTGGAGCGTCTCCGGGAGCTCGCCGGGCGCAACAAGGTCCTTCGCTCCTTCATCGGGATGGGATACCACGGGACGCTGGTCCCGGGCGTGATCCAGCGGAACATCCTGGAGAACCCCGGCTGGTACACCCAGTACACGCCCTACCAGGCGGAGATCGCCCAGGGCCGTCTCGAGGCGCTGCTGAACTTCCAGACCATGTGCATCGATCTCACGGGCCTGGACATCGGCAGCGCCTCCCTCCTGGACGAGGGCACCGCCGCGGCCGAGGCCATGAGCCTGTTCGCCGGGAGTGTGAAGGGGGATCGGAGCCGTTTCTTCGTGTCCGACCGGTGCCACCCTCAGACCATCGCCGTCGTGAAGACCCGTGCCGAGCCCGTCGGCATCGACGTGGAGGTGGGAGACTGGCGGGACTTCACCCCGGACGAGGACACCATCGGCGCCCTGGTCTCCTACCCGGACACCGAGGGTGCCGTGGAGGATTTCCGCGCCCTCGCCGATGCTCTTCACGCACAGGGGGCCTATCTCGTGGCTGTGGCGGACCTCCTGGCCCTCACCCTGCTGACCCCTCCCGGGGAGTGGGGCGCGGACGTGGTGGTGGGGAACACCCAGCGCTTCGGGGTTCCCATGGGATACGGCGGCCCTCATGCCGCCTACATGACGGCCCGGGACGAGTTCAAGCGCCGCATGCCCGGTCGCATCATCGGCGTGAGCGTGGATGCCCAGGGCAACCGGGCGCTGCGCATGGCCCTGCAGACCCGGGAGCAGCACATCCGGCGGGAGAAGGCCACCTCCAACATCTGCACCGCCCAGGTCCTCCTGGCGATCATGGCCGGCATGTACGGAGTGTATCACGGCCCGGCGGGCCTCCGTCGCATCGCCCAGCGGGTCCACGATGCCGCCTCGGCCCTGGCCGACGGTCTCACCCGGCAGGGCCACGAGGTGGTCCACGACCACTTCTTCGACACCTTGAAGGTGCGTCCTGCGGGCCGCTCCGGGGACGAGGTGGCCGCCACCGCCGTGGCCCACGGCATCAACCTGCGCCGCTACGAGGATGGAGCGGTGGGCGTGGCGCTCGACGAGACCGTCACCACCGAGGACGTGGACGCCCTCCTGGCGGTCTTCAACGGCGGGGCGTCGCCCGAAGTGGATGCCGCGACGTTGGCCGCGGAGGGCATCGCGCGCCGTTTCCCCGACGCGCTGGCCCGGACATCGGCGTACATGGAGCACCCGGTCTTCAACACGTATCACTCCGAGACCGAGATGCTCCGGTACATCCACAAGCTCGAGAGCCGGGACCTCTCGCTGAACACGAGCATGATCCCCCTGGGTTCGTGCACCATGAAGCTCAACGCCACCACCGAGATGGCGGGGGTCACCTGGCCCGAGTTCGGTCAGCTCCATCCCTTCGCCCCCCGGGATCAGGCGCAGGGGTACACGGTGATCTTCGAGGAGCTGGAGGCCTGGCTGGCGGAGATCAGCGGCTTCGAGGCGGTGAGCCTCCAGCCCAACTCCGGGGCCCAGGGCGAGTACACGGGCCTCCAGGTGATCCGGGCCTGCCACGCCGACCGGGGAGAGTCGCACCGGAACGTGTGCCTCATCCCGTCGTCGGCCCACGGGACCAACCCCGCCAGCGCCGTCATGGCCGGGATGGACGTGAAGATCGTGAAGGTGGATCCCGACGGATCCATCGATCTGGACGACCTCCGGGCCAAGGCCGACGCCCACGCCGACCGGCTGGCCGCCGTGATGGTGACGTACCCCTCCACGGCGGGCGTCTTCGACGACGAGATCCGGGAGGTCTGCGAGATCATCCACGAGCGGGGCGGCCTGGTCTACCTCGACGGCGCGAACCTGAACGCCCAGGTGGGGCTGGCCCGTCCCGGCGACTACGGGGCCGACGTCTGCCACATCAACCTCCACAAGACCTTCGCCATCCCCCACGGGGGCGGTGGGCCGGGAATGGGGCCCATCTGCGTGAACGCCACCCTGGCCCCCTACCTCCCGGGCCATCCGGTGGTGCAAACCGGGGGGGCGAAGGCCATCGGGCCCGTCTCCGCGGCTCCCTGGGGGAGCTCCAGCATCCTCATCATCTCCTGGGCGTACATCGCGCTGCTCGGGCGGGAGGGTGTGCGCAGGGCCTCGGAGGTGGCGGTCCTCAACGCCAACTACATGGCCAAGCGTCTGGAAGGGCATTTCGACGTCCTCTTCCGGGGCAAGAACGGCCGGGTGGCCCACGAATTCATCCTGGATCTCCGGCCCTTCCGGAAGTCCGCGGGGATCACAGAGGAGGACGTGGCCAAGCGCTTGCAGGACTACGGGTTCCACGGTCCGACGATGTCGTGGCCGGTGGTGGGGACCATCATGGTGGAGCCCACCGAGTCCGAGGCCAGGACGGAGCTCGATCGGTTCTGCGACGCATTGATCAGCATCCGGGCGGAGATCCAGCAGGTCGAGCTGGGGATCGCCGACCGGCACGACAATCCACTCAAGCACGCTCCCCACACCGCGGCGGTGGTCACGGCCGACGAGTGGGACCACGCCTACACGCGGCAGCAGGCGGCGTGGCCCGCGCCCTGGACACGGGAGCACAAATTCTGGCCGACCGTCGGGCGGGTCGACAACGCCTACGGGGATCGCAACCTCGTCTGCGCCTGTCCGCCGGTCGAGGAATACGCCGAGGAGGCGACCGCAGATGGCTGACCTGACGTTCCACGGACACGCGACCTGCAGCATCGAGACGGAGGACGGCACCCACCTGGTGATCGACCCGTTCTTCGAGAACAATCCGGTCTGCGACACCTCGGTGGACGAGGTGGAGGCGGACTTCATCCTGGTGACCCACGGACACGGGGACCACATCTCGGACGTCGTCCCCCTGGCGAAACGGACCGGGGCGAAGGTGATCTCCACCGTCGAGGTGGTGGAGTTCCTGGCCACGAAGGGCATCGACAACGCCCACGGGATGAACATCGGCGGCGCCCGGGACTTCCCCTTCGGCCGGTTGAAGCTGGTGCACGCCATCCACGGGGGCAGCATCCAGATGGAAGGCGGAGGGCCTCCCCACACCACGCCCTGTTCCGGCCTCCTGCTGGAGGTGGACGGGTGCCGGCTCTACCACGCCGGGGACACCGCCCTCACCATGGACATGAAGCTGCTGGAGGGCCGCGTCGACGTGGCTCTCCTCCCCATCGGCGACAACTTCACCATGGGTCCCGAGGATGCCGCACGGGCCGTCGAGTTCATCCGCCCGAAGGTGGTGATCCCGATCCACTACGGCACGTGGCCGGTCATCGATCAGGATCCGGAGGTCTTCCGAGGCCTCGTCGGAGACCGGGCGTCGGTGAAGGTCCTCGAGCCGGGGGCTCGCTTCACCCTTCCCTGAGGTCCGGCCGATGACACGGCCGACGGCCTGGTCGCTCCGCGTGGACGCGCCCCGGACCGGGGCGGAGAACATGGCGCTGGACCACACCCTCGCCCGGGAGCTCCCCGCGGGTCGTGGATGGGTGCGGCTCTACCGATGGTCCCGCCCCACCCTCTCTCTGGGGCGCAACGAGCCCGCCCGGCACGTCCTGGACCGCGCGGCGCTGCGGCGGGACGGGATCGACGTTGTCCGCCGCCCCACCGGAGGCCGCGCCGTCCTGCACGACCACGAGCTGACCTACGCGGTGGTGGCGCCGATCCGGGCACTGGGCGGGGTACGGGCGGGCTACGCCCTGCTGAACCGCGGGCTGGCCGAGGGGCTCGCCCTCCTCGGCGTCCGGGCCACCCCGGCCCCCGAGGGAGCGGCGGGGCCCCTGGACGCGGGGGCCTGTTTCCGCGGTGCCGCTCGGGGCGAGGTGGTGGCGGCGGGGCGGAAGCTGGTCGGGAGTGCACAGGTCCGGATCGGGGACGTCCTGCTGCAGCACGGCTCCATCCTGATCTCCGACGACCAGTGGCGCCTTGCCCGCTACCGCCGAGCCGGCGGGACCGAGCCGGAGGAGGAGGGCCGGCCCGAGGACCCGCTGCCCGCCACGTTGGAGGATCTGTTGGGTCGGGAGGTCGGCCCCGGCGAGGTGGCTGAGGCGGTGGGCCGGGGCTTCCGCCGGGTGCTTCCGGGTGACTGGCGTGGCGCCGCGACGAGGGGCAGCTTGGAAGGAGGAGACGTTCCCTTCCGCCCCGCACCGGACCTGCTGGACCACTATCGGTCCCCGGAATGGTCCTGGCGACGCTGACATGACGACCCTTCCACGATCCGCGCCGCTCCTCCCTCTCGTCTTCCTCGCCGTCACTGCATGCGGGGATGGCGGAAACGCCTCGTCGTCCCGGGCCGACGCCATGGCCGCGGATCCGTTCTGCGAAGCGGCCATGACCCGGGTGGACAGCTTCATGGCCTCCTTCGACGGGGGTTCGACGCCCCGGGGCGCCCCCTCCGAGGGGACCGCCGTCGTCGGATACACGACCGAGATCCTGGAGGGGATGGACGCCTTCCACACCTCGGACTACTTCGCGAGCCAGCACCAGAGGTTCGTGAATCTCATGACCCTCGTCCGGGTGGACGAGGCGTTGGAGCCCGTCCCCTGGCTGGCGGAGTCCTGGGATCTCTCGGAAGACGCGACGCGCCTCACCTTCCACCTCCGGGACGACGTCTTCTGGCACGACGGGGAGCGCACGGACGCCTACGACGTCGCCTTCACCTATCTGAGGGCCACCGATCCCCGGACGGCCTTTCCCAACGCGGCCTTCTTCGCCCACTACGTTCCTGGGGAGGAGGGGGTCGAGGTCCAGGACTCCCTGACGGTGACGTTCCACCTGCGTCCCCATGCCGAGATCCTCGATCCCTGGCGGGCCCTGGCGATCATGCCGGAGCACCTCCTGGGCGACGTCCCCCCGGATCGCCTCGCGGAGCATCCCTTCGGAAGCCGCTGTCCCGTCGGCAACGGCCCCTTCGTGTTCGTGGCGCACCGGGCCGACGACCGCTGGGTGTTCGAGGCCAATCCCGCCTTCCCGGAGGCCCTGGGGGGGCGGCCGGCATTGAACCGTCTCGTCTACCGGGTCATTCCGGATCAGACGACCCTCCTCACGGAGCTCCTGACCGGTTCGGTGGACGTCTTCGTCGGGCTCCGGCCCGACCAGGCCTCCATGGTTCTCGAGGATCCGGGCACGGATCTCCGCACCCTGGGGGCCCGGGATTTCACCTTCGTCGGCTGGAACAGCCGCCGGCCGACACTTGCGGACCCCCGGGTCCGCAGGGCGCTCACCCGGGCGGTGGATCGGCACGCGGTCGTCGATGCCCTCCTCCGTGGGTACGGCGAGGTGGCCCACTCCGGGCTCCCACCCTTCCACTGGGCCTTCGACCCCGATATGTCGGGCCTGGATTTCGACCCGGTCCAGGCTCGGCGGCTTCTGGATCAAGCCGGGTGGGTGGACCGGGACGGCGACGGTGTACGGGAGAACCCCGACGGCGTTCCCCTGCGGCTTCGTGCGATCTTCAATGCCAGCAACCAGGATCGGCGGACGATCGCGGAGCTCATGCAGGCGCAGCTTCGGGAGGTCGGGGTGGAGTTCACCCCGGAGCCCCTCGAGGGGGGGGCCGTCCGGGCCCGGGTCGCCGACGTCGAGAACCGGGACTTCGACGCCATCATCCTGTCGTGGACCCACGAGTTCCGGGTCGACGAGTCGGACCTCTTCGCCAGCGACCGGGTCGACGACATGTTCGCCTTCGCCGGACTCCGGGATCCGGTGGTGGACTCGCTCCTGGAGCGCCTTCCGATGGTCGTCGACCGGGAGGAGGGGCGCGTCCTCTGGGACCGGTATCAGCGGAGGATCATCGAGTTGCAGCCCTTCACCTACTTCTATTACAGCCAGCGCCTCGTGGGGGTCTCGAACCGGATGGAAGGGGTGGACGTCGACTTCCGGGGGGAGTGGGTGAACGTGCAGCATTGGCGTATCCGGCCCGGCGCCCGGTGACGGCCCGGGGCCACCCATCCACGGGAGCGCCGCCGGGACCGTGAGGCGCTTCGTCCTTCGCCGCATCCTGTTCGCGCTGCCCCTGCTCCTGGCGGTGGCC
>Ga0316576_10002475_pt1 | contig 10511 bp, 9 predicted proteins | sample S0NA_FD_203075 | JGI IMG/M metagenome (GOLD analysis project Ga0316576, IMG submission 203075) | Rhizosphere microbial communities from salt marsh grasses in Alabama, United States - S0-2_050615r3r5 | ecosystem: Host-associated > Plants > Roots > Rhizosphere | place: USA: Alabama | collected... | reverse complement strand
AAAGTGTGTCGATACTGGCGAAGCATCAATATCTCTCCCCCTTGATTGGTATCTTTCCAGGGAACGATGACAACCGATCCGGGATGATCGATATAAGCTGATTCATGAAGTGAGCCGTCGGGAAGGGTGCGCTCCGTTACGTATAAATGCCAGGAGTTACTTTTCCAGAGAATATCGTGTCGATGTTCATCCTTTGTCATTTTCAGGTCGCTCACAATTCAAAACAGATCCGGCCGAACTTTGCGGCAAGTGGTCGAATCTTGATTATAGGAAGTGATATATGTTGCTAGTTACAATCAGGAATCCTGATTTCTAAACCAACTGGAATTCTATTAGGTGTTGTAATACCGTTATACCGTGCGACCTGTTCAACTGTGCAGCCATATTGCAGTCCGATGCGGAACAAATTTTCTCCGGGCTGAACGATATGCACACCTCCTGCGGCTGATGCTGGAGTAGGCTGTTCGGTTACGGTTGTTGATTCTCCACTTTCTGCACTTCCACTGGTATCCCCATCTGTATTTGCTGTTTCCTCATTGGCTTCAGTGCCCTGACTGGAATCAGTTTGGTCTAAACTTCCTTCGCTGCCCGGAGCCGGAATGATCAATTCCTGTCCGATCTCAAGGCTGTCGATATCGATGATGCCATTTGCTTCAGCAATTGCATCAACTGTAACGTCAAATTGAAGGGCTATCTTAAACAAGGTGTCGCCGGCGACTACGGTATAAATTGACTCCGTAGGTGTTTCGGCCGTTGGTTCTACAATTATAGGTGTGGGGTTAGGGATAGTGGGCTCAGGTGTTTCAAAACTAGGTACTGGAGTTATAGTCGGAATCAATGTGACAAAAGCAGGTGGTTGGGTATTACTTGGATCAAGGGTTGGGACTGCGGACTCAGCCTCACCGCCTGGATAGGGGCGAACACAGGCGGTAACCGTGAGCGAGATCATCACCAGAATTATTTCAATCCATCGGATCTGGATTCTATTGCGCATCGCGATGCCTCCTCGCGTCTTATACCAAAAATCTCTGACCTTATTTTAATATCTGACCAGACTCTAGTCAACATAATGTATACGCTCGCTGAGCATTGAGGACGTTCTCAATACAGAATATTGGCTGAAGGTTGGTTGATCGTTGTTTAAGTAGTATGAGGGTGGGCTATAATTACCCGTTATGCCTGGAGAGGACAGCTTTCAACTCGAGAATAACAAAACACGAATTGGAATAAATGCTCACCTGCTATCATCTGAGCTTGATTTTCGGCGTGCCGGGATTCATCACTATATAGCTCAGGTTATCAATCATCTTCCCCGCTTGAACGATCAGACGGAATATCTTATTTATACGCGAGATCGAACGACGATTGATGATCTAACCGGCAGTCGAATTGTCTCCAGCAGATGGCCGACAGAACAACGTCTTTTTCGAATCCTTTGGGAGCAAAGTGCCTGGCCTTTTCACGCGGCCCGAGAAGGGCTGGATTTATTACACAGCATGGCTTTCGTTACACCTTTTGTAACGAGAATCCCCTCGATTGTTACTGTTTATGATCTTAGCTTTGTTCACTATCCGGATAAATTCCCAACTTTACAGCGACAATATTTGCAGACACAGACGGCAAGATCGGTAAACCAGGCACGGCGAGTGATCACAATATCTGAAGCAACTCGTCAGGATTTATATAACTATTTTAATGTGCCCCTGGAAAAAACCAGCGTTGTGTACCCCGGAGTAGATGCTCATTTTAGGCAAATACCCGAAAAATCGCTGAATGCCTTTCGCGTTCAAAACAATCTATACAAACCTTTTATTTTACATGTTGGTACCTTGCAGCCGCGGAAGAATATTCCTGCTTTACTTATTGCGTTTGCGGCTCTAGAGAATCAGGACATTGATCTGGTGCTGGCCGGCGGAAAGGGGTGGTTTTATGATGAAATATTTAACCAGGTAAATAACCTCGGTCTCACTGACCGGGTCCATTTTACCGGTTATGTTCGGGATGAAGAATTACCCTTTTGGTATAATGCAGCCAAAGTGCTTGTTTTTCCTTCGGTTTATGAAGGATTCGGCATGCCAATCATAGAGGCGATGGCTTGTGGTACACCGGTGATCGCCGCACGTTCATCATCTATACCTGAAGCGGGTGGGGAAACAGCCCTTTACTTTGAGCCCCATGACGTCGAAAAGCTGACCCAGCAATTAGCTGAGATAATTGAGGATAAGAATTTACTGCTTAAGATGCGGCAATCTGGATTAATGCAAGCTCGGAAATTCGCCTGGAATCAGGCTGGAGTAGAAACAGCTCAAGTTTATGCTCAGGTGTTAGCTGATCGATGAGACATAATACAGTTCGTTATGCCACTATTGTCATCGATATCATCTTAATAAACCTGGCATTTGCCCTTGCTTATGTGGCTCGTTATGAATGGCAGTGGCTTCTACCCGTTATTTATCAAGAACCTTATCAAGGTTATTTAGGTCAACAACTATTATTGACCGTCATTCTCATCCTGACTTTTCGCCAACATAAGGTATGGCGTCGCAGACGCGGGGAGGCCTGGGTTGACGAGATGTCGCGTATTCTCTCAGCGACAGCATCGGGCATCGCCATCATGATGGCTATCTCCTTCTTTTACCAACCCGCTCCGTTTTCACGGCTGTTGTTGGTATGGGCCTTGCTTTTTATTGTGGTCTTATTAGGTTTAGCGAGGTTAATCCGCCATTGGACGCTTAGAGTCCTCTATCGGCGTGGTTATTTAGTGGATGATGTCGTGGTAGTCGGCTCAGGTGAGGTTGGCCGCAGCGTCATCCGCACGTTATTGGCGCGGCCGGACTTGGGTTATCGAATTATAGGTTATCTAGATGATGGGATGGGAGAAAATAATATTGGCTCCGCCAGGGTACCTCATTTAGGCAGTTATAAAGACTTGGCATTGGTGCTGGAAGAAAATCCTTCGATGCACACCGTTTTTGTAACGCTGCCGGGAGAAATGAATGGTGAAATCCTGACAATCTTGAGGATTGCCCGGGCAAATAATACCCAGGCTCAAGTTGTTCCTGATGTATTACAAATGAGTTTGAACCAGGTTGAGTTTATCAACATGAGCGGCATTCCCATGCTTGGCACGCGCGAAGTTCGTATAAGCCGTCTCGGCCGTTTGGGGAAGCGGTTCTTAGATTTGGGGATTGCCTTACTAGTTAGTTTTCCCATACTACTCGCTTCAATCGTGATAGCTTTGGCGATAAAACTTGATTCTGAAGGGCCAGTATTTTATCGCGGATTGCGCATTGGTAAAGAAGGAAAGCAGTTCCAGATGTATAAGTTTAGGTCAATGATAATTGGGGCTGAAAAGCAGAAGCTATCCCTTCAAGGCCAAAATGAGGCGGATGGTCCGATCTTTAAAATTAAGGATGATCCGCGTCTCACAAAGGTGGGGCGCTGGCTAAGGCGTACCAGCCTCGATGAACTGCCACAGATCTATAATGTTATTTTGGGTCAGATGAGTCTTGTGGGGCCACGTCCGCCGCTGCCGGAGGAAGTTGAACAATATAAATCATGGCAAAAACAACGATTGACGGTAATTGGGGGAATCACCGGGCTTTGGCAGGTTAGTGGTCGCTCTGATCTTACCTTTGATGAACTCTGCCTTCTTGATATTTATTATATTGAAAATTGGTCGCTTACGTTTGACATACGGATTCTTTTACAAACGATTCCATATGTCCTCTTTGGTCGAGGGGCTTATTAAGCGTCTGAATGTCAGGTGGTAAGGTTATTCCCCGGATTCGGGAGCTGATGGTTGTTGGATTTTCACGACATCTCCATGGATGTTGATGATGACCTGGAAGCCTAACATGCCCAACATTTCTCGCGCCTGGAGCGAAATTCCGGCCGCTATTATCTGGTCCATATCAATATTGCGAAGTTGGGCGTCCAAGGCGGCTTTTGTGAAGAGATCGTCTTTCCCAAGCATAGAAAGCGCTTGCTCAATAGCCAATTCTTTGTTGTCTTCTAATTGTTCGAGGAAGAATGATAAAATTTGGCGATCGACGGTTTCAGCATCTACATGGCGTAAGAAACCATCATCATTCACCACGTAAGAAGCTTGATCCCCAACGTGCGTTGTTTCAACGGGTTGCTCATATTCGTCGAAAATTAATCCTTCAAAAAGCGCCTGATTAGCCATAATCACACCTACCAAACGTAAATTTGGAACAAATTATTGGGGTCGCCTGGCTGGTAAATTGAAAACCTGTCATTACCACCAAGATAATCCTACCACTTATATCATGGTTATCATACAATCGCATGTTGAAGGTGAGGATATAGTGCTTATTTGACTCTCACGAAATGGGTGGGGTGGCGTATTTTTCTATGAGCAAAATAGGCTTGGAGTGACGGTCAGAGCTTATCTAGGGTATAATTCCGTGATTTTGCAGGAGCTTCATTGTTAATAATGTACGAGGATCTCCGGTAAGACATGGTCGCATAATAAGGAACGAGGAAAACAGTTGTTTAGACCACTTGATTGGCTGTTAGGCCTATTCTCATTAGACATTGGAATTGATTTAGGAACTGCGAACACCCTGGTGGCGATTCGCGATAAAGGCATCGTCATCAACGAACCATCCTGGGTGGCGATAAACAAGCGGACTCGAAAACCATTGGCGATTGGTTCTGAAGCACGAGAGATGGTCGGCCGTACTCCTAGTGATATTGTGGCTATACGGCCGTTGCGCGATGGTGTGATTTCTGAATTTGAAATTACCGAAGCAATGCTTAAATATTTCATTAATAAATCACATGAGCAGATGCTGGTTCCCTTCCCTCGTCCGCGTGTCGTTGTAGGTGTTCCCAGCGGTGTAACAGAAGTTGAAAAACGCGCTGTTTATGATGCAGCCATGTCCGCCGGCGCGCGTGAAGCATTCTTGATTGAAGAACCCATGGCGGCTGCGATTGGAGCTGGTTTACCGATCATCGAGTCACGAGGCAGCATGGTCGTTGACATCGGCGGTGGAACAACGGAAGTCGCCGTGTTTGCAATGGGCGGTATCGTAGTCAGCCGTTCGATTCGTGTGGCAGGCGATGAGATGGATGAGGACATTGTGGCTTATGCGCGCAATAAATACAATTTGTTGATTGGTGAGCGTATGGCCGAAAGGGCAAAAATTGGCATCGGCTCTGCCTTTCCCCTTCCTGAAGAGAAAACCATGACCCTGCGTGGTAGGAACTTGATCAACGGTTTACCGCAGACCGTCGAGATCAGCAGTATTGAACTACGAGAAGCGATGGCTCCTTCGGTAAACGTGATTGTCGATACCGTACGAGATGCGCTTGATGAAACCCCTCCCGAACTTGTGGCGGATTTGATGGAATCAGGCGTCTGCCTTGCTGGAGGTGGTGCGCAGATTCAGGGTTTGGCCGATCGCTTGGAAGATGTGATCAAGATGCGTGTGTGGGTTGCTGAAGATTCGATGACATGTGTCGCCCGCGGTGCGGAACGCGTCTTAGAAGACCTGGACAATTATGAACGTGTATTGGTCGGTCTTAGTAGAGGCAGTACCCACCATTAACGCTCCATACCCAGGAGTAGAGAGCCATCGGCAAAGATCAGGCTATCTCATCCTTGGATTCCGAGCACCTTCTACATCATGAACCTCGATGAGGCGCAAAAAAGAATTAGATGGATTACGCTATCCATCTTGGTCCTGATAGCGATTTTGCTAACGGTCCTCGATCGAACGGGCAATCTAGATGCCGCTCTTGCATTTGTTCGCGATCCTATGTCTGTAACTTTGGGATGGACATCTCAGAGAACAGAGGTAGTTGCCGGCGCGTTGGAAGGTCCCAGAGATTTGCAGACCGCCAGGGAGGAGATCGAAACATTAAGTGCCCGGGTTGACGCCCTAGAAAGAGAAAATGAAGAGCTGAGAGAAATCGAAGGTGAATATCAATTACTAGTTGACCTGTTTAATCGAGCCCGTCAAGCTCCGGATTATCAGCGCCTTACTGCATCTGTTATTGGACAAGACCCCAACCCGGCAGTACGCAGCATTATTATTGATAAAGGCTCTGCGGATGGGATCCGGGTTGGCATGCCGGTAGAGAGTGCTCGAGGTCTTGTTGGACAGGTTTATCGAACCACCCCTAAGTCATCACAGATTGTACTTATTACCGATAGTTCAAGCGCCATTCCTGCTCGGTTAGGCACATCGCGTGCAACTGGTATCTTGCGCGGCGGTGGATTAGGCGGCGTGCTCACAATCGAATGGATAGACCTGAAATATGATATAGAAATTGGTGAGTCTGTCTTAACCTCAGGATTAGGCGGCCGTTTTCCACAAGACCTGGTTGTTGGACGCGTGATAGAAGTAGATCGTCGCGAAGCAGAATTATTTCAACAAGCCGTCGTGCAAGCAGCCGCAGATTTGGATTCGCTGGAGATAGTATTTGTAATTACCGATTTTGAACCGGTGGATACTTCGATTTTTGCAACGGTAGAGCCTTGATGTTTTCTCGTTCCCTGATCGCTATTCCAGTCATGGTTGTCTTGACGATTGTGCAAATCGTCGTTTTGCCTCGATTTTTGTTTTTTCCGGTGGATCCATCAATACCTTTTTTGTTTGCTTTAGCTTGGAGCTTGCTTAGCAATGTTGAAGAAGGGCTCATTTGGGCTTTTATTGGTGGGCTGCTTATGGATATATTTACTATAGCACCGTTTGGCGGATTGGCGCTCACCTACGTGACCGCGGTGTTTGCCGTCAACTATATTCGCGATTTATTACCGCCTAACCGATTTGTGGTTCCGGTTATCAGCGTTGTTGTGGGTACGACTATTCAACAATTATTTTATATTTTGTACCTGCGTCTTTTTGGAATATTAGCTAACACCACGCTGGTCATGTTGCTGCAAACTGTTATGGTGCAGGCTATTTTAATTATTCCGATTTACTGGTCTATGTATTTCCTAAAACAAACTATCCGACCAAAACCGGTTCAAATTTAGAGTGAGATACCTGGTATAAGAAATCATGTCTCGTATTGGTTGGGAACGCATAGAAGATCTTGAACTGAAAGAGGAGGAGGATTTTGGACTCCGCAGTCGAATCATATTCCTGCGAGTTCTCTTTGTAGCGATCTTACTTCTTTTGGTTTACCGCGTGTGGTGGATTCAACAGACCCGGGGTTCTGATCTGGCAGCGTTGGCTACTGAAAACCAGTTTGCGGTACTGCAAACCGATGCACCGCGCGGTGTTATTTTTGATCGCAATGGGGAACCGTTGGCGATTAACCAACCGAGCTTTGATGTGACAATAACGCCTGCTTTTTTGCCTGATGATGAAGCGGAACGACAGGCAGTTTACGAGCGTCTATCTTTATTAACGGGCGTTCCCGTCACGAATACGGTGCAACAACAGATATTGATCGATGCCGCAAATCCCGAATTGGTCAGCACTTATTCTCGTTTGGCTGAAGTTTATGGAGCGTCGGTAGAAGATACGCTTGATCAGGCGGGGATTGTTCCCAAACTACCGGATAGTATTGCCAGAATTGTTGAGGAAAGAAGCTTCGCACAATATGTACCGGCTGTCATAACTTCTGGGCTGCCGATTAGCCAGGCTTATGCCATTGAGCAAGAAAGTATTTTCTTACCTGGGGTGCGAGTACTGCCTAAACCACTTCGCTATTATCCAACTGGGGAATATACCTCCCACTTAATAGGTTTTATGGGACCTATACCAAATGAGAACTGGATTGATAACCTGGGTTACGAGCGAGATGACCGGGTGGGGTGGTCAGGATTGGAATCATCCATGGAACTGGAGCTGTCTGGAACCAAAGGCCAGCGACAAATTGAACAGGATTGGACAGGTAGAGAAGTCAGGCAGGTGGGAACGGCCGAAGATCCTATCGCAGGCCTGAACTTGCACACAACATTAGATATCGACTTGCAGATTAGCGCTTACAAGATCCTGGAGCAGTTCTTAGAAGCCAATCGTAATACTCCTCGAATAGATGAAATTTCTGGAGAGAGAACACTGCCGGAAATTGAGCAAGCGGTCGTGGTTGCACTTAAACCTAAGACTGGTGAAGTTCTGGCTATGGTCAATTTCCCAACTTATGATAACAACCGGTTCCAAACAGAAGTTCCGGTTGATTATTATCTGAGGTTAGCTCGGAATGATTATACGCCTCTGGTTAACCATGCCATCAGCGGTACGTATCCACCTGGATCGACATTTAAATTAGTACCGGCTTCAGGGGCATTGCAGGAAGGTGTTATTTCGCCTGAACGTCTTCTAACCGCACCCGGGGAAATTGTTATCCCTAATCGATTCGCACCGAACGATCCTGGACGAGCGCAGACATTCGTCTGTTGGAAGCGCGATGGGCATGGGTTGATGGATATGCGTCAGGGCATCGCTAATTCTTGCGACATTTATTTTTATAAGATTAGTGGTGGATATGATCAGGATGGTGAATACGTTGAAGGATTAGGAGTCGATCGTATCAGCCTTTATGCTAACCAATTTGGTTTCGGCCGTGTTCAAGGCATTGAGTTACCACTAGAGGCAGAAGGAAATGTTCCTACCAGAGCCTGGAAAAGGCAGACTCAAGGCGAACCCTGGTCCACTGGTGATGATTATAATCTTGGTATCGGTCAAGGCTTTATGACAGCAACTCCCCTTCAGGTGGCGCAGATGGGTGCGGTGGTCGCCAATGGTGGTTACGTTTACAGACCCACCATAATCAATCATATGACGGATGAAAATGGGGATGTGGTCATCGTAGATGATGAAAGTAATGTTATTGCTCGAGCGCATCCCGGCCTTGACGGTGAAACGATCCTGATGGACAAAGATGGTAACCCCCTGGAGGATCCATCGATCAATATTGAGTTCGGTGAGAATGGGGAATATGTCTTCCAGCCGCAGGTTCTAAATGCGGTTGATGTGGATACCAATTATTTGAAAATCGTAGCCGAAGGCATGCACCTGGTGAACCAGCGTATTGACGAAGAACGCTACTATACCGGGGCGACATATGTAGACTGGCTGGATAAGTTTGGTGTATCGACCGCCGGGAAGACGGGGACTTCCGAATATTGTGACAATATCGCCATTGAGCGGGGCTGGTGTCGATTCGAAGAGAAGGCTGTTCAGCCAACCCACGCCTGGTATGTAGGCTATGCGCCTTATGAGGATCCCGAAATCGTCGTCGCCGCTTTTATATTTAACGGTGGTGAGGGATCGGCCTGGGCTGCTCCGGTTGCCTGCAATGTGATGGCATCCTATTTTGGTGTTGGGCAATATGCACCAAATCTGACCCGTGATGAATGGGAGGAAGCTTTGTTGCCGGATAATCGTGCCTGTAACTCGAGTGTATTTAATCCCGTTATAGAGCCTGAATCTTTTGCTCCGGAACCTGAAGCAGATACAGAAACTGTTGAACCCGGCGCGGTGGAAAATCCCGAGCCTACACCAATTGCTGAACCGGATGTTGATGTAACCCCTCAAGGTGCAGAAGATTCCTAGTTCTTGCTTTGGTTTCATTCCTTACGCATCCCAATTGTGCTATTATTGATTCATGACAATTTTTCTTTTAGTCCGTCATGGTAAGAATGATTGGGTTAAGAAACATCGCCTGGCTGGTTGGTTGCCCGGAGTGCATTTGAATGAGACCGGTCGATTGCAAGCACAAGACGTAGGTTCTCGCCTGGCGTCTCAACCGGTTAAGGCAATTTATAGCAGTCCGGTGACGCGTTGTGTTGAGACAGCCGAATATATCGCACCCCATTTTGATTTACCCATTATCCTTAATGATGAGTTCGGAGAAACTCGCTACGGAAAGTGGGAAGGTAAAAAAATTGAAAAACTGGCCAAGAAACCGGCCTGGAAGGTCGTTCAGTTCTTCCCTAGCCGGATGCGTTTCCCAAAGGGAGAGTCGTTGCTTGAGGTCCAGTATCGGGGCGTCCAGGCTTTAGAAAAGCTGACCGGCCGGCATAAATCGGAGATTGTTGTCGTCGTGTCCCATGCGGACTTAATTAAATTAGTCTTAGCCCATTATCTGGGTGTTCATATCGATCTCTTTCAACGTATTGGAGTATCACCAGCTTCTGTAAGTGTACTAAACTTATCTGATCAAGGGTTCGTACGTGTCTTACGAATCAATGATGATGGTCCTTTGAAACCATTCATGCCTGAACCCAAGCATGAGAAGTCGAATAAAGAAGGATAGGGATGCCTCACCAAATAGAACTTAATCCGGTCTCTCATTTAACGATAGGTACGGTTGGCCCACCGGGGAAAAGGACATTCTATTTACAAGGAGGGCGTGGTTCCCAGACAATTTCGTTGACGATTGAGAAAGAGCAAGCGTCAATGTTGGCCAACAGCCTGGAAGCGTTCTTGGAGGAACTCGAACAAAAACACCCACCAACCATGAGGGGAACTGACGAGACGATCCTGCAAGATATGCGTTTACGCGAACCGATTGAGGGACTTTTT
>Ga0316576_10002474_pt1 | contig 10512 bp, 13 predicted proteins | sample S0NA_FD_203075 | JGI IMG/M metagenome (GOLD analysis project Ga0316576, IMG submission 203075) | Rhizosphere microbial communities from salt marsh grasses in Alabama, United States - S0-2_050615r3r5 | ecosystem: Host-associated > Plants > Roots > Rhizosphere | place: USA: Alabama | collected... | reverse complement strand
GACCCCGTCCTCGCCCGACCCCGGCGCCTACTCGGTCCAGGTGATCCCGCGCCGGCTCGGCGGCCGCCTCCACCCCGACACGAACGACAACGCGCCGCCCGGATGGTCCGGGCGGCGCGTCGGGTTCGGTCGCCGGCTGGCGGAGGGGTCGGCTCAGCGACCGAAGATCTTGGCGAAGAAGCCGGTGCTCGGCTCGCTCTCGTGTCCCTGACACCGGTCGGCGCTCGGAACGCCACGCATCACCTGGTCGACGTGCTGGCCGCAGCCCGCCCACGAGGTCTTTCCGCACTTGCGGCAGGTCACGGCTCGGCACATGTCAGGGAACTCCTCGCTTCGGTGGCACGTGTCGACCCATCATACCCCATAGGGTATGGGATCACGCAGGGCGGCGACGGAAGAGCACCACCGAGTCGAGCGCGGGCCGCTCGGCGCCCTCGACGTCCCGGTGACGCAGCCGGGCCGAGACGACCTCGACCGGCAGGTCGGCCGCGGAGGCGAGGATGTCCTCGGGATCGTGGAGCACGGACGGTTCCTGCGGCCCACCGGTTCCCTCGTCGAGGTTGCGCAGCGCGTGAGCCACGACGAGCACGAAGCCGCCCGGGGCCGCGGCGGCCACACCGTGTGCGAGCGCCCGGCTCCACGACTCCCGCGGCACCTGGAGGTACGAGAAGAGCACGAGGTCGTAGCCGGTACCGCTCGGGTCGGCGGGCGCCGGCTCGGTGGCGTCGGCGACGACGGCACGGACCGCGTCCGCGTGGTCCCCCAGACGGGTGCTGGCGATCTCGCGCGTTCGCTCGATCGCCACGGGGGAGAAGTCCGATGCGGTGACCTGCCATCCCCGCTCGGCCAGCCAGACGGCGTTGCGGCCCTCACCGGCAGCGACGTCGAGGGCACGGCCCGGCGCCATCGGGCCGGCGATCTCCTCGACGAAGACGTTGGCCGAACCCGACCAGACGAGGTCCTTGCCGCTGTAGCGCTGGTCCCAGGCGGCGGCGTCCATCAGGCGAGCGAGAGGAAGAGCTTCTCCATCGACTCCACGTCCATGGTCTGCGACTCGGGCGAGACGATGCACTGACGCAGACCCAGCGCGATCACCGCGAACCCGGCCCGGTCGAGGGCCTTGGACACCGCGGCGAGCTGCGTGACGATGTCCTGACAGTCGCGACCCTCCTCGATCATCTTGAGGATTCCCCCGATCTGTCCCTGGGCACGGCGGAGCCGCTTGGTGACGGCTTGCATCTCGTCGGGGTTGAGCTCCATGCCCGCGCCTCCGGGAACGATGGTGGACAGTCGCTCCATCCTAGCCGCGCCCGGCTCCGGCGTCGGTTCAGCCGCTGTGTCGTCAGAAATGACTGTGTCGTCGGACATGACGACTCCTCTCATGCGGCGCGCGGGCCGGCGACCACGGGTCGACCGGCTGCGACCCACGCCGCGAAGCCACCGTCGACCGACACGGCGTCGACGCCGAGTCGGACGAGCAGGTCGGCCATGGCGCGGCTGCGGTTGCCGCTCTCGCAGATGACGTGGACCGGACGGTCCTTGGGAACCTCGCCGAGGGCGGAGGTGATGCGGCTCATCGGAGAAAGCACCGAGCCGGGCACGTGGCCCGCGAGGTACTCGCCCGGCTCGCGCACGTCGAGGACGAACGCGCCGTCGGAGTGACGGGCGATGAGCGTGGAGATGTCGACGGCTCGGGACATGGCCACCATTATACCCCAGGGGGTATCACGGCTCCATGTCGACGACCGTCAGCCGGCCTGCTGCTCGGCGAGCTGCTTGCGGACCTCGTCCATGTCGAGCGCCTTGATCCCGTCGACGACCTGCTCGAGCGCTGCGGGGGGCAGCGCGCCGGCCTGGCGGAACACGAGGATGCCGTCACGGAAGCCCATGAGGGTGGGGATCGACGTGATCTGGGCGGCCCCGGCGAGAGCCTGCTCGGCCTCGGTGTCGACCTTGCCGTGCACGACGTCGTCGTGCGACTGGCTCGACTTCTCGTAGGTCGGCGCGAACTGGCGGCACGGACCGCACCACGAGGCCCACCAGTCCACGAGGACGATGCCGCCCTCGGTGATGGTCTTCTCGAAGGTCTCGGCCGTCAGGTCAACGGTGGCCATGCTGCTACTCCTCGGTAGGGAACGAATGTGTGCTTCGATGACTGACAACAGGATACCCCTAAGGGTATATTCCTGTGCTCTCACCCGACACGAGGAGAACATCACTCATGGTCGAGATCATCCCTGTCGACACTCCGTCCCTCGGTGACCGCTCCTACCTCGCCCACGACGGCGAGGTCGCGGTCGTCGTCGACCCGCAACGAGACGTCGACCGAGTCCTCGGCCTGGCGGAGGAGGCCGGGGTCCGGATCACCGACATTGTCGAGACCCACATCCACAACGACTACGTCACGGGGGGCCTGGCGCTGGCCCGGCTGACGGGGGCTCGGTACCACGTCAATGCGGAGGACCCGGTCGCCTACGACCGCCAGCCGATCAGCGACGGCGACGTGGTCGAGGTCTCGCCCTCGATGACGCTCACCGCCATCGCCACTCCCGGCCACACCTACACCCACCTGTCGTATGCACTGACCGTCGACGGCCAGGACATCGGGGTCTTCACCGGTGGCTCGCTGCTGTTCGGGTCCACCGGACGTCCGGACCTGCTCGGGCCCGACAACACCGACACGCTGGTGCACGAGCAGTACGCCTCGGCGCACCGGCTCGCCGAACGGCTCCCGGACGACGCCCAGGTGCTGCCCACGCACGGCTTCGGAAGCTTCTGCTCCGCGACGCAGTCCGAGGCGACGTCCTCGACGATCGGCCAGGAGAAGCAGAGCAACCCGGTGCTCACGCAGGACGAGGAGCAGTGGGTGCGCGAGCTCCTCGACGGACTCGACGTCTACCCCGCGTACTACGCCCACATGGGTCCGGCCAACCTCGCCGGTCCGGGCGCGCCCGACCTCGACCGGCCCGAGCCGGTCGACAAGGACGAGCTGCGCAAGCGGATCGAGAACGGCGAGTGGGTCGTCGACCTGCGCACCGGCGAGACCTTCGCCGCCGGCCATGTCCCCGGCACCTTCAACATCGGGATCGACGGCCAGTTCTCGACCTACGTCGGCTGGCTGATGCCATGGGGCGAGCACATCACCCTCCTCGGCGAGACGCCCGAGCAGGTAGCCGAGGCCCAGCGCGAGCTCGTGCGTATCGGCATCGACGAGATCGCCGGCAGTGCGACGGGTGAGCCCCACGACTGGACCGACGGCGAGCTCGGCTCCTTCCCGATCGCGACCTTCGCCGACCTCGCTCAGGTGCGGCACCACCGCGATGTCTCGGTCGTCGACGTCCGCCGCGAACAGGAGTGGGAGGAGGGCCACATCCCGGACGCCGTGAACATCCCGATCCACGAGATCGTCGCGCGGGCTGACGAGGTGCCCGACGGCGAGGTGTGGGTCCACTGCGCCGGCGGCTACCGGGCCACGGTGGCCGGCAGCGTCATCGCCGCCAGGGGCGGTCAGGTGGTCGTCGTCAACGACGACTTCGAGAAGGCGAAGGAGCTCGGACTCAGCGGCTGACGGCCTTCACGAAGGCTTCACGAACGCCCCGCCCGTGGCTTCACGGACGGGGCGTTCCCTTGGTCGCAGAGACGATCCGAAGCGACCCGGGAGGTCATCATGAACCGCACGATCCGCACCACGGCCGCCGCCCTCGGTGTCGGTGCCCTGCTCGCCGGCGGACTGGCCGTCACCACCGCCGTCGCCGCGCCGGACGACGCCGCGACCACCGTGGGTTCCGCCTTCGGCATGGGCAACGCCAACGGTCGGGGCAGCGGCAACGCCTACGGCTCGGGCACCCAGGCGCAGGGCAAGGGCTACGGCGCCACCCTGCAGAGCCGGGCCACCGCGCAGACCACGACCCCGACGGAGGCCAGCGCCGATCTCGCCGAGGCGCTCATCTTCGCCCGCGAGGAGGAGCGGATGGCCCGCGACCTGTACGCCGCCATCGCGGACCTCTACGACGGTGCTCGCCCGTTCAGCATGATCACGAACAGCGAGCAGCAGCACTTCGACGCCGTCGGCGCGCTGCTCACCCGCTACGGCGTGGACGACCCGGCCGATGGGGCCGACAACGGAGTCTTCGAGAACGCAACCCTCCAGGACCTGTACGACGGCTGGTGGGACGACGCCCAGGCCTCTCTCGACGCCGCCTACCAGGTGGGCATCGAGCTCGAGCAGCGCGACATCGCGGATCTCGAGGACATGATCGCCGCCGACTACCCCGACGACGTCGACGGGGTCCTGTCCCGGCTCCTCCAGGGGTCGCGGAACCACCTCTCCGCCTACCAGCGGGCGGCAGACGGGACCCTCGGCGCCGGCCCCCAGGGCAGCCAGGCCCGCGGCACGGGCGCCGGGATGATGAACGGTGGCGTCGGCTACGACGGTGACTGCCCGATGGCGGACACCGACGACTGAGCCGGCGGCCCTCCGGCCGAGGTGGTCAGGCCGAAGGCACCACCCGCGAGGCGGCTGCGAGCGCAGCCGCCTCGCCGTCGTCGGCGGCACCCAGCACCACCACGACCCCGAGCTTCCCGAGGGTGTGCACCATCGGCTGCCCCATGTGGTGGGCGGCGACGGCGCCGACCCCGTGCTCGCGCACGAAGCGCACGACCCGGGCGTGATGACTGCCCTCGTGGCCCGATGCGTGGGAGACGTCCCAGCGGACCTCGTACTCGGCCCAGGCGACGACGGCTCCGTCGCGCACGGTGGCCAGCGCGACGAGCGGCGCCTTCCCCCAGGAGTGCCCGACGCGCCGTCCGGGAGCCACCGGAAGGCACACGACGACGTCAGCACTCGGTGCGCCCGCCTCGGCGCTCACGGACTCGGCCTCCATGGCTCCTCCTCGGGGTCGCCCTCTCGAACCGTACGCCGGAGCGGTGTTCCGGCCTCGCCCGGGTCGAGATGATCTCGACTCCCCCCGGGGGGCCGTTACCACTCGACCCGGCGTCGGTCAGGAGTGGTCCTGGGCGAGGGGGGCGTCGTGCCCGCCGAGCCAGCCGACGTAGCGGGAGGTCAGCGCCGAGGCGGTGAGTCCGTGGGCGAGCACGCTGAGCAGCACCGTGAAGGTCGCCACGGCGACGATCCGGGGTCCACCCGGCACGTTGAACTGCTCCACCACCGTGAGCGCGAAGACGACGGTCGCGAGACCGCGCGGTCCGAACCAGCCGAGGAAGCCGCGCGTGGGCAGCCGCGCCCCGGTGCCGGCGAGGGACAGGGCGACCGGGGCCATCCTGATGACGGTCAGGCTGAGGACGGCGTAGAGCACGGTCCGGAGGTCGAGCATCTCGAGCGCCGTCGGCACGAGGACCGCGCCGAACAGGAGGAAGGTCACGGCGCTGAGATAGCTGCCGACCTCCTCGTTCAGCTCGGTCGAGCGGAACGCGTCCTCCTCACCGGCGACCCTCCCGTAGGCGAGGCCCGCGACGAACGCCCCGATGAAGCCGCTGCCGCCGAGGGCGTCGGTCCCGAGGTACGCCAGCGCCGCCGCGACGAGCGGGACCACCCGCCACCAGCCACCGTCCAGCCACCCGTGCCGGGAGGACAGTCGCGCCAGGCCGGCGATCGCGAGGCCGACGACCGCACCCACCGCGACGGCCACCACGACCTCGACGACGAACTCGCGGAGGATCTCCCCGGCGAAGGCGGGCTCCTCCTCGAGCTCCGCGAAGCTGAGCGCGCCGATGAGCAGGGGGACGCAGATGCCGTCGTTGAGCCCGCTCTCGACGCTCAGCCCCTCCCGCACCATGCCGGGCAGCCGCTCGTCCGCGACCACGGTCTGTCCCAGCGCGGCGTCCGTCGGGGCGAGGAGGACGGCGAGGGCGATCGCCTCGAAGACCGTCAGACCCGGGACGAGCCACACTGCCAGCGCGCCGCCGACGAGGATCGTCAGCGGGAGGGCCACCGTGAGGAGGCGGACCGGAAGCCGCCGGTCGCGGATGACCAGCCGGCTGTCGAGCCGGGACGCGTCGGTGAACAGCACGAGGGCGAGGCTCGTCTCGGCGAGCAGGCGCAGCTCGCTGGAGCCCACCTGGACGCGGAGGATGTCGAGGCCGCCGGACCCGATGAGGATCCCCACGACGACGAACACGATCGCCGGAGTGAACGGCGACCCCGCCAGCCGGCGGGAGACCAGGGCGTAGGCGAGCAGCGCCCCTCCGATGAGGAGGACGTCGACGACCCCGACCGCCTCCACGTCAGCTCGACCCCGCTCTCGCCGACGAGGGGAGCATGACGGTGAACGTGGCGCCTCGGCCCGGGCCCTCCGACGCGGCGGTGAGGTCGCCGCCGTGGGCCCGGACGATGCCGCGGGCGACGGTCAGCCCGATGCCCGACCCCTCGCCGTCCCGGCGGGTGCGGTTCCCCGCCCGGTAGAACCGCTCGAAGACCCGCTCGAGGTCCTCCGCCGCGAGCCCCTCACCGGTGTCCGAGACCGTGACGACGCACCCGTCCGGAGTGCCGACCACGCGGATGTCGACACCCCCACCACGAGGGGTGGCCCGCACGGCGTTGCCGACGAGGTTGGTCACCACCTGCGCGAGGCGATCCGCGTCGGCGAGGACCTCCACCGGCGCGTCCGGTGTCTGCACGGTGAGTCGTAGCCCCGCGTCCTCGGCCTGCGGACGGAGCCGCTCGGTCGCGGCCGTGACGACCCCGACGAGGTCGACGGGTCGCTGCTCGAGGGCGAGACGTCCCTCCTCGGCCCGGGAGAGGGAGGAGAGGTCGTCGGAGAGGCGGCGCAGCCGGCGCACCTCGTCGCTGACCTTGCCGAGCTCCTCGGCCGATGTCGGCAGCACGCCGTCGATCATCCCCTCGACGTAGCCGTCGACGACGGTGAGTGGGGTGCGCATCTCGTGGGCGACCTCGCCGAGCAGCCGGGTCCGCCGCGCCTCGGTCTCCGCGAGCGCCGCGCCCAGGGTGTTCACGTCGTCGGCCAGCTCGGCGAGCTCGGCCTCGTGTGGACGCTCGACCCGGACGTCGTACCGTCCCGCTGCGATCTGTCGGGTGGTCTCGGAGAGGCGACCGAGCGGCCGGACCAGGCGGACCGCGGCGAGCACCCCGAAGGCCGCGGCCGCCAGGATGCCGACGAGCAGCCCGAGCCACAACGCCTGGGTCACGGCACCGGTGACCTGGGTCCGCAGCGCGCCCTGCACGCCCGGCCCGCCCTGGCCCATCATCGGTCCGCCGTCCATCCGCATCTGCCGGTCGAAGATCGCCGGCGTCAGCACGCGGACGACGAGGAAGGTGGCCGCTCCGCCGAGGAGTGCGACGAGGAGGTGCGAGAGCACCAGCCGGACCGAGAGCCGGTTCACCGACCGTCCCCCTCGGGCTCGAGGAGGAGCTTGTACCCGACACCCCGCACAGTGCCGATGATCCGGGGCGCGGTCGCGTCGTCGCCGAGTGCGCGGCGCATCCCGCGCACGTGGACGTCGACGACCCGCTCGTCTCCGTAGAAGTCGTACCCCCAGACCTCCTCGAGCAGCTGGGCCCGGGAGAAGACCCGCCCGGGCGAGGCCGCGAGCGCGTGCAGCAGGTCGAACTCGAGCGCCGAGAGGCGGACCTCACGACCGTCGACGTGCAGCTCGCGACGCCGCGGGTCGAGGGTCAGCCCGGGGAAGCGCAGGGCGCCGTCGCCCTGGGATCCCTCCGGAACCGCGCTCTCGTCCCGCGTCCGGCGCAGCACGGTGCGCACCCTCGCGACGACCTCGCGAGGGCTGAACGGCTTCGTCACGTAGTCGTCGGCGCCGGTCGAGAGGCCGATGAGCGTGTCCGCCTCGTCGGCGCGAGCGGTGACCAGGATGACGTACACATCCGAGCTGCGGCGCAGCGTGCGCAGCACGTCGAGGCCGTCGAGGTCCGGGAGGCCGATGTCGAGCAGGACGAGATCGGGTGCGGAGCCGTCGGTCGCCAACGCCCGACGCAAGGCCTCGGCACCGGTGGCCGCCTCCACGACGGTGTGCCCTTCGGCCTCGAGGTAGGCGCGGAGCACGGCGCGGATCTCGCGCTCGTCGTCCACGACCAGTACTCGGCGCGGCATCGACACCTCCTCGCTGCGTGCCCTGGCCCCAGCGTAGGAGGATGACCGCGTGGCGGCGCACCTGACTGGCGCCCTGGAGGCCGTGCTCGCCGGGGCGGACACCGCGGACCTCCACCGGGCGACGCGCCGTCTCATCGAGGTGTACCGCTCTGGCGCGCCCCAGTCCGAGCCGGTGCTTCGCGACCCGGTCAGCACTCTGGCGTACGCCGCCTACCGGATGCCGGCGACCCACGCGGCGGTCTCGACGGCACTGCGTCTCGCAGGTGGAGCCGACCCGGAGATGGGGTCGCAGCTGCGATCGCTCGTCGACCTCGGTGGCGGCACCGGTGCCGCGTCCTGGGCCGTCGCGGAGGCGGCGCCGCTGCTGGAGCGGATCGACGTCCTCGACTCCTCGGGGGACGCGCTCGCCCTCGGCGAGAGGATCGCCCGGCACGGACCCCCTCCGCTCGTCGGGGCACGCTGGTCCCGGGCGTCCGTCCGCGCCGGTCTCGAGCTGCCGCGCGCCGACCTGGTCGGCCTCGGCTACCTGCTCGGCGAGCTCGAGCCACCGCTGCGGACGGTCGCTCTCGAGGCGGCGGAGGCTGCCACCGACCGCGTTCTGGTCGTGGAGCCCGGGACCCCCCGCGGCTTCGCTGCCGTGCTGGCCGCCCGCGACCAGCTCGTCGGGCACGGATGGCACGTTCTCGCCCCGTGTCCACAGGACGGTCCGTGCCCGGTGGCCGCCCGCGCGGGGGACTGGTGTCACTTCTCCGCCCGGCTGGACCGGACGGCGCTGCACCGTCGGCTCAAGGACGGCGCCCGGAGCTACGAGGACGAGAAGCTCGCCTTCGTCCTCGCGGTGCGGCACCGACCGTCCTCACGCCCCGCCGCGCGCGTGCTGCGGCACCCCTTCACCCGGAAGGGACTGGTGCGTCTGGAGGTCTGCCGGAGTGACGGATCGGCGGGCACCGAGGTGGTGACACGGCGGGACCGCGACGCCTACCGCGCCGCGCGGGACATCCGCTGGGGCGACACCTGGCCGTGACGACGCGACCCCGATCACGCGTGACCGATCAGTCAGCGGAGCACCGTCGCGCACGTCGGGTCAGTAGCGTCAGGGATGGATGGGCCGCAGGCCCGCGCCCCTCACAGACAGGAACCGAGGAGGACCACCGATGAGCCTTGACCGCCCGGCCGCCCCCAACCCCTACGACCTGCTCCCGCCGGTGCCGTCGTTCACCGTGACGAGCGAGGACTTCACCGACGGCGGACCACTGCCCGACGACCACGTCGCCGCGGCGGGCAACACCAGCCCCCAGCTGTCGTGGAGCGGAGCGCCCGAGGGCACGCAGAGCTATGTCGTCACGTGCTTCGACCCGGACGCCCCCACTCCCTCGGGGTTCTGGCACTGGGTGCTCGTCGACCTCCCCGCCGACGTCACCTCGCTCGAGCGCGGCGCGGCGTCCGGCCACCTGCCCGGCGACGCGTTCCACTGCCGCCACGACGGCGGCGGGACCGGCTTCATGGGCGCGGCCCCGCCCGAGGGGGACATGCCTCATCGGTACTACTTCGCCGTGCATGCGGTGTCCGAGCCCACCCTCGGCGTCGACGCCGACGCCACCCCCGCAGTGGTCTCGTTCAACCTCGCGTTCAAGACCCTCGCCCGCGCCGTCATCCACGGCACGTACCAGCACTGATCGGCCGCGCTCTCAGGGAGAGCGAGATGGACACCCGCCGAGGGCGGCGACGACGTCGTCGTCCTCGCTCCCCCGCGGCCGGTCGGGGTCCTGGCGCGTCGCTACGCTGACGCTCAGACCTCGACGAAAGGCCCGACGATGAGCAGCTTCGACGCCCCAGACATCCAGCCCGATCCCGAGCGCGGCGCCCGGGTCGCTGCCGACGACCGGGCCCACGTCTTCCACTCGTGGTCCGCGCAGGCAAAGATCTCACCGCTGCCCGTCGCGGGGGCCTCCGGCAGCCATTTCTGGGACTACGACGGCAACCGCTACCTCGACTTCTCCAGCCAGCTCGTCAACGTCAACATCGGCTACCAGCACCCGAAGCTCGTCGCGGCCATCCAGGAGGCGGCAGCCCGGCAGACGACGATCGCGCCGAGCTTCGCCGACGAGTCCCGCAGCCAGGCCGCCCGGATGATCGCGGAGCGCGCCCCCGGCGCCCTCGACAAGGTCTTCTTCACCAACGGTGGGGCCGAGGCCACCGAGAACGCGATGCGGTTGGCCCGCCTGCACACCGGCCGCCACAAGGTCATGGCCACCTACCGCAGCTACCACGGCGCCACCGCCGGGTCGATCACCGCCACCGGCGATCCTCGGAGATGGGCCAACGAGCCCGGCATCCCGGGCATCGTCCACTTCTGGGGCCCCTACCCGTACCGCAGCCCCTTCCACTCCGACTCCCCTGAGCAGGAGGCCGAGCGCGGGCTCCAGCA
>Ga0316576_10002473_pt1 | contig 10512 bp, 9 predicted proteins | sample S0NA_FD_203075 | JGI IMG/M metagenome (GOLD analysis project Ga0316576, IMG submission 203075) | Rhizosphere microbial communities from salt marsh grasses in Alabama, United States - S0-2_050615r3r5 | ecosystem: Host-associated > Plants > Roots > Rhizosphere | place: USA: Alabama | collected... | reverse complement strand
GCCTGTCAGTATGTCCCGTCGAATGCTGCGTTCCTGACCCGGACCGGGAGGAACCCGAAGCCGATCTCGCCGAGCGCGCTCTCGGCCTGCACCCCGATGACGCGGAGCTCAAGCAACGCCTGGAGTCCGGTAGGTTTCCTTCGCGGTTCCGGTAGCGTCGGGAACGGGATTTCGCACGACGGGGCAGCGTTGCTCGGCAAATGCGGCTAGAGTCCCAGGCCGTGGTCGTCGCACACTTGCGCAGCATGGTGGCGGTAGGGCGCCGCCAGCGGTTGCCGTTGGATTGGCGGTGCGGCGTCGTCATGCTGGGGCTGGGCAGCCTCGGCTGCGGCGGCGGCAGTGCGCTGATGCATCCAGCCCACACCCTGCCGGTGGACACCGTGACCTTTGGGGCGGGGGTAAGCGGCAACTTCGTGCTCGGCAGCAGTCGGGAGGCCATCGACGACGCCATCGATGCTGCCCCTCAAGCTGGAACTGCGGTCAGTGGCGATGACGAGGAGCGCCTGCTCAAAGGCGCCTTCGCACAGACGCTCCTGAGCCCCGGCGTCGCGCCCTGGGTGGGAGCGCGAGCGGGGCTTGGATACACCACGGAGGCGGGTCTCGTTTACACGGGCCGGAGTGTCCGGGTGGACGCACGTCACGCGTTCGAGGGGGACAGAGTGGCTCTCAGCGTGGGCGGGGGCCTGAGCGGGCGCCTGCTACGGCCGGGATCCGACAACCTCACGGAGACCTCGTCGTCGCCCGACGAGCCCGCCGAGCTGCACGGCCAGGCAAAGACCACCGGCGAAATCCCGGGGGTCGACGACGGCAACCTGACGGGCTGGGGGATCGACGTGCCCGTGATTGTCGGCTGGCGCAGCCAACCGAGCTTGGTACAGGTCTGGGGCGGTGTGCGCGGCGGCTATGAGCACCTGTTTCGGTCGTACATCTGGCAGGCGAATCCGACCACCGCCCGAGATGGCGACTTCGACGGGTATCGTTGGTTCGTCGGCGGCCTCGTCGGCATCTGCGTCGGGGTGGATCCGATCTGGGGTGGTGTGGAACTGGACGCCGCTTATCAAAACGGTCGGGGTGAAGTCCGCTGGGAGGTCCTCAACGACATCCATGAGGTGAAGGGCACCCTCGACGGTTTCACGCTGACCCCGACCGGCGTCGTCGGAATCCGGTTCTAGCGAGGACGGTCGGTGGCGCTGGGCACTCTCCGCGCGACGGAGGTAACCAAGGCCGACCAGCTGACCTACCTCTCCAGCTTGCCGGGCTGCGCTCCGGCGCCTACGATTTGTTTGTGACTCGAAGTCGCGAAGGCCACTGCTGCAGGCTCCATCCGGGCAGTATCGGATTGCTGCTCCTGTTGGCGGCGGGGTGTGCCCAGGAGGCGCCCTACACGGCCGACGAGGAGCAGGGCAGCACCCACGCGCTGGTGGCGGTAGACCGGAGTCGGTCCGCCAAACGCTCGAGCGATGTTCGGGCAGGTGCATTGGCAAGCTTCGCGCGCATCCCGGCAACGGTGGACACCACGACTGCGCTCGAGCTCATAGGGCTCGACGCGCAGCTGCCCGACCTGAATCGGTGTGCCGTCCGCGACGCGGGGCGCGATCCCAGCACTCCGTTGTCGCCCTTCGACCGAGTGGAGCTGCTCGCGGCGGGCAACGTCTCGGTCGTGGTCGGCTCCGAGGAGACCGTGCTGGCACCGCGTGTGTTCCCAACGGTGACCGACATGATTTCTGGGGTCGTGTACACCACGCGGGATCTCGCCGCTGAGCCGCTGCCGGCGGGTCAGGCATACGTGATCCGGACGGGCGGAAGCCCCGAGCTCGACCCCTTGGAGCTCGGCGTCGATGCACCCCAAGAGCCCGCCTCGGTCGCGGTCGGGGGCGTGCCCCTCGCGGAGCTCCAGTCGCTGGCCGTGAGCCATGGGCTGGAGGTGACGTGGGAGGGAGGCGACGCCGGAGACATTGTCTACGTCGAGCTCAGTGCGGAAGGCGTGCCCTGCACGGTGTGCGCGTACGACGACGCGCCGGGAGTCGGCTCGGTCCCGGCTGAGGCGTTCGCGGGCAGCGGCGAGGGGCGCATCGCGGTGCACCGAGTCCGGTCTCGCGTCTTCGAGGCTCCCGACATCGAGCGCGGCGAACTGCGCTTCGACTTCGAGATCGCCGCTGACGTGACGTACGGCGAGTAGCTCGGCGCGCGGCGAACGACCGGCTGGGCCACCCGGAGTGCGACTTTCTGTGTGCGCGAAGGGACACCCTCGCCTATCCTCCGGACCGGCGGGGTAGGATCGTGGCTGAGTCGAAATCCAAGGCACCAAGCGTGCGTCCCCCCCGGGGCCAGTGGGCGACCCGGCTCGGATTCGTCCTGGCCGCAACCGGGTCGGCGGTGGGGCTCGGGAATATCTGGAAGTTCCCGTACATCGTTGGAGAGAACGGCGGCGGCCTCTTCGTTCTGATCTACCTGCTGAGCATCGCTCTCATCGGGCTGCCGGTGATGATCGCGGAGATCGTCATCGGCCGACGCGCGCAACGCGCGCCGGTGAGTGCCTTCATCAAGATCCGTGGCGAGAACACCGCCTGGCGCATCGTCGGGTGGATGTCGCTGGTCTCGGGGTTCGTGATCCTCTCGTACTACAGCGTCGTCGCCGGCTGGACGATGAACTACGCCCTCATGGCGATCAACCGCGTCTTCGTCAACCAGGACCCCGACCAGATACGCCAGGCATTCGGCACGCTGCACACGTCCGGCGACATTAACGTCTTCTGGCACTTCATGTTCATGCTCACGACCGTCGGTATCGTGTACGGCGGCGTGCAGAAGGGCATCGAAGCCTGGTCCCGGGTCCTGATGCCAGCGCTATTCGCAGTACTGGTCCTGCTGCTGATCGACGCCGCCTTTCAGCCGGCGTTCACTGACGCCGGAGCGTTCCTATTCACCCCGGACGCGAGTCGGCTGCGCCCAGCCGGCGTGCTCGAAGCACTCGGTCAATCCTTCTTCACGCTGAGCCTGGGCATGGGCGCCATGCTGACCTATGGCAGCTATCTATCGAAAGACACCGACATCGTCGCGTCGTCGGGAGTGGTCTGTGTTCTGGACACGGTCGCGGCGCTGATTGCGTGTCTGGTGGTCTTTCCGATCATCTTCAGCGTGGGCATGGCGCCAGAGGCCGGGCCCGGGCTCGTGTTCAAGAGCATGCCCATCGCCCTGAGCCAGATGCCCGGCGGCATGCCGATGACCATCTTGTTCTTCGGGCTGCTGCTGTTTGCTGCCCTGAGCTCCGCCATTTCGCTGCTGGAGGTGGTCGTCTCCAGCGTCATCGACCAGCTGAACTGGACGCGGAAGCGCGCTTCCCTCGTGATGGGAGCGCTCATCTTCCTCTTCGGCGTGCCTTCCGCGCTGGCAGGAAGTGGCTCGCTGTTCTCCAACTGGCCGGCCCTCTTCGGGAAGGACTTCTTCGACACGATGGACTACCTCGGCACCAACTGGCTGTTGCCACTCGGCGGGTTGTTCATCGCTACCTTCGTCGGATGGGTCATGCCCGAGGAGGCGCGCGCGGAGGAGTTCCGGCTGGGCTCACGGTTCGGCGGCCTGTACGCCGCCTGGAAGTGGGTCTTGCGCCTGGTCGTGCCGGCTGCAATTCTCGTCCTGTGGCTCTTCTCGGTGGAGATCCTGCCAAGAACCTGGCTCGGGCCCAGCCCCTGAGGACAGGGGCGGCGAGATGAGCCAACCGCATCGTGTGGTGTTCATCCCCGGCATGTTCGGCTTCGGCCGATTGGCGGGGTACGACTACTTCCGCCATCTGCGCCAAGGGGTGGAGACCCGCTACGCGGACGCGGGGATCCCGGTCGTCACGGACGTCGTCACCACTCCCCCTACCTCCTCGCTGCGCTATCGTTCGCGCATCCTCGCCAAGCACATGGCGCAGCGGGCGGACGGCGATGGCCCCATTCATCTGGTGGGCCATTCCACGGGGGGCCTGGACGCTCGGCTGGTGCTCAGCCCGAGCAACAGCCTGCAGGTGTCTCCGGAGCGGCTCCGCTGGACGTCACGCGTCGTGACGTCGATCTCGATGAACACCCCCCACTACGGCACGCCGCTCGCCGGCTACTTCTCGACGGTCGCCGGTACGCGTCTACTGTACGCGCTCAGCCTGCTCACCGTGCTATCGCTGTCCGTCGGAGAGCCCTCCCTGGCGCTGTTTGCCCGCGTCTTGGCCGGGTTGGGCGGGATTGACCGTGCCGTGTTCCACGGAGACCTACGGCTCATCAGTCGCATCACGGACATGATGCTACGGTTCGTCGACCAGGGCGCGCTCATTCAGACCATGCCGGAAGCCATGGACCTGTTCAATGCCTCCACCGAGGACAACCAGCGAGTGCACTACGGTAGCGTCGCCAGTGCCGCTCCGACGCCGCATCCGGTGCGCTTCGCGAAGAAGGTCCGTTCGCCGTACGCGGCCTTCAGCGCCGCGATGTTCGCCACCCTCTGGGGTTTCGCCAGTCAGCGGCACAACATGTACCCCTACGCCCGTCCGACGGCTCGGCAGGCCGAGCTACTGAGCCACGGCATCGAGCCCGAGGTCACCGACCGAACCAGCGACGGCGTGGTCCCGACCCTCAGCATGCTCTGGGGCAACCTGATTTGGTGCGGCGAGGCCGATCACCTGGATGTGCTGGGACATTTTCCCGATGACGCCCGCCCGCGACAGCACGTCGATTGGCTGGCCAGCGGTGCCCCCTTCACACGTGCACGCTTTGGCGAGCTCGTGGACAGCATCGTTCGTTTTCAGCTGGATCCGCGCTGACGGATCGATACTGGCGACGCAGACCCGCCCCAAACCGGGGCGTCGTTTTCCTACTTCGATTTCGGCTGCGGCGGGGGGGCCGTCCCCGGCATCGGTTGGTCGACGGAGGGCCAGTCCGACGCTGCTCCGGGCGGCGGGGCCACCGGCTGCCGAGACGGGGGCGAGGGCGACCGTGACGCCGGGGTCGCTCGGGCTGGCTGCGCCGAACGTCCCGGTTGGGACACGATCTTGAAATCGAGCTCCATTCGCTCGCCGCCTCTCAGCAGCGATATCGCCAACTCGTCCGATTGCTTCAGCGCCATGAACGCGTCGTAGGCTTGAGTCTCACGCTCGATCGGCATCCCGTTCACGGCCGTGATGACGTCTCCTTCACGTAGATCGATCCCATCCCAGAAGGAATCTCGGACCAGCCGCACGACTTCCCAGCCCAGAAATGCGCCGCGCTCGTCCATTTGGGCCTCGACGTCGAGCCGTTGGAACAAGGACTCGAGGAATCGGGGCAGACCGGCCGCCACGACCGCGTCCACTTCGTGACGCCACAACTTGCCCGCCGGCGGTCTCTGCTCGTCGAGGGACGGGCCGCGCTCGGGCGGGGGTGACTTGACGGGCGGCAGGTCGCCCGCACAGGCCCACGCGAACAACGGAAGAATCAGCCACAGGTGCCGCACGGGCCGACTATCTGGGATCGGTGGCCATTCTGCCCAGATTTCGGCAGTCTCAGCTGGCTTGTCCCTATATATCTGTCTGGCGGGCCCCCGCGGGCGGGGCCGGCCGTAGCCCGACGGTCAGGAAAGCACGCGCGCGACCGCCTGAGCCACCAGCGCTCGTACTTCGGGCACCGGTCCCGTTGCGTCGACGTGCGCGACGTTGTGCAGGGGGACGAGCTGCTCCGCACGGGCATACAGCGCGACCAGGCGGCGCTGCAGGTCCCGCTTCTCGAGCAGCTCCTCGGGGCCTCCGCGCGCCGCGCGCCGCTGCTCGGCTAGTTCGGCACTCACGTCGAGAACCAGCGTGAGATCGGGGCGGAGAACGCGAGCGTTGAGCTCCCGCAGCCAGGCCGCCGCCGACGCCTCGCCGTCCGCCAGGCCACACTGGTAGGCAACGGTGGAAAGGGCGTAGCGATCACTCACGACGATCTCCCCGGCACGGAGCGCCGGCCGAATCGTGGCGTCGGCGTGATCGTGACGGTCGGCTGCGAACAGGAGTCCGAGCGTCGGCCAGTCAAAACGTCTGGCCGTCCCGTCAGCCTCACGGACGCGCCCTTCAAGGATGGATCGAATCAGGCGACCAATCGGTCCGTCGCTCGGCTCGCACGTGAAGCGTGCTGGACGGCCGCTGTCTCGCAAGGAATCGACCAGGAGTCTAGCCTGGGTGGTGCTGCCGCATCCGTCGATCCCCTCCAGCACGACGAAGCAGCCACGTCGGGCACCTTCGTCTTCACGCATCGGCAATCGGCGGAGGGTCCTCGCCCAAAACGACGTTGTCGATGAGCCGCGTGTCTCCCACCTTGGCAGCCACCGCCAACAACGCCGTGTCGGAAGTGGCGGCGTCATCGTCGAACGGCGTCAGTCGCTCGGGATCCGCGACGGACACGTAGTCAATCCGCAGGCCCGCACCGGCAAGCTGTTGGGTCACCGGACGGACCAGCGCCCCCACGCCCCGTTCCCCGCTGCGAAACTGTCGAACCGCGCGAGAGAGCGCCAACGGAATCGCCCGAGCCGCGTCGCGCTCCTCGGAGGACAGGTGGGCGTTGCGCGAGCTCAGCGCCAGACCGTCTTCGTCGCGCACGGTCGAGTGTCCGACGACCTCCACCGGCAGGTTCAGGTCGCGGGTGAGGCGTTCGACCACTTTGAGTTGTTGGTAGTCCTTGCGCCCGAATACTGCGACGCACTCGCCCACGATGGCGAAGAGCTTCACCACGATGGTGGCAACTCCTTCGAAGTGGCCGGGCCGAGAGGCACCGCATAGATGCTGTGTCAGGCCGACGACGCGAACCCGAGTGCACTCGTCTTCGGGATACATCTCGCTAACCGCTGGCGCGAAGACGTGCGCGACGCCCGCCTCACTGCAGCGAGTCAGATCCCCCTCCAGATCTCTCGGATACGCCTCGAGATCCTCGGTCGGCCCGAACTGCGTGGGGTTCACGAATATGGTGACGAACACCTGGTCCGCCCGCCGTCGAGCCTCCTCAATCAGGGAGCGATGACCCGCATGGAGGGCTCCCATCGTGGGCACGAGGCCCAGGCGCTGCCCGTCACGACGAACTCGCTCGCACGCGGCGCGAAACTTGGGGACGGTCTGAGACAGAGAAAGGGTCATGGGTCAGAGTCGCTGGCTGGAGCGTACCTGGGCGGGTCCGAGTCCACAACCGCCCTCGACCCGGTGTTTTCTCCCGCTCCCGGTGGCTGCGTCACGCCAAAGCAGTGCTCGGGGCCCGGAAACGCTCCGGCACGTACATCCGCGGCGTAGTCCCTTACCGCGTCGACAATCGCGCCGCCAAGCTCGGCATAGCGCTTGACGAACCGGGGCGTGAACTCGCGGTACATGCCCAACATGTCGTAGCAAACGAGCACTTGTCCGTCGCAGGCGGGTCCGGCGCCGATGCCGATGGTGGGCACTTGCACGGCCTGGGTGATCGCCTGGCCCAGGGGGGCAGGAATGGATTCCAGGACGATCGCGTAGACCCCTGCTTGTTCCAACGCTCGGGCGTCGGCCAACAGGCTGGCGGCCGCTTCCTCGCCCTTGCCCTGCACGCGGAATCCTCCCATCGCGTGCACCGACTGGGGTGTTAGCCCAATGTGCCCCATCACCGGTATCCCGGCAGCCACGATCCGACGGACCTGCTCGGCCACCACCGCGCCTCCTTCGAGCTTGACCGCCTCGTAGCTCCCCTCCTTGAGCATGGTACCGGCGGCCTCGACGGCTTTCTCGGGTGATACCTGAAAGCTCAGAAACGGCATGTCGCCGACCACGTGCGCCCGCCGCGCTCCCCGGGCCACGGCGCGGCCGTGGTAGCACATCTGCTCCAGCGTGACGGACAGGGTGTTCTGCTGACCCTGGACGACCATGCCGAGCGAGTCGCCCACGAGCAGGATGTCCGCGCCGCCCTCGTCCAACAGTCGGGCGACCGTCGTATCGTAGGCCGTGACCACGACGAGTTTCGGTCCACTCGGCTTTCGAGCGCGAATCGCGGGAACGGTCAGTTTCTCAGAGCTGGTGGGGGCCATGACGAACGACACGCTAGCACGGCGTGGCCAGCGGGCGGAAACCCACCGGTCGCGGGGCCCGCAGACGTCAAACCCTCCGACACGAAACGTGTCCGCTCGACCGCCCCGAGCCGCCGACGACCGGCTGGGCAGCGCACCCTAACCGGCAAGCCTTTGTGGCAGCGCGTCGTATAATGCGGCACGGATTTCGTTCATGGCCCCGAACCACGCCGAGGCAGCAGAACTGCATCGCGCCTTTTCGCGTTGGGCGCTTCGCGTCCGAGCGCGTCGTTTGACGCGCCGCGTGCTTTCGGGAGTGGCCCTCGGACTGTTGATTGGCGGCGGCCTGGCCGCGGTTCTGTGGTGGCAGCGACAAGGACAGCTGCGACCATGGAGTGCCGCGCTGGGGCTCGTGGGCGGGCTCGGAGGTCTGGTCGTAGGGCTCATACGACGCTGGTCGGATGTCGACGTCGCCCTGTATTTGGATGCCCGGCTCGCGGCCGACGAGGCAATCTGCACGGCGGTGTCGTTGGACCCCCGCGACGAAGCCGCTAGCCCCGCTCGCAGCGTGGTGTTGCGCCGCGCCAGTCGTTCTCTCGCATCCGCTGATCCTCGAAGGGCGCGCCCGCCCCTGCTTTCCTTCTGGCAAGCGGCGGCGCCCGTGGGCCTCGGCGCCGTGATTTGGCTGAGCCTCCTACCTTTGCCCGCTCCGCCTCCCGAGGCCGTCCCGCCCCCGGGGGCCGATACCGTAAGCATCGCCAACCTCGCCGGTCTCGAAAGCATCATCGCTCTGGAGCAGCTCGACCCCCGGGATGCGGAGCAACGCGAGAGACTCCGACGCATCGCGGAGGAAGCCCGCAGGCTCCGGGCCGACGTCGCGCGAGGCATCCCACGGCGGGAAGCTCTGGCTCGCATTGCCAGACTCCGCGATGACATCGCCGCGCAGCGGTTGCGATTCGGTGACGAAAGCAACCGTCCGGGGCTCGAGGCCGCCATTCGCAAGCTGCAGGCGATCCCCCAGACCGGGGCGGCCGCGGAGGCTCTCGGCAACGGAGATCTGACCGAATTCGACGAGGAAATGCGACGGCTGGCCGCCCTGGCGGAAGCGGACGACCGCGCAGCAGCCAAGCAAGTGCTCGAGGAAGCGGAGAAGGCCGCTCGTGAGCGCGGCGCCCGCGGGCTGGCTGACGAGCTCAGGCAGCAGAGCCGGGCTTTCGACGAGCGCCAGGCACAAGCCGATGCCTTGCGCGACCTGGCTGAATCGCTCGGCAAAGGACTCAGCGAAGAAGCTCGCCGCGACCTCGAGGAGTTCGGAGAAACGGGCAGTCCGGAAGCACAGAAACGACTTGCCGAAGCCCTGCGTGAGGCGCTCGAGGGGCTGACGGACGAGGAGCGCAAGCGTCTGTCCGAACGGCTGCAGCTGCAGCTCGATGGCGACGGCGATGTGAATCCTCTGACCCGGGACAAGCTCGAGGAGCTCAGTCGACGACTTTCCACCCCCGAGGGAAGAAAGGAGCTCTCGGAGACGCTCAAAGAGCTCACTCGCCGCGAGCCGACTCCGGAAGCACGCCGCGAGCAGGGCCTCGACGACGCCGAAAGGGGCGGAGCCCAGAGCCAGCGCCAGCTGGGCGGTGCGATGCCCATTCCCGTTGAGACCGAAGGCAGAGGGGCGCCGAACCGTCATCCGCAGGGCACGCCCAAATCAGGCACAGATGAGGGAAGGGATCGCGCTGGCGGAGGGCAGAACGGGCCAGACACCGAACCGGGCGAGCACGAAGGCAAGACCGACGCGGTGCCGGGCGATGCCCTGCGTGCCAAGGCCAGCCCGAGATTCGATCCGCGAGCGCCCATGCACGGAAGCAGCCTCGGTCGAGCGCCCGCGCGAGCCGGGGAAACGGCCAACCAGCAGGGCACCGGCGCGCTCGGCCGTGTCGCTCCGGATGAGGTCAGCGGAGTGCAGCGCTCCGAGGTCCCCAGAGAGTACCGCGAGCAGGTCGGACGCTACTTCCAGCCCTGAGCCTTTCGCCGAGCTACTGGGCGAGGACCTTGGGCGGTTGGATGACGCCCAGGCGTGGCACCGCCCCCGACCCAGGGCTCTCGGTTGAGGGCGGCGTGGGTGCGGCCGCGGGCGCAGCCGTCGCGGGACGCGGCTGCTTCGCAGGCCTGCTGCGCCCGCCGAATCGGACGGCCGCCGTGGCGCTGCGCCCAGGCGCCACCTTCACCGACACGATCTTGCGCCCCCGTTGCGGGTGCACGAACGTCACCGTGTGGCGACCGGGAGTGGTCGCGAAGCGCATTGGTGTTCTGCCAGCGGGCCGTCCATCGATTAGCACGCTCACCCGGGGAACCGAGCTGACGTTCAGAATCGAGCGTCCGCCCGCAGCTGGCTCCGAAGCCTGGGCGACCTTGGCATGCGGGGCCGGCTTCTTCGGCATCACGCCACTCTCGACCGCACCCGCCGAAGCCTCGCGGGCGGCGACGCCATCCGCCCGGGCTTCGCTCGTTTCGCCC
>Ga0316576_10002472_pt1 | contig 10513 bp, 10 predicted proteins | sample S0NA_FD_203075 | JGI IMG/M metagenome (GOLD analysis project Ga0316576, IMG submission 203075) | Rhizosphere microbial communities from salt marsh grasses in Alabama, United States - S0-2_050615r3r5 | ecosystem: Host-associated > Plants > Roots > Rhizosphere | place: USA: Alabama | collected... | reverse complement strand
ACAGTCGTTCACGAGATCCTGCGACGTCTCCGCGGTGCGCACGCAATCCATCGCTTCCTTGGTGATGCGCCTGCCGACGCACTGGCTCATCGTCGAGTCGTGTACCGCCTGCTTCGTCTTCTCCGTAGTCGCGCGAATCTCTTCCTCGGAACCTCGATTGCGCTGCTTCAACTCAAGCTCGACTATTCGCTCGACGATCGTTTCGCACTCCTCCACCGTCGCAGGATGGCCGCATCCGACCAGAAGGACCGCACCTAGAACCAAATAGCGCATCGACTTCCCAGGTTTTGTCGGATGGTGGTCAGACTGCAAGTGGATCCCACGCGTATCCGAAATCTGGACGCCTGTACAGTTGCTGCTAGAGTCGAGGCTATGACGAGAAGCGGCCGGGAAGCCGCCCGAGCCCTGGCGCCCGAGGCAATGCTGCGCAAGGCGACGCTCGCAGAGAGCTCCGTGCTGCGAGCCAAGTACGCTCGCCGCGGCCTCACTCACCCTGGCGGCGTGGACCGAACGACACGCTCGATGCTGCTGCGCCAGCTCTACCTGGCCCACATGGAGGCTCGTCGGTTTCAGGAGGCACTGGAGGTCGCCGAGCAAATGGTGGGCTTGGAAATCATGCCTGACGTAGCTCGCCAGGATGCAGCCAGGGCCTGTCTGGGGCTGCGTGAACTGGGACGCGCGGTCGAGCATCTCAGGCTGGCCAGCCGAGTGAGTCCCCCATGTCGTCGCGCATTCCACCTGTGGACGCTGGGAAGTCTTCTGTATCTCGTGGGACGCCCCCGGGAGGCCGTCGTCCCTCTGTCTCGCGCCGTGCGGTGGGCGACAACCGAGAAGCCACTGTATCAGGCCCAACTGGCGCTGGCGCGGCGGGCGGCCGGGGAGTCTTTCGAGGACGTGCAGACGCTGCGAGAGCGGCTGCGCGAGGCCCCGTGCGGACAGGGATATGGACAGTTCGTGTTGGGGGAGCTGGCCGCCTACGCCTGCGACGCTGCAGCGGCGCGCGACCACCTGAGACGGTTCATTGCACGGGCAACGGGTGGCCGAGTGGCGTTGGCCGTCGCGCTGGAAGCCGAAACCGAGCGTGCCCGAGCCCTATTGGCCGAGTTGGGCTCCAGCGGTGACGAAACCGAGCGCCCGGGGAGCGCGTATCCCATAGCGTGCGATCCTCGGCGAACGAAGGACTAGAATTCGCGTTTCGGGAGAGTCCGGTGCAGAAGCGGCTCCTCGGTACCTCGCTCACTTTCGCTGCGCTATTGGCGAGCGCCACCGCCTGGGCGGATGAGTCCGTCTGTCGCGTTGCGGCGGATGCGCTGTCGGGTTCGGCGTCCACCGATGCGTTCACTCGTGCAGTGGGTCAGGGCCCCCTGTACGCGGGCGGGGCCGCTTTCTTGGGTGGGCTGGCAACGAGCCTGACGCCGTGCGTCTACCCGATGATCGCCGTTACGGTGAGCGTGTTCGGCGCGCACCAAACGCGGAGCCGCGCGCGAGGGCTCGCCCTTTCGGCCGCGTTCGTCCTGGGTATCGTCGCCATGTTCGTTCCCGCTGGCGTGATCGCGGGAATGACGGGTGGCCTGTTCGGCGCAATCCTGCAAAGCCGCGCCGTACTGCTGGGGATCAGCGCGCTGTTCCTCGCCCTCGGCGCTTCGATGCTGGGCGCCTTCGAGTTCGCCCTGCCGTCTCGCCTGGTGAATCGTCTGTCGCAGGCGGGCGGGATCGGGCTGCGCGGAGCATTCGTGCTCGGTCTAGTGAGCGGAATCATTGCGGCGCCGTGCACCGGCCCGGTGCTCACGGGGATCCTGCTGTGGATCGGCAAGTCTCAAGACGCACTGATGGGCGCGGGCGCCATGGCCGCATTCGGCCTAGGGCTCGGCCTGCCCTTCTTCGTGGTCGGGGCGTTCGCCGTCCAGCTTCCGAAGAGCGGACGGTGGATGGTGCACGTCAAATCGCTGCTCGGCCTGGTGCTCGTGATCGTGGCACTTCACTTCATCACCACCGCGTTTCCGCAGCTCGGGGCGTATGCCATCCGCAGCCCAGGTTTCTTCGCGGCGATGGGGGCCCTGGCGGTCGTCGGCTTGCTGCTCGGCGCCTTGCATCGATCGTTCGACGAACCGGGCTGGAGGAGGAAGCTCGGCAAGGGCATTGGCATCGCCTGCGTGGGGGTGGCCGGAGTCGGCACCTTGGCCGGGCTGAGCAAGCCAGCATCGAGCCTGGCTTGGGAGTCGCTGAGCTACGCCAATGCGCGGGAAAAGGCCTCCAAGGAAGGGCGGCCACTGCTCGTCGATTTCACGGCAGAGTGGTGTCAGGCCTGCAAGAAGCTGGATCGGGCCACTTTCTCGGCGCCCATGGTGGCTTCGGAAGCCGGACGCTTCGTGGCGGTCAAGGTCGACGCGACTCACGACGACGATCCAGAAGTAGAGCAGGTGAAGGACGAACTCGAGGTCGTCGGTCTGCCGACGGTGCTGCTGTTTGATTCCGCCGGGAAGGAAGTGGTCCGATGCACCGACTTCGTTCCCGCCGAGAGTTTCCTGACGGTGCTTGAGCGAGTGGAGTGACTCGACCGCGCCGCTAGTCGCCGGCGCGCGCCGCGGCCAGCGCCACGACACAGCTCGGCGTCAGGCTCGCGGCACGCAGGGCGGCAACACACGCCCCCACCGTGGCCCCAGTGGTGACCACGTCGTCCACCAGAACGACGCAGGCGCGACGCAGCCGCTGTGGGTGGCGCACGACGAAGGCACGCCGAGTGGCGGCAGCGCGGGCCCCGCGTGAGCTTCCCGCCAGCTGCGGCGTATCCCGGACTCGGCACAGCGCAAGCGGATCCCAACGGGCGCCAACGCGGCGACCGAGCTGGCGGGCCAGCAAGGCGGACTGATTGTAGCCGCGTTCGGCGAGTCGCCGCGGATGCAACGGAACGGGGACGAGTAGGCAACCACGCAGTCGGCAGGCTTGCGGGAGACGGGCAGCCATGAATGCGCTCAGCGGCAGAGCCAGGTCGGGCCGCTTCTCGTACTTGAACCGGCGCACGGCCCGGGAGACTGGTGTCGCGTAGGCAGCGGCTGCGTATGCGTCTACCCCCTGGATCTGAAAGACTGGCGCCGGAAGGATGCGGCGCTGGCAGGCGGGGCAGAAAGCCTGCGTGCTTGGCGTTGCGCAGGCCGCGCAGGTGCGAGGAGCAAGCAGGTCCAGTAGCGCAGCCAACGCGCAGCCCAACCGATTCCCAATCGTGTCCATGCACGCTCGTCGGACCGGCGGGAGAGTCGGTTGCTCCAATCAGAATCGCCCGGAGATTCCGATCAGTGGGCCGTGCCTGCCGGTCCAAGCCGCGGCAGCGGATCGCGCCCCTGGCGCAGGAGGCTCGCTCGCCCCCTCGATGGAGGTCCGCGATGCAAAGTACAGCGCAATCCCTCCCCCCAGCACCACCGCGCCGGCGGCATACATCGGCACCAGCACGGAGGTTTTGTCGAGACCGCTCTCTCCTGACGCTCCGCTCACCAAAATGACCGTGGCTGCCACCACGCTCAGCCCCCCCAGGGCCATGGCCAGCGAACTGAGGTCGCCCATGTCAGCCGATCCGGGGTCAACCTGCAGGCGTCGGGGCTTGTCCCCCATGCGAAGCACCATCCCGCCGCGCGTCACTTCCGCGCTCTCCACGTCCAGCCAGTAGTCCTCGTTCTTGGGGAGCTCGAACTCGAGGGGCGTTCTGCCTACCTTGACGAACTCCCAATCTGGCGGACGGTTCGCCGACGCTCCGACGCGCGCCACGTACACGAGTACCTGTCTTGGTCCGGGCGTGATGATCTGAACCTCGACACCCGGCCCGAAGGGTTCCCGCCGTACCCGGGGTTCGGGCTCGGCAGGGCCCAACCGGGGTGGAGCCGTCTGGGCCGGCAAGGGCGCGGGAGCAGAAGCGCTCGCCGACGCCCGAGCGGGCGGAGCCGCAGAAGCCTCGGGAGCCGCAGAAGCCTCGGGAGCCGCAGAAGCCTCGAGACGCGCCGAGCCTTCGGGGCCCGCGGCGCTCGGAATGGGCGATGCAGGCGAGATGGCCGCCGTCTGAGCCGACGCGACCACTCCCGACAAGACCGTCACCGACAAAGCGACGGCACGGGCCCTCCCCATGCGGTGTCCAGTCACCCCACCCCGAGCAGCTTGTTCATGGAGAGCTCGTCGGCTGGAGTGAACGGGTATTGGTCGAACTCCGCACTCGACACCCACTTGAACGCGTTGACGTTCAGCTCGGTGGGCTCACCCGCAGTGAGCCGGCACTCGTACAGATACAGATCGACGACGTAGCGGGCGTAGGGATGGCTGACGAAGCTGATGAGCTCGCCGGGCTCGACCTCGACGCCGAGGCGGTGTCTCACTTCGCGGCTCAAGGCGTCGGAGTCACTCTCGCCAGGTTCGACCCGGCCCCCCGGAAACTCCCACATCAAGGGTAATACGGCCGAGGGACGCCGTTGCGTGATGAGGTAGGATCCGTCACGCTCGATGACCGCCGCGACGACGCGAATGGTTGGGGGTTGGGTCATGGATGGCGCGCGCGCTGCTACACGTTGCGTCCGCTAGAAGTCGACCCGAAACAGCTGCTGCCCCATGAGCAGAATGTCGCCGGACTGCAACTGCTGTTCTTTGGTCAGACGGGCAAAAGTGCCATTCGAGCTGCCCACGTCAGTGAGGTAGATGCCTCCATCGTCACCGCGATTTACCCGACAGTGCAGCCCGGAAACGTAGCCGTCTTCTGAGAACAGGACGTCGCCGCGTTCCCGCCCCAAGTGCACGCCGTGGGCAGGGACCGGGAACGAGTTGCCGGTGGTGTCTCGGCCGATCACCAGGCTTACCCGACCAATGAAGCCCTTGGCGGGACTTCCGAAACGCTGGACTCCGTCGGGGCTGGGCGTCTGAGGCTTCAGCTCCTCGAAACGGATGATTTCCTGGCCGATCCGGAACACATCGCTGACGTTGAGCTTCCAGGGCTCGTTGGGCTTCAGCTTGATGTATACGCCGTTGAGGGATCCTTCGTCTTTGACGAAGACTTCAACGCCCCGCCGCGTCAGCGTGGCATGGCGCGGGGACAGATAGCTGTCACCAGCGAAAATGGATCCCGTGTCGCGCCCGACGGTCACCGACGGTGCCGCCGGCAGGTCATAGCGCCCCGCCTCGCTCCCGTCGGCTCGCAACGCCGTCAGTATCACGGCCGACGCCTGCTGGGGCGACGACACTGCGCTTGGCGCGGGTGCGGGCGCCGGTTGGCTCGCCAACGTGGTCAGGTTGTACCCACACCCGGCGCAGAAGCGATTCCCCTTTGGGTTACTCTGTCCGCACTGCGGGCAGTCGACCATCTGTGCTGCTGCCGGGGGTTGCGCGGCGGGTGCGGGCGCCGGCGCTGCGGCGGCTGCTGCAGCCGAGGCAACCGCGCCCGACGGGGACAGCGCGGGAGGCTGGTCGACCGCCAGGGTCGAGCCGGGTCCAGTGGGCGGAGACCCCATCGGGGCCATTCCATGAGGAGCGGAGCCAGCCGGCGGAGGCGCTCCCATCGGCTGCCCTGGCATGGGTGCCGCCGCCACACCATGCGGTGGCGTCTGCGGCGAGAACGGCTTCGGCGCGTCCTTGCGCGGGAGCTCTGCGCCGCATCCGAGACAGAACTTGTAGTGGTCCTGATTGTCCTTGCCGCACTTCTCGCAACTGATCACAGATGGCCTCCAACGTAGTTGACCGGTCGGCCGATGCCCCCGTCGCCCCTGATCTTGGAGAGCAGACTACCCGTAAGCGCGCGATTATCCACGGCCCTATCCAAGGGTCAAGAACCGCCTCGACGCCATCGTCACCTGCCACAGTTGGGGCAACTCCAGCCTGCAGCACGTCTCCTAGGGCGTGAGCCATGCCAGTGCCTGGCGCAACAGACCGCTAAGTGGCTGTTTTTCTAGTTGATCCCCAAGGGATCGAACCGCCCGTTCGGCCTCAGCGGCCCGGTAGCCCATGTTGGTCAGAGCCGCCAGCAGCCTGGATCGCTTGTCCTCCGGGGAGGCGCTCGCGGGCGCGGCGCTCGCGCCCGCCCCGGCGCCCACCCGCGGAACCTTGCCGCGCAGCTCCAGCACCAGGCGCTCGGCCGTCTTCTTGCCGATCCCGGGGACCCGGCTCAGCCGCGCAACGTCCCCTTCCTGCACGGCGTGGTTGAGCTCTTCGAGGGGCAGCGCACTCAGTGCGTTCAGCGCAGTCTTGGGGCCGACGTTGGGAACCCCAATCATCAATCGAAAGGCGCGCCGCTCCGCCTCAGAGGCGAACCCGAACAGCTCGATGGCATCCGCACGCACGTGAGTGTGAACGTGGAGCGTGAGCCCCTCCTCCGCCGACGTCGCCCGGGCACGCGCCACCGTACCGATTGGAGTCGTCAGTACGTAGCCGACTCCGTGCACGTCGAGCACCAAGGCCCCGTCTGGCTCCTCCCCCACCAGTTGCCCTTGCAGTCGTCCAATCATCTACCCACCGCCACTCTGGCACCAACGCCGCATCCGGCGGCACGACCCTGCAACCTGATTCGCCATGCCTGCGCAGTCATGGCCGTGCGTCGGCGACGCTTTCCAACCCATCCGGCAACGTGATAGCTGGACACCATGTTGCCACGTTTCGTCGCCGCAGTCTGCTGGCTGGGATTGGCGGGTCTCGGCGGCTGTGGCGGATCTTCGAGTGAGACCCCCCCGCCCCTGGAGCCCGACCTTCGATTGCCGGAAGCCGCATCTTCAGCGGAGCCAGCGCCACCACCCGAGCCCGAGCCAGAACCCGACGGCACCGAAGCGCTGGCCCCGGAGCAGGCCGAGTCGCCAGAGCCCAGTCCTCCCACAACCTGGGGGTCTGACAGCGAAGGTGACGCGACCCCGCGCGCTCCACGAACCACACCCGCGGCGCCGCCCCCGCCCCTGCGCTGATTTGCGGTTGCCCAGACAGCGCCTGGCAGCGAATAGTCAAGGCTCGTCAGAAGGCGCCGCGCAGCGACAGGCCTGCGTAGTCAGGGGACAGAGCCGGAAGCACCACTGGACCGTGCTGGGCCTTCGTGTGCTTCGCCTGCACCAGGCTCGCCGATTGGTCGGACTTGGGCGGGGACAGTAGGTACCAGACGAGCCCTCCCGCGCCGATGGCCAGCCCGGCAATCGACACCGTTCCCCAGAGCATCTGTCGATCGCGGGCGGCATTGGCCTCGTCCCGGTCGCTGTCGGTCGGACACTCGCCTCTGCCACCGCAGACGTCCTCCCAGTGACTGACGTCACCGGCCGCGATCACGTACAGGACGCCACCCGTTGCGGCGATGACCCCTCCGCCGATCGCCACGACCAGTGGAAGAATCGGCCGCTGTCCCCCGGACTGTGCCTCGGATTCTGGCTGGGGATGCACTTCGACTGGCGGCGGTGGGGGCGCGGTGGTCGGCTCCGCATCGGGAACGGGCTCCGGCTCGGGTTGCGGTTGCGGTCGCTCCTCCTGCCCGATCTTCTCTCTCAAGACCTCGATCCGCCGCGAGATCTGATCACGCTTCTTCGACTCGGGATCGCGTGCCAAGTAGGTCTCGAGCGCCACCACCGCCTGCTGCTTGCGCTCGGCCAACTCATACACTCGCGCGAGGTTGAGCAACATGGCATGGGCGGTACAGTCTCGCCGGTAGGCGTCTTCCCAGTAGGTGATCGCACGTGCGTAGTCACCCTCCTCGAATGCGACCTGTCCGGCCTGAAACGCCCCCTTGGCGGCCTTCACCGCCGCATCGCTGGGCTCTCCCTCGCACTCGGGGTAGAGTTGCGTCTCCTCCTGGGCGAGTGCCGAGTTGGCAAGCAGTGCGATCGCGGCAACTAACGGCCACGACTTGAACGCCTTGAGCATGGTGCGAGTCTTCCCCGGGATTCGGTGCGCGCTAGCATAGAGGCAGCAGGCGGCCCATCTCAATTCTCAAGGATCACATCTGCCGTGCAACCGTCGACATCCCGTTAGCCGGTCCGTTCCGACAGGCCCCGGGCCGGCTAACGGGCCGAGTGCGATTCTCTGTGCGATATCCAACGAGTATCCAAGGCCGAGCTCAAAACGCGGCACAACTCGCCGCTTGTGTCGAGCCTTGGATCGAGGTCAAAGTCGTCCGCAGATGAGCGGACGTTTCGCGACTCGCCGCCGAGCACGGTTCTGGCTGCTGGCCATGTTGCTGCTGGTGGTACCGCCGTTCGGATTGCTCGGCGCGTCGGTGGCGACGGCACAGGACTCCGCGGCCGCCCACAAGATCGCGGCCATCCGCGCCCGAATGGAACGTGGCCAGGCGCTCTTCGTCGCCGGCGACTTCGAAGGGGCAGCTCAGATCTTCGATGAGGGGTACCAGGCCTATCCGTATTCGGCGTTTCTGTTCAATGCCGGCGTCTGCTACAAAAAGCTCGGTCGGCTCGATCTGGCGCTCGCTCGCTTCCGGGACTACGTGCGCGCCGACCCGACCGCGCCGGACGTGCAGGAGGTGAGGGAACGCATTGCTCGGTTGGAGGAAGAGCAAGCGGCCGCCGCGTCGCCTGCGAACGGCGACGTCGATGCCGGTTCGCCCGACGCGGGCGTGGACGGCGCCCCGGAGCCGAGCGCGCCGCCATCCGAGCCGACCGCACCGGACACGATGAAATCGCTCGTCGTCATCGAAACGGAACCGCCCGGAGCACCGCTGTCGCTCTACCTCCAGACGCAACCCAACGGTTCCGCCTTCCGACTCGGAATGCCGAACCCCGGATGGACGCAGGTGGCAACGTTGACCGCACCCGCCAACCTGACGCTGGCCGTGGGTCACTACCATGTGGTGGTGGAGAAGTTCCGCGACTTCAATGAGAGCCACGCGGACATCTACGTGACCCCCGGCCGAGTGCTGCACTTCCAGGCGAATCTCTCGCAAGGCGTGTTCATGGCGTATCTGCGGGTGTCCTCCAATGTCGCCGGCGCACGAATCTTCGTGGACGACGCGCACAAGCGCCACGCGCCCTGGGGGACGACTCCTCACGGAGAGCTCGTCGCGGCTGGACGACACACGGTGTTGGTCGAAGCGCCCGGCCACGATCCCGCGTACGCCCAATTGGAGGTAGCCAGTGGCGAGACTCGGGACCTCGAGCTCCCGCTGCAACGGGTGGGTTGGGGAACGCTACGAATCGACGCAAACGCGCCTGAAGTGACGGTCTCCGTGGAGGGCAGACTGGTGGGCACATGGCGCAGCGGTGAGCCCCCGTTGGAGGTGTCGCTACCGGCCAGCCGCGTTCGGGTCACGCTGCAGAGCGCTGGTCGCAAGACGTATCACGGCGAGTTCGAGGTCCCGCGCGGTCAGGCTCTGCCAGTGCACGGAAAACTCATGCCCACCTATCCGCGGGGCGCCGCCTGGACGCAGGCGGTGATCGGCGGTGTCTTCCTGGGCGCCGCGGTCTACTTCGGCGTCGAGTCCGATCGCCTTCACTCCGAGCTCTCGGACGACCGCAACGCCGGAGTCCTCGAGCAGGAGGACAGCCGCCTGCTCCGCGGGCAGATCTACTCGATCGGCGCGGACGTGGGTTTCGTCGTGGGCGGCGTGCTCGGACTGCTCGCCACCTACAATTTCGTCCGCGATCCCCTACCGGACTCCGCAGCAACGAAGGACGCCCCCGTCGAATTCGACGCCCCGCGCTCGGGCCCCAAGGCCGCCGCCCAGCAGCAGCTGCGCCGACAGGCCTTCATGCGCCAGAACCGTCGCCCCCGCGCCCAAGCGCGGATTGGGGTGTCTCCACTGGTTGGAGAGGCCGGTGGAGGGGTCGCGCTGGGAGGGCGTTTCTGGTGAGCACGGCACGTGCCAGCGCCGGTTGGGTCCTGGGTCTCGGCGCGGGACTGCTGGTCAGCGCCTGCTCCTGGGGACGTTTCGACGACTTGTCCGATAGCGCCCCCGTGGTCACCCTGGAACGTCCGGACACGGTGCACTCCGGCTTTGGAAGCTCGCTGGCTGCCGCCCGTCTGGACGACCGAGTGCGTCTGTTGGTGGCAGGCTCGCCAGGCGCCCGCGGTGCGGCGCTGTTCGACTTGGGCACGGGCAGCAGCCCAAGCACGGATGCCGTCGACGCGCACCACTGCGTGGGCGACTCGGACCCGTGCCGGTTGGCGAGACTCGTGGCCGGCATGGGGCACGCGACCGCGAGCGGGTTCGGCGACGACCCGCTCGAACTCTGCTTCATCGCGGGTATCGGCCGACAGGAGACTCAGGGCACGGGCCTCGTGGGAAGGTGCGACGATCACCGGGAGTTCATCCTCGCCGTCCCCGACGGGGCGGTCGAGACCGCGATCGAGGCGGCCGCGACCGACGACCAGCCTCTGTCACTGGTAGTGAGCGCCGACCACGACGCGACACCCGCCCTCGTCGCCGGCTTCGGCGACGAGCAGGCCGCCTGGTACTACCCGGCGGGCGAGGAGCATCCCCAACCACTCGTTGCGCCAGCCTCTCCCGTTGACGAGAGCTATGGCAACACGGTCGCGGTGCTGCGCACTGAGCCGGCGAGGATTCTGG
>Ga0316576_10002471_pt1 | contig 10518 bp, 8 predicted proteins | sample S0NA_FD_203075 | JGI IMG/M metagenome (GOLD analysis project Ga0316576, IMG submission 203075) | Rhizosphere microbial communities from salt marsh grasses in Alabama, United States - S0-2_050615r3r5 | ecosystem: Host-associated > Plants > Roots > Rhizosphere | place: USA: Alabama | collected... | reverse complement strand
GGCGTCGGACGGGCGATCAGAGGAAGATCAGGTCGACGGCCGTGCCCCGGGGGAAGGTGGCACCCGCCTGTGTCTCGTCACCGTTGACCGAGATCGAGACGAACGTACCTTCGGTGGTCCCCAGCAAGCTCCCGACGGTGAACCCGGCGGCAGTGAGAGATTCCTGGGCCGCCGGGTACGACAGGCCGGTCAGATCGGGGACCGCGACGAGGTCCGGGCCCTTCGACAGCTGGAACGTGACCGTGCCGCCCCGTTCCACCGGGGTGCCGACGCCGGGATCCTGGGTGACCACCCGGCCTACCTCGACGTCGTTGCTGAACACGTCCTCTCCCTGCGCGCCGACCAACTGGAGCGCGTCGAGCGCTGCGGTGGCCTCCTCGGCGGTGAGGTTGGCCAGGTCGGGTGCCGGGCGGGGCTCGGGTCCCAGGGATGCCGTGATCACGATCGCGGTGTCGGGCAGTACCTGCGCGCCGGCAGCGAGCGCCGCGTCGTCCTGGACCTCCCAGCGGATGACCACGCCGGCCGGCACGTCCTCGGAGTACTCGGCGGGCGCCTCGACCGGGACCAACCGGAGGTCGGTGAGCGCCTGCTCCGCGTCGGCGACCGTCATGCCGCTGAGTTCGGGCAGCGTGCGGAGCTCGTAGCCGTCGCTGACGACGATCACGAACGTCTCCCCCTCGTCGAGACGCTCGCCGGCGACGGGGACGGTCCGGACGACGTGATCGACCTCGGGCACCTCGTCGCTGCGCTCACGCTGGGTCTCGATCACCCAGCCGTTGCCGGCGATCTCGTTCAGGGCGACCGCCTCGTCGACCCCGGTGAGGTCCGGCACGTCGTACGACTTGGTGCGCAACAGGAGCCATCCGGCGTAGGAGAGCAGGGCCACCCCGACCAGTGCCACCAACGCGAACAGCACGTACCTGCCCCACGGACGTGAGGAGCGCTCCTCGTCGTAGAGCGTTCCCGACGGTGTGGCATCGATCGGCGCCGCCATCTGCATCGTCGGTGCGGGGGCGGGATTGCCGGTGCCGGTGTCGGTGTCGGTGTCGGTGTCGGTGTCGGTGTCGGTGTCGGTGTCGGTGTTGGCCTCGCTCGGGGAACGCTCGGTTCCCGGGTCGTCGCCGGCCACCTGGACGGCGCCGGTCGGCGGATCGGCGAGGTCGGTGAGCAGCACGAGCGGTGCGTCGAGGTCGACCGTCTCGGCGTCGGGGGCCTCGATGCCCGACGTGCCGGTCTCGTCGGCGGCGTCGGCATCGACGTCGACCTCCGGATCCGTCCCGATGTCACGGTCGGCATCGGCATCGGTGTCGGTCTCGACGGTCTCCTCGACGTCGGGGAGGTCGTCGTGCTCGACCACCGGTTCGGAGGGTCCGACGCGAGCGGCGAGCGACGCGGCGAACAGGCTGGTGGCGAGCACCGGGATCGGTTCCGGTCGGGGCAGTGCTTCGGCTGCCTGGACGAGCGCCTTCGCGAACTCGACGGCGGTCCAGCGATCCTCGGGGTCGGGGCGGCCGCCCCGTTCGAGCGCCGACGCGAGCGATCCCATGTCGGCGGTGACCGGCATCAGCTTGCCGATACGCGCCGCCAGGGTGGACACGGTCGAATCGCCCGCGAACGGCACCTTGCCCGTGATCGACTCGATCAGACAGAGCGAGAGGGCGTAGATGTCGGTCTTGGGGCCGACGTCGAGCCCGAGGGCCTGTTCGGGCGACGCGTAACGGGCGACGTGGGTCGGCACGGTCGCCGGTTCCGCCCACGCCTCGGCGCCGAGCAGCTTCGCCATGGCCACGTCGGCGACACGGAGGCGTCCGTCCTCGCCGAACACCAACTTCGACGGCGTGATCTCGGTGTGGACGACGCCACGTGCGTGAGCCGCCTCGAGCGCTCGGCACGCCTCGAGGCCCACGACGAGCGCCTGGGAGGGGGCGAGCAGCCGGCCGCGGTCGAACAGGTCGCGAAGGCTGCCGCCTCCCAGGTACTCGACCACCCAGTACAACGTGGACTCGCCCTCGAGCTCGGTCTCGCCCCAGTCGAGGACGGTGGCGATGTTGGGGTGCGTCAGCGCCATCGCCACCTCGATCTGGCGGCGGAACGCCTGACGGAACGCGGACGTGACCGCCAGTTCGGGTCGAATGATCTTCAGCGTGACCGGACGGTGACCCTCCGTGTCGATCGCGTCGGTGATGACGGTGTTCGCGCCGGCGTTGACCACGCTCTCGATCCGATAGCGGTCCGCCAGCACGCGACCGACCAACTGGTCCACCCCGGTCGGGGCCACGTCGGGTGTCTGGGCGTCCACGGCAGTCCAACGCTATCTGCTGAGCAACTCGGGTTGAGGGCGGGCATCATGGTGCTCGTGAGCGATGACGAGAGGGTGACCCGCCCGACGCGCCGCATCGACCGAGGCCTCCTGATCGCCAGCCTGGCGATCGCCTGCGGGATGGTCCTCGTGATCTTCGGCGTGACGACGGCGCTGACCGGCAGTGACGGGATCGATCGGCCCGAGGCCATCGAGTCGGTCCAGCCGGTCGAGAATGCCGTCCAGGTGCTGCAGCAGGAGCGGGTGGTCGTCGACCTCCAGGCCGGCTACGAGGCGCGTCTGGTGATCGACGGCGTCGAGTTGCCGACCACCGTGATCGGCCAGACGGACGTCGACCCTGCGCAACAGCCGGAGCCGGGCCAGCAGGTCGACCTGCCGACGACGGCGGTGTTCGACCCCGGCAACAACATCATCTCCTTCCAGCCCGTCGAGGGCGCCCTGATCGAGTCGTTCTCACAGGGCACCCACGAGGTCCGGGTGATCTACTGGGAGATCGAGAAGGGCCCGGAGCAGGCCCTCAGCTACCGCTGGGAGTTCGAGGTCGTCTGACACCGATCGGCGTTCCTCCGTGGTGGCGGTGCCCGATCGCCCCGGGCGTCAGGTGGTGGGTAGTTCGCCGGTGGCGAGGAGGTGCTCGAAGCCGGCTTCGTCGAGGATCGGCACCCCGAGGGCTTCGGCCTTGGTGAGCTTGCTGGCGCCGGCCGACTCGCCGACGACGAGCGCCGAGGTCCTCTTGCTCACGCTCCCGGGGCTCTTGCCGCCCCGCGACGTGATCGCCTCCTCGGCCTGCTCGCGGTTGTAGTTCGCCAGCGTGCCGGTCACGACGACGGTCTTGCCCTCGAGCGTCTGCGGGGTGGCGGCTCGCGCCGCCGCTGCGGCCTCGGCGGCTGCCGGGTCACCGAAGTTGACACCGGCGGCGCGGAGCCGCTCGATGTAGGCACGGTTGGCGTCCTGGGCGAACCAGCTGACGATCGTGCCGGCGATCACGTCGCCGACCCCGTCGACGGCGGCCAGCTCATCTTCCGACTTGTCGAGGATCGCGTCGAGCGTGTGGAACTCGTTGGTCAGCGCGGACGAGGCCGCCGGCCCGAGGTGCCGGACACCGAGTGCGGTCAGCAGCTTCGGCAAGGGACGCCGCTTCGACTTCTCGATCTCGTCGACCAGGTTCTGAGCGCTGGTCGGCCCCACCCGTTCCAGCTCCACGAGCTGCTCGACGGTGAGCGAGTACAGGTCGGCCGGGTCGCGGACGAGACCGGCGGCGGTGAGCTTCTCGACCATCTGCTCGCCGAGCCCCTCGATGTCCATCCCCCCGCGCGACGCGAAGTAGGCGATCTTCTGGTCGCGCTGGGCGGGACAATCGGGGGCGACGCACCGCGTGTCGGCCTCGCCCTCCGGTCGCACGAGCGGATTCCCGCATCGTGGGCACGTGGTGGGGAACACCCACGGCCGGCTGTTCTCCGGTCGCAACGACAGCACCGGTCCGACCACCTCGGGGATCACGTCGCCGGCCTTGCGCACCACGACGGTGTCGCCCGGCCGGACGTCCTTCAGCGCCACCTGATCCTGGTTGTGCAAGGTGGCCATGCCGACGGTCGAGCCACCGACGAAGACCGGTTCGAGCACGGCGAACGGGGTCGCCCGACCGGTACGACCGACCGACACCATGATGTCGCGCAGCAGCGTCGTGCGTTCCTCGGGCGGGAACTTGTAGGCGATCGCCCAGCGGGGCGCCCGCGACGTGACGCCGAGGCGCTCACGCTGCGCGAGGTCGTCGAGCTTGATCACCACGCCGTCGATCTCGTAGTCGAGGTCGTGGCGATGCTCCTGCCAGTGCAGGCAGTGCGCGGCGACCTCGTCGACGGAGGCGAAGGTCCGGATCTGGTCGTTGACGGCGAAACCGAGCGACGCCGCGAACTCGAGCATCGCGACGTGGCTGGTGAACTCCGGGCCGCCGACCACCTCACCCAGCTGGTAGCCGAAGAACGACAGGTTCCGGCTGGCGGTGATCGCCGGATCCTTCTGCCGCAGACTGCCTGCAGCAGAGTTGCGAGGGTTGACGAACGTCTTGTCCCCAGCCGCCACGGCACGCTCGTTGAGCCGCTCGAAGCTCGAGCGCGTCATGTACACCTCACCACGCACCTCGAGCACCGGTGGTGCAGTGTCGGGCAGGTCGTGGGGGACGTCGGCGATGGTGGCCACGTTGGCGGTGACGTCCTCGCCGACACGCCCGTCGCCACGGGTCGCGGCCTGCACGAACCGGCCGTCCTCGTAGCGCAGGCTGATCGCCAGACCGTCGAACTTCAGCTCGCACACGAACGTCGGTGCGTCGCCGTCGAGCCCCCGCACCACCCGGTCGGCCCAGGCGTGCAGCTCGGCGGCGTCCATCGCGTTGTCGAGGCTCATCATCGGCACCCGGTGCGTGACCGGCGAGAACGCCGTGCTGATCGCCGACCCGACCAGCCCGGTCGGCGAGTCGTCGGTGACGAGATCGGGATGATCGGCTTCGAGCCGGCGGAGCTCGCGCACCAGCGCGTCGTAGTCGGCGTCGCTGATCTCGGGATCGTCGAGCGTGTAGTAGCGCTCGTTGTGATGGGCGATCTGGGCTCGAAGTTCGTCGACGCGCCGTGCGGGATCGTCAGCCGGTGCGTTCATCGTCGCCGAGGATACGGCGTGCGAGCCGGCTGGGTGCCGAGCCGTCAGGCGCCGAGGGCGAAGCGGGTGGCGGCCGACTGGTCCTGGACGCGCTTGCCGACCTCGCCGGTCAGCCGGGCGATCCGCCGGGCGACCGGGATCGTGTGACTCGCCAGCCCGCACTGGGGCGTGACGATGCTCTGTCGGCGCAACCGGACGGCGTCACAACCGAGACCGACGAGCTCGCACCACAGGTCGCTGAGCGCCCGCCAGTGACGCTCGGAGGACCAGGGCACCGGGCCGTCGGTGGGGACCACACCCCAGGCGACGATCCCGCCGTCGGCGAGGAACCGCGTGAGATACCCGACCCAGTCGACGAGGCCGGAGGACACCGGCAACGACACCACCCGAGGCCCCGTCGCGAACAGGGTGGCGACGTCGCAGGGTGCGCAGCAGTGGATGCCGGTGACGGTCGTGGCCGGCAGCGCGGCCATGGCACTCGACATCCGGTCGATCGCCTCGTCGGGCGGGATCGGGAATCCGGGCTGCATCAGGTCGGCGAACCAGGGTTCGTCGAGCACCACCATCTGGGCCGACCGGGGCAGTACCCGGGTGACGGCATCGGAGATGTCGGCCAGGCGGCCGCGGACCGTGGTGAGCGCGAGGTCGAAGGCGACCTCGCGTGCGAGCCCGGCGCGGTGCAGGGCCACGCCGAGCGTCACCGGACCGACGAACTGCCACTTGACGGCGGTGCCGTCGAGCTCGAGATCACCGGCGACCTCGAGAAACGCCCGCAGCCCGCCGAACGCGTCCCGTTCGAGGTCGGTCGTGGTCACCGCGTGCGGCTTGACCAGCCCGGCATCGCAGCCGATCGCGCCGTCGGCGACATGGACACCGGCGACGCCGACGAGGGCCTGGGCGATCATCGCCTCCTCGGGCGACCGGGCGGGGGTCGACGGGATGGTCGCGATGTCGAACGCTTCGACGGCGAACATGGCGGCACGCACGGGGTCGAGGTGCGGGAGGCTGCCGATACCTGCGGTCGCACCGTCGGCGAAGCCCGACCTGGCGGCAGCGACGAGACCGACGTCGGAACCCCTCACGACTCACCTCCCATCGGTCGTCTCTTCCACTCTGTCAGTTCGGCAGACACCGAACCGGGATGCTCGCATCGTTCCATGCCGTCCCTCGCGCGACCGAATCGATACTGCGTGACGGTCGGCACGGCGCAGGTCCACATCGCTGCGGCCAGGTCGGCGTGCCGTTTCTGGGTCGGCCACGGCAACCTGTGGGGATGTCGACAGCGCCCGCCGAGCCGATCGACCGCGTGGCCCGGTTCACACCATGGCTGGCACGTGCCGCATGGATCGCCGTCGCCGTGTTCGGTGGCGCCGCCGTCGAGTCGGCCGTCGACGGTCGGAGCAGCGCCGTGGTGTGGACGGCCGCAGTCGGTGGCTGGCTGCTGTGGGCGGCGGCGGCCCTCGGGCTCGCCGTGACATCGGTGCGATCGCTGACAGCGGTGCGGGTGGTGGTTCCCGTGTCGCTCGTCGCCACGGTGGCGGCCGCCATCGGTGGCGCCACGGCGGTCGAGTTGCTCGTACTCGGCGCGCCGGCGATCGTCACGTGTGCGGCGGTGATGACGGCGGAGTTCGGGCGGCAGTACGTGCAGGCGTCGGCCTACGGCGACGAGGAACGGTTCCCCCTCCGCTTCCCCGTCGGGGCGGGGCTGGCCGCCGTCGTCACCTGGGTGCTGTGGGCACCCGCCCTCGTCGCGGGTCCGCTCCTCGTCGCCGCCCGATCCTGGATCGCGGGAGCGCTGGTGTGTGTCGTGGCGATCGCCGGCACGGCACTGCTCGTGCCACGGTGGCATCGGCTGTCGAAGCGCTGGTTCGTGCTGGTGCCCGCCGGCGTCGTGGTGCACGATCCCGTGGTCCTGGCGGATACGTTCCCGCTGCGCTCCGGCCAGATCGCCTCGATCGGTCTGGCCCGGGCCGACACGCAGGCTGCCGATCTGACCGGTCCGGCGAGCGGCTACGCGGTCGAGGTCGCGACGACGGAATCGGTCACGACCGTGTTCGCGTTCACCCCCTCCGAGCCGAACGGTCGAGCGATCCACCTGCGGTCGTTCCTGATTGCACCGAGCCGGCCCGGACGGGCGCTGCGATCGGCGCGGGAGCGGGGTCTGCCGATCACCTGATCATCGCCGGCGGGCGACGCTGGCACATCGAGCCCGGCACGGTGTGACGCGGATGAGTGGTCAGCGGCAGGTCCCGCCGCCGAGGACGCGGGTGTTCGTCACGTCGTACAGCACCACGCTCTGACCGGGGGCAGTGCGTCGCTGCGGTTCGCGCCAACGCACCGTCGCCGAATCCGAACCCGGTCCGCCGGTGACGGCCGCCGGGCGAGCCGTGCCGTGCGCGCTGCACTGCACGAGGACGTCGCCGGTCACGGCCTCGTCGACCCACGTCACGTGGTCGATCACCAGCTCGCCGCGCAGGAGGTCGGCGTCGGTACCGACGGTCACGGTGCCCGACCCGGTGTCGACATCGACCACGTACCGCTTCGGACCCCCGCCGGGCAACCCGATGCCCCGTCGCTGACCGACGGTGACCAGCTCGATCGAGTCGACCTCGCCGAGCCGGCTGCCGTGGGTGTCGACCACCGTGCCGCGACGGAACGGGATGCGGTCGCCGAGGAACGCCGTGCGTCCGCCGGTCGAGGTGATGAAGCAGACGTCCTGGCTGTCGGGTTTGTCCGCCGTGCGCAGATCGATCGACGCGGCGAGCGCGCGCAGGTCCGCCTTCTGCATCCCACCGACGGGGAACATCGTGCGGGAGAGCCGGGCCTGGTCGAGCATGTGCACGACGTAGCTCTGGTCCTTGGCGGCGTCGGCACCCCGTTCGAGCGTGATGCGCCCGTCGGGGGTGCGGCCGATGCGGGCATGGTGGCCGGTGGCGACGGCGTCGAAACCGAGCAGGTCCGCCCGTTCGGCGAGCCGTGCGAACTTCACCGAGCGGTTGCACTCGATACACGGGTTCGGCGTGATGCCCTCGGCGTGGGCGCGGACGTAGGGAGCGACGACGTGCTCGTCGAAGTCGTCGCCGAAGTTGAAGACCAGGTGGTCGATCCCGAGCTGCTGGGCCACGCGGCGGGCGTCGTCGACGTCCGAGACCGAGCAGCAGCCCGTGTCGGTGTCGCCGCCCCACAGCTTCATCGTGACGCCGACCACGTCGTGCCCCGATCGCTGCAGGAGCAGCGCCGCGACCGACGAGTCGACGCCTCCCGACATCGCGCACATCACCTTCACGTCGCGCTCCGTTGCTGCTGGCCGCCCACCGATCGGGTGCCGCGACGGAGACGGTCGACGGCATCGCCGATCACCTCGATCGCCCGGTCGACATCGGCGGAGGTCGATGCATGGCCGAGCGTGAGCCGCAGCGCTCCGAGCGCGCTGGAGCGGTCGACGCCCATCGCCGCGAGGACATGGGAGGGCTCCATCGCCCCGCTCGCGCACGCCGATGCCGCCGACGCACACACATCGGCCTCGTCGAGCAGGAACAGGAGAGCCTCGGACTCGATCCCGGCGATGCAGACATGGGCCGACCCGGCGACCTTGGCTGCAGGCGGCACCGTCTCGGTCACCCCGTCGACGCGCGATCGCAGGCCGGCGACGAGGTCGTCGCGCAGCGAGGCGAGCCGCTGGTTCTCGGTCGGACGCTCGCGGTCGGCGAGATCGAGGGCGACCGCGGTCGCGACGATGCCGGCAGCGTTGTGGGTGCCGCTGCGACGCTCACGCTCCTGGCCGCCCCCGACGATGAGGGGCGCCACTTCGGGACCGCCGCGCTCGATCAGGACGCCGACGCCCTTCGGCCCGCCGAACTTGTGGGCGCTCAGCGCCAGCAGGTCGACGAGTGGGGTGATCTCGCGGAGGTCGAGCCACGAGGCGGCCTGCACCGCATCGGTGTGCAACAGCGCATCGGGGGCGTGCCGGCGGACGACGGCAGCGACCTCGGCGAGATCGGTGATCGTTCCGACCTCGTTGTTGACGGCCATCACGCTCACGATCGCGACCTCGGGTTCGGCGTCGAGCACTGCAGCCAACCGGTCGAGATCGACGCGGCCGAGGCCGTCGACACCGACGATCCGGCCTCGTTCGCCGAGCTGTTCGACGACGTGGAGCACCGCGTGGTGTTCGACGGCCGGGCAGACGGCCACACCCGGACGGCGCGCGACCGCGCCGGTGACCGCCATGTTGTCGCTCTCGGTGCCGCAGCCGGTGAAGACGACCTCGTTGGGGTGGCATCCGACCACCCGGGCGACGGTGTCGCGGGCCTCGTCGACGGCCTGGCGGGCCCGGCGGGCGAAGCGATGCGACCCGGACGGATTGGCGTAGACCTCGGTGAGGAACGGCAGCATCGCCTCCACCGCCTCGGCGCGCATGGGCGTCGAGGCCGCATGATCGAGGTAGGTGATGCCGGTCACCTCGACCACGCTACCGATCACGCCAGGGGTCAGACCCCAGGCGTGATCGGCCCTAACCTCGCACCGATGCGGGGCTACGACCGGCGTTCCTACGGCGATGCGTTCGCCGACGTGTACGACGACTGGTACGCCGACGTGACCGACGTGACGGCGACAGTGGGGCGGATGGTCGAGCTGGCCGGTCCGGACGGGCGGGTCCTCGAGCTCGGCGCGGGCACCGGACGGTTGGCCGTCCCGATGGCACACGCGGGGCTGGCCGTGACGGGCCTGGACAGCAGCGAGGCGATGCTCTCACGTCTCGCCGAGCGCGACCCGGACGGGACGGTCGAACGCATCTGCGGTGACATGGTCGACGATCTCCCCGATGGACCGTTCGACGTGGTACTCGTCGCCTTCAACACGATCTTCAACCTCCTCGGCGACGGCGAACAGCAGCGCCTGTTCGAGCGCGTCGCCGATCGGCTGGCGACCGGCGGTGCGTTCGTCGTCGAAGCGTTCGTGCCCGGCGAGCACACCGCCGGTGCGGATTCGTCCGACGTGTCGCTGCGGACCCTCGCCGTCGATCGGGTCGTGTTGTCGGTGTCGGTCGACCGACCCGACGACCAGCGCGCCGAGGGCCAGTTCGTCGAGTTCACCGAGCGCGGCGGCGTCCGCCTGCGGCCGTGGGCGATCCGGTGGGCGACACCGGACCAACTCGACGAGATGGCGACTCGCGCCGGGCTCCGGCTCGATCTGCGCGTCGCCGACATGGCGGGGACCCGGTTCGACGACGTCAGCCCTCACCACGTGTCCGTCTACCGCCGTGCGACCTGACCCGACCGGGGCCGAGGGTCAGAAGGAGTGGTAGCCGCCGTCGATGGTGATGATGTCGCCGGTGTGATAGCTCGATGCTCGGCTGGCGAGGTACACAGCGATGCCACCGAAATCGTCGGCGACGCCCCAGCGACGCAGCGGGACGCGGGGCAGCACGTTGGCGACGAACTTGTCCCAGCCGAAGGCACCGGCGGTCATGTCGGTCTCGATCCAGCCCGGCAGCACCGAGTTGCACCGGACGCCGTGGCGGGCGTGCTGGACGGCGATCGCCT
>Ga0316576_10002470_pt1 | contig 10523 bp, 9 predicted proteins | sample S0NA_FD_203075 | JGI IMG/M metagenome (GOLD analysis project Ga0316576, IMG submission 203075) | Rhizosphere microbial communities from salt marsh grasses in Alabama, United States - S0-2_050615r3r5 | ecosystem: Host-associated > Plants > Roots > Rhizosphere | place: USA: Alabama | collected... | reverse complement strand
AACTGAGGTCCTGCACCGACCCGCCGGTGGCGGCCGCCAGTGCATCGAGTTCGCCTCCGGCACCCGGCGCCTTGAGACCGATCACGACGACGTCGGCCGCGTCGAGTGCAGCCGTCGTCGAGACCAGGTCGTTGATGTGGGTGCCGTCCGGCGTGTGGAACGGCGCATCCGTCGTGACGACCAGCACCCTGGTCACGTCGGCGGCTGTGCTGAATCCGCACGATTCGTCCCCGTCCACGGCCGCGACGATGGCGTCGTACTGCGCCTCCGGCGTGTCGCTGCCGCCCCCGGCAGTCAGCGCGGCGATCCCGCCGAGCCAAGCGCCTTTGGCGGAACTCATCGTGCTGAGCAACCGGTACACCCAATCGCCCGCACTGCCGTACGGTGAGATCGGGTAGTCCCGGAACCCGGCCACAGCGAACTTGGCGCCGGGCGCCCCGGCGACGACCGCGTCGAAGATGTCCTCGGCGGTCGGAGGGGTCTGCAGGTTGCCGATGTCGTCGACGAACGAACCGGTTTCGTCCTCGAGGAGGCACACCTCGACCCCCGGCGGGATCTCCGGCGTCGTCACCGTCTTGGTGACGTCGAAGGTCTCACCCGGGAACAGCACGAGGTCCACCGAGTCGGGCACGATTCCAGGACCCGCCGGCACTTCGACGGCCGCTGCGGGCACCGCCAGCATCACACCCAGCAGGAGGGCGAACGCGACGATGATCGGTTTGCGTGATTTCATGAGAAGGAATCCCCCCTTCACATGCGAAGGACGGTGAAGACCGTCCGCGAACCGTCGGCGCGCTGGACGCATCTCACCCCTCTCCCGGTGGGATGCAGAGAGGAGACGACGAACGGATCGGGGGCTGCGATGAACGCCATGGCGGGTAGTCGCCCGGAGGCCGACGACCTGACGAGGACACTCCGTCATCCGGCCGCAACGGACCGCCCGGCACTCGGGCCGATCTCCTGGCGGTTGCGCCGCCGTTCTCCCTCAAGGCACGTCTCCCTGCGCCCCTCCCAACCGGCAAGCCTACGCCTCCGCCGGGTGCCGTGCTCGTCCGGTGCTTCCGTCCCTGGCAAGGCGTCCCGACGGGTGCGGAGCCGGCCGTTCGACGGGCCAGATCACAGCACCGGTGGAGTAGGCGTGCCGATCGGTCGCCCCCGGTGGGGTGCACCGCGCACGCCCCCACCACTCGACCGCCGAACGCGCCGAACGGCCCCGGTTGGGGCCGTTCGGTCGGTGGAGGTGCGGGGAGTCGAACCCCGGTCCTCTGAGGCATCGGCGCCGGCATCTCCGAGCGCAGCCGGTAGCGAGCGTTTCGGGCGGTCGGGCCGCTACCGGCGCGGGACCCGCTGCCCTATCCGGAGTTGGGCTTGACCCGCCGGTCCCAGACCCCGGCGGGGGCAGCTCCCGAAGGTGACGCCCGGTCCGCCGGTGAGAGCGCCCGACGGGCGGACGGGTTACCTATTGACTAGGCAGCCAGTGCGAGGTTGTCCTCGGCACGTATGGTTGTCCCGGCTCTTTAACGAGGACTCCGGGGACCTCGGCTCGCTTCCGGCGCCTCAACCCTCAAAGTCGAAACCGTTTCACCCCCGAGGGCGTTGAACGCCTTTCCACCACTGTACAACGCGCCGACGACGCTTTCCCTTCCGCGCAACCCGACCGCTCCGCTTCCGGCTCGCATCCGGGACGAGGGGGGAGAGATCCGTGCGGTGGGCCCCGGCCCTTCGGTGGGTCCGTTTCCCGGCCGGCATCCTGCCGCCGGTCCCCATCTGATACGAACCGGCGGCCGCCCGGCCCGGCCGGTTCGCCGGCCTCGTGGAGTTCGTGATCACCGGGTCCGGGTTCTGGACCGGAGCCATCCGCCGGCAGTCGCCGCGGATGCGGGGGAGGGTACCCGAGCGCGGCGGTGCCCGGGAGGCCCTGCAGGAGGCGGAACGCCCGGGCGGGGTCAGTCGATGGAGCGGTGCCGCATGGCCCGCTCCATCTCGCGATCGGCCTGGCGGCGCTTCAGCGTCTCGCGCTTGTCGTAGCGCGCCTTGCCCTTGGCGAGACCGAGTTCCACCTTCACGCGGCCGTCCTTGAAGTAGAGCCGCAGCGGGATCAGGGTGAGGCCCTTCTCGGCGAGGGTGCTGCCGAGGCGGTCGATCTCGTACCGGTGCATCAGCAGCTTGCGGGTCCGGTGCGGGTCGTGGCCGCCGTCCCGGGCGAAACCGTAGGGAGGGATGTGGGCGCCGACCAGCCATGCCTCGCCGTCCTTGACGATCGCGTAGGCGTCGCCGAGCCCGGCGCGCCCCGCCCGGAGGCTCTTCACCTCGGAGCCGAGCAGCACCAGCCCGGCCTCGTAGGTGTCCAGGATGGTGTAGTCGAACCGGGCTCGCCGGTTGGTGCTGATCGTCTTGGTCGCCATGTCGATCGTCCTGGCCGCCACGTCAGAGGTAGGGAGCCGGATCCACCGGGTTTCCCCCGATGCGCACTTCGAAATGGAGGTGGCAGGCGGTGGAGGTTCCGGTGCTCCCGATGTACCCGATCACCTGGCCGGCGCCGACCTGCTGCCCGTATCCGACCGCAGCCGAGGACTGGTGAGCATACATCGTGGACATGCCGCCGCCGTGATCGATCATCACCGTCAGCCCGTACCCGCCCTTCCAGTCGGCGAGGAACACCCGCCCGGCGGCCGCCGCCCGGATCGGCTCGCCGCACCCGGCGTTCATGTCCAGGCCGGTGTGGAGCCGCTGATCGCCGTAGATCGGGTGGATGCGGTACCCGTACCAGGACGACACCCCGCCGGGCACCGGCCGGTAGAGGGCGCCGGGGCGGCTGCCCCCCGTTGACTGCTCGGAGGAGATCAACGTGCGGATCCGGTCCTGCTCGGCGCTGAGAGAAGCGATCTCGCCCTCGATCTCGTCGATGACGGCATCCACCTCGGCGAGCAGTGCTTGCTGTTCGGCCATCTCGGCGGCCGCCTCGGCGAGGCGGTCCTCCACGATCCCTGCCGCCGTCTCCCGCTCGGCCCGCCGGTCGAGCAGGGCGGCGACCGTCATCTCGAGTTCCTGGCCCTCCCGTTCAAGAGCGGCGAGTTCTCGCCGCTCCAGGGCCCGGAGAGTCTCGAGGGCTTCGATGTCCCGATCGGCGAGGCGCTGCACCCGCTCGGCGTAGACGAGCGCCACCGAGGCTGTGGCATCGAGGGAGGCATCGGGGCCGGCGGCCCCGCCCGCCCAGGGCGCCATGTACAGCTCGATCGCCCGGGCGACGGCGTCGTCCTTCACGGCGTCGAGCCGAAGCCGCAGTTCCTCCATCCTGGCGTCCCGCTCGGCCATCCCGGTGCGCAGCGACACGATCGCCCGCTCCGTGCGCGAGATCTCGCCGTCCACGGCCTGCAAGTCGGCGCGGGCGTCGTCGACCCTGGCCGTCAGCTCGTCGAGCCGCTCCCCGGTCTCGAGGATCGAGGCCGCCAGTTCGGTCCGTTCGGCAGCGGCCTCCTCGATCTGCGAGCGGTACCCATCGATGCGCGCACGGACCGACGCCAGGTCCCCTTCGAGGTCGGCGGCCGCCGGCGGGACGCCCAGGCCGGCCAGGAGGAGGACGAGGCCCAGGACCGGGGCGAGGCGCCGCATCAGTCCTTCAGGAATCCCCACATGCCCAGGGCGCTCCCGACCAGGCCGGTGACCGCCCCGAACCCGAGGACGAGGATCGATTGACGGAGCAGGAAGTCGAGCGGGACCTGGATGTTCTCGGGATCGGCGACGGTCGAGAGCAGCTCGACGATGAACCCATGGCCCAGGCCGACGACGAGCACGGCCAGCAGCGCGCCGATCACCCCCTCGAAGAAGCCTTCGAGGAGGAACGGCACCCGGACGAACCAGTTGCCGGCTCCGACCAGCCGCATGATCCCGATCTCCTCGCGGCGGGCGTACACCGCCATCCGGATCGTGTTGGCGATGAGGACCACGGCAGCCGTCCCGAGCACCAGGAAGATGCTCACCGCGAAGGTCTGCAGTCGGTTCGACCGGGTGACGAGGGCGTCGATCGCCTCGTCGGCGGCCGACACCTCGCGGACGCCGGGCACCACCGCCAGCTGGTTACGGATCTCGGAGTAGTCGGCGGCTTCGGCCGGCTTGATCCGCAGCGAAGCGGGGAGCGTCGATGGATCCTCCTCGACCACCTCGATCAGCGACGGCTGGTCGGCAAACATCTCGCGGAACTCCTCCAGGGCCTGGGCCTTCGAGAAGTACACGACGTCCTCGACCGACTCCCAGCCGGCCACCTCGTTCTGGAGGGCGGTGACCTCCTCGACGCTCAGCTCGTCGCTGAGGAACGCGATCACCCTGACGTTGTCGTCCCAGCGGCCGATGTCCTCGTCGATCGACCAGCGCAGCACGATCGCGCCGAAGACGAGCACCAGGGTGACGAGCACCGCGACGATGGCGCTGGCCACCACCAGCGGGTTGCGCCGGATGCTCTGGACGGCCTGTGCCAGCACGTACTGGAAGCGCACCGGGTTACTCCTCCACCGTCTCTTCACCGGTCATCGGGGGAGCCGACGGAGCGACCGGCACCGGAGGCATCGGAGCCAGGGCCTCGTCGTCGTCCTCGGGAAGGGCGCCCTCGTAGGCACCGTGGCTTTGGTCGCGCACCACCGCTCCCCGATCGAGGGCCACCACCCTGCGGCGCATCGCGTCGACGATGGCGTGGTCGTGGGTCGCCATCACCACGGTGGTCCCGGTACGGCTGATGCGGTCGAGCAGGCGCATGATGCCCACCGAGGTCGCAGGGTCGAGGTTCCCGGTGGGCTCGTCGGCAAGGACGATCAGCGGGCGGTTGACGAACGCCCGGGCGATCGACACCCGCTGCTGCTCGCCGCCGGAGAGCTGCTGGGGGAGCCGTTCGGCCTTGGCCGACAGGCCCACGAGCCGGAGCACCTGGGGCACCTGGGTCCGGATCACGTGGCGGGGACGACCGATGACCTCGAGTGCGAACGCGACGTTCTCGTAGACCGTCTTCTGAGGGAGCAGCTTGAAGTCCTGGAACACCGTTCCCACGGAGCGGCGAAGCAGCGGGGTCTTCCACGACGGCAGCGAGTTGAGGTGCTTCCCGGCCACCCAGATGTCGCCCTCGGTGGGCGGCTCCTGGCGGAGCATCAGCCGGATCAGCGTGGACTTCCCCGACCCCGACGGGCCGACGAGGAACACGAACTCGCCCTTCTGGATCTCGAGCGAGACACCGTTGACGGCAACGGTCCCACCGTCGTAGACCTTCGAAACGTCTTGCAGTCGGATCATGACTTCTTTCCGGAGAGCACGGGGGGTCGGCCTCGGCCCACTCCCAGCCGGAACGCCCGCCGACAGGGTAGTGCCGGGCCTCCACAATTCAGGGCGTTTGGACGGGCACGGGCGGGGCCCCCGGGTAACGTTCCCGGACCCGATGAGCACCCGATCCCCCACCGTCCGGCGGGCCGTCGGCGACGGCATCAAGGCGATGGCGCCGCTGCTGCTCGGCGTCGTCCCGTTCGGGCTGATCTTCGGGGTGACCGCGGCGAGCACCGCCGTCGGGGGGGTCCTCGGGTTCCTCACGTCGCCGATCATCTTCGGCGGAGCCGCTCAACTGGTCGCCGTGCAACTGATCGACGAAGGCGCCGCCGCAATCGTGGTCGTGACGACGGCGCTGGTGGTGAACTCGCGTCACGTCATGTACAGCGCGGCGATGGCCGAGCCGTTCCGAGCCTTCCCCACGCCGTGGCGGTGGAGCCTGCCCTACCTGCTGACCGATCAGGCGTTTGTGCTGGCATCGGCGAGGTGGGCAACCGAGGAAGATCCCGTCTACCGGCGCTGGTTCTTCCTGAGCACCGGGCTCTCGCTGTGGATCGCCTGGCAGACGGCGACGGCCGTCGGGGTGATCGTGGGGGCCGGAATCCCGGCGTGGTGGTCGCTCGACTTCGCCATCCCGCTCGTGTTCCTCGCCCTGCTCACCTCGTCGGTCAAGGGCCGGGCCGGGCTGGCGGCTGCAGCCACCGCCGGGGTCGTGGCGGTGGTGGCGGCAGGGATGCCGTGGAACGTCGGGTTGACCGTCGCCGCCGCAGCGGGGATCACGGCCGGCATCACCGTCCGGAGGTGGTCGGGATGACGAACGTGATCGTCGTCGTGGTGATCGGGGTCGGGTCCTATCTCTTCCGGCTGTCGTTCATCGGCGCCGTCGGCAGCAGGCGCACCCTCCCCCCGGCACTCCTGCGGGCTTTCGAGTTCATCGCCCCGTCGGTGCTCGCCGCCCTCGTCCTTCCGGCCCTGGTCCGGCCGGAGGGGGCGGTCGACCTCAGCCCGGGCAACCTGCGGCTCGTCGCCGGGATCCTCGCCGCCCTCGTCGCCTGGCGGACCCGCGACGTGCTGCTCACCACCGGCGTCGGCCTCGGGGCACTGTGGATCCTGCAGGCGGTCACCTGACCCCCGGCCCGATCCGGACGGCTTCGGGCCCGGCTACTTCTCCACCCGCTCGCGGCGCCACTGGAGGTAGGCGTCGACGAACTGGTCGATGTCGCCGTCGAGCACGCCGTTGACGTTGCCGACCTCGACGTCGGTCCGCAGGTCCTTGGCCATCTGATAGGGCTGCAGGACGTAGGAGCGGATCTGACGGCCCCAGGCCGCCTCGCCCTGCTCGCCGCGGATCTCGTCGATCTCGGCGAGTTGGTCCTGGCGGTTGCGCTCCGCAATCCGGGCGGCGAGCAGCGCCATCGCCCGGTTGCGGTTCTGCAACTGCGACCGCTCCGCCTGGCAGGCGACCACGATGTTCGTGGGGAGATGGGTGATGCGGACCGCCGAATCGGTCACGTTCACGTGCTGGCCGCCGGCACCCTGCGAGCGAAAGGTCTCGATGCGGAGGTCCTCGGGATCGATCTCGACCTCGGCGATCTCGACCTCGGGGATCACGTCGACGCCGGCGAACGACGTGTGGCGTCGGGCCGCCGAGTCGAACGGGCTGATCCGCACCAGCCGGTGCACGCCGCGCTCCGACTCGAGCGTGCCGTAGGGCCGCTCGCCTCGCACGGTGACGGTCGCCGAGCGAATCCCCGCCTCCTCGGCCGGGAGCACCTCGTCGACCTCCACCTGGAATCCCCGCCGCTCCAGGAACCGCAGGTACATCCGCAGCAGCATCTCGGCCCAGTCGGCGGCGTCGACGCCACCGGCACCGGCGTGGACACTCAGAATGGCGGTGCGTTCGTCGTACTCCCCGAAGAAGAGGCTCTCCCGTTCGAGATCGGCGAGCTCGGCCTCGGTCGCAGCGAGGTCGGCCACCACTTCGGCGGCGGTCGCCTCGTCGCCCTCGGCTGCAGCGAGTTCGAGGAGTTCTTCGGCGTCGTCGAGCGCTCCGGCGAGCCGGTCCACCCGTGCGACGATGCCTTCGCTGCGCGCCAGGGCGCGGGTGACCTCGAGGGCCCGCTCCTGGTCGTCCCACAGATCGGGCACCGAGGCGTCCTCGCGGAGCCCGGTCAGTGCGCTGCGCTTGGCTTCGACGTCAAAGGAACCTCCTGGCGTCGTCGAGGCGCGCCCGGAGTTCCGAGATCGTGGCTCGTGGGTCCTGATCCATGGATGCGTGAGGTTAGCGACCGGCCGATGCCCATCCGCCGGGCCCCGGCCCGGGTGGGATAGCCTGGCCGGGTGATCGAGCGCGCCGACGTCGTCGTCGCGGGTGCCGGGCTCGGCGGCCTCAGCGCCGCGGCCCACCTCGCCGTCGCCGGCCACGACGTGCTGGTGCTCGAGCACCACAGCGTGCCGGGCGGGTACGCCCACGAGTTCACCCGGAAGGGCTTCCGCTTCGAGGTCTCACTCCACGCCCTCGACGGGGCCGGCCCGGGAGGGTGGCTCCACGGCCTGCTGGCCGGCCTCGGGGTGCTCGACCGGGTGGAGTTGCGGCGCCTCGACCCGCTCTACACCGCCCGGTTCCCGGGACGGCAGGTGACCGCCCACGCCGACCCGGCCGCCTATCGGGACGAGCTGGTCGGCCACTTCCCGGGAGAGCAGGCCGGCATCGACTCGCTCGTCGCAGCCATCGACCGGGTCGGGGACGAGGTGGCCGCCCTCCAGCAGCGGCGCGCCACCGGCGAACGGCCGGGCACCTTCGAGATCGCCGCCGGCTACCCGGCGATGGCGAAGGCCTTCACCCGGTCCTGGAGCGACTTCATGGACGCCCACGTCGCCGACCCCGAGTTGCGGGCGGTGGTGTCCACCCTGTGGGGCTACTTCGGCCTGCCCCCATCGCGCCTCCACGCCGGGACGTTCGCCCTCGGATGGCGGTCCTACCACCGGACCGGGGGCTGGTATCCGGTCGGGGGAAGCCGGGCGCTGAGCCGGGCCCTCGAAGCGACGATCCTCGAGCACGGCGGGCGGATCCGCTATCGACAGACCGTCACCGGGGTGGAGACCGCCGGCGGCCGGGTGGCCGCACTGCTCACGGAACGCGGCCTGCGAGCCGAAGGACGAGCCTTCGTGAGCAACGCGAGCCCGCGCGACACCCTCGCCTGGATCGAACCCGGCGTCCTCCCCGACGACTACCGGACGGCGCTCACCGACGACGTCCCGGCCCTCTCCAACCTCGTGGTCTACCTCGGGGTGGCCCGGGACCCCGCCGCAGACGGTTGGGACCACCACGAGTTCTTCCTCGTCGAGGACTACGACGTCGAAGCCGACTACGCCGCGGCGATGTCCGGCGACTTCGCCCGGACCGGCATGGTCATCACCGACTACACCCGCTCGGACCCCGGCTGCGCTCCGCCGGGGAAGTCGGTGCTCGCCCTGATGACGCTGGCGCCGTGGGACCACGAGGACGTGTGGGGCACGGGTGGGGACCTCGCCGGCTACCGCCGAAACCCGGCCTACCTCCGGCTGAAGCGGGAAGCCGGCGACATCCTGATCGATCGGGCCGCCCGGGTCCTCCCCGGCCTGAGAGAGGTCGTCGAGGTGGCCGAGGTGGCGACGCCGCTGACCAATGTGCGGTACGCTCGCAACCCGGCAGGGAGCATCTACGGTCGGGAGCAGACGGTCGAGAACATGTTCGCCGGCCGGCGCAGCCCGCGCACCCCGATCCCCAACCTGGCGCTGTGCGGTGCCTGGATCTCGGGGGGCGGCATGAGCACGGCGCTGCAGTCCGGTCGAGCGGCCGCCCGGGCCGCAGAGCGGGCCCTGCGAGGCTGAGGGGTCACAGGAGGAAGTGCCATGACCGGGTCACAGGACGAGATCACCACGCTCCTCGAGTCGGCCCGGCGGGTCGGTCTGGAGATCGACGAGGACGAGGCGCGGCACTGGCTGGCGGCGATGGCGGCCGGGGACGACCACACCTCTCTCACCTTCGACGCCCGGACCGGCGTGTTCGGACACCGGATCGCCATGCTCGACTTCAGCGACGCCGACCTCGCCCACTTCCGCAGGGTCGGGGCACTCGTCGAGATCCCCGACGAGGACGGGGTCGAGACCGCGCTGGCCCTCAGCGGGTCGGCCGCCCAGTCGAAGATCCAGACCTACCCCGGCGACTGCGATTTCTTCGAACGGGTGAACATCCGAGCCCCCAGTCGGGAGGAGGCCTGCCGGGCAGCCGGCCGGGTCGTGCTCCGGAAGGCGCTCGACACCATCGAGGGGCCGTCGTACCGCCTCATGGAGGTCAAGTTCGGCTCCTACCCCGCCGGGGTGGTCGTCGGCGGAGTACCGATGCGCCCCGGGTCGCCCATCTCGTGGAGCCCCGACGAGATCCGGGCGGGACGGATCGAGGCGGCGACACCGGACGGCGCCTCCCGGGTGATCTCCTGGGACGACGCCGCCACCGATCCCGGCTGGTGCAAGCTCGACTGGGTGGTGGCCGACGCCGAACGCGGCACGGTGGTCAACGCCTCCAACATGCTCGACATCACCTGGGAGGCGCCCGACGGGACGATCACCCCTCTCGACGGGTTCCTCGACCCCTACTTCCAGGAGGTGTACCTCGACGCCTCGGCCATCCCACTGTTCTCGAGATTGGCAGGGCACGTGTCCGCCGACGCCCTCGACGAGTACGTCGAGCAACTCGAGTCCGAGGTCCGCAAGTACATCGCGGCCGACGAACCGAACTTCGGGAAGGCGGCGAAGCGCCTCTACAACATCTTCCGGCTCAGCGGCCGCCACGGGGAGGCCGCGTTCATCCGGGAGATCTTCGACGAACCGGCGACCGTCCTCTATCAGGTCCATGCCCTGCTGCGCACCGTCGAGGAGGCGGCCCGGCCGGGATCCCCGTTCACCCCGGCGACGGTGGACGCCCAACTCGACCGGGTGATCATCGACGTGATCCGCACCCTCGAGGGAGCCGAGGAGGAGGAGATCGTCTCCCAGCTGCTGGCGCTCAAGAGCGCCCTCGCATCGGAGGACCGGGTCGAGGAGCGAGAGGTACGAGTCGAGGCCGCCCGCACCCGGATCATCGCCCTCGTGAATACGTTCTTCACCGAGAAACTGCAGGCCCATCCCCAGGTGCGCGGGTACCTCGAGGAGATCGGCGGCCGGCGGTGACGGCCGCC
>Ga0316576_10002469_pt1 | contig 10523 bp, 5 predicted proteins | sample S0NA_FD_203075 | JGI IMG/M metagenome (GOLD analysis project Ga0316576, IMG submission 203075) | Rhizosphere microbial communities from salt marsh grasses in Alabama, United States - S0-2_050615r3r5 | ecosystem: Host-associated > Plants > Roots > Rhizosphere | place: USA: Alabama | collected... | reverse complement strand
CGGCAGGCCCGCCGCGGCGGCGCTAACGGCAGTATTGCCGGCACGCTCGATCAGCGTCAGTGCGCCGGTGTCGAGACCGGCCGCGAGGGTGTCCAGGTCCTCGACGCACAAGCCGCCGAGGGCGTCGCCGATGACTGCCTCCACGGCGCGCTCCCAGCCCGGGCGGACTTCCAGCAGCTCCAGCAGCCGGGGCGCGTCGGCCAGGCCGCGGGCGTCGATCCAGTCGCCGACGGCGGCGTCGTCGGCCTCGATGGCTGCGTCCTGCAGGGCCTCCAGAGACGACTGGCGGCCGCGAACGGTCTGCAGCTCGGTGCGGGCCGCATCCAGCTCCCCAGCCAGGGCCGCCCGCGCCTCGTCGGCCTGGCGCAGGGCCTCGGCGGCCCGGGACTGGGCGTCGGCGGCCAGCTCCAGGCGCTCGTCGAGGCCTTCGGAGCGCTCTTCCAACTGTGTCAAGCGGAGCTGGAGCTCGGCCGTGTCGAGCCGGCCCAGCTCGTCCTCGATTCGGGCCAGACGCTGGTCGTCCTGACCAATGCGCTGCTCCAGGTTGTTGATGGTGCCGCGCTCGCGCTGGGCGATGCCGGCGGGCTCGGCGGTGCGAGACTGTATGGCGTCCCAGTCCGCCTGCCAGACGTCGAGCTGGTCCTCGGCATCCGCCAGACGCTCGCGGGCCTCTTCCAGCCGTTCCCGGGCCTCCTCCAGGCGCGGCTCGTCGCGGGAGAGGTCCGCGTCCAGCTCGGACAGGCGCTGCTCGTCCCGGGCCTGAAGATCGCCGGCCTCGGCCAGTTCGCGGCGGATGCGTCCAAGCTCGCTCTCCTGCCGGGCGCGGGTCTCGGCGGCGAACTTGAGCGCCTGTTCGAGCCTTGCGATTTCGGCGCCGACGGCGTAGTAGCGGCCCTGGACGGCGTTGAACGCGTCCGAGGCATCGGCATGGGCCTCGCGCTGGCCCTCGATGTCGGCCTCCAGCCGGCGCAGCTCGGCACGGTCGGCCTCGACGGCCACCTCGCCCTCACCGAGGCGGCGGTCGCGGGCCTCGATATCCTGGTCCAGCGCTCGCCATTGCAGCGCCGCCAGCTCGTCCTGGAGGCGGCGCTCCTCCTCTTTCAGGGCGCGGTACTTCGCGGCGGTGGCGGCCTGGCGCTCCAGGTGCTGGAGCTGTTTGGCGACCTCCTCGCGCAGGTCATCGAGGCGCGCCAGGTTGTCGCGGGTGTGGCGCATCCGGTTCTCGGTCTCGCGGCGGCGCTCCTTGTACTTGGAGATGCCGGCGGCCTCCTCGATGAACAGACGCAGCTCGTCGGGCCTGGCCTCGATGAAGCGCGAGATCATGCCCTGCTCGATGATGGCGTAACTGCGCGGCCCGAGACCGGTGCCGAGGAACAGGTCCTGAATATCTCGGCGCCGGCAGCGGGCGCCGTTCAGAAAATAGGCAGACTGGCCGTCGCGGGAAACCTGGCGCTTGACGGCGATCTGGTTGAAACGGGCGAACTCGCCGCCGGCGCCGCCGTCGCTGTTGTCGAAGACCAGCTCAATGCCGGCGGTGCCCACCGGCTTGCGGCCGGAGCTTCCGTTGAAGATAACGTCGGCCATGGACTCGCCGCGCAGCATCTTGGCCGAGGACTCGCCCATGACCCAGCGCACCGCGTCGATGACATTGGACTTGCCGCAGCCGTTCGGCCCGACCACACCGACCAAGTTGCTCGGGAACAACACGGTCGTCGGATCGACGAAGGACTTGAAGCCCGCGAGCTTGATCTTCTCCAGACGCATCGCGGAAAGATACCGGGCGGCATATCGCCGGACAAGCGCGGGTTTTCCGGCCCTTGCGCCAATGCCGGACAGCCGCTGCTGGAGACGGCGGAATCGTGAACCGGTCGCGAGCCGTGCGCATGTACCTGCGGCGGATCACTGTTGCTGGCTCGCACGGCCAACGAGCATTGGCGCACATTTGCCGTCATTTGCGAGAATTTGCGGCCTTCTTCCCGACGGCGTCGCAAGCGCGGCCTCCGCGGGCCGCAGTCAGCCGAGAGCGAGTCTATGCCCAGCACCCCCACCCGCGACCTCGAAACCTTCCCGAACCCGCAGCCGGAGCGGGATTACACCATCCGCATCCGCGTGCCCGAGTTCACCTGCCTGTGCCCGAAGACCGGTCAGCCCGACTTCGCCGAGCTGCTGCTGGAGTACGTGCCGGACCAGCGCTGCGTAGAGCTCAAATCCCTCAAGCTCTACGTCTGGTCCTTCCGCGACGAAGGCGCCTTCCACGAGGCCATCACCAACCGCATGCTGGGCGACCTGGTGGCCGCCACGGCGCCCAGGTTCATGCGCCTGACCGCCGATTTCAACGTCCGGGGCGGCATCTACACGACCGTCATCGCCGAGCACCGCGCCGAGGGCTGGCAACCGCCGGAGCACGTTCAGCTGCCGTGACCAGCGATTCTCCGCCGCCGAGCGGCCGCCCCGTCATCGGCCTCGACATCGGCACCTCGGGCGTGCGCGCCCTTGGAGTCGGAGCCGACGGCGCGGTGATCGCCTCGGCGCAGACGCCTCTTCCGGCCCCGGACCGGGACAGCGGCGGCGGGGTGCGCCAGGACCCGGAGCTGTGGTGGCGGGCCGTCGTCGCGGTGCTGTCCCGCCTCGCCGCCGGCATCAGCGGCCCGCCCCCGAGGGCGCTGTGCCTGGACGGCACCTCCGCGACCATCCTCTTGTGCAGGCCGGACGGAACGCCGCTGGCGCCGGCACGGATGTACAACGACACCAGCGCCCGCGCCGAGGCGGAACGCGTCGCGGCGGCCGCGCCGCATGACGCCCCGGCCCGCGGCGCCAGCGCGAGCCTGGCCAAGCTCCTGCGGTTGCTGGCCGAATGCCGCCCTTCGGAGCCGGTACTGGCGCTGCACCAGGCGGACTGGATCGGTGGGCGGCTGCGCGGGCGCTTCGGCGACAGCGACTGGAACAATGCCCTAAAGCTCGGCTTCGACCCGGCCGCGGAGCGCTGGCCGGACTGGCTCCGGCGGCTGCCGCTGGACGGAGCGGCGCTGCCGGTCTGTCATGCCCCGGGCACCGATCTCGGCCCGATCGACGCCGCCGTGGCCGCCGCCACCGGCCTGCCGCCGGACCTGCGGGTGCTGGCCGGGACCACGGACAGCACCGCGGCGACCCTGGCCGCCGGCGCCGTGGCGCCCGGGGATGCCGTGACGAGTCTCGGCAGCACGCTGGTTCTGAAGATTCTCAGCGAAGCGCCGGTCAGCTCACCGGCCCACGGGGTCTATAGCCACCGGATCGGGTGTACTTGGCTCGCCGGCGGCGCCTCTAACAGCGGCGGTGCGGTGCTGCGGGAGTTCTTCGACGACGAGCGTATCGCGATCCTGAGCGCCCGGATCGATCCCGATACGCCGAGCGGACTGGACTACTATCCGCTGCCGGCCACCGGCGAGCGCTTCCCGCTGGCCGACCCGGCGCTGCCGCCCCGGCTGACTCCGAGGCCGAACGACGATGTGCTGTTCCTGAAGGGCCTGCTGGAGGGTATCGCCCGGATCGAGCGGGACGGTTATGGGTTGCTCCGGCGGCTCGGCGCTCCGCCGCCAGGGCGCATCCTCACCGTCGGCGGCGGCGCCGGCAACGCCTGCTGGACGGCGATGAGAGCCCGGCTGCTGGGACTGCCAGTCGCGCCGGCGGCGCACCGGGACGCCGCCTATGGCGCCGCCGCACTGGCGGTCAGGCCGACGACCGCCGGCGACCAGTCGCTCTGAGCCCCAGGCAGCCGAGACGAGACCTCTTGCCCGGCCCGCGAGGCCCGCTCGGGCTCGCCGCAGTACATCGCTCAGAGGAACAGAACCTGTGCCATCGGGCGGCAGCCGATGCCGCGCACCGTATCGATGAGCTCGGGAGACGGCAGTCACCACATCCGTTGCTGCACTATTCGAACTGCACCTTAGCCGCAAGCTTGTAGCCCACACCGCGAACCGTCTCTATGAGCCGCGGGTGCCGCGGGTCTGCCTCCAGCTTCTTGCGCAGCTTGCCGACCAGCACGTCGACGCTGCGATCCTCCGGCGACCAGTCGCGCCGGGCAATCAGGTCCAGGATGGTCTCGCGGGTAAGCACACGGCTGCCGTGCTGCACCAGGGCGCAGAGCAGCTGAAACTCGTGGGGCGTCAAAGGGACCCGCTCGCCCGCGCGCGACACGAGCTCGTAGGATTCCAGGCCCAGGCGCCAGCCCGCGAACCTGGCCACGCTGTCAGACTGCTCGGCCTGCCCCCTGCCAGCATCGGAGGTGCGGCGAAGCACGCTGCGTATCCTCGCAAGCAGCTCACGTTCGCTGAAGGGCTTCGTGATGTAGTCATCCGCCCCGAGCTCCAGCCCGACGACCTTGTCCGTCGTATCCGCCTTCCCGGTGACGATGATGATTGCCACGTTCGAGATCGAGCGCAGCTCGCGAGCGAGGCTGAACCCGTCCTCGTCGGGGAGCATGAGGTCCAGCAGGACCAGGTCCGGCTTCTCGACAGCCAGGGACTCCCGCATCTCCCGCCCGCTAATGGCCGTGCGCACGGCATAGCCTTCGAGCCTGAGGTAGCGGGCGAGCGCCCGGCACAACCTCGGATCATCATCGACGATCAGGATGTGGGTTGAACCAGGCATTCAGCAACGTTCCTTGACCAACCGGAGGTGAAGATAAAGCGTCAGCATGCGTCTAAATTCTAGGTGTCGCAGTGAGGCGCAAATGTGCGTCCTGGCATGAAACGGCCTGGCAGCGACGCGCAACATAGGGTAGTGGGAGCGCGGAGCGATCGGTCCGGCCCGCCCCGGCTGACCGGATGTCGGTCCGTTGCTTTTCGGCGCAGGCGCTTAACGGGAGGACTGACAGTCACGTGACAGAAGACGGGAGAATCCTCTGGCTCATCCTGATCATGATGGCAGCCGTCACGATCAGCACCGCAGTTGCGGTCACCGTACTTTATCGCACCGCGTTCGAACAGGAGCGGGCTCATCTGGTCCAGACGGCCGAGGACCAGGCCCACATCATGGATGCCGTGGCGCGCTTCGACCAAAGACACAACGCCGGCCTAGCCGTGGGGTCGGAGTCTGCCACCCTGTCGCAGATCCGGGCCGCATTCAGCCATTACCCGAGCAGAGGCAATATTGCCGAGATCACTGTCGCTCAGCGGCGGGGGAACCAAATTTTCTATCTAGTGACCCATGGGCGGATGACGGTCCATCCGGCCAACCCCATCCCCTTCGATTCCGAGCTCGCGGAGCCCATGCGACGTGCACTGTCCGGAAACGCCGGGTCCATGATCGGTCTCGACTATCGCGGCGTGGAGGTCCTCGGCGCCTACCACCCGGTACCCCTGCTCAACGCCGGTGTCGTCGCCAAGGTGGATCTCGCCCAGCTGCGCGCGCCGTTCCTGCGCAGCGCGGGGATGGTGATCGGCCTGGCCTTGGTGCTCGTCACGCTGGGCACGGTGTCGTTCGTACGTCTTACCAATCCCCTGATACGGCACCTGACCGAGACCGAGCAACGCTATCAGCGCATCTTTCGGGGTGCCCCGGTCCCGATCTGGGAACTGGACATCTCCGGCGTCAGTGCGGCCCTCGACGACCTCGGGAGGGCAGGGGTAACAGATCTCGAACGACATCTCTCGAGCAACCCCGGGGCACTGCGGCAGCTCGTTCGGCGAATTCGGATCAAAGATGCGAACGCAGCGGCGCTTGAGATCTTCGGTGCCCATTCGGACAGAGAATTCATTGCCTGGTTCGATAAGAACTTCGTCCCTGCCGCCATCGATTTGGCCGCCGACCTGCTCCAGGCATTGTGGAAGGGAGGCGAGGCAATGCTGACGCACAACGTTGCCTTCAAGACGATAGACGGCCGCGACCTCACCGTGATCCTGTCCATGGTGGTCCCGAACTCGGAAGACGGGTATCACAGCGTCCCGGTCTCGGCGCTCGACGTTACTCCGAATCTCGACCTGCGCCGCCGCGAGGACGAGCTCGCCTTGATCCTGTCATCCGCCGCAGAGGGCATTTTCGGCATGGATAAAGGCGGCAACTGTACCTTCGTCAATCGGTCCGCATTGCGCATGCTCGGATACCGAGAGGAGAAGGATCTGCTCGGCCGCGACATGCATGCGCTGATCCACCACAACCGCCGCGATGGCACTCCTATTCCTCCGGAGGACTGCTCCATCTGCCGTGCCTGTTGCCCGAACACGGCGGTGCGGCTGGAAGACGAGCGCCTTCGGCGTGCGGACGGCACCAGCTTTCCCGCGGAATACAGCTCCAATCCGATGCTGAAAGATGGCGCAATGGTGGGTACAGTCGTCACCTTCACCGACATCAGCGACCGCAAGGAAAGGGACGCCCAGCTCGTGCAGTCGCAAAAGATGGAGGCGGTTGGCCAGCTTACCGATTCCATTGCGCACGACTTCAACAACTTGCTTGCCATCATTCAGACAAACCTGCACATGCTGGACGAGCATCTCGGTGACGCGATGGACCCGGAGATCGGCGAGATGATCGACGATGCCGCCTCCGCGGCGCACGACGGGGCCAGTCTGACCCGCCGCCTGCTGGCATTCTCCCGCCAGGAGCCGCTGGAGCCGCGGCAGTTCGATCTCGACCTCTTCCTCCAGCATATCGGTCGCTTCCTGCGGCGGGTGACGGGTGAGGACATCGAATTGGTTCTGCGGCGGGACCGGGGTCCGCTGCCGGTGCAGGTGGACCGGCAACAGTTGGAGAACGTTCTGCTCAACCTCGCGATCAACGCACGAGACGCGATGCCGACGGGCGGGACCATGACGATCGCCGCAACCCGCCAGACCATCACTGGCGACGAGGCGGCGGGACTTGGCCTATCGCCAGGCAACTATGTGCTCGTCAGCGTCTCCGACACCGGGGCGGGCATGTCGCCCGAGGTGCTGCGGCGCGCCGTCGAGCCCTTCTATACGACCAAGCCGATGGGCAAGGGCAGCGGGCTCGGCCTTAGTACCGCACTGGGGTTTGCGCGGCAATCCGGCGGCGACCTCAGTATCAGCAGCGCACCCGGCGAGGGCACCACCGTCCGCCTGTTCCTGCCGAAGGCGACCCCGACTGCCCAGGAAGCCCAACCCGAACGCGCGCGCCGCCCGGTCCCCAAAGGCGCCGCGACCGTTCTGGTGGTCGACGACGAGCGGCGCATGCGCCGCCTGGCGAGCCGGTTCTTCTCCGAGCTCGGCTATCGCGTGCTCGAGGCCGAGAACGCGGCCGACGCGGCCCGTCTGCTGGAGAAGGACGACAGCATCGACCTGCTGTTCACCGACGTGGTCATGCCCGGCGAGATCGACGGCCGCACCCTGGGCCAGTGGGCGCGGCTGGAACGCCCCGGGCTCAAGGTGCTGCTGACCAGCGGCTTCCCCGAACAACTCCCCAAGGAACCGGTCCCCGGGGGCGAGGCACTGCCATTCCTCAAGAAGCCTTACTCCAAGCAGCAGCTTCACGACGCCGTCGACACCCTGCTCAGCGCCGAGGTCTCCTAGCCGGATCTCCCCGGGACCTCGATTCCAAGACGCCACGCGGTTCCTCCAGGCTCGCGCATGCCCCGCCGGCGGCAGCGCGTGCGCAGCCTTCTGTATCCTGTGCTCGTGCCCCTGGCTTCACAAAGCTTCACGAAAAAATTACACAACGATTACCGCAGATTGCCTAGGCGCTTAATTTCGAGTGCCATCCTTCCAAGCGGGAAAGACGTACCGCGCAGGTCGCAGAAGGCGACGTTATCCGCGCAACATGGAAGCTCGACGCGCGCCGTCTACCCAAGGGTTGCCGCAACGGTCCACGTTGGCTACAGACGCTGGTTCTTCCCCCGAAGGGCGATCCGCTGCGGATAGGGAATCATCAGAGGCTAGGAGTCCTGAGTCATGAAACGAACACTCACTGTCACGGTAGCGGCTGCCCTCACGGGCATGCTCGCATTCAGCGGCATTGGATTTGCCGCCAAGGGCGGTGACCCGGGGCCACCGGGTGATAGCGGCGAGCCCCCGGATCTGGGGGACATTATCATCCTCCTTCGCGACCCCTGGGGTCTCCCCATTCTCACCGACGATCTTTGTCAGCAGCCTCTGGCATCCCCTGGCGTCACGTTGCCGGCCGTGGGAGACATACCCAGTTGCGTACCTCCGTCAGAGACTGATTCATGCGTCATTCCTGTCGATCCCGCAACCTGCGCGGTCGTTGTAGGGTATGAGACGTATACGCAAGAGGTCGACTTTGGGCGTACCAGCGTGGTTCGCTCGCCGGTATCAGTGCTCGAACAGAGCCTCACCGAGGCCGTCACCAAGTTGGCGACCGCCCAATGCACCTCCCTGGATCCCGCCGGGCGGCTGGTCAACACCAGCGAGATCGACGACGTGGTCTTGTCGGCCACCATTGACTCGCCGCTGGAGAACCTGGCCATCTATTGGCAGCTGATGCGCACGGGCTATCTCGGCGCCGAGACCATGCCGATCGAGCTGCCAGACGCCAACGTGCTCAACATGGCAGCGCGGGGGCTTGGCGCGGCAGCCGACAAGACCGGCCAGGTCACCGTGGACCAGGTGGTCTACACGAACGAGATCATGGGCCTCACGGATGAGAATGCGCAGACGTACCTGCCAAAGATCTGCATGAACGTCAGGGAGGAGGTGCAGGGAGCGGTCCAGACGGTCCGCAAGTGCTTCCTGAATTACGGGGGTGAGCACCCTGTCTACACGAATGTCGGTGGCACGATCGCAGACTACCAGTATCACCGCGGTGAAAACTTTCTAGCGCTCCCTGATCCGGCATACATCCCAGAGTCAATGCCTGTAGCAGGCTGGCTCGAGTACCTTGGGGTGTACGACGATACCGTCGACCCGGTGCTCTTCTATGTCGTTCAGGGTCCGATCGTGGACAAAGTCTTCGGAACCGACCCTGGCTTCCTGGACGGCAACGTCGGCGGCTTTGCCCAGGCGGCCGACGACGCCCGTGAGGTCATCGAGTTCACGCACGACCGCCCGTTGCCACTCGGCTACGAGACCCCGGTGCCGCTATGCGATGTTCCTGACACAGACATCGTCTATGACCTCTCGCTCAGCGAGGAGTCCGGCTTGCAGGTCCCCAAACAGATCGTGGATGGCTCGGAGGGTAGGGAATTCACCGTAACCGTCGCGAATGCGGGACCTGACGCCGCCTCGGGCTACGTCCTAGTGACCGCCGAGGCCGCGAATGGCGTCGCCATCACAGGTTCCCCGTGGACCATTGCCTTCACCGATCTCGCCGGGGATTCAAGCTACTCGGAGACCACGTTCTTCTCCATTGAGCTTGGGGCCCGGACCACTATCGACTGGACAGCGACGGCTGTTCCGGACTGCGCGGACTGCGACCTGAACCCGGGCAACAACACCGTTACCGCCACCAGCAACGTCAGGGTGACAGGTGGTGGCCGCGGCAATTGATCCGCAAACGCAACCTCGTAATCAGGAGCCCAATCGGCTCGCGGTGACCGGGCGTCGACCTGAGGCCGAGGAAGGGCTGGAAGACCTTCTTCGGCCATTCCGAATGAATTCTTCTGCACCAACGCGGCGCAACATGGAAGGTCGCAGATTCCTCACATCTCCGGACTGCGGCGGCTCCGTATACAAGACACCAATATCCCGTTGTATGGGGCTGGGAGGAGTTGAACGATGAAATCCTATCAAGTGAGAACACTGGTCGCGGCTCTGGGCGCAGTGGCCCTGTCGGCGAGCGTCAACCCGGCTGCCGCCTTCGAATGGCAAGTGGTCGTCAACAACGGCGACTACATGCCGACCGATGAGTGCGTGGACGGTTTGCCGGTAAATGAAGACGCCAAGTGCCGCCACTTCAATAGCTATAACCAGCCCTCGGTGAATATCGACCAACTGGTCGTGATGCGGGCCCGAAGCAAAGGCGGCGGCGGGAGCGGCCACGCGGGAGGCGACGTTGAAGGCGAGTCCGGGGGAGACGGCTCCGGCGGCGCACACAGCGGAGACGACGCTGGTGGCCATGACAATCAGCCGGTCCACGGCATCTACACCCGAGACATGGCGACCCCCGGTAGCGCCGTCGTGAAGATCCTCGACCGAAACACCGAGGTGCCCCAGCCCAACAACATCCGAAGACCGCCGGAGATGTCCCCGAACAGTGGGTCTTTGACCACCTTCGTGGAGACGCCGTCCTTCCCGCGCATCGATATCTCGACAGACACCCTGGCGACCCGCGGCAACCACCAGCCCGTGTGGCAAGTGCTGGACGAGGACGGGGAAATCGTGGAACAGCTGGGCACTACGGGCATCTACACCAATCCATTTGGAGACCTGATCACTGGTGCCAGCAAGCTTGGCAAGGTGCCGGAATTCTGGTTCTTCGAGGTCCCGGAGGCGGCGCCATATACTCCCTTCGACGTCTTCCCGGGCGCCCCCGCCGTGACCGACGGCGCGACCATCGTCTTCAAGGGCAACTACACGGTAGGGCTCGAAGGCAAGACCGGTGTGTACTATCGTGACCTCAACGACGACACCGCCGGC
>Ga0316576_10002468_pt1 | contig 10524 bp, 10 predicted proteins | sample S0NA_FD_203075 | JGI IMG/M metagenome (GOLD analysis project Ga0316576, IMG submission 203075) | Rhizosphere microbial communities from salt marsh grasses in Alabama, United States - S0-2_050615r3r5 | ecosystem: Host-associated > Plants > Roots > Rhizosphere | place: USA: Alabama | collected... | reverse complement strand
CATGATTCGCAGCGGGCAAATCGTATTCACCTATTTTCACTTTGCCGCTTCCCAGGAACTGACCCGGGCCATGATCGATTCCGGCTGCATTGCGATCGCCTATGAGACGGTGGCGTGTGCCAACGGATCCCTGCCTCTATTGACCCCCATGAGCGAAGTCGCCGGAAGAATGGCCATTCAGGAAGGGTCCAAATACCTGGAGAAGACATTCGGCGGCAACGGCGTCCTCTTGAGCGGTGTGCCCGGCGTCGATCCCGGTACGGTGGTCGTCATCGGCGGCGGGGTGGTCGGTACCAACGCGGCAAAAATCGCCTGCGGCCTGGGCGCCAAGGTCTACCTCCTGGACACCAACCTGGAAAGGCTGCGTTATCTGAGCGATGTCATGCCGGCCAACTGTTTCCCGGTCATGTCGAATCCGGCGACGCTGCGCAAGCTGCTGCGGGAGGCGGATCTGGTGGTGGGGGCCGTGCTGATTCCCGGAGCCGTGGCTCCCAAGCTGGTCACCCGCGATATGCTCAAAATCATGAAAAAGGGATCGGTCATCGTCGACGTGGCCATCGACCAGGGCGGCTGCGTGGAAACCGCGAAAGCCACCACCCACGACGACCCCATCTTCGAGGTGGAGGGTGTGATTCACTATTGTGTAGCCAACATGCCCGGAGCGGTTTCCTTCACTTCGACCAACGCCCTGACCAACGCCACCCTGCCGTACGCCATACAACTGGCCGACAAAGGGTACAAAAAAGCGGCCCTGGACAATCCTGAGATCGCCAAAGGAATCAACGTGATCGGGGGCAAGGTAACCTACAAGGGGGTTGCCGACGCTTTCGGGATGGCCTACGAACCGCTTGAAAGCGTTTTGTCCTGACCGTTTTCAAACACGGTGCCAACAACCGGTTAACAGAAAAGAGATAGCGTGTTGTTTAAAAGTACCAACCATCAACAGAAAGGAGAATCAACCATGAAACCACTTAAAGATTGGATCGTCCCATGGCTTTACACGGCAAGAGAATACAATGTTGGGATATTGGATAAAGCCATGGAAAATCCGCAGAATGCCCGACTGATGCTCAATGAAAATCCCATTCCTCCCTCGGATAAGGTCATCGAAGCAGTCGTAAATTCTCTACGGAACGGCAACTGGTATCCAGATAGTTTCCTACGTCTGAGAACCAAAATTGGTAAGATGTACGGTCTGGGCCCGGACAACGTGGCCCTCTGCAACGGTTCTTCGGATACTATCGACGCCATGATGCGCATATTTCTGCAGCCCCGAGACGAGTTTATCATATCTCATCCGACCTTTGAACTGTTCCTGACGAGGGCCGAACTGTGCAATGCCAAGGTCGTGCAGATTCCGGTGAGAGAAGACGACCTGCAATACGACGTGGATGCCATGCTGGCCTCCATCAATGAACGCACCAAACTGATGCTGATCATCAATCCCAACAATCCCACGGGGGTTTTCATCGACGACGCCGATCTGATTCGATTCTGCGAAACCGGGGTTCCCCTGTGCGTAGACGAAGCCTACCTGGACTACAATCCGGACAGACCTTCCAAGGCCTCCCTGGTTGAAAAATATCCGCACGTCTTCCTGTCGGTCACCTTTTCCAAGGCCTATGGGTTCGCCGGCATTCGTTTCGGGTTCGTGCTGGGATCGGAAGAGATGATTGCGGCCTTCAACCGCATGTTCCTGCCCTGGAACGTGAGCCGGATGTCCGCAGCGGCGGCAGAAGCCATCATCGACAACCCCGATGAGGTCAGTGCCAAGGTAGAACACAACAACAAATGGATGGACATTTTTTCCGAAGAACTCAAAAAACTGGGGCTCAAGCCTTTTCCGGCACACGGCAACTACATGCTGATCGATGGCACCATGACCGGTAAATCCACCGAGGAGATCGTGGCGGCGGCTCTCGAACAGAGCATCTATCTCAAAAAGATAGGCGAGATTCACGGTAAAACGGGCTATTTCAGGGTGACCCCGGGTCTGGATGAAGAGAACGAGCGTTTCCTTACCTTTATTCGCAGCTATTTCGGTTGACGTCTTTTCATTTAAAACAAACCGCATTGTTTTTTTACACGATGATTGGAGGAAGACATGTCAATTGTAGATGCAAAAGAGATGCTCATAAAAGCGACCGAGGAAAAGTACGCGGTAGGCGCTTTTAACATTACCAACCTGATTCAGATGGAGGCGGTGGTAGACACGGCCGTGAAGATGAAAGCCCCCCTCATCATCCAAACCTCCGTGACGCCCTCCCAGTTCCTGAATGCGGCGGTTCTGGGCAATATTTACCGGACTCTGGCCGAATCCGCCCCGATTCCGATCTGCCTTCACCTGGACCACTGCACGGACGTAGATTACTGCAAGACCTGTGCGGATGCGGGCTACACCAACATCATGATCGACGCGTCCAAGCAGGATTTCGAAGAGAATATCCGGCAGACGCGCGAGGTGAGCGATTACTGCCACGCCAAAGGCGGCATATCAGTCGAGGGGGAACTGGGCACCGTGTCGGGCGTTGAAGACCAGATCAAGGTGGCCGAGGACGAAGCCGCCCTCTGCGACCCCGAGCAGGCCTTGAAATTCGTTGAAGAATCGGGCATCGACATCTTTGCCCCGGCCATCGGAACGGCTCACGGTGTTTACAAGACAAAAAACCCCAAGCTCGACTTCGACCGCATGGAGAAGATCTTTGGGCTGATCAACGGTGACGGAGTCAAAACGCCGCTGGTGGTGCACGGCGGTACGGGTCTGAAGCCGGACGTGGTCAAGCGCCTGGTTTCCCTGGGTGGATCCAAGTTCAACGTGTCCACGGATTTGAAACACGCCCTCATCGATAGCACCTACGGCTATATCGCGGACCACCGGGACGAGTACAATCCCGGCAAAATAGACATTGCCGTCAGGCAAGCCATCGCGGACAGAATAGTCTATTGGATCGACCTTTTGGGCAGTGCGGAAAAGGCCTGACAATTGGGAACGTGGATGTCGGAATGCGAACAAAAACGGAAGGGTCCATGAGGAGTACCTGTCGGCGCACCGCGGTGGCAGTCGATACCTTCGTGTTTTCGTTCGAATCATTCGTAAAATCTGAAACGCTCACCTTAGGTAAGCATGACAGTGTAAGGGAGGAGGAGGATGCCAGAAATAAAAGCAATCTTTTTCGATCAGGACGGTGTGATCATCGACACCGAAAAAGATGGGCACCGGGTTGCCTTCAACAAGGCTTTCGAGGCGTTCGGGTATGATTTCGCATGGGATGTGGATAAATACCATGACCTGCTGCGCGTATCCGGCGGAAAAGAACGCATGCGGGCCTACTTCAAGGAGGAGGGGCTGTTTGCGGACATGTCGGAAGAGGACCTGGGGGAACACATCAAAAATCTGCACAAGACCAAAACCGGACTGTTTATCAAACTGATCGAGAGCGGCGCCCTGCCGCTGAGAAGCGGCATCCGGCGGTTTATGGAAGAGGGCGTGGCAGCGGGCCTCACCCTGGGCGTCTGTACCACGGCCAACGAAAGGTCGGCCAACGCCATCGCCAAGGGAATGCTGGGTGACATTCCCTTCAACTTTGTTCTGGCCGGAGACGTCGTCAGCAAGAAGAAGCCCGACCCGGAAATCTACCTGATGGCTTTGGAAAAGACCGGGTTGGCACCGGAAAACTGCCTCGTGATTGAAGACTCGCGGGTAGGGGTGCTTGCCGCCAAAGCCGCCGGCATGAACGTGGTGGCCACCACCAATGTCTACACCGAGAACGAAGACCTGGACGATGCCGACATCATCGTCAGCTGCCTGGGCGATACCGACGGTGAAAAGGGAACCCTGAAAAAGGGCGACCCGAAACTGCAACACGACGGCGTACTGCGTGTCGAACAGCTAGTGGCCTATTTTGCGTAAATCGTTTCAAATTTCGATCGAAAAATTGAACAGCTAAAGCTGTCGCGTTCCCCCTGCAAAGGGAACGTCAGCAAACAAACAGAGGTGACAAATGACCATTAATTATCAACAGGCCAATCTTCTCAATGCCGGCAGCTTCGGATTGAACGTCCTTAGCCCCGATGACATCGAGCAGATCCACAGAGCCACCCTCGATGTTCTCTGGAGCATCGGGCTGAAAGTGATGAGCCCCCGTGCCCGAACCATATTCGGGGATCACGGGTGCCCGGTGGATGAAAAGAGCCAGATTGTAAAAATCAGACCGGACCTGGTGGAGGACGCCATTCAGTCGACGCCGGCCGCCTATCGCGCGCACGCAATCGATCCGGCAAACGACTACGTACCGGGAGGCAAGAAAACCGGGTTCGTCAATTTCGGTGAAGCCGCCCAACTTATCGATCCGGTGACGCGCAAACTGCGGGATGCCACCAAGGCGGACGTCGACAATACCGTGCGCTTCATTGACAAACTGGACAATGTCGTCGGTTGGGAAAGACCTTTGACCCCCCGCGACCTGGACGAGGACATGGCCAGCATTTACAACGCCTACTCCTTTTTCAAACACTCGTCAAAGCACGGCTTTCTGGGCATCTATTCCGTGGAGCACTTTGAAGCGGCGGTAAAGATGGGCGCCGTGCTCGCCGGCGGAGAGGACAAACTGAGCCAGGCACCGCTGTTCACCTGCTCCGCCGACCCGGTGAGCCCATTGGTCCTGACCGAGGAGGCCACGGACGTCCTGATCGAGTCCTGCAAATTCGGCATCCCCATCAAAATCAACGGGCTGGGTCTGTGCGGCGGCACCACCTGCGTGGATCTTGCCAGCACCCTGGTGACCCATAATTCCGAGGTGCTCGGCTCGATTACCCTGGGACAGCTGGTGCGCAAAGGCGCTCCCATGGTCTACGGCAGTTCCACCAGCATCATGGACCTGCGGACGACACTGGCCGCCATGGGCGCACCGGAAATGGCCATGCTGAGCGCTGCGGTGGCCAAACTCGCCCAGTTCTACAAAATGCCGTCCTGGGTGGGCGGCGGATAGGTTGACAGCAAGAGACTCGACGCCCAGTCCGGCCACGAGTTCACCCTGACAGCCCTCGTACCCGCGTTGGCAGGTGCCAACATGATTTACGGCGTCGGGATGCTCGACAGTGCCTTGGCCTGGGACTACGCTTCGGCCATGCTGCAAAATGAATTTCTGGATATGGTCCTGATGGTTGTCAACGGCATCAACGTGTCCGAAGAAAATATAAACTACGATGTCATCAAACAGGTCGGGCCCGCAGGGGAGTTCATTACCCATGAACACACGCTGAAAAATTTTCGGCGCATGTCCAAAACCCGCTTCATGAACCGTGACAACCGTGAAAACTGGGAATTGGCCGGATCACCGGATATCGCCGAAAGGGCCTATGAAGCCTCCATGGACATTCTGGAAAACTACCAGCCGGAACCCCGCCCGGATGCGGTTCAGCAGGAGCTTGACAGCATCTATGCAGAGTTCGAGGCACGCGTTAAGGAACGGAAGGCAAAGAAATGAGCTCGTAGCCGGCAGGTCATAGCTCATAGCATCCTATCGGCTGTCAGCTGTGAGCTATGACCGCTCGAGCCCTGGAACCCTTTTTTCGCTTTCGTGTTTTCGTGATTGATTTTAAATTGTAAGGCTCTTGGTACAAACGATGCCGGTTAAAGCCATCATTTTCGACCTCGACGGCACCCTGTTGGACACGCTGGAGGACATTGCCGATGCCGTCAACCGCGTCTTGCTGGCCGACGGTTTTTCAACCCATCCGCTTGAAGCCTATCGAAATTTTGTGGGAGACGGCAGTGAGATGCTTGTCAAGAGGGCGCTGCCTGAGGACCGGCGTTCCGAAGATGCCGTCAAGAAGGCGCTCACGGCTTTCAAGGAAAGCTATGGCCGGAGCTGGAACCGCAAGACCCGCCCTTACGACGGTATTCCGGAACTGCTGGACGAACTCACCAAGCACAGGATTCGGATGGCCGTCTGCAGCAACAAGCCCCACGAATTTACGAAGCTGAGCGTAGTCGAAATGCTGGGCCGTTGGCGATTCGACCGGGTTCTTGGACAAAGCCGTCAATATCCCCGAAAGCCCGCTCCGGCAATGGCGCTGGCCATTGCGGACCACATGCGGATTCATCCCGGAGAAGCGTTGTTTGTCGGCGATTCCGGGGTGGACATGCAGACGGCCGCAGCGGCGGGTATGTTTCCGGTGGGTGCGGCCTGGGGCTTCCGGACGAAAGCGGAACTGGTGGAAAACGGCTGCAGGTTTCTGGCTCGCCACCCCCGGGAGGTGTTACAGGTGATTTCAGACAGGAATGCCTCATCATTGGACATTGCACATCGAAATTCAGGATCACATCGTTGAAAACCAAATGTGGAAAAATGTATTGAGGCGTGTTTCCAATGCACCGCGTCCTCTTCATAGGCAACAGCCACACCTATTTGCACCGCATGCCCCTGATTGCGGCCGGGCTTGCAGGCATCTGCGGTTTTGACGTGCAGGTGGCTCAAGCCACCGGTGAAGGGGCCGGTTTGGCCTGGCACTGGGAAAATCGGACCACGAGAGACAAGCTCGAAAGCGGCGGGTGGACCCATGTGGTGCTCCAGGAGCGCAGCCGGGGACCTCTGGAAGATCGGCCTTCCATGTTTCGGCACGCGCGTTTGTTTGACCGGGAGATTCGCCGCCTCGATGCCCGCACGGTGTTTTACATGACGTGGGCCGCCAGGGAAAAGCCGGAAGACCAGTCAATCATCGCCGAGGCCTATGAGACGATCGCCTTAGAATGCCGCGCATGTCTGGCGCCCGTGGGGCGGGCCTGGGAGATCGTGAAAGGGATGCATCCCGGCATGGAGCTGCACCACCGGGACGGCCGCCACGCCGGCAAGGCGGGTGCCTACCTGGCTGCCTGTGTTTTTTGTGGGATCTTGTCGGGGGGCGTTCCTCGGCAAACTCTGTCCGGAAGACTTTCGTCAGGGGGGCGCACGCTTGTCAACCTGAGTGAAGATACGGCCGGGGTGCTGCAGCGGGCGGCCATCGATGCCCTCAGGAACACAGGAGAAAGTCACGAAGGTCGGCGACACGGCTCATAACCCGGTCCGCGCCCGCGTCGAGGAGCCTTTTTCCCAAAAGGGTTTTGTCGGGCGACGCATAGGTGACGCCTATGCCGACATAGTCATAGGCTGAACGGGCGGCCGCCATCATGTCGTCGGGCATGTCGCCCACATAAAAAAACCGCCCGTTTTTCCGTCCATGCCCGTCCGCGATGGCGTCCAGCATGAAGGGGTGGGGTTTACTGAACGACACAGGGTTACCTGCCTCTGCGGCGGCTTTTTCTTCCGCCGCCGTGCAATCGTCGAGCGTCATCATCGTCCGGAAATACGTTTGCAACGCAAAACGATCCAGTGCATGTTCGGCTTCGGCCCGGGGGCGTCCCGTGGCGATGGCCAGATGGTGCAGTGCCGACAATTCCCCGATAAATGCTTCCGGCAGCAGCAACTCCTCCCTGTCGATCAACCCACTGCCCCGGTAGACGCGCGGTGAAAAGCCATAGGTGCTTTTAAAAAGTGCACGTCCGAGATAGATTTCCTGAAAAATCTGCTTGATGACATTGCCGCTGCCGACATCTCCGGCAGAAAGGCGCCGGATCAAATGGTTGGCAGGGACGGGTCCGTTGTAGTGCAGGTTTTTTAACGGGGTGTCGACGGTGGAGAGATAACGGCCAAGGTCGGCCACATTGCAGCCGGGGATCGTTTTTGCATGCAGTCCCCAGGCCTCGCCGTCCGGCATGCCTTGCGGCGAATCCACGCGGCGCATGAGGAGCTTGATGACATGATAGGTCAGTTCCCAGTCGTTGTTCAACCCGCCGGCCTGCTTTACCGCAGACAGGTCCTCCAGGGAAAACAAGGGGTCCGGTAGTGCGTCGGCTTTGAGCGCCGGCTCGAAAAACAGCTTGACCGTTTGTCTGACCGCGTCGCGATAGGAGTTCGAGACATCCACGATAACGCCGTCCATGTCGAATACGATCAAATTGGGCCTGTCCATACTTCGACCTTTATGCTGATATCTTGAAGCACGTTAAATAGCGTTTGACACAACCGGATTTGGGCATCTTCACCCGCCACCGATGACGGAGAGCGGTTTTAGGTTTCGGTTAGTTGTCTTGTCAAACGCTATAGCGGGTTCTTCCCATACTATGCCTCCGGCAATCGGTCAATAATTTGTAGACGGCTTCGATGGAAGGCGCAAAGGAATAGCGTTTCCCGGCGTACTTTTGCCTTTTTGATCCTTCGGGGTCCATCATCACCGGGGTTTCGGCCCAGTCCAGCAGAGGGATGTCGGTGTATCCGTCACCCACCGCGACGACGCCTCGCACCTGGCCGCCCGCAAGCCGTCTGGCCAGGCGAAGCTTGTCCTCGGACGTGATCAAATAGGAATCGATGCCGGCGACCCGGCCGTTTTCATACCGGAGCTGGTTGGCATAAACGGCTTCAAAACAGCTGCGGATGCGGGCCTTGTGCAGAATGCGTTCGCTCAGGTCCAGCGTTCCACAACTGACGACCACCATGCGCCAGCCGTCGCCGCACAGACGGTGCAGGGTGTCTCTGTCCTGCCGGGAGATGGCGGCGGCGATGGATGCGGCCGTCTTGTCCAGCAGGGGAACGGGGGTACCCTTGAGGCACCGGCCGTAAAAACGCTGATACAGTTTCCGCGTGCGGCCTCCGGTGAACCACTGGCGCCTGTCGGCGTCGATCAGCATGCGCAGCATGCATTTTTGCGGTCGCCAATGCGGCCCCTTGAGCTGATCCAGCCGCAGCCGCATCAGGGTTTGCTCGCTGTCATAAGGGCGCAACGGGTAAAGGGTCCCGTCGAAATCCCAAATGATCATCCCGGGATCTGGCGGCACCGGGGTCATGCAGGCAGGGACTTTACCAGGTTTCCGACAGCCGCAAGGTAGGCGGAAAGTCCCCTGGCAAAAATATCGTTATGGTTGGCGCCGGGAATCTGAAGCAGCTTCTTGTTCTTGGCGGCTGCCGATTCGTAGAGCGCCTCACCGTCGGAGAAGGGAATGATGTGATCGTATTCCGCGTGGATGATCAAGGTCGGCTTGTCGAAACGGCCGATTTTATCGATGTTCCCGAAACCATTTTCTTCTCTGAACCCCAACCTCCGGGCATCGATGCCCAGGAGCGCGAGGAGGGGGGCGGCCAGGGCAAAACCGCTTTCGATGATCAGGGCGTCGATTTCATGTGCGTATCGGCCGGCAAGCTCGAGAGCTGAAGCGCTTCCCAAAGAGCGCCCCATGACGATCAGCGGCCCGCAATATCCCTTTTCTTTCAGCCAGTTTTTGACGAAGGCGAATATGGCATGGCAATCGCGCATCATGGCGGATACGGTCGGGGTCCCGTCTGAGCGACCGTAGCCGCGATAATCAACGGGCATGAAATTGATGCCCAGCCGGTTGTAAACCGGGCCCAGTTCATCGTAGTCGGCCACGATCTCTCCGTTGCCGTGAAAAAAGAGGATGTTGGCGGCGGTTTCCCCGGAGATGTGGAAACGCGCGCCTATGGACACATCCGGTTCCACAGGGATGGGAACGTCAATACCCGGTGACTCGTTCGGGGATAAAGGGTTCTCGGCACGCGGGTGAAACAAAAGCATCGAAACCTCGGGCCTGTCTAAAACGTGATAGTCGTTTGCCGGTTCCGCATTCATGCTGAATCCTTAAATAATTGACCCATCGGGGTGTTTTTAACGTCATCCCAGCGCAGAGGCTGCCCCGGTGTAATGTTGAGCCGGAGCGGGGATCCGGATCATTCGGCTAATCGCTTTCTGGATGCCGGATAAAGTCCGACATGACTTGTTAGGCTATTTAGCTGTCAGGTTGATAGCTCACGACTTGCTATCATCTATGAGCCATGCGCATTTTTCAGCTTGGGCCCATACAATTCACATTCTCTCAAGATCGAAGCTAATGTAGCGCAGGGCTTTGGCCCTGCCAAGATTTTTTTTTACGCCATTTGATATCTTGACATCCAAACAACAATGTTATTATGGATTCGGCATGGTGAATTCGATCCATTTGCTTAAAAATCCGATCATGCAATACGCTTGGGGATCACACACGGCCCTGGCGGAGCTCACCGGCAGACCGGCCCCCAGCGTCCAACCGGAAGCGGAGCTGTGGATGGGGGCGCATCCCAAAGCGCCTTCCACGGTCATCGTTGACGGGGGAGGCGATACCTCACTGCTGAAGCTGATCGATGCGCATCCGGTCGACATCCTGGGTCAAGAAACCGCGGCGGCTTATGGGAACCGGCTGCCGTACCTGTTCAAGGTGCTGGCCATAGAAAAGGCCCTGTCCATTCAAGCCCATCCGGACCTCTCCCAGGCCCGCGACGGATTTCAGCGGGAAAATCGCAGGCAACTCGCCCTGGACGCGCCGGAGCGCAACTACCGGGACGGCAATCACAAACCCGAACTGATATGCGCCCTGACGCCCTTCTGGGCTTTGAACGGTTTTCGGGCGACGGCGGAGATGGAAACTTACTTGCATCA
>Ga0316576_10002467_pt1 | contig 10527 bp, 9 predicted proteins | sample S0NA_FD_203075 | JGI IMG/M metagenome (GOLD analysis project Ga0316576, IMG submission 203075) | Rhizosphere microbial communities from salt marsh grasses in Alabama, United States - S0-2_050615r3r5 | ecosystem: Host-associated > Plants > Roots > Rhizosphere | place: USA: Alabama | collected... | reverse complement strand
GCGGTGCCGGTGCTCGGGTTGGCGACGAGCGAGATCATCATCAGCTCACCCTGGCGGAGATGGACCGTGCGACCGTCATCGGCGGCTTCGAGGCAGAGCATGCCGCAGCCGTGCTCGGCTCGAATACCGCGAGCGCGGGGCGGCTCCTGAGCTCCCACCGTCGTCGCACCGAGCATCGCGAGAGCTGCCAGGCCGATTCCAAGCTTCTTGTGTTGCATCGCGGCCTCCAAAACTCTGATTGCGTCGATACCGTGTGTACGAGCGTGCGCCGGTTCGCGTTTCCGGGCGTGTCGCTCGGGGCTCTGCATCAGCCCAATGAGCGATCGGTGACCCGTTTCGGCGCGCGTCGGGCTACACGGTTGTCGGGGCGAGCCCAGCTGTCGCGACCTCGCTGCAGTCGCTGTCGTTGGCCAGACCTGGCGGTACGGCGAGCCAGCTCTCGGCGTCCTCCACCGACCGGAATACCCGGAACTTCCACGGTACGGCGTCGGCCAGGGCGCCATACATCCTGGCAAGCCCATAGGCCAGGTCCTGTGGGGCGACCACCGCGACCTTGGTCCGCGCGGGGATGTGGACGGGTGAGCAGGTGATGAAGTCGGCCAGCTTGCGAAGCATCGCCGGGCTTCGCGAGGAGCTGTCGGCCAGCCGAAGGTCGACCAGGAGGTGGGAGGTTGGTTCAAGACCGCCCGCTGCGAAGAACGAGCTGTAGAAGGTGATGAACTCGTTGTCCGACACCTGCCCGACGTGGGCGATCACGGTCAGGTTTGCGTCCGCTACGTAGCGGGTCTCGATGGCCATGTTCCAACCCCTCCCCGCAACACGTCACAGCAATGGTGAACCCAACATCCCATGATAGCGCATGCTGCATGGAGGCGTCGGATTGGCAGGGAGGAATGGGCTGGCTCGTTCGTTCCCGTCCAGAAACGAGCGACTTTCGAGCAGAGTTCAGGAAACCAAGGCAGCTCGGTCCCGGCCCATGGCGATCCGTGTTCACGTTCTGGTCAATCGTCATCGGCGGTGTTGCCCCCGGTGTGACAAGGGGCGAATTGCGAAAACCGAGGCCGTCAGCTCCTCGGAGCAGGGATCTGTTGACCCTTCTGGTACCATGGAATGGAAGCATGGCAACCGCAACGGTTCCGCGATCCACGTTGGTCAGCACCATCGAACAGGTCGCCGCCGGGTACGTTGGCGATCTGATGGCGAAGGCAATCAGTACGGCCCACCTGCGTCGGCTCGGGATCGACGGCGAGCGTCTGACCCAGGCGAACGTGGAGGACGTGATGCGGTCGCTGACGGGCGGTCTGGCTGTGCTGGTGGGGGACCGGACCGCCTCCGAGGCAGTCACCAAGATCCGCCGCAAGATAGGCATGCGATGAGAACGCGAAAGCCTGATGTCGTCGTATTTGGAGTTTGCCTCGTGTGGGCGCTGATCGTCCTGCCGCGGCTGTTCACCGGGCGCTGGTCGCCCGAGGCGGAGTCCGCGATCTCGTGGGTCGGGGGCGTTCTGCGGCTCGTCTTTCTCGTTGTCGCAGCGGCGGCGGCCACAAGGACGGTCAGCTTGCTCGATCGAGAGAACCCGGCGCGGAGGTCCCAGGCCCTCCTCGCCGGCGGATTCACGGTCTACCTGATCGCGCAGTCGACCCTGTTCGTATTGACCATGACCGCCGACGGTGCGACGCCGTACCCGTCGGTTGCCGATCTCGGTTTCTTCCTGGCCATGGTGCTGCTGATCGCGGGCGTGATTGTCGGCATCAGGACTTGGCTGAGCCTTGGCCTCTTCCCCGACGGCGGCCGGAAGGCGGCGTCGGCCGCCGTGTTGGCGGCGATCCCGATGGCCATCGGTACGATCGTGGTCGTGCGGTCGCTGGCGCCGGTCGAGCTACCGGCACTCCAGGTAGCCGCAGACATCACCTACCCGGTTCTCGACTCGATTCTCGTGATCGTGACCGCGGCCATGCTGCGGCTCAACGTGATGATGGGACGGAGCAGGGTCGGTGTGGTCTGGCGATCGCTCCTGATCGGCTTCCTGGCGATGGCCGCCGGCGACGTGTTCTACTCCTTCTTTGCGGGCTTCGACCTGGATGTGCTGGATCCCCTCATCGACGTCCTCTACATGGTGGCCTACGGCCTCTACGCCCGGGGCGCACTTCTGCAGCTCAGCCTGGTACGTGAGGGCTGAGGGGCCAGCCTCCGCAGGCACGGCGGGCGGGTCGACCTCCTGACCCGCATCGCTTCCCGAGGGACTTGAGACTCGGGTCGCCGGACCGTTTCCAAGCGTAACAATGTGATACCCAACACTCTTTCGTTGTCGCAGGACCTGTCGGATATGTGATCCAGGGTACACGCGCCTCGGCCGGGGTTAGACGAGAATCCGCGTACAACGGAGGGCTGAAGTTGAACTTGGGATCCGATCGCGGGACCGCGAGGAACCGGAGGAGCGGGTCCGAACGGAGACGGGAGAGACGATCATGAACTCGAAGACGACCTTGAAGGCACCCGATCTCGCACTCGTGATTCTCCTGGTTGTGGCGACGCCGGTCGCCGCTGCGACCATCATCGACCACAACAGCACCGACATCTGGCAGATCCCGGATGTCGCCATCGAAAATGCCAAGGCGACGCTGCACATCGCTTACGGGCACACGTCGCACGGCAGCCAGCTGATCTCGGGGATGGGCACGAGCGGCGGCACGCAGCTCGATGCGTTCATGACGAACAACGGCGCCACCCCCGGCCTTTATCTGTGGAACAGCGGCGGGACCGGCGGCGCGCTGGACCTTCGGGACACGCCATTTGCGGGCGCGAGCGACCTCGGCAACCCGGACAGGTATGCCTGGGCGGCCGCGACGCGGACCTATCTGGATGCTCACCCGGACGTCAATGTCATCATCTGGTCGTGGTGCGGGCAGGCCGCGACCACGATCGACAACATCGACATCTACCTCAACCTGATGGAAGGTCTGATCGCGGACTATCCGAGCGTCACCTTCGTGTTCATGACCGGTCACCTGACCGGTGACGGGCCCACCGGCCTCCTCAACTTGGCCAACGAGCACATCAGGAACCACTGCCTCACCCACGACCGGGTGCTCTACGACTTCGCGGACATCGAGAGCTACGATCCCGATAGGCTCGTCAACTACATGGAGATGGACGCCAACGACAACTGCGATTACGACAGTGACGGCAATGGTTCGCTCGACGCCAACTGGGCCCTCGACTGGCAGGGTTCGCACATCGAAGGGGTCGACTGGTGGCCGTCTGGTGCGGCCCACAGCCAGCATCTCAACGGCAACCTGAAGGGCTATGCGGCCTGGTGGTTGTGGGCGACGATCGCCGGGTGGAACCAGTGCCTCCCCGCGCCCACGGACCTGATGGCAATCCCCGATTCGGTTGCCGGCGAGGTCGATCTGAGCTGGACCGACAACTCCGAGTCGCCGGACGAGGACAGCTTCATCATCCAGTTTCGGGAGGACGGCGGGACGTGGGATGACACCTACGCGAGCGTCCCGACCGACGTCACGAGCTTCGCGGACACTGGGCTGTCGGTGGGGACCTACCAGTACCGAGTGGTCGCTCATCTCAACGACGACGGCACCGGCGTCCCGTGCGACTCGCCGCCCACCAATGTGGGCACGGTCGAGATCGTCGCGGCCGAACCCCCGGATCCGCCGTCGAGCCTGGTCGCTGCCGGCGACTCCTACGCACGCAGCGTCTCCCTCACCTGGGACGATAACTCGAACAACGAGACCGGGTTCATCCTGCAGCGCAGGGTTGGCGCGGGCACCTGGGACGACGCCTACGACCCGTCCATCCCCGCCAACACGACCACCTACCTCGACACCTCTCTGACACCCGAGACCTACACCTATCGTGTCGTAGCGACCAACGACTACGGCGACTCGGCGGCCTCGAACGAGTCGGGCGCGACCATCCTCGATCTGCCGCTGGCGCCGAGCAGCCTCGTGGCGACCGGCGACTCGGTCGCCGGTACCGTGTCGCTGGCCTGGGCGGACAACTCGGACAACGAGACCGGGTTCGCGATCCAGCGCCAGGTGGATGGGGGAGCGTGGAACGACGCCTATGACGCCGTTGCGGCGAACGTCATCGCGTACGTGGACGATAACCATGGCGGTGGACGCCTCCCGGACGGGACCTACACCTACCGGATCGTGGCGTCGAACGCGAACGGCGACTCGCTCCCGTCCAACGAGGACTCGGCGGTCATCGCGTCGGTCACGCCGGCCGCGCCGACCGGCCTCGACTCCGACCTGGTCGGCTTTGACGTCACCCTGACCTGGGTCGACCAGAGCGACAACGAGGAGAGCTTCATCGTCGAACGGCAGGTCGACGGCGGCGCCTACGCCGTCCTCGCTACCGTGCCGATGAATACCGAAACCTACCTCGACCCCAGCCTCCAGCCATTGCACACCTACACCTACCGGGTCATGGCCCACAACGACTTCGGCGACTCGGACTACTCCAATGAGACCTCCGAGTACGTCGCCGAGGAAACGATCACCATCTCGTTGAAGCAGGGCGTCGATGACTACGACGGCTGCAGGGACGCCTACCTTGATTCGGCGAATCCCACCTACAACTACGGCGGCGATCTTTACAACGACGTCATCAACGACCCGAAGAAGAACATGGTGATCTCCTTCGAGATGCCGGAGGAGGTCCTGAATAAGGTGATCGTGGAGGCGAAGATCGGGTTCTACTGCTGGACGGTGAGCTCGTGGCAGGCGGACCAGTACTTCGATCTCTACCGGGTCACCGAGGCCTGGGTCGAGGGCAGCTCCGACGGCGCCTACGAGGAAGGGGCCGTGAGCTGGGTGGTGCGAGGGGGAACGGATGACTGGTCCGTCCCCGGCGGCACCCATGCGGCTGTGCTCCTCGACAGCTCCCTGATTCCGAACAACGACTACTATCCCGAGTTCGACATCACCGACCTGGTTCAGCAGTGGGTGTCGGGCGGGCTCGAGAACTTCGGGGTCATCCTCAAGAACGATTCCCCCGTAAGCACGGGCATCAAGGCGAGCGAGTACAGCGAGTACGGCAGGCCCTACATGGAGATCACCTACGCCCCGTACACCGCTGTCGACACGATCTTCTCGGACGATTTCGAGAGCGGCGGCGTGACAATGTGGAGCGGCGTCTTCCCGCAGTGACCCGCTGCTGAGGGGGCGTGAGAAGGCCCCGGCCGCGCGTGATGGCGGTTCAACGACCTGCAGGCGAAGCCGTGCGCGGGCACGTTGGGAGACGAGCGGGTCGGAGGACGCTGCCACGCGCGCACCTTCTTGAAACTGGACGGGTTACTGTCGGTAGCTTGGCACCGAGTCACCATAAGAGCGGTAGCGGCCACAGCCGGATGTGCTTGCGCCTAGATGGCTTTCGGATTACATTGAGAGAAAGGTAGAATCGGCGATCTTGTGACTGGTTGAGAGCCCTGTCAAGTCGTTTGAGGGCTCGAAGACGGGCGGCACCATGGAGACCTATTTCGCTCCCGGGAAACGCACCGATTGGAGGGTCTTCGCAAACCAGGTCTCCGCGGTCAGCCAGAGCCCGCTCATGAACACCCTGCTCGCGACCATGACAGGTCTGATCGTTGTGCTCAACGAGGACCGCCAGATCGTTGCCATGAACGTGGAGTTCCTCAACGCCATCGGCATTCCCGATCCGGAGGAGGTCCTCGGGCTGCGACTGGGCGAGAGCCTGAAGTGCATCCACTCGGACGAAGAGCCCGACGGCTGCGGGACGACGCCGTTCTGCAGGACCTGCGGCGCTGCAGTCGCAATGATGTCGAGCATCGATCGGGACGAGCCCGACGAGCAACTCTGCGCGCTGACCACCGAGACCGACGGCGTCCGCACCGACCTGTGCCTTCTGGTCCGCTCCCGTCCCGTCGTTCTGGAGGGCAGCCGCTGGATCCTGATCTTTGCCCAGGACATGACCCAGCAGCAGTTCTGGATGAACCTCGAACGGGTCTTTTTCCATGACATCAACAACATGCTCGTGTCGCTGCTGTCGAACAGCGAGCTGTTGGCGGCGAAGCAGCCGGAGAATCTCCATGTCCAACGGGTGCTCGACGCCGCTGTGCGTCTGTGCAACGAGATCGACGTTCAGCGAAGCCTTTCGAGCTTCAAAGACGTGAGATCGCTGCTCAAGAAGACGAACGTCACCCTCGGGGAGATCAGAGCTCAGCTCGGTCTGGTGATCGGGGGGCACTCGTCCCTCAGGGGCAAGCGGATCGTGGCGACACCTCTGAACGAAGAGGTAACCCTGTACACCGACAACCTGCTGGTGTCCCGTGTCCTCGGGAACATGGTGATCAACGCGCTCGAGGCGACCGCCCCAGGCGGAGAGATCCGCTTGGCCGAGAACAGGGAGCCGGGGTGTGTGAGGTGGGACGTGTGGAGCCCGGGTTACATCTCGCCCGACATTCAGCGCCGGGTCTTCCAGCGCCACTTCAGCACGAAGGGCGAACGGGGCAGGGGTCTGGGAACCTACTCGATGAAGCTGTTCGGCGAAGAGCTGCTCATGGGGAAGGTCTCCTTCACCACGTCGGAGGCCCAGGGGACGGTCTTCTCCTTCAAGCTGCCCTGCTGATCGAAGGCTTGCCGCGCGGGATCCTAGTTCGAAACCGTAGCCGATGCGCCTTCGTATTGAGCTTCGGGCACGAGAATATGACTTGGGGGAGGTGAGGGATGAAAACGAATCGGAGGAGCTTCCTGTCGAGCGCGTGCGCGACCTGCGGGTGCGTCGGGCTCGCGATGGCCGGCGATGCGTTGGCCGAAACCGAAGAGCAATCGGAGGAGGCGGTCAAGCTGCAGGAGCGTCTCGATCAGACGAAGGCCTTTGCGGGTGCATGGACGACGAGCCTGGTGACGGTCATGGACCGGCAGCTGGAGCCCGAGGCGGTGGCGTCGGTTCTTGAGGCCTGCGGCCGCGCGTGTGCCGAACGAAACTCAGGGAAGATGATTGCGACCTACTCGGGAGATCCGGACGGGCTCCTGGCGAAGATGAAGGAGCTGTGGCTCGACAGCTTCACATACGACAAGGAGCAACGGCGAATCGAGCTGGTCGGCCGCGAAACCGCAGAGTGCTACTGCCCGATCCATCCCGCCGACGGCTCGTACAGCTTCTGCGAGTGCTCGAACGGCTACATGGAGTTCCTCTTCGGTCAGGTCCTGGGTACCCCGGTCGAGGTCGATCTCGTCTCGAGTAGGCTCCGCGGTTCGACGCGGTGCTCATGGAAGATCACCTACGGTCAGATTTGACCAGTTTGGTTTCTCTTCTCGCCGTCCGCCCGGCAACGGCCGGATTGACAATCAAAAACCGACTCCACCACAATGGGTCTGAGGACGAGAGAGGAGAAGTATGATGACGATCAGAAACACGTTTCTTGCAATGGCAACATGTACCCTCATCGCGGGCGTCGTGGCTGCTGTCGACGTCCCGGGGCCGGCGGTGATCGGTCACGGTCAGGAGCTGGTCGTCATCCCGGATCTCTCGTCGGCCTCGATGGGGGACAGCGAGCGGATCTGGAGTCGGGCGGTGACGATCGAGGGTGCGACCTTCCTCAAGCCGCACTTTTTCGGGCTCGATCTCCGTGACGGCGACGAGCTTGTCGTGCGATCGAGGACCGGGCACGTGGTGGAGACCCTCACGGGTCGCGGGCCGAAGGACGAGGGGACCTTCTGGGGGCTGACGGCCTTCGGCAACGAGCTCCACCTCGAGTTTCATTTCACCGCGGACTATGCACAGCCGCCCTTCGAGATCGACGAGGTGATCGTCGGTGATGTCGATCCCCTTGGCGGGCCGGAGTCGGTGTGCGGGGCGTGGGACTTCGAGGATGTGATCTGTTACCAGAGCGACCCCGGGAAATGGGCGAACGTCATGGCCTCAGTGGGCGTGATGAGCGTTGGGTCCAATCCCACCACCGGCCTGTGGTGCTCGGGTTCGAACGTGTCGCCGTCCAATGCCGTTCTGACCAACGACCACTGTGTCGGCACGAACTGTCTTGCCGCGGAGTTCGTCTTCAAGTACTACAACCAGGTTTGCGGGGGTGGCTACAACCCGACCGGCGACTGGGAGTCGTTCCGTGGCGACCAGGTGCTGGCGCACTCGCCGCTCGGCTCCTGCACCGCCGATCCGACACACCTCGATTTCACCCTGTGCAGCGTGCAGGGTGACCCAGCGTCGACCTTTGGTTGGGTGACTCCGGATCCGAACCCGATCACCAACGGCGAGTACGTTTACATCGTGCAGCACCCGGACGGTCGACCACACGAGATCACGCACGGCGGTGACGCCGACGTCTTCTCTTCGGGGGTGAACCTGTACTATGACGAGACCCTGGACACTCAGGGAGGCAGCTCGGGCTCGCCGGTGTTCCGGGAGTCCGACGACAAGCTGATCGGTCTGCATCACTGCGGCGGCTGCCCCAACAGCGGCATGATGATGTCGGACATCTACCCTCTCATCGAGCCCTTTCTCGACACCGGCACGATCTTCAGCGACGACTTCGAGAGCGGCAACACGGGCTCTTGGGATTTGACGTTACCGTAAGGCGTCGCGTCTTCTCGCCCTCCTTTCGTGGCTCGTCAGAGCGCGAGTAAGACGCGCCATCTCTCGGTCTGACCAGCCACTACCGAGGTCCTCGGGTCGGTCGTCAGATTCGAGGAGCACGAAGGATGGGTATGGGCTCACGTTGACGGCCGTGGTGCCGGTGCGTTGCGGATCCCGCACGTGATCCCATGTCTTGGACTTCTCGGTTCACACGATGACGGTTTTCGATGACGGCAGGGGTCCTGCGCTGTATGCCGCCGGGGCATTTGAAATCGCCGGCCGGACCACGGCCCACAACATCGCGAAGTGGGACGGCACGCAGTGGTCACCGCTGTTGCCTGGCGGTTCCGACGACTCGGTGGCGGTCTTGGCGGTGTACGACGACGGCTCCGGGCCCGCTCTCTACCTGGGCGGGTCTTTCAGCAACGCGGGAGGAGTCCCAGTCAACAACATCTGCAAGTGGAGCGGAACCGTCTTTTCCGAGATTCGCGATGCGTCCGGATAACTCATCGATCCCGGATCGGCTCGTGACTTCGTGGTGCTCGACGGTGGATCGGAACCGGTGCTCTTCTGGGCAGGACCTTCGGTGTCGCGCTGGAACGGGACCGCGCATTCCGTTCTTGAAGGGCCCTTTTCACAGTACACCGGCGGGTTGACGTATGCCCTCGTCATCTTCAACGATAGTCCCGGAGACACGCTGTTCGCTGGCGGTCAGTTCCTCGATGCAGGAGAGATCGCGTCGAGCCGCATCGCCGCCTGGCGATGTGTGCCGCCGCCCCACCCCCCCGCGGCTCGTCCCATCGCGTGAGGCCGTAGCCGAGGTCGGCACCAGAACCAACCCTCATGGATGATTCGGGCGACCGTTGGGTACCGTCACGCGATTCGGGCTTCGCTCGAGCGGCCGAGCTGGTCTGCTCCGGAAGCACCAGCCAACGCTAGCCACGTGCTCATCCAGAAAGCCTGGTGGACCGCCCGGGCTCGCAGCATCGGTGATGGCCGTGAAACCACAACTAGGGTGGATACCGACCTCGAGAATGTGTCGATGTGTCGACCGGGCACGGTTCGGGTGCATAACTTCCAAGAACGAAGTACATTACAGTGGTTTTCGCGAAGTGGGAGGTGGCCATGGTCTCGGCTAGAATCCTGATTGCCATTTCAGGGGCGGTATCGCTTGGCATCCCATCGGTCGCTGCATCTTTTGAACGAACAGCGTATGTTCTTCAGGACGAAACCGAGACCTTCGTCAGTCTTTCCTTTCCGGCTTATGGTTCCGGTTACTCCCAACGGACGCCAATCGCGAGCTTTGGCTGGACGGCAACTGGTTCCACGCTCTTGCCGGATGGCCGGATCGTGACCCTGAACAGCGATGCTGACCAGCTGGTTGCGATCATGCCCGAGACCGGCCAGACTGAGGTCCTGTGTACCCTGAGCGTCGATGTTCAACTCGGCAACGAGCTGTTCTGGGGCGTCGACGGACGCCTTCGTCTCTACCGGTCTCCTACGGCAGCCTCGCCGATCTGGACCTGCTCGACCCGGACACCTGTGCGTTGACGGCCGAGGCCGAGATTTCCGGCGGCTTCGAGTCGATCGAGAGCCACCAGGGGCAGTACTACGCAGGCCAGAATGGGGCCTTCTGGCGCATCGACCCACAAACCTACGAGGTGACTCTTATCAAGGACTACAACGGGTACGGTGGAACCCTCCGAATTTGGGGACTCGCGTCGGTTGGGTCCAACCTCTGGTGCGGGGCAACGATCGGTTCTGCTGGGCCGGAAGTGTCACGAATAGGACCCATTGATCCGACAACCGGGGATCACGACGTCTATCTAGTTCCCGTCCAGAAACGGCGGTTTTCGACAATCTTGGCGTCAACCCGCGGGTTTCCTTGTGCGGCGTACGAAAGTACGCCTCCGCGCAAACCCTTGGTTTCCTAAACCTTGCCCGAAAACCGCTCGT
>Ga0316576_10002466_pt1 | contig 10527 bp, 5 predicted proteins | sample S0NA_FD_203075 | JGI IMG/M metagenome (GOLD analysis project Ga0316576, IMG submission 203075) | Rhizosphere microbial communities from salt marsh grasses in Alabama, United States - S0-2_050615r3r5 | ecosystem: Host-associated > Plants > Roots > Rhizosphere | place: USA: Alabama | collected... | reverse complement strand
GGAGACCTCCTGGATCTTGTCCACCAGGTGACGCTGCATCTCCTGCTCGCCGAGGATCGACAGGATGTCGTGCGGGTTGACCGCGCCCTCGGTGAGCGGATCGCCGGCCTGGATGAACTCGCCCTCCTGGACCGAGACGTGGGCGTAGCGCGGAATGGTGTACTCACGCTGCTCCTCGGCCTCGCCCTCGACCATGATCCGGCGCTGTCCGCGGACCGGCTCGGTGATCTTCACCGTGCCGTCAATCTCGGACACCACCGCCGGGTCCTTGGGTTTGCGTGCCTCGAAGAGCTCGACGACGCGAGGCAGACCGCCGGTGATGTCCTTGGTCTTGGACATCTCGCGCGGGATCTTGGCGATGACGTCGCCCGGGGCGAGGGTGTCGCCCTCGTTGACCGACAGGTGCGAGCCGATCGGCAGCTGGTAGCGCCGGGTCTCGTCCTTCTTCGAACCGACCACCTCGATGGTCGGAATCCGCTTGCCCGAGCCGAGCGGCTCGATGACGATCTTGTGCGCATGACCGGTCAGCTTGTCGATCTCCTCGCGGACGTTCTCGCCCTCGATGAGGTCGTGGAAGTGGACCTTGCCCTTGATCGCGGTCAGGATCGACGACGTGAACGGGTCCCACTCGACCAGCGGAGTCCCGGGATCGACATCGGCGCCGTCCTCGACCAGAAGGTGCGAGCCGTAGGCGACCGAGTAGCGCTCCTTCTCGCGCTGCCGTTCGTCGAGGATGACGAGCTTGCCGGTGCGCGAGATCGCGACGATTTCACCGTCCTTGTTGGTGACCGCGGCGACGTTGAGGAACTTGACCTTGCCGTGGTGGTTCGCGACGTGGCGTGACGAGTCGCCGCCACGCGTCGCCGTGCCGCCGTAGTGGAAGGTCCGCATGGTCAGCTGGGTGCCCGGCTCGCCGATCGACTGGGCGGCGATGATCCCGACCGCCTCGCCGATCTCGACCGAGCGCCCGGTGGCGAGCATCCGGCCGTAGCACAGCTGGCAGACGCCGCGCTCGGTCTCGCAGGTGAGCACCGAACGGATCCGGACCCGCTCGATGCCGGCCTCCTGGATCTGGCTCGCCAGCCCCTCCGAGATCTCGGTGTTCATCGGGCAGATCAGCGTGCCCTCCAGGGGATCGTAGATGTCCTCGGCGACGACGCGGCCGACGATCCGGTCGCGCAGCTGCTCGAGGATCTCGCCGCCCTCGGTGATCGCGGTGACCTCGATCCCGTCCTCGGTGCCGCAGTCGTGCTCGACCACGATGACGTCCTGGGCGACGTCGACCAGCCGTCGGGTCAGGTAGCCCGAGTCGGCGGTCTTGAGCGCGGTGTCGGCGAGGCCCTTGCGCGCGCCGTGGGTCGAGATGAAGTACTGCAGCACGCTCAGCCCCTCGCGGAAGTTCGCGGTGATCGGCGTCTCCATGATCTCGCCCGACGGCTTGGCCATCAGACCACGCATCCCGGCGAGCTGGCGGACCTGCTCCTTGGACCCTCGGGCCCCGGAGTCGGCCATCATGAAGATCGGGTTGAACTCGCCCGACTCGAGATCGATCTCGGACATCTGGGTGAACATCTCCTTGGCCACGTCCTCGGTGACCTGGTGCCAGATGTCGATGATCTTGTTGTGCCGCTCGCCCGCGGTGATCAGACCCGACGAGCGCTGCTTCTCGACCTTCTCGACGTCCTTGTAGGCCTGGTTGAGGTGCTTCTCCTTGGCCTCCGGAATGACCATGTCGCTCGACGCCAGGGACAGACCCGACGTGGTGGCGAACTCGAAGCCGGTCGACTTCAGGTTGTCGAGCAGCCTGATGGTCGGCTGGTGGCCGAGCCGCATGAACGAGAAGGCGACCAGGTTCTGCAGCCCCTTCTTCTTGAGCTGACCGTTGATGAACGGCATGTCGGCCGGCAGGTGCATGTTGAACAGCACCCGGCCGGCGGTGGTCTCGAGCAGCATGTTCTCGACCTCGATCTGGTCGGCGTGCATGAGATCCTGCGAGCCGCCCTGGGCGACGAGGTCGATCAGCTGGCCGGTGTACCGGAGCTGGATCGGCGCCTGGGTCGCGACGACGCCCGCCTGGTGCGCGAGGAAGACCTCCTCGGCCGAGGCGAAGGTCTTGCCGGAGCCCTTGGCCATGTAGTTCTCGGTGGTCAGGTAGTAGACCCCGATCACCATGTCCTGCGACGGCACGGCGAGCGGCCGTCCCGAGGCCGGCGACAGGATGTTGCGCGACGACATCATCAGGACGTGCGCCTCGAGCTGGGCCTTCTGCGACAGCGGCACGTGGACCGCCATCTGGTCGCCGTCGAAGTCGGCATTGTAGGCGGCGCAGACCAGCGGGTGGATCTTGATCGCCTTGCCCTCGACCAGCACCGGCTCGAACGCCTGGATGCCGAGGCGGTGCAGGGTCGGCGCCCGGTTGAGCAGCACCGGATGCTCGCGGATCACCTTCTCCAGCGCGTCCCAGACCTCGGGCGTCTGGAGCTCGACGAGCTCCTTGGCCATCTTGATGGTGGTCGCCAGCTCGCGCCGTTCGAGCTCCTGATAGACGAACGGCTTGAACAGCTCGAGCGCCATCTTCTTGGGCAGGCCGCACTGGTGGAGCTGGAGCTCCGGCCCGACCACGATGACCGACCGGCCCGAGTAGTCGACGCGCTTGCCGAGCAGGTTCTGGCGGAACCGGCCCTGCTTGCCCTTGAGGTTGTCGGACAGCGACTTGAGCGGGCGGTTGTTCGAGCCCTTGATGACGCGACCGCGCCGTCCGTTGTCGAACAGGGCGTCGACCGCCTCCTGCAGCATCCGCTTCTCGTTGCGGACGATGACCTCGGGCGCGCGCAGATCGAGCAGCTTCTTGAGCCGGTTGTTGCGGTTGATCACCCGGCGGTACAGATCGTTGAGGTCCGAGGTCGCGAACCGGCCGCCGTCGAGCGGCACGAGCGGCCGCAGCTCTGGCGGCAGCACCGGGATGACCTCGAGGATCATCCACTCGGGGCGGTTGCCGGAGCGGCGCAGGGCCTCGACCAGCTTGAGCCGCTTGGCCGCCTTCTGGCGCCGCATGATCGCGGTCTCGGTGCGCATGGTCATGCGCAGCTCGGCCGCCATGTCATCGAGATCGAGCAACTCGAGCAGCGAGCGGATCGCCTCGGCGCCCATCTTGGCGACGAAGGCCTCGCCGAACTCCTCCTTGGCCTCGCGGTAGTCCTCCTCGGTCAGGATCTGCTTCTCGTCGAGCGTGGTGTCGCCCGGGTCGAGCACGACGTAGGCCTCGAAGTAGAGCACCCGTTCCAGCTCGCGCATGGTCATGTCGAGCAGCAGACCGATGCGCGACGGCAGGCCCTTGAAGAACCAGACGTGCGACACCGGCGCCGCGAGCTCGATGTGGCCCATGCGCTCGCGCCGGACCTTGGACTTGGTGACCTCGACGCCGCACTTGTCGCACACGACGCCGCGGTACTTCATCCGCTTGTACTTGCCGCACAGGCACTCCCAGTCCGTCACCGGACCGAAGATCTTGGCGCAGAACAGACCGTCGCGCTCGGGCTTGAACGTCCGGTAGTTGATGGTCTCCGGCTTGATGACCTCGCCGTGCGACCACGACCGGATCTTCTCGGGGCTCGCGAGCCCCAGCCGGATCGCGTTGAAGTCGTTGAGGGGTTTCGGCTTCTCGAAGAAGCTGCGGACCTCGGTCAGGGTCGAACGCTCCATGATCACTCCCCTCACTCGTCATCCTGCTGCAGCAGCTCGACGTCGAGGGCGAGCGCCTGCAGCTCTCGTACCAACACGTTGAAGGACTCGGGAAGTCCGGGCTCCTCGGGCACCTGCCCCTTGACGATCGCCTCGTAGACCTTGGCCCGGCCCTCGACATCGTCCGACTTGACGGTGAGCAGCTCCTGCAGCGTATGTGCGGCGCCGAACGCCTCGAGCGCCCAGACCTCCATCTCGCCGAGCCGCTGGCCGCCGAACTGCGCCTTGCCGCCGAGCGGCTGCTGGGTGATCAACGAGTACGGGCCGATCGAGCGGGCGTGGATCTTGTCGTCGACCAGGTGGCTCAGCTTGAGCATGTAGATGTAGCCGACGGTGACGCGCTGCTCGAAGGGCTGGCCGATGCGGCCGTCGTAGAGCAGGCTCTTGCCGTCCTCGGGCAGCCCCGACTTCTCGAGCATGTCGCGGATCTCGTCCTCGTTGGCGCCCTCGAAGACCGGCGTCGCGAAGCTCATGTCGAGCTCGTGGCCGGCCCACCCGAGGTGGGTCTCGAGGATCTGGCCGACGTTCATCCGCGACGGCACGCCGAGCGGGTTGAGGATGATCTCGACCGGCGTGCCGTCGGGCAGGAACGGCAGGTCCTCCTCGGGCAGCACCTGGGAGATCACGCCCTTGTTGCCGTGCCGGCCGGCCATCTTGTCGCCGACCTGCAGCTTCCGCTTCATGGCGATGAAGACCTTGACCTGCTTGATCACGCCCGGCTGGAGGTCGTGGCCCTCGCGCAGCCGCTCGATCCGCTGCTGGTTGATCTTGTCGAGGACCTCGATCTGCGACTCGGCCTGACGGACGACGAGCCGCACCTTGTCGAGCAGCTTGGCGTTCTTCAGCGGCAGGCCGAGCAGGTCCTTGCGCTTGAGCTGGCGCAGCGCGTCGGCGGTCACCTTGCCGTTCTTCTTGATGACCACCTCGCCGTTCTTCGCCTTGACGTCCTCCGCCACCTGGACCCCGAGCAGGATGGTGTGGATCTTGGAGTCCCGGACCTCGAGGATGATCCGCTTCTCGTCCTCTGAGTTGGTCCGGATCCGGTCGATCTCGTCGTTCTCGATGGCGAGCTGGCGCGAGTCCTTCTCGACACCCTTGCGGGCGAAGATCTGGACCCCGACGACGACACCCTCGATGCCCGGCGGGCAGCGCAGCGATGCGTCCCGGACGTCGCCGGCCTTCTCGCCGAAGATCGCGCGCAGGAGCTTTTCCTCCGGTGTCAGCTGGGTCTCGCCCTTGGGCGTCACTTTGCCGACCAGGATCGAGCCCTGGCGGACCTGGGCTCCGATGTGGATGATGCCGGCCTCGTCGAGCTGGGCGAGCGCCGACTCGGAGACGTTCGGGATGTCGCGCGTGATCTCTTCCGGACCGAGCTTGGTGTCGCGCGCCGAGGTCTCGAACTCCTCGATGTGGATCGAGGTGTACTTGTCGTCCTTGACGAGCCGCTCCGAGACGACGATCGCGTCCTCGAAGTTGTAACCGCGCCACGGCATGAAGGCCACCAGCACATTGTGGCCGAGGGCGAGCTCGCCCTGCTCGGTGTTGGGGCCGTCGGCCAGCACCTGGCCCTTGACCACGGTCTGACCCTCGGCGACCAGCGGCTTCTGGTTGATCGAGGTGTTCTGGTTCGAGCGCCGGAACTTGGTCATCTGGTAGATGTCGGCGCCGAACTCGCCCTCGACGCCGCTCGAGCCCTCGACGCGGACGATGATGCGCTGGCTGTCGACCTTGTCGACGATGCCGTTGCGGTGGCAGACCACCACGGCGCCCGAGTCCTGCGCTACGACGTGCTCCATCCCGGTGCCGACGATCGGCGCCTCGGGGCGGACCAGCGGCACCGCCTGGCGCTGCATGTTCGACCCCATGAGCGCGCGGTTGGCGTCGTCGTGCTCGAGGAACGGGATCAGCGACGCCGCCACCGACACCACCTGGCGCGGCGACACGTCGATGAAGTCGACCTGCTCCCGGTCGATGACCAGGAACTCGCCGCCGGAGCGGGCGATGACCTTGTCGTTGACCAGCTTGCCCGTGTCGTCGACCTTGGCATTGGCCTGGGCGATGTTGAGGTTCTCCTCCTCCCAGGCGGGCAGGTAGAACGCGTGCGGCTCGCCCCACGCCTGCATCTTCTTCGACTTGGCGAGCGCGGCGTTCTTCTTCTCGAACGCGCCCTTCTCGACGACCTCGCCGAGCCCGTAGCCGGTGTCCCCGACCTGGGTGACGACGATGTGATCGAGCACCCGCCCCTTTTCGACCTTCTTGTACGGCGACTCGATGTAGCCCATCGAGTTGAGCCGGGCGTAGCACGACAGCGACGAGATCAGCCCGATGTTCGGTCCCTCGGGGGTCTCGATCGGGCAGATCCGGCCGTAGTGCGTCGAGTGGACGTCGCGGACCTCGAACCCGGCGCGCTCGCGTGACAGACCGCCGGGGCCGAGCGCCGACAGACGGCGCTTGTGGGTGACCTCGGACAGCGGGTTGGTCTGATCCATGAACTGGCTCAGCTGGGACGAGCCGAAGAACTCGTCGACCGCCGCCATCACCGGCTTCGAGTTGACCAGATCGCGCGGCATCGCCGAGTCGATGTCGGGGTGAATCGACATTTTCTCCTTGATCGCCCGCTCCATGCGGACCAGCCCGATGCGGAACTGGTTCTCCATCAGCTCGCCGACCGTCCTCACCCGCCGGTTGGCGAGCGAGTCGATGTCGTCGACGCGACCGAGGTCGCGGTGCAGACAGAGCAGGTAGCGCACCAGGTGGAGGAAGTCCTCGACATCGAGGATCCGCTGCTCGAGCTGCTTGTCGAGCCCGAGCTTGGCGTTGAACTTGAAGCGTCCGACCGGTGACAGATCGTACTTGCGCTCGTCGAAGAACAGGCCGTTGAACAGCGTGGTCGCCGACTCCTCGGTCGGCGGGTCGCCGGGACGCTGCCGACGGTAGATCTCCATGCGGGCGTCCATCTGGGTCGTCGAGGTGTCCTTCTCCAGGGTCTGGTGCAGGATCTCGCCGGTCGGATCCCAATCCGGAAACGCCAGCGAGAGCTTCTTCAGGCCCGCCTCGTCGGCCTGCGCGAGGAGCTCCTCGGTGACCCGGGTGTTGGCGGCGGCGATGACCTCGCCGGTTTCGGGGTCGACCAGGTCGTCGACCACGACCGCGCCGATCAGCTCCTCGCGGTCGACTCGGACCTTGGCCGGTTTCGCCACGGTCGCCTTCTCGAGCTTGGTGCGCATGGCGTCGTCGAGCTTGAGACCCGCGAACAGGGTCGGCTCGGCGACCTTGCGGAAGCGCAGCGCCTTCTGACGATCGTTCTCGACGTCGACCAGGCGCCGGTCAAGGCTCAGCGTCGCCTTCTTGGGCGCGAGCGTGGTGTCGATGACGGTGTAGAACGCACGCAGGATCTCGGCGTTGGTCTCGAGCTCGGGGCTCAGGGCGCGCAGGAACACCGAGCCGGGCAGCCGTCGCTTCCGGTCGATGCGAACCCAGAGAATCTGCTTGTTGTCGTACTCGAACTCGATCCACGAGCCGCGGTACGGCACCACCTTCGCGAGGTAGTGATTGGGCCCTTCGAGGGTGAAGAAGACGCCGGGCGATCGGTGCAGCTGCGACACGATGACCCGCTCGGTGCCGTTGATGATGAAGGTGCCGGTGTCGGTCATCAGGGGGAGCTCGCCGAAGTAGAGCTCCTCCTCTTTGACGTCGCGCACCTGGCGGGTTCCATCTTCCTCGGTGTCGAACGTGACCAGTCGGAAGGTCTGGCGCAGCGGCACCTGGTAGGTCATGCCCCGCTCGCGGCACTCCTCGGCGGTGAACGGCTGGCGCAGGCCGACCGAGGTGCCGCAGACATCGCACACTTCGATCCGGTTCGCATTCGCCCGACCGCACGACGGGCACACCACCTCGGACTCGTGGGGGTCGCCGGCCTTGAACCGTGCGCCGCAGTGCTCGCACTCGAGCCTCAGGTGCTCGAGACCTTCGAGGATCCCACAGCGACAGGACCAGTTGCCGATCTCGTACCGCACGAACTGGAGCTCGCAGGTCTCGCGGAAGTCGGTGAACGGGAAAATCGTGCTCAACACCGACTGCAGACCCGCTTCGCGCCGCTCGGCGGGCAGCAGGTCCATCTGCAGGAAGTCCTCGTACGAGGACCGCTGTACCTGGATCATGTTCGGCAACGGGATCGTCGACGGGTTCTTTGAGAAGTTCAGCCGCCCGTTGGGGCTCGTGGTCATGGGCGCTCCCTCCCGACCAATAGAGACACGGGGAGACAGACGCTCCCCGGATCGTCAGTTATCGGCTCTCGCTAGCCAGGGGCCGTGCAAGGCGTCTCGTTACTTGATCTCCACCTGGGCGCCGGCATCCTCGAACTTCTTCTTGATCTCTTCGGCCTCTTCCTTGTTGACGCCCTCTTTGATCGCCGCCGGGGCGCTTTCGACGAGCTCCTTGGCTTCCTTGAGACCGAGCGAGGTCACTTCCCGGACCGCCTTGATGACATTGATTTTCTTGTCACCGATGGAGTTCAGCATAACATCGAACTCGGTCTTCTCCTCGGCCGCTTCGTCGCCGCCGGCAGCGCCGGGGGCTCCACCCGCGACCATCACCGGAGCCGCAGCCGCGGCCGCCGAGACACCGAATTCCTCTTCGAGCGCCTTGACGAGCTCGTTGAGCTCGAGCACGGACATGCCCTTGATCTCTTCCATCATCGTTTCGATCTGCGCCATTTTCCGATCCTCCTTAGGGATTCGCGAGCCTTAGTCGTTCTTCGACTCAGCAACCCGGGCCATCACCGTGGCGAGCTGCTGAATGGGACTGTTGAGAGCTGTCGCCAGCCGACGAATCGGCGACTGCAGCAGAAACACGAGCTTGGACAGGAGCTCCTCTTTGGTCGGCAGCTCCGCGATCTTCGCGGCCTCGGTCGCATCGAGCAACTGGCCTTCGAGGAAGGCGTTCTTGATCGACAGCTCGGGGTGCTCCTTGATGAAGGTCTTGAGCACCTTGGCCAGCGCGACCGCATCGCCTTCCGTGAACGCCAGGGTCTTGGGTCCGGACATGTGCGGCGTCAACACCTCGAAGTCGGTGCCCTCCACCGCCAGCTTGACGACCGAGTTCTTGACCACCTTGTAGGTCCCCTCGGTCTTCCGGATCTCCGACCGGAGCACATTGATTTCGTTGACGTTGAGCCCGGTGTTCTCGAGCAGAAACAGCGTCGACACGTCGCTCAGCGCGGATCGAAGCTGTTCGGACTGTTCGCGTTTTTGCTCCTTGGTGAGCATGTCGTCCCCCTACTTCGCGTCGAATGAGACCGGATCGACCTGCACACCGGGGCCCATGGTCGAGCACAGGTAGATCGTGTGGACGTACTTGCCCTTGGCAGCCGCGGGCTTGGCCTTCTGGACCGCGTCGAACAGACTGCGGGTGTTCTCCACGAGCTGGTCGAGCGGAAACGAGATCTTACCGACCGGTGCGTGGATGATCGCCGTCTTGTCGACCCGGAACTCGACGCGTCCGGACTTGATGTCGCCGACCGCCGCGCCGACGTCCTGAGTGACGGTGCCCGACTTCGGGTTCGGCATCAGGCCGCGGGGGCCGAGCACGCGGCCGACCTTGGACAGGTGGCGCATCATGTCGGGTGTCGCGACCACGGCGTCGAACTCGAGCCAGCCGCCCTGGATCTTGGCGACCGCATCCTCGGCGGCGAGCACGTCGTCGGCGCCGGCCTCCTCGGCCTGCTTCTGCGCCTCGCCCTCGCACACCGCGAGCACGCGGACGGTCTTGCCGGTGCCGTGCGGCAGCACCACGGTGCCACGGACCATCTGGTCGGCGTGACGTGGGTTGACGCCGAGCCGCATCGACACCTCGACGGTTTCGTCGAACGATGCGAAGGACGACTCCTGCACCAGACCGAGCGCCTCCTCGAGCGCATAGGGTCGCCGCTCCACCCTGGCAGCCGCGTCGCGGTACTTCTTACCTCTGCGAGCCATCGGCCACCTCCCTTCAATCCGCGATCTCGATGCCCATCGAACGCGCGGTGCCGAGAATGATCTGCACCGCGCCTTCGAGGGACGCCGCGTTGAGGTCTTCGAGCTTGGTCTTTGCAATCTCTTCGACCTGGTTCATGCTGACCGTGCCGACCTTTTCCTTGTTCGGCTCACCGGACCCCTTCTGGACCCCGGCCGCCTGCTTGAGCAGGAACGACGCCGGCGGCGTCTTGGTGATGAACGAGTAGGTCCGATCCGCGTAGACCGTGATGATGGTGGGGATGATGATCCCCGCCTGCTTCTGCGTCCGCGCGTTGAACGCCTTGCAGAAATCCATGATGTTGAGTCCATGCTGACCCAGGGCCGGGCCGACGGGCGGTGCCGGTGTCGCCTGGCCTCCGGGCAGCTGGAGTTTGATTTCGCCGATTACTTTCTTGGCCATCGAATTCCTCTCACGAGAGCTTCTGGACCTGGCGGAACTCAATTTCGACCGGCGTCTCCCGGCCGAAGATGGTGACCATGACCTTGACCGTCGAGCGGTCGAAGTTGACCTCCTCGACGACGCCGTTGAACGAGGCGAAGGGGCCGTCCGTGATCCGGATCCGCTCGCCCTTCTCGAAGACCTCCGTCGGTCGTGGTTTCTCCTGGGTCGCCACCGACTGGTGGAGGATCTGATTGACCTCCTCCTCGGTGAGCGGCGTCGGTTTCTTGCCGGCGCCGACGAAACCCGTCACCTTGGGCGTGTTCCGGACGAGGTGCCACGCGTCGTCGGTCATCTCCATTTCCACCAGCACGTAGCCGGGGAAGAACTTGC
>Ga0316576_10002465_pt1 | contig 10531 bp, 5 predicted proteins | sample S0NA_FD_203075 | JGI IMG/M metagenome (GOLD analysis project Ga0316576, IMG submission 203075) | Rhizosphere microbial communities from salt marsh grasses in Alabama, United States - S0-2_050615r3r5 | ecosystem: Host-associated > Plants > Roots > Rhizosphere | place: USA: Alabama | collected... | reverse complement strand
CCGCTCCCGGATCCGGGTCGGCTGGTGCGACAACTCGGCCCGGTTGTTTGCGTGCCGCCGGGTGTCGTGCGCAACCGTCGGCAGCAGCTCGCGGAGGGCCACAGCGTAACTGCCCAACTTGTCCGTTACGATCGTCCTTGGCTCGCCACCGAGGTGTGCCAGCACGTGCCGGAAGAAACGCCTGGCGGAGGCTGAGTCACGCCGCTCCTGTAGCAGTACGTCGATGATTTCACCGTCCTGGTCCACGGCCCGCCACAGATAGCGCTGCCACCCTCCGATCCGGACGACAACCTCGTCCATGAAGACGGTGTCGCCGTAGCCGCGGTGCCGGCGCCGAAGTCGATGGGCGTAGTGCGGCTCGAACTTGTTGCACCAGAGACGGATTGATTCGTGGGTGAGGAGGACGCCCCGCCGGGCCAGCAGATCCTCAATGTGCCGGTGGCTGAGATTGAAGCGGTAATAGAGCCAAACGGAATAATGGATGATTTCAGGAGAAAATCGGTGGCGCTTGTACGGGCTTTGTCAGGTCCCGCCGATCAATTTGGCAGTACCATAATTTCCGCAAGCGGAGCCCCCGGGCCGTCAGGGTTCGTTTCCATCGTCTACAGCTATCAGCCTGTGACGCTTGTCGCGGTGCCGGGTCCCGGGCCGGGGCCGTGACAGAGGGCTGACCGGCTGAGCAAATTTCCGCGGCTCGGGCCGGCCAGCACCGTCTCAGTGCGCCACGTGAGTCGCCGTGCTGTGTGCCGATCCATGCGCTCGCTGCCACGCCTGCGGTGACTGGCCATGCCAGCGGTGGAACGCCCGGGAGAAGGCGCTCAGCTCCGAATAGCCGAGGATCGCGGCTAACTGCGTCAGCGACAGCTCGGACTCCGTCAGGTGTCGGCACGCGGACCGGTTGCGGACGTCCTCCAGCAATTTCGAGAAACTCGTCCCTCGCTTCCTGAGTTGTCGCTGCAACGTTCTCGGTGCGACGGACAAAATGGCCGCGACCTCTTCGATGGAGCAGTCCTGGCTAGACAGGCAGCCACGGATGACCTTCCGGACCTGTTCGTCGAGTTGCTCCGCGACACCCGCCTTCAGTTCCATCAGGTGCCTTTCGAGCAGGCGCCTGAGGTCGGGGTTGGAGTGTTCGAGGGGGCGGCTCAGCTCGTTCAATGGAAACGCCAGGCAGTTGATGTCCTGCCCGAATAGCATCCGGGCCCTGAAGACACGGCGGTAGGGGTCCAGTTCGGCAGGTGCAGAGTGGACCCAGTGAACCCGCGACGGGTTCCATGCCGACCCCAGCAAACCGCGCATGACGTTGCACCCCAGGCCAAGTCCCTGGTCCACCTTTTGCCGGATGCCGATGCGGCCCGGTTCATCGATGATGTAGATCCAGTAGACGAGGCCTCCGATTGACTTCAGTTCGGCATGCGCGCCGCGCATGTGAATACTCTGGAACTGGCCCCACTCGTCCAGGGCATCTCGCAGCGTCGAGCAGTTCTGCATTGCAAAGCCGATGGGGCCAAGGCTTTGGATACCCTGTGCCTGCGACAGCCGCAGTCCGAAGTTCTCGCATTCAACCTCGGCCGCGGTTCTTTCGAGCAGGTCGCACAGGGCGCCGAAACTGATGTAGCTGTCCGGGTCGGTTTCTGCCCGCGGGTTGATGCCGCATTCACGCAGCAGAAGCTTAGGCTTCCCGCCCAGAGAGCGGGTCAGCTCGGAGTATCCTGCCAACAGGGTGCTGCGGATCATGCCGGGGGCCTCGGGTCGGGGTGGCGTCTAATATCAAGTCGGTGGCGCGTATTGTCAAACACAATCACCGGCAATAAGGCATTGTGCTAACCGAGACGAATACATTCCGGCCCTGACCGGGATTACTGAAACGCCCCGTTAACGGGCCTGGTGGGGGAACCTCGATGGCACAGCAGGCCATTCTCGAAAAGATCCGTGCGGCGCTGGATCAGGGTGATGTACTGACGGGAGCCGACGTCAAGGGGCGCGTTTCCTCCTTTACGGCCCCTGGCACGAGCTGTCCGGCCATGGCGGTCGTCCGCCCCACCAGCACGGAAGAGGTCGCTGCCGTCCTGCGCGTCTGTACAGAAACCAGACAACCACTGGTGGTGCACGGTGGCCGGACGGGCCTCGTCGGAGGCGTCGACTGCAAGCCGGAGGAAATCGTTCTCTCACTGGAACGGATGAACCGCATCGAGCACGTGGACGAGCAGGGCCGCACGATGACCGTGCAGGCCGGCGCGCCGTTGCAGCAGATCCAGGACGTTGCGGAGAAGCATGGCATGCAGTTCCCGCTGGACCTCGGAGCGCGCGGTTCCTGCCATATCGGAGGCAACGCGGCGACCAACGCGGGCGGCAACCGCGTGATCCGCTACGGCATGATGCGCAGCAACGTCCTGGGTCTCGAGGCCGTGCTGGCCGATGGAACGATCATTTCGTCCCTGAACACGATGATCAAGAACAACGCCGGCTACGATCTGAAACAGTTGTTCATCGGGTCGGAGGGCACGTTGGGTGTCATCACGCGACTCGTACTGAGGCTCAGGGAGGTACCGAGAAGCCAGAACGTGACGCTGCTGGCCTGTGAGGGGCCCGAGCAGGTTGTACGCCTGCTCAAACACGTCGACGTGGCACTGGGTGGTACGCTCAGTGCGTTCGAGGTCATGTGGAACGAGTTCTACCGGCTGGTGACGACGCCGCCGGCGAAATCGTCACCGCCGCTCTCGCAGGAGCACCCCCTCTACGTGCTGGTGGAATCGGAGGGCGGAAGTCAGGCGCGCGACAGCGAGCGCTTCGAGGAAGCCCTGGGCGAGGCCATCGAGGAAGGGCTCGTAGAAGACGCCGTGATCGCCAAGTCCGCGGCCGAGAGCGAGGCCATGTGGGCGATGCGGGACGACGTCGAACAGTTGCTGCGACTTCGGCCCCTGTTTGCGTTCGATGTCAGCCTGCCAATCGCTGCCATGTCGGACTACGTAGCCGATGTCAGGGCAGCCGTGGCCGGGCGCTGGCCCGAGGGTAAGGTCTTCGTCCTGGGGCACATGGGCGACGGCAATCTGCACGTGGGCGTTTCTGCCGGGCCGCCAGACGGTGCAGACCGCGAGGCGGTAGAAAAGATCGTCTATGGGCCACTGGCTGCGATCGGCGGCTCCGTATCTGCCGAGCATGGCATCGGCCTGGAGAAGAAGCCGTACCTGCCGCTGTCACGGACGCCGGCAGAAATCGCACTCATGAAGAAGCTGAAACAGGCGCTCGATCCTGCCGGCATCCTGAACCCCGGCAAGTTGTTCGACGCTGGTTGAACGCCATACCAGGAAATCCTGACGGAGAATCTAATGTCCGCAGTACTACGCGACGTCAAGCTCGAAGATAAGTACCTGAGCCACTCGGGTCGGGTTTACCTGACCGGCACGCAGGCACTCGTAAGGTTAGCTATCATGCAGCGTGAGCGTGATGCGGCAGCCGGACTCAACACGGCCGGCTTTATCTCGGGATATCGTGGCTCGCCGATCGGGACGTTCGATCTTCAGGCCGCCCAGTCAAGGAAGCTGCTCGAGCAGTCGCACATCGTATTCCGCCCCGGGGTCAACGAAGACCTCGCCGCGACCTCGGTCTGGGGAACCCAGCAGGTCGGGTTCTTCCCCGGCGCCAAGTATGACGGCGTGTTCGCCATGTGGTACGGGAAGGGGCCCGGCGTGGATCGCTCCGGCGATGCGATCAAGCATGGCAACCGCGCAGGAACCAGCAAGCACGGCGGCGTGCTGCTGATTGCCGGTGACGACCATCCTGGCAAGTCCTCCACCGTTTGTAACCACAGCGAGCCGGTCCTGGCGGCGCTCGGTGTGCCCACGCTCTACCCGTCGAACGTACAGGAAATCCTGGATTTCGGCCTGCATGGCTTTGCCATGTCGCGCTTCAGCGGGTCCTGGGTCGGGTTCAAGACGGTCAACGAAACGGTGGAAATGACCGCTACTGCGGACGTCGATCCGTCGCGAGTGCAGGTCGTGATTCCGGGTGAATTCCCGATTCCGGAGGGCGGGCTCAGCGCGCGCCCGACTTTCATGGTCGACCGGTTAGGGGACGAAGTCTTTCACGCAGAACATCGTCTGCCAGCGGTGCAGGCGTATGCGCATGCCAATGGTCTGGATCGGGTAGTGCTGGACTCGGAGCGCCGCGGACTGGGAATCGTGACCGCAGGCAAGTCCTATCTTGATGTTCGCCAGGCGCTTGACAACCTTGGGATCGACGCGGCCCGAGCGGCGCAGCTGGGCGTGCGCGTATACAAGCCGGGGCTCATCTGGCCGATGGAGCCACGCCGGTTGACTGATTTCGCGCGTGGCCACGAATGGTTGCTGGTGGTCGAGGAAAAGGCGGCCTTCATGGAGCCGCAGGTAGCATGGCTGCTGTACGACCTGCCCGAGAGCGAGCGACCGAGGCTACTGGGCAAGCGAGACGAGAGCGGCCGGCCCCTGGTCCCCGGCGAACGCCTTATCGATCCGCTGCAGCTTGCGGCGCAGATCGGTCAGCTGTTGGTCAGGGCAGGTCAGGCAGACGAGGCACTCAAGAAGCGGCTCGAGCTGCTGGAGCGTCACAATGAGGCGGCCAGCCGCGGCGGCTCGGGATCGGCACTGCCACGCGTCCCGTGGTTCTGCTCCGGCTGCCCACACAATACGTCGACCCGTATCCCGGACGGCAGCATCGCCATGTCCGGGATTGGCTGTCATGGGATGGCCAGCTGGATGAACCGCAGCACGGCATGGCCGACACAGATGGGTGGCGAGGGTGTGAACTGGGCAGGTATGGCGCCGTTTACCAACATGCCGCATGTGTTCCAGAACCTGGGTGACGGCACCTACTTCCATTCCGGAATCGTCGCGATACGCGCCGCCGTCGCCTCTGGCGCGAATATCACCTACAAGCTCCTGTACAACGACGCGGTGGCCATGACCGGCGGACAGCCGCTTGACGGGCAGATGTCGGTGTCGGACCTCGTGGCGCAACTGCAGGCGGAGCGGCTCAAGCGCGTCGTGGTAGTGACGGATGAGCCGGAGAACTTTTCTGGTGTCACGCTGGGACAAGGCGCCGAGGTTCATCACCGTGATGAACTCGATGCCATCCAGCGCCGATTCCGCGAGATCAAGGGGGTCACGGCCATCGTTTACGTGCAGACCTGCGCTGCGGAGAAGCGCCGCCGCCGGAAGAAGGGCAAGTTCCCGGATCCAGCGAAGCGCGCCTTCATCAACGATGAAGTCTGTGAGGGCTGCGGCGACTGCTCGGTGAAATCGAACTGTGTGTCGGTCCTGCCACTCGAAACCGAGTTCGGGCGCAAGCGGGAGATCGACCAGTCGAACTGCAACAAGGACTTTAGCTGCATCAACGGCTTCTGCCCGTCATTCGTGACCGTACAGGGCGGATCAGTACGTAAGCCCAAGGCCACTGAACTGGGCGAGGATATCTTCGGACAGTTGCCGGCACCCGTGACGCCGGCGATTTCCGGCAGTTATGACATCACGATTGCGGGCGTCGGCGGCACCGGCGTGGTCACCGTTGGCGCCGTGCTGGGTATGGCCGCCCACCTCGAGCACAAGGGGGTGTCGATCTTCGACATGACCGGGCTGGCGCAGAAGAACGGCGCAGTCCTCAGCCACCTGCGGATCGCCAACAGCCAGGATGAACTCGCGAGCGCCTCCATCAGCCTCGGCGAAGCCGAGTTGGTGCTGGGCTGCGACCTGATCGTGACGGACTCCCCCGATGTGCGACGCACGGTCGAGCACGGGCGGACCCAGGCGGTAATCAACGAGCACCTGCTGCCGACGGCCCAGTTCCAGCTGATGCCGGACGTCGACTTCGCGAAGGAGCGCACGTTGCGCGAGTTTCGAGGGTTGGTCGGTGATTCCGGTTGCCATTCGGTGGACGCCACCGAGGCCGCCCGCATCCTGCTGGGTGATACCGTGGGCTCGAACATGCTGATGGTCGGCTATGCGCTCCAGCTGGGCCTGTTGCCGGTGAGCCTGGAAGCCGTCGAGCGGGCCGTGGAACTGAATGGGGTGGCGATCAAGTTCAACCTGAAGGCACTGGCCCTGGGCAGGCTGCTGGCAGCGGATCCCGGCAAGTTCGACGAACTGCTGCGGACCAGCCAGCCGGAGGATGTGGTTACCAAGCCGATGACGATCGAGGACCGCATTACGTTGCGCAAGTCCCGGCTCGTGGATTACCAGAACGCCGCCTATGCAGACCGCTACCTGAAGCTGGTCGAGAAGGTCAGGGCAGCGGAGCACAAGTTGCAGCCTGGCTCGACCCGGATGACCGATGCGGTTGCGTTCAATTACTACAAGCTGCTGGCCTACAAAGACGAGTACGAGGTGGCACGACTGTACACGACGGGCGATTTCGAGCGGAAGATCCGCGAACAGTTCGAGGGTGACTACGAGCTCCACTTCCACCTCGCACCACCCCTGCTGGCGAAGCCCGACCCGGTCACCGGCAAGATCAGGAAGCGGGAGTACGGCCCGTGGATGTTCAAGGGATTCCGGATCCTGGCAGGCCTGAAGGGGCTGCGCGGAACAGCGTTCGACATCTTCGGTTATACGAAGGAGCGCCGCATGGAACGGGCCCTGATCGGCGAGTACGAGCAATTGGTCGGGAAGGTGCTGGCTGGCGCGAATACCGCGAACTTCGACACGGCAGTTCAATTGCTGTCGCTGCCGAAGAAGATCAAGGGATTCGGCCACGTGAAGGAGAGCAAGCTGGCCGAGGCGCGCAAGGAGCAGGCAGCGCTGCTTGATCAGTTCGTCAACCCGGCCAATGCCGAGCGGGCCGCGGCATAGCGGTCGCACAGGGGAGAGTACTGCCAAGTTAGGCGGGCCTGGGCAACCATCCCCGCAGGAAAGAATCCACCAACCCCTGTAAGCGACACCGTTTCCCACCAACCATCGTCCAGTACGCGGTCTGGCTCTACCATCGCTTCAACCTCAGCCACCGCGACATCGAGGATCTGCTCGCCGAACGAGGGATCGAAGCGAGCTACGAGTCGGTGCGGCTCTGGTGCAACAAGTTCGGCCCATTATTCTCGAAGCGACTCAAGCGCCGTCATCCGGGGTTCGGCGAGACGTTCTTCATCGACGAGGTATTCGTCACGATCGCGGGGCGACGCCACTACTTCAGTTCGCCCCGGCACGCCCAGCGCTTCTTGAGCACCCACGCTGTCGTCTACAGCCTGTTCAACCTGCAGCGCCACCTGGCGTCGGCGGACACGCGGATTATCAGCTCAGAGTCGCGGCGACCCGCCCAAGTGCGTTGGCGGCTCCCACCCCCTTCTGCTGGTCCGTCTGCACCGACCACAACGCGGCATAGATGCCGCCGTGGGCGAGTAATTCCTCGTGGGTCCCGCTCTCGACGATGCGGCCCTTGTCCATGACGTGAATCCGATCGGCGTTGACGATGGTGGACAGGCGGTGGGCGATCACCAGCGTCGTGCAGGTGTGCGAGACACGCTCAAGCGACCGTTTGATGGCCGCCTCGGTGTCGTTGTCCACCGCAGACGTGGCCTCGTCCAGGACCAGGATGGGTGGGTTCTTCAACAAGGTCCGGGCAATGGACAGGCGCTGGCGCTGGCCACCGGAGAGCTTCTGACCGCGTTCACCAACCACCGTGTCGTAGCCTTGCGGCAGCCGATCGATGAACTCGGTGGCTTCGGCGGCCCGGGCGACCTCGCGCACCCGCTCCAGCGAGGCGTTCGGGCTGCCGTAAGCGATGTTCTCCGCGATCGTCCCCTGGAACAGGAACACGTCCTGGCTGACCAGGCCGATCTTGCGGCGCAGGCTTTGCAGACTCACTGCATCGATCGGCTGGCCGTCGATCAGGACCTGGCCGGAGTCCGGCTGGTAGAAGCGCAGCAACAGCTTGACCAGCGTGCTCTTGCCCGACCCCGTCTGGCCAACAAACGCGACCGTGCTGCCGGCCGCGATTGTCAGGTTGATGTCATGCAGCACCCGTTCGCCACTGGCGTAACCGAAGTCGATGTGCCGGAACTCGATCTGGCCGCGCACGTCTTCCAGCGGCCGGGCATTGCTTGCGTCGCGGATCGAGATCGGCGCCTCGATGAGGTCAAGAATGCGTCGCGACGAAGCCATCGCGCGCTCGTAGAGATCCACGGTTTCCGCAACCCGGGTCAGCGGCCACAGCAGGCGCTGGGTCAGGAAGACCAGCACGCCGTAGGCACCGACGTTGAGCGTGCCTTCCAGCGCCATCCAGCCGCCGATCAGGAACGTGGCTACGAAGCCGGCGAGGATGGCCATGCGGATTACGGGGATGAAGGCCGAGCTGATCGCAATGGCCTTCCGGTTCGCCTCCAGGTACGCGTCGCTGTCCTGGCGAATACGCTCTGCCTCGAAGCGCTCGGTGGCAAAGCTCTTGATCGTAGTGATGCCGGAGATATTGGCAGACAGGCGCGCGCCCAGGTTGCCGACGCGCGCTCGGACGTCAGCATACAGCGGCTGAGCGCGCCGCTGGAAATAGAACGCGCCGAGTACAATCAGGGGAATGGGTGTAAACGCGATCAGCGCAATCGTCGGGGAGATTGCGAAGAACACCGCGCCAACGACAAGGACGGCGGTCACCACCTGGATCAGGTCGTTTGCGCCCCCGTTCAAGAATCGCTCCAACTGGTTGACGTCGTCATTGAGGATGGTCACGAGATTGCCGGTGCTGCGATCCTCGAAGTAGGCAAGATCGAGGTTCTGCACGTTCTCATAGGCGTCGAGACGCATCTCGTGCTGGAGGTCCTGAGCAAGGTTTCGCCAACCGACCAGCAGCAGGTACTCGAACACGGACTCGAATATCCATACCAGCAGTGTCAGTGCGCCAAGCAGCACCAGCTGCCATTTCGGGTCAGGGATGCCAAGGGCGGCCACGAACGAGTCTTTCTGCCGGACCACGACATCAATGGCGATGCCGATCAGGATCTCCGGCATCACGTCGAACAGCTTGTTCATCACCGAGTAGAACGTCGCCAGGGCGATCCGCCGCCGAAAGCCGCTCGCGTAGCCGAGCAGCCGGCGCAGCGCGGAAAAAGACGATTGGGCGGCCGTGGTCATCGACGAAGGATACAAGCTGGAAAAGCGGTGCCGGGGTTCATTCCCGGGCAGCGTTTGCGTTCAAGCGCCCCTATCCGCCTCCGAACGTGAGAACCGGTTCGAATCCGGCAGACTTTGAGGATTAGCATCCCGCCCACCAGGTTGGCGTTCAGGATCTGGGCTTATGGTCTCTGGTGTGGCAAACAATCTTGACGCGGGCTGGAGCCGCCTCACCCGAAGACAGGAAACTTGCGTTTCTTCGCCAGCTTGTTCATTCCTTGCTGAATGGCTCCTTCGATCATGTGGTAGACCTGATCGACGTACTCCTCGTCGTCCGCCTTTGCGGGGTCCTTCTCAAGATAGATCGGATCGAGGAAGGAGGTCCGTATCTTCGCCGGCAACGGTATGTGCTGAAACGGCGTCAAGTGCAGCGTAATGCCGAATGGCACGCTGAGCGTGATTGGCGCGACGTCCGAGCGCATACGCTCCTTCAGTTTCAGTACCTTGGCGAGGCCCCGCCCCTCCGAGAGCACGAACAAGGTGTCATGACCGCCGACCGTGGCCATCGGCACGATCGGCACACCAGATCGAATCGCGAGCCGGACAAATCCCTTGCGGCCACCGAGGACGGCAGTGTCGCGCTTGGTGGCCCAGGTCCGGTACGCGTCAAGCTCGCCACCGGGCCAGAGAATGACATCGTCGCCCTTGTCGAACGCGGCCTGGATGCTCTCGCGCGACGGCGAGATGGCACCCAACTTGCGAAAGTATTCGCCGATCAATGGCGCCTTCATGAGCACGTCGTGCGCCGTGCCATGCAACTTGCGACTCTCGCCGAAATGCCGCCACCAGCTCAACACGACCGTCCAGGCGTCCATGGTCAGGGGACCGCCCGAATGGATGCCGATCAGCAGTGACGGTTCGTCGGGAATCTTCTCCCAGCCGTCGATTTCGAGGCGGAAGTAGTGGTCCATCAGCCGGTTCCAGATGGGCGCCTGTCCCTCCATCAGGCGCGGATCCGGTCCGTTGAGACCTTCGAGCTTGTCCGACTCGACGATCGCGGACTTGATGGCGGCCTTGCGCTTTGCTGCAGCCGGCCGCGTCTTCTTGCGTGCAGCGACGGATCGCTGCTTGGCCCCGGTTGGCCTGCGTCTTGCTTGCGACTTCGTTACCCGCCCTGCTTCTGACTTGGTCGTCTTCGAGCGTGCCTTCTTTGCAGGCGCACGTTTCTTGGCTTTTGCTGCCACGGCGTACCCTCCCCCAGGTCAACCGATTCAACTATAGATCATTCGCGCGCCGGCGCAACTGCGGAACCCGCCGGCAGGGATTGGCGCTCGGGCAGGAGGATCCCGGCACGCCTGAGGCGTGCGAGGTGGGAGTCGAACGTAACCACGCTTACCGGCCCCGGCTCGACCTGGCCGCCTGCTTCGACGGTTTCTTCCGTGCAGCCTCCGCCGTGCCGCGTG
>Ga0316576_10002464_pt1 | contig 10535 bp, 11 predicted proteins | sample S0NA_FD_203075 | JGI IMG/M metagenome (GOLD analysis project Ga0316576, IMG submission 203075) | Rhizosphere microbial communities from salt marsh grasses in Alabama, United States - S0-2_050615r3r5 | ecosystem: Host-associated > Plants > Roots > Rhizosphere | place: USA: Alabama | collected... | reverse complement strand
GATCGCGGAACCCAGTACCGATCGGCCATCTACACCACCACGGAGGAGCAAAGCACGCTCGCCTCGGCGTCTCGCGACGCATTCTCCGCCGACCTCGCAGCCGCCGGCTTCGGGGCGATCACGACCGAGATCGCCCCGGCGGGGCCCTTCTTCTATGCGGAGGACTATCACCAGCAGTACCACGCCAAGAACCTCGCCAGAGCGGGGTTCGACGTGCGTGCGTTCTACCTCGGCGACGTCGCTCCGCCGAGACACCCGATCGCTGCAGAGGGGTACTGCGGCATGGAGCCGACCGGCGTCGCCTGCCCGATCGGCCTGGGCATCGAGTCACGAGAGGCCGAATAGCGCGCACGCACGACGCCCCAACCGCCCGGGGCTCGACGGACGTGCCAATCCCCTCGCGTGGGCGTTGACGGGCTCGAACCGCCGACCTCTGCCTTGTAAGGGCAGCGCTCTCCCAACTGAGCTAAACGCCCGGGACTCCGGGATGGTACCCGGGCACGGCGTCAGACGGTGCGGAGCAACGGCAGGCGGGTCCCCGACCGGACGGACCGCTCAACGCCCGTCCTCTGTGTCCAACCGCCCGCGTCGACGCCGACGTCGGTGTTGTCACACCCTCCGGCAGACCGATCCTGGTAGTTGACCGACACGGTCGTGACCGGGATCGCGCTCCCCTCCTCCCCGACGGCGCTCAAGTCGCTCCAGCGGACCGACACCGGGGGATGCTCACATCGGGCGAACGACTCGGTCCACACGACCGGCCCGCGCAGGTACTCCCCCCTGCTGTAGAGATCCCGAACGACGGTGACGGTCCCCCGGTCGAGATCCTCGATCGATCCCCGCCATGCAACGAACCCGTCGGGCCCATCGTCCGCCGCGCGTCTGATGGAGAGGCGGTAGGGACGCCCGGCCCTCCACGGGAAGTCACGCGTATTCACGTCGTCGGGCGTCGAGGGAAGGAGCGAAGCCGACCCGTCGAGAAGGCGGCCTGCCCCCGACGGGGCATAGCCGCCCCAGTTCGCAGCGGCGGCGCCGGGGAAGCGAGGGTTGTGCTGGAGGCCGAGGTGTGCGCCGCCACCGCCGGGCTTCACGAACGACACCTGAAGCGCCCAGAAGTAGAGCCGATCGACGGTGGGGGGATCGACGACCTCGAGCGTTGCAGCGACCTCCGTCAGCCGCTCGCCGAACGGTAGCTCCCACCACAGGTGGAAGGACGATGCCCCGTTGCCGCTCGGCGGCTCCCCCGCAACGCGCAGCATCGGGCCCTCGCTTCCGAAGAGGCGCCGGAGCCATGACATACGGCCAATCTACCGGCCCTCCGACAGGCTGTCGGCCGAACGGGTCGATAGCCTTCACGCCCGATGACCGTGAGCAACAGCCGAGCCGTCCGCGTGGTCTTTCGCGCGCTCGGCTTCCTCTCTGTCGGCGTCGCATTCATCGGCATCGCGGTGCCGCTCATCCCGACCGTCGGGCCGGTGTTGCTGGCCGCGTTCTTCTTCTCGAAGTCCTCTGAGCGTTTCGACCGCTGGCTGGCCGACAACCGCTACTTCGGCACGATCGTCCAGGATTGGCGTGCCGGCCGCGGGTTCACGGTTCGGGCGAAGGTGACGGCCATCGCTGCCATCGCTCTGACGTTCACGATCTCGGCGGTCTTCGTGCTGGGCCACGTTGCCGTCCGTGTCGGCTTCATCACGTTCGCCGCAGGGCTTGCGATCTACATCTGGCAGCTCCCGACGAAGCACACCGTCACCGAGCCGCTGTAGGCACCGTTCGGCGAGCCCAGGAATCGACGGCAGATCGGAGCCTACGGCATCGGGCTCCGTCGCCGCGACCGCACCATGATGCATTCGTCCATCACATGGAGAACGCCGCGACCCTCGAGGAAGGCGGCGACGGCATCGTCTCCAGCGCCGGGCTGGGTCCAGACGACGCCGAGATCGAGGTCGACCGAGCGTTCGAGCACGGCGAGGGTCCTCGTCGGCGGGATCACGAAGTTCACGATGTCCGCCGGCTCCGGGAGGTCGTGCAGCGTCCGATAGGCCGCATCGCCGTCGACGACCGTCGCCCGCGGGTTCACCGGGTACACGCGGAACCCCTTCCGCTTCAGGTCCCGATAGATCGTGCTGCCGTACTTCCCAGGCGCGTCGCTTGCGCCGACCACTGCGATCACCGGGTCGGCTGAGTTCAGGAGGGCGTCGATGTCGGGCATGAGATGTGGAACAGCGGCGGACTCCGTCTCATTCCGTGACCGCTAGACCTTCGACTCCTCGCCTCGCGTCTTGAAGACCGTGCCGAAGGTCGCCAGCAGGATCTGGAGGTCGAGTCCCATGGAGCGCTCCGCGACGTACCGCTCGTCGAGCGCCGTCCGCTCGCTCATCGAGATGGAATCTCGCCCGTGCACCTGGGCGTATCCCGTGATCCCGGGCTTTACGGCGAAGCGCGGGCTATCGAGGCCGACCAGGTCCGCCTCGTCGGGAACGAGTGGGCGAGGCCCGACGAGCGACATCGACCCCTTCAACACGTTCCAGAAGTTGGGGAGCTCGTCGAGCGACCAGCGCCGCAGGAAGCCGCCCACACGCGTGATTCGCGGGTCGTCGTCGATGCGGATGGTGTACTCGGCGTCGTCATCGCTGTAGCGCAACCGCTCGAGGTGCTCGTGAAACACCTCCTCCTCGTGCTCGATGACCATCGTGCGGAGCTTCACCATCCAGAAGTCTCGGCCGCCGCGGCCCGTTCGGAGCTGGCGGAAGAAGGCCGGGCCCTTGGAGTCGACCTTCACGGCGACCGCTGCAACGGCGAGCACGGGAGCGAGCAGCAGGAGGGAGATGAGCGCAACGGCGATGTCCAGCGACCGCTTCGCGACGGCATAGCCGTGCGAGATCTCTCCCTCCTCGGGGTCGCGCATGAGCGCCCCGAGGACGAGCGCGATGAGCGCGAGCGCCTCTCCGACGACGAACGAGATGACCACGAGCATGACCGGGTCGTCGACCGGCAGGAAGAGGGTCACCACTGCGCCGGTGAGTGCCACGGTCCAAGCCACGGCGAGTCGGACGGCCCGGCCACGAGCGACGAGGATCTGCCCGATGAACAGACCCGACGAGGCGAGGACGACGCCGGCGGCCGCGAGCGCCGCGACCGACGCGGTGGGCCGGAAGCCGTTGCCGAATGCGACGGCAACCATCGGCGGCCCGATGAGCGCCCCGATGCCGGCGCCGACGATGGCGAGGGATCCACCGGCGATGCCCATCCCACGCGCCCACGACCGGAGCTCCCTCCGCTCACCTCTGGCCGCCATCTCGGTGAACGGCGGCAAGACGCGGGCGATGAGGTTGTACCCGAACGTCAGCGGCGCGCGGGCGAGAACGAGCGTGGCGTACGTGATGGAGAACTGCGCTGCCGTCGCGCCGAGTGCGCCGGCGACGAGCGGCCCGGCGAGTAGAAGCGCCTGCGAGGCCGCCGATGAGAGCACGAGCCCCGACAGCAGCCCGCGCTCGCCGATCTCCTCCATCTGCTCGACCCCGAGCTCGCCTCTCGACCCGACCGTCCGCTTGGTCGGCGTGCGGAACGGCCGCCACGCGAAGATGACGAGCGGTCCGAGTACATGCGCCCAGGCGAACCCGGTCACCGAACCGCCGAGGATGACGACGGCCACGGCGATGACGAGCCGCACGATCGATGCCGACCCGCTCGCGTACCCGTATGAGCGGAACCTGCGAAATCCCGCGAGGTAGCCACGGCCGACGACGAAGAAGAAGTGGAAGACGACCGTTGCCACCACGAACCAGACGAATGAATCGTCGCCGTCGAAGTACGTGTCCGCCGTTGCCCACACCACGATCGCGGCCACGGCGGCGGTGGAGGCGGCCAGGCCGATCGCCCGGATCGGGACGACCCATCCCCGGTGCCCGAGGGTGATCCGGCGGATGATGAACTGCTCGATCGGAAGCAAGATGATCACGAACGCGAGGAAGTGCGCGGTGAGCAGCGCGCCGATCGGCGCAAAGGCGTGCTCGCCGAGGCTCCGGCCGCCGAGGAACTGGTAGATGTACGCACCGACTCCGGCGATGAAGCTGCCGAGGACGATGTCGAACGTGCCGTCGCGGCGCAGGTAGGCATAGCGCGCCCGGTGCTCGTGCCCCGGCGCGCTCGCCTGTCGATCTTCAGGTGGGATGTCGGTCACAACGGGGACTCTGGGTCGGCGTCCACTCGGGCGAGAATAGCGACCGCCGCACTCCGCCCTGGGGATCGATGCTACGGCTATCGGGAGCGCATTCCTACCATGCGCCGATGCCTCCCACGCAACGCGCGCGACGTGGTCCGAGCCCGTTCGTGGCGGCCTTCGCGTCCGCGATCGTGCCCGGTGCCGGGCAGTGGATCGCTGGGAATCGGCGCAAGGCGACGACGCTGTTCATGGTCGACGTCGCGATCCTGGCCGTGCTCCTGATCTTCTTCCGCGACAAGATCACGCTCGTCTCGGCGTTTGTTCGGCCCACATCGCTCGCCGTGATGATGGTCGCCAACATCCTCATCCTGGGCTACCGCATCTGGGCGGCCGACGACGCCTATCGGATCGCATCCGATGCGGGGGGTTCCACGACCCGGGTCGTCGGGATCGCAACGGCGCTCCTCGTCGGGCTGTTCCTGCTCGTCCCACACGTCGGGTTCGCCTACTACGACCTCGTCCAATACAGCCTCATCACAACGGTGTTCGACACCGGTGAAGCCTCGGACACGACTGCACCGCCCGTCACCACCACGCTTGCCGGTGGAACCGTCGCGCCGGGCCAGGAATCGACTTCGACGACGTCGACCACGGTCGTCGAAGAGACGCCGTGGGAAGACCTCGATCGGCTCAACATCCTGCTCCTCGGCGGCGACTTCGGCGTCGGCAGAACCGGCATCCGCACCGACACGATGATCACGGTCAGCATCGACCCCAAGACGGGCGAAGCGGCCATGTTCCAGGTGCCGCGCAACTGGACCTATGCGCCGCTCCCGGAGGGAATGGGGATCTGGGACTGCAACTGCTATCCCGAGTTGATCAACGAGCTCTGGGTCATGGGAGAGCGCTATCCGGAAGCATTCCCCGGGCCGGACGAGCCCCCGGTCAACGCCGTGAAGGGGGTCATCTCGGAGTTCCTCGGCATCCCGATCCACTACTACGCGCTCGTGAACCTGGACGGGTTCGTGGACATCATCGATGCGATCGGCGGCGTCGACATGTACGTGCCGGAGCGGATCGTCGACGAGGAGTACCCGCTGCTCGACGGCACGCTCACGACGCTCGTCATCGATGCGGGCGAGCAGCACATGGACGGCGAGGAGGCCCTCTCGTACGCTCGGACCCGGCACTCCGACAGCGACTACTTCCGCATGAACCGCCAGAAGTGCGTCCTCGAGGCTGCAATGGACCAGACGGACCCCGCGACGCTCCTCCTCAACTTCCGGCAATTCGCGGACGTGATCAAGCGGACCACGACGACCGACATCCCGGTCGACCTGCTCCCGAAGCTCGTCGAGCTCATGCCGAAGATCGACATGGACAACGTCGTCTCGGTGCGGTTCATCCCGCCGGAGTATCACCTGAAGTACCGCGATGACGGTCAGCCGGGGCGCATCGCAAACATCGACCTCGTCCACGAGCACGTCCAACTCGTCATCGCCGACCCCGAACGCGCCCGTGTCGAGCTGAACCTCGAAGACTCGGAGGACTGCCCGCAGGCGCCCGGCTCCTGAGGAGGCGATCAGCTCAGGCGGGTGTCCTTCCGGTAGTAGTGCGACCCCTCGAGCCGGGATTCGCTTCGCCATTCACCGAGGTGGTGGAGCTCGACCGGTGCCGGCTCCGGTTCGTCCAACTCGTCCGGCTCTACCGAGACCGGATCGTCGCTGTACGCGTGGAATGAGCGTCGGTCGTATTTCGAGGCCGGCATCACGACGGTGATGTCGTCGACCGCCACCTCGACGGCGACGTCTTCGTCCTCGAGGGGATCCGCATGCGGCGTCGCTGCATACTTGCTCTTCGCCACGGCGGCCTGGGAACGTTGGAGCCGTTCGAGCGGCCCCGACATACGCGGCCCGGGCTTGTACTGCTTCGGAGCAGGCATCGCCTTCCTTCGGTGTTCGCCCTGGGCACAGCCTACCGGATGCCCATACCGCGCAGAATGGTGCTTTCTCAGCGATCCGTCGAACTAGTCCGCGCTCCGGCGATCGCCGACACGGCGATGCCGATGCCGAGCAGGAGCAGCGCCGCCGGGATGATCCAGGTGCCGAGGTCATCAGGGAAGTCGACCCGTGCGACGGCCCCTCCTGCGAGAGCCACGAAGGTCAGGCCGAAGATGAACGAGATCGTGTCGAATCGATGGCGGTACATGGTCAACCCTCCCAGCCGGTGGATCGTCTGATACTGATTGGTGCTCGTTCGGTCGTCACGACGACGCTGCCGATCCCGGCGCTCGCGTCGACCGAGAACATCGCATCGCCGTCCACCTCGAAGTCACGCGAGACGCCGAGGCCGGCGCTCTGATCTCCAAACACGGTGACCGAGCCGATGCCGACCGATGCCTCGCCGGTCGCGGTGGTGCCTGCCGGCAACCGAATGATGACCTCCCCGACACCGACGCTCGCCGCGATCGGAATCGGCCCGGCCGGAGCCGCCTCATCCAGGTCGAGGCCCGTGAGATCGAGCTGGAGGGAGCCGACGGCGATCTCGTATCCGGAGCCGTTGCCGGTCACGGCCGCATAGGCGTCGAGGTCGGCGAGCGACTCGATTTGGTAGTGGTATTCGCCGACTTCGTTGTTGATGGTCCACGTCGGGCCGACGCTCGCGATCCACACGATCGGCAGCAGGAGGATCCCGACGGCGATCAACCAGCGCGCCCTGCCGAAGAGCGCTCCGACGAGGAGGCCGGCTCCGACGACGGCGAGGACGAGTGCGAAGTAGTGGACGGGATCCGGCTCCACGATGTCGGCGGTGTGGAGGAGGGCGAGCACGCCGATGCCGATCAGCGACGCTGCGACGGTGAGCCTCCCGAGGATCGACCGGGGTCGCGGCTCGCGAGGCGGGACGGGAGGGACGGGCGGCTCGGGTCGTTGCGGCGTCTCCAACGTTGCACTCAGAAGTGGGGCTCCGACATCGGTCGTCGTGTCGATGCCTTCGGCGTCGTCGGCCATCATCGTCTCCTTCCCATGAGCATCCGCCGTGCCGGAGGTCGGCGGAGGCGGGATCGAGCCACGCTTCGATCCCCTCACGTCGCCTCGGTAGAGCATGACGCCGGCGACCAGCAGGATGGCGGCGAGGAAGAACTTGCCTGAGAACAGGTGGAACCTCGAGAAGAGCACCAGGATCGCAACCCCGATCAATACGACACCGGTCACCATGCCGGTGTTGGACGTGTCGAAGCCGGCCACCCACTGCGTGAGGAGTGGGTCATCGGAGCCCTCCTCGGGGATGAGGAGCCAGCCGGCGATGTACAGGAAGAACCCGATGCCGCCGAAGAGGGCCAGGATGACGAACCCGACCCGGAGGAGGGTCGGGCTGATGTCGAACCGTCGTGCGAGACCGGAGGCGACGCCGGCGAATGCCCGGTCGTCGATCGGCCGACGGAGCGGTGGATGGGCTTGCAGGGACGGTGTCGTGTTGGTCATGAGCACATGATGCGACGCGCCGAGCGCGAGTGAAATGGGGAATCCTCCGGGTTGATCCCTGAGATCTCAGGGTTCGCTCAGGGTCGTCACGGGTTGTCGCCCCGACCGGCCTGTGACAACATCAACGGGGCATGAGCACGACGATCGACACGAACGGCGAGGCACGTCCCGAGCGCCATCAGATCATGAGCGGCCGAATCACGCGCTCGACCAGTGACCGCTTCGTCGCCGGCCTCGCCGGGGGGATCGCGGCCCGGCTCGGCATCCCGTCGCCGTACGTCCGAGCGGCATTCGCGACGCTCACGCTGGCGGGCGGTTTCGGCGTCTTGTGCTACGTCGTCGGCTGGATCGTGACACCCGATGAGGCGCAGTACGGTTCGATGATCGAGGCCGAGCATCCGCCGACGAGCGGCCGGCGTCTCGGGCTCGGGCTCGGTTTCGTGGGCGGGCTCGTCTTCCTGGAAGCCGCCGGGCTGTGGTTCGGTTCGGTCGTGTGGCCGTCCGCCCTCTTCTTCTTCGGCGCAGCGCTCGTGTGGGACCGCTCGAGTCGGGAGCGGCGCGAGCGTCTCGCTCAGTTCGCAAAACCTCCCGACGATGGGGAGCGGAGAAGTCGATCCCAGGTCTTCGTCGGCGCTGCGCTCATGGGGGTCGGGGTCGTCGTCGTGCTCGCATCGCTCGAGTCGTTCCAGTCGCTCGGGCCCGTCGCCATCGCGATCCTGCTGACCGCGACGGGCTTCATGTTGCTTTTCGGGCCATGGATCTACGGCCTCTTCGCCGATCTCGGCGAGGAACGGCGGGCGAGGATTCGCTCCGAAGAGCGCGCCGACATGGCTGCGCACCTCCACGACTCCGTTCTGCAGACGCTGGCGATGATCCAGCGGACCGATGATCCCCAACGCATGGTGACGCTCGCGCGCGCACAGGAGCGCGACCTTCGCACGTGGCTCTACGAGCCGGAGGCCGATGCAGGCGATGGGAGCGTGGCCGAGGAATTCCAGGCTGCCGCATCGAAGGTCGAGAGCGATTTCGACGTGCCGATCGATGTGGTCGTCGTCGGCGACCGTGCGATTGCCGACCACGAGCGGCCGATCGTCGCGGCAGCGGCGGAGGCGATGGCGAACGCGGCCCAACACTCCGGAGCGTCGTCGGTCTCGGTCTACGTCGAGTGCTCGGACGGCGTGGTCGACGCGTGGATCTCCGACCAGGGCTCCGGCTTCGACGAGTCGGCGGTGCCCGACGACCGGAAGGGGATCGCGGAGTCGATCCGGGCGCGAGTGAGGCGGGCGGGCGGTGAGGCCAGGATCGACGCAACCCCCGGGGTCGGCACCGAAGTCCACCTACGATCGGAGCCACGATGACGACCATCTACCTCGTCGATGATCACGAGCTGTTCTTGAGCGGGGTCAAGGCCGAGCTCTCCGAACGGTTCACCATTGCGGGCTCGTCGACCGATGTCGACGATGCCGTCGACCGGATCAGGGCGGCGAAGCCGGATGTCGTGCTCGTCGACGTCCACATGCCCGGCGGCGGCGGGCTCTCGGTCGTCGCGAACGTCATCGAGACGCATCCTGATATCCGCTTCCTCGCACTCTCCGTCTCGGACGCACCCGAGGATGTGATCGCGATGATCCGCGCCGGTGCGCGAGGCTACGTGACGAAGTCGATCGATCCCAATGCGCTCGCCGACGCCATCGTCCGAGTTGCGTCCGGCGATGCCGTCTTCTCCCCGAAGCTCGCCGGCTTCGTCCTGGACGCCTTCTCCGACGCTTTGCCGGTCGAAGCCGACCCGGACCTCGACCAGCTGACCCCGCGTGAGCGGGAGGTGCTCAGGCAGATCGCTCGCGGCTACGCGTACAAGCAGGTCGCCCAACGCCTCTCGATCTCGGTGAAGACGGTGGAGACGCACGTTTCGTCCGTACTCCGCAAGCTGCAGTTGTCGAACCGGCACGAACTCGCCCGCTGGGCCTCCGAGCGCCGCATCGTATAGCCCCCGCTCCACCGCGGCCGGCGGAGGTGCGCGTTCCCCGTTTCCCGTCTTGTGTCTTCCGTCTTGTGTCTTCCGTCTTGCTACGTTATCCCCGTGAATCTCCTCTGGCGCATCGTGTTGAACACTGCAGCGGCATGGGTGACCGTCTGGCTCGTGCCCGGCCTCACCTACGAAGTCGGTGACCAGTGGTGGCGCTGGCTGGTCTTCGGCGCCGTGATCGGGGCCATCAATGCGTTCATCAAGCCGGTCGTGAAGCTGCTCGCCCTGCCGGTGCGGATCCTCACCCTCGGGCTGTTCACCCTTGTGATCAACGTGGCCCTCATGGCGGCCGCAATCTGGGTCGGCAACTCCACGGACGTCGGGCTCTCCGCAGACTCGGGCTGGGCGATTGCCCTCGGGGCACTCGTCCTCACGATCGCGGTGTCGTTCTTCCAGGCGTTCGCCAAGGATTGAGGGATCACATGCTCGGGGGCGCCATCAGGAGAGCCGGCGGCGTCCTCACCGAGCCGCACATCCGCTCCGGGCTGGCACTCGGCATCGCGGCGGCAGCCGAGTCGTATCAACCGTCGCTCATGGACCGGCCACGCACCGACCAAGCGCTCGTCGTCGCGGCATCCGCCACCACCGCCTACTGCGCCGGAAGCTTCATCGGCAGGGTCGGAAGGGGCCTCCTCGTGCCCGCGGGACGAACCTCGGCACGGCTCCCGAGTCGAGGCTCCCGAATGGCCGCGGATGCCGCCGTTGCCTCCACCCTCGCGCTCGCACTGGTCGCCCTCTTGAGGAGCAGCCTCGCACGGTACGACGCGGACGGGAGACGCCGCCCCACCGGGCCCGACGTGGCATGGTCCCTTGGGGTCGGTACGGGGATTGCGGCAGCTGCCGGCGGCTCCGTCGTGGCCTCCCG
>Ga0316576_10002462_pt1 | contig 10540 bp, 9 predicted proteins | sample S0NA_FD_203075 | JGI IMG/M metagenome (GOLD analysis project Ga0316576, IMG submission 203075) | Rhizosphere microbial communities from salt marsh grasses in Alabama, United States - S0-2_050615r3r5 | ecosystem: Host-associated > Plants > Roots > Rhizosphere | place: USA: Alabama | collected... | reverse complement strand
GTAGCCCGAGCCCCGCCAGCCGTTGGCCCGGAGGGCGTCGAGACCCCGGTGGTAGCCCACCCGGTAGGCCGCGTACGCCTCCACGTCGTCACGGCCGCAGTCGCCGAGGGCGGCCCAGGCCCCGCTCCAGCGCGGGTGCGCCGCCACGACCTCGGCCACCGCGGCCCGGCGCTCCCAGTCCGGCCGGGCGAGCGCCTGGGCGAGCCGGTGGCGCGCCTCGGGGGGCTCGTCGGGCAGGACGGTCTCGGGCGGGCCCGAGCTGCTGAGGGAGACGGGTCGAGGATCGCTCACGGTCCCACGCTAGAGGGCTGCTCGGGAGACCGGGCCCGCTCGACCGCCGTGCGCACGAACCCGGCGAACGCCTCGGGGTGGCCGAGGTGGGCGCCGTGCCCGGCGTGGTCGAGCACGACGAGCACCGCATCCGGCAGCTGCTCCACCAACAGGTCCGCGGCCCGCCGCCGGTACCGGTCGGCCCGGCTGCCCCGGCCGACGACGGCGGGCACGCAGACGCGGGAGGCGTCGAACGGTGCGCCCCTGCGGAGCCCGTCGAGCTCGGCCACGAGGGTGCGGCCCTCCTCCAGGCGCCGCCGGCGGGTCGGGGCCGGGAGCGCTTCCCAGGCGTCGTCACCCGCCACCCGCCGCATGAAGCGCTCCGCTGCCCGCTCCGGAGGGTCGTCCTCGAGCGGGCCCCCCGCCGGTCCACGACGGGGCCACCAGTCGAGCCAGCTGAGGGGCGCCTCGTAGACGGCGACCGCGCCGACGCGATCGGGGCGCCGCTCGGCGACGGTCAGCGCGAGCACGCCCCCGAGGCTGTGGCCGACGACGACGGCCGGGCGGGCACCGCCGCCGGTGGCCAGCTCCACGACGGCGAGCAGGTCGTCGACGTGCTCGTCCACGCCGGGGGCGACCTCGACCGGAGAGCGCCCGTAGCCCCGCCGGTCGTAGGTCCACCAGCCGAGGTCGCCCAGCCGGCGGGTCGTGCGGAGGAAGGCGGTGCCGCGGTCCATGGCGCCGTGCACGAGCACGAGCGGGAGGCCTGCGGGGTCGCCGCCGTGGGCGACGCTCAGCCCGCCCGCGATGGTGAGCCGCTCCACTGCAGTGCGCTACGGGATGTGGACGATGCGCAGGGTGTCGGTGACCCGACCGCGGTAGGTCCCTGATCCGCCCAGCACGACGACGAGGTCCCCGGGGTGGATCTCGCCCAGGGCCGCGGCCTGGGTCAGCGCCTGCTGGGCCTGCTCGTCCTCGCTGCCGCTCGTGTCGTCCAGCTTGTACGGCGTGGTGCCCCAACTCATCGTGATCTGGCTCACCGTCCGGTCGTTCGGGGAGAACCCGAGGATCTTGGCCCGGGGCCGGAACCGGGCGATGGAGCGCACGGTGAACCCGCTGCGCGAGAGGCAGATGATCGCCGCCGCCCCGATCTCGTCGGCGGCGCGGTGGGCGGCCGAGGTCATGGCGTTGGTGATGCGGCTCTCGACGTCGTCCTCCACGTCGGGGTGCAGCGTGGCGACCCACAGCGGCCACCCGCCGTAGTCGAACTCGTCGTCGGCGCGCTCCGCGATCTGGGCCATGACGTCGACCACGTGCACCGGGTCGTTGCCGATGGCCGTCTCTCCGGAGAGCATCACGACCGACGAGCCGTCGAACACGGCGTTGGCCACGTCGGAGGCCTCGGCCCGGGTGGGGCTCGGGGCGTGCACCATCGACTCGAGCATCTGGGTGGCGGTGATCACCGGCCGGCCCACTGCGATGCAGCGCCGGATGATCTCCTTCTGCAGGTGCGGCAGCTCGGCGATCGGGAACTCGGAGCCGAGATCGCCCCGGGCGACCATCACCGCGCCGGACGCCTCGACGATGGCATCGAGGTTCTCGACGGCGGCGCGGGTCTCGATCTTGGCCACCACGAGCGGCCCGCGGGGGCTCGGCTCGACCCCGATGCGGCGCACGTCGTGGGCCGAGCGCACGAAGGAGAGCGCGATCATGTCGACCCCGACCTCGACGAACGCGTCGGCGAGTCGGAGGTCGTCGGGGGTTGGGGTGGTGAGCCGGAGGCGATCCGAGGGGATGTGGATCCCGGGCCGCCCGCTCAGGTGGCCGCCGTGCACGACCCGCACCAGGATCCGGTCGCCCTGGCGACCGAGCGCCTCGACCTGCACGGCACCGTCGCCGAAGGTGAGCATGTCGCCCTCGTGCACGTCGGTGAGCAGGTCGTCGTAGTCGACCTCGATCAGCTCCGAGGTGCTGGTGCCTCGGCCGGGCGTGAGCGCGTACTCCTGGCCCTCCACCAACGTCAGGCCCTCGTCGGGCATGTGGCCGACCCGCACCTTCGGGCCGGGGAGGTCGACGAGGATCCCGACGGGCCGACCGACGTCGGCGGAGACCTTGCGGATGCGGTGGTAGCGCTCGAGGGCCAGCTCCACCGACTCGTGCGAGAGGTTGATCCGGGCGATGTCCATCCCCGCCTGGATCAGCCCCTTGAGCGCGCGCTCGTCCTCCGACGCGGGGCCGATGGTGGCGATGATCTTCGTCCGGCGGGCCATGTCGTCCAACGCTACTGGCCGCCACCGGCCGGTCGGTGATACCCACGCTCAGGGCGGGTGACGTTCTCGCCGACGGCGTCGCGCCGACCGCCGCCGTCAGTTGAGGCGGGACCGCGCTCGCTCCGCGGCCGCGCGCAGGCCGGTCGCGACCGGGCCGGGGGCCTGCAGGGCGAGGGCGTCGAGCCAGCGCGCCGCCTCGGAGAACTCGCCGACGGCGGCGAGTGCGGCGGCCACCTCGGCACGGTCCTCGAGCGGCACACCGGGCACGTCGGCGCGCAGCCGCAGCGCCCACAGCCGGCCCTGGTGGTCGCGTCGAGAGGTGAAGACGGCCACGAGGTTGTTCAGCATGCGGGCGACCACGGACCGGGGGCCGACGGGCGCGAGCATCGCGGGCGAGAACGCGGTGTCGGTCCCGTGGAGCGAGTGGAAGATGGCTCTGGCACCGGCGGCGTCGAGGACGCGGCCGCCACCGTAGGGGTCGACGAACAGCTCCTCGTCGCCGGCGGCGCGCACCAGGAAGTGCCCGGGCATGCCCACCCCCAGGAGCTCCGCGCCCCGCCGCCGGGCCACGGCGATGGTGAGCACGCTCAGGCTGATGGGGATGCCGCGTCGAGTGGTCCGGACGTGGTCGAGGTACGAGTTGGCCGGGTCGTAGTAGTCGTCCGGGTCGCCCCGGAACCCGAGGCGACCGAACAGGTGGCCCAGCACCGGCTCGAGGCCGTCGCCCTCGCAGCCCTCCGCCAGCTCGTCGAGCGCGGCCAGCTCGGCCGCCACGTCGTGGCCGGGACGGGCGTGGGCGGCGATGAGCAGCGCCGCCCGGTCGAGGTCGACCTGCTCCTCGGGCCGGCCCATGAGCTGGGCGAACTCGAGGGTCGGGTCCATGCGCGCCGAGGGTACCGGGACCCACCAGGCGCCCCACGCCCGCGTAGCGTGCCGGTGTGTCCCCGCACTCGCCCTGCACCTTCCTCGACCACCCCGGTCCCTTGGCGATCGCCCACCGCGGCGGCGCCGGTGACTGGCCCGAGAACACGATGCCGGCCTTCGAGGGTGCGGTCGCCCTCGGCTACCGCTACGTCGAGACCGACGTGCACGTCACCGCCGACGGCGTCGTGCTCGCCTTCCACGACGACGAGCTCGACCGCGTCACCGACCGCACCGGCGCCATCGCCGAGCTCCCCTACGCGGAGGTGGCGCGGGCGCGCGTGGGGGGCACCGAACCCATCCCCCTCCTCGAGGACCTGCTCGCCGCGTGGCCCGACCTTCGGGTCAACATCGACCCGAAGCACGATGCCGTCGTCGAGCCGCTGGCCACCGTGCTGCGCCGGGCGGGGGCCGTCGAGCGCGTCTGCGTCGGTGCGTTCTCCGACCGTCGCATCGCCCGGCTGCGGGCCATGCTCGGCACCGGGCTGTGCACCGCGCTCGGGCCGGCCGGCGTGGCCCGCCTACGAGCCGCCAGCTTCGGCGTCGGGCACCCCGAGCTCGAGGGCTGCTGCGTGCAGGTCCCGCCACGCACGAGGGGTCTGGCCCTGGTCGACACCCGGTTCGTCGAGCGTGCCCACCGCCTCGGCCTCGCCGTCCACGTGTGGACGATCGACGACGCCGACCAGATGGCCGAGCTCCTCGACCTCGGCGTGGACGGCATCATGACCGACCGCCCCGTCGTGCTCAGGGACGTGCTGGAGGCGCGGGGGCAGTGGCACCCGGCGTGAGCGCCGGCGTCGTGAGCACGTGGGGGTTGAGGGTGCCCCGCGGGTCGAGAGCACCCCTGATCGCCCGGAACACCTCGAGCTCGGCCGCGCTGCGCTGACGGCCGAGCCAACGCCGCTTGGCGGTGCCGATGCCGTGCTCGGCGCTGATCGAGCCGCCGGCCTCGAGCACCAGCGAGCAGACCGCGTCGTCGACCGCGTCGTCGTCGGGGCGGACACCGGTGACGTTCACGTGCACGTTGCCGTCGCCCAGGTGGCCGAACATCCAGCACCGCGCCGACGGTGCCACCCGGGCGACCACCTCCGGGACCTCGGCCACGAAGCCGGCGAGGCGTGCGAGCGGCAGCGAGACGTCGAGCTTGTGCGGCGGGCCGAGGGTGTTGATGGCCGCGGTGTGCTCCTCGCGGTAGGACCACAGGTCGTGGCGGCGGGAGCCCGCCGTGGCGACGGCCACGTCGTGCACCTCCGGCGCCCCCGCCAGCGCCGCGGCCAGCGCCTCGGTCGGGTCGTCGGGTCCCGACGCCTCGAACAGCACGTAGACCGGGTGGGCCGATCCGAAGGGGTCGGGTCGACCGGTGACCTCCCGCACCAGCGCGAGGCCGTCGGCGAGGAACATCTCGGCGGCGTCGAGCTGGGGGACGCGGCGGCGCACCGTCGCCGTCGCCGTCACCGCCGCCTCCACCGAGCCCAGGGCGCACAGCGCCACGACCTGGTGCGCGGGCTGCGCCACGAGCGACAGGCGGGCCTCGGTCACGACCGCGAGGGTCCCCTCCGACCCGCAGAGCAGCCCGGCAAGGTCGTAGCCGGTGTTGTCCTTGACCAGCCCGCCCATGTGCCGCAGCACCCGCCCGTCGGCCGTGACCGCCTCGATGCCGACGACCTGGCGCCGTGTGGAGCCCCACCGCAGGACGTGGACCCCACCGGCGTTGGTGGCGATCGTGCCCCCCACCGTGGCCGTACCCCGGGCGGCGAGGTCGACGGCGTAGGCGAGCCCGTGAGGTGCCACGTGGGCCTGGAGCGCCTCCAGGGTCGCTCCCGCGCCGGCGTCGACCTGCCCGGCCACGGCGTCGACCGGACCGAGCCGGTCGAGGCGGTGCAGCGAGAGCACCACTTCGCCGGCCGTCGGCACGCCTCCGCCGACCAGGCCCGTGTTGCCTCCCTGCGGGACGACCGCGACCCCACTCTCGTCGCAGATCGCCAGCACGGCCGCCACCTCGGCGGTGTCCGCGGGCCGCACCACCGCCGGCGTGCGCCCCCGGAAGCGGCCCGTCCAGTCCACCTCGTGGCCCGAGACGAGGTCCGGGTCGGTGAGCACCGCGTCGGCGCCGACCACGTCGACGAGGGCCTGTCGCAGGCGGGGCGGCAGCGTCGGTCGGGCCTCCGGCATCGGGCCCATGGTGGTCGTCGGGCAGGACGCGCGAAAGCGCGGGCCCGATCTGGTCGATGATAGGGGCGTGGCTCGGCCCGTCGTTCCCTCGCGCCTGCGCACCCGCATCGCCGTCGCCGCCCTCTCGACGGCGGCCGTGCTCGGCATCGGCGTCACGACCGACGCCGGGGCGCAGGAGTCGGTCGTGATCGACGACCCCCGCCTCGACCCCTCCCTCGCCGGCGTCGAGGTGGACAGCGCGGGCTACCGAGAGTCGCTGGCGGCGTGGCGCAACGCCTCGGGCCGGCTCGCCGACGCCCGCACCCGTCTGGCCCGAGCCCGCACCGAGGTCGACGAGATGTCCGGCGAGCGCGACCGGCTGGAGGCCGAGCGGGCCGAGGCCGAGCGGCGCGGCGCCGAGGCGCGGACCGAGCGCGACCGGCTCAAGCGCTCGCTGCGAGCGGTGGCGGTCGCCCAGTACGTCCAGGGACGGGGCGAGGGCACGGACTCGCTGTTCAACGGGGCCGAGAGGGCATCGGAGATCGCCCGCCAGGAGTCGATGGTCGACGACGTGGCCGAGCGCCGCACCGCGCAGGTGCGCGCTGCGCAGGCGGTGGTCGACGAGGCCGACGGCGTGGTCGAGCGCGACACCGCCCTGCTCGGCGACCTCGAGCTCCGCCTGGCCGAGGCGATCGATCTCCGCGACCGCACGGAGGGCGAGGTGACCGGGCTGGAGCGCTCGGTGGCCGACGCCCGCCGCAGCACCGCCGACTGGCGCATCACCGCGAACGTCAGCGGCAGCGACCTCCCCCTCGTGGCCCTCGACGCCTACGTCAAGGCGGCGGGCCGCATGGCGGCGGAGCGACCCGAGTGCGGGATCCGCTGGTGGGGCCTGGCCGGCATCGGCAAGGTGGAGAGCGGCCACGGCACCTACGGCGGCGCTCGGCTCACCGCCGCAGGAACGACGTCGCAGCCGATCGTCGGCATCCCCCTCGACGGGGCCAACAACACCGCGGTGGTGGGCGACACCGACGGCGGGAGCCTCGACGGGGATCCCACCGTCGACCGGGCGGTCGGCCCGATGCAGTTCATACCGGGCTCGTGGGTGACCCTCGGCCGAGACGGCAACGGCGACGGCCGGGCGGACCCCTCCAACATCTACGACGCCGCCCTGGCCGCGGCGGGTCTGCTGTGCCGGTCCGCAGGCACGGGCCTCGACACCGACGCGGGGCTGCGCAGCGGCGCACTGGCCTACAACAACTCCGCCGCCTACGCGGACCTCGTGGTCCGCACCGCACGAGCCTACGAGGCCCGGGAGGCCGAGCTCATCCCGCCACCGCCGACCACGACGACCACCGAGCCGCCGGCCGCGCCCGAGGTGCCCCCGATCGCACCTCCGGCCGAGGGCACCCCGCCACCGGGCGCCCCTGCCGCCGAGCAGCCCGGCTGAGGTCCCGCCGACCCTCCTGACCGTGGTGCTCCCGGCCGTCGGGCCCGGGCCGGGGAGGGACGCGAGTCGGGTGCCACCGGTCGTTGACATCGGCGCCCGACCTCCCTACCTTCAGCGGCCTCTGTGGCGCCCGTCACAACCGGCGGGCCGGCAGGTCCGGGGGGTCATGCGCTTCGTCCGCCAGAAGGTCGTGCAGCTCGTCATCGTCCTGCTGTGCGTGACCTTCGTGTCGTACCTCCTGGTCGACCTGCTTCCCGGCGACACCGCCGAGACGCTGTGCGCAGGCAGCGGGGGCCAGGAGTGCGTCGACCAGAAGCGGGCGGAGCTCGACCTCGACGACCCGCTCCCGGTGCGCTACGTGCGCTGGCTCGGCGACGCGGTGACCGGCGACCTCGGCTCGTCGGCCCGCAACCAGCAACCGGTGGCCGAGGCCCTCGGGCAGCGCCTCCCTGTCACCGTCGAGCTGCTCGTGTACTCCCAGGTGCTGGCGCTGCTCGTGGCCGTCCCCCTCGGGATCCTCGCCGCCCAGCGCGCCGGCGGCCTGCTCGACCGCGTCGTTACGACCGTGCTGTTCGGGCTCCTGTCGGTGCCCAACTTCATGCTGGCGCTGGTGCTGATCCTGATCTTCCCGGTCTCCCTCGGTTGGTTCCAGGCCACCGGCTACACCGACTTCACCGACGACCCGCTCGCCAGCCTCGGCTCGCTCTTCCTGCCTGCGTTGACCCTCGCGGTCGCCGAGATGGCGGTCTACATGCGCCTGTTGCGCACCGACCTCGTCGCCACCCTCCAGGAGGACCACATCACCATGGCGCGGGCCAAGGGGCTCTCCCCCCGCCGGGTGCTGCTCACCCACGCCCTCAAGCCCTCGACGTTCTCGCTGATCACCGTGGTCGGCCTCAACTTCGGTCGCCTGATCGGCGGAGCCCTGCTGATCGAGATCATCTTCGGGATCAACGGCCTCGGGAAGTACACCGTCGACAGCATCCTGGGCGACGACTACATCCCGGTGCAGGGCGCCGTCCTCGTGATCGCGGTCGGCTACGTGGTCGTCAACTTCGTCGTCGACATGCTCTACGCCGTGCTCGACCCCCGGATCCGCCATGCCCGCGCCGCCGCCTGACCAGGTCCCGGGCGCGCTCCCGGATCGGTCCTCCCTCTTCGCCGAGAGCGGCGACATGGCGACCGAGGTCGCCGAGATCGCCGACGGTGACGCCCACGCCCTCGCCGCGCTCCACGACGCCGACCCCGACCAGGTCCCGCTCCCGCGAGCCCGGCGGCGCATCGGCCCCGCGTTCTGGATCGCGTCGGGCTGGGTCGCGCTCGTGACCCTCGCCGCCCTGCTCGCGCCGGTGCTGCCCCTCGACGACCCCGAGCGCACCGTCGCCCTCCCCCGGCAGGCCCCGAGCGTCGAGCACTGGTTCGGCACCGACGCCCTCGGCCGCGACATCTTCAGCCGGACGATCTGGGGCGGTCGGATCTCCCTGGTCGTGGGGGTGGGCTCCATCCTGCTCGGGCTCCTGGTCGGCGGCCTCGTCGGCCTGGTCGCCGGCTACCGGCGAGGCCGCGTCGAGCGGGTCCTGATGGGGGCCATGGACGTGCTGCTGTCCTTCCCCGCCCTGCTGCTCGCACTGGCCATCGTCGGCTTCCGCGACGAGCGCACCGTGCCCGCCATCGTGCTCGCGATCGGCGTGGTCTCGATCGCCCCGGTGGCTCGCCTCGTGCGAGCCAACACCCTCGTGCACGCCCAGCGCGAGTACGTCACCGCGGCCCGATCGCTCGGTGCCGGCGACGTCCGGGTCGTGCTCAAGGAGATCCTGCCCAACGTCGTCCCACCGGTGCTGTCGTTCGCGGTGATCGCCGTCGCCGTCGCCATCGTCGCCGAGGGAGGCCTGGCGTTCCTCGGGCTGTCGGTGCCGCCGCCCACGCCCACGTGGGGCGGGATGATCGCCGACGGGCGGGCGCTGCTCTCGGACGCCGCCTGGATCAGCATGATGCCGTGCCTGGTGATGTTCCTCACCGTGCTCGCGCTCAACCTCGCGGGCGACAGGTTGCGCGAGCACCACGACGTCAGGGAGCAGGCACTGTGAGCGTGGCCGCCGCCGACCGCGCCCCCACCGCCCCGCCGCCCGACGCCGGACCCCTGCTGGAGGTCCTCGACCTCTCGACGTCGTTCCGCACGGACCTCGGCCCGGTGCGCGCCGTCGACGGCGTCTCGTTCTCCCTCCGGCGGGGCCGGACCCTCGGCGTGGTCGGCGAGTCCGGCTCGGGCAAGACCGTGCTCTCGCGCTCGGTGATGGGCCTGCTCCCGTCACGCGGCGTGGAGCGCTCGGGCCAGGTGCGCTACCGGGGCGAGGACCTCCTCGCCCTCGACCGGAAGCGGATGAGCCGCATCTGGGGCACCGAGATGGCGATGGTGATGCAGGACCCGATGACGTCGCTCAACCCCGTGCTCCGGATCGGCACCCAGCTCACCGAGACGTTGCGCCACAACCTCGGGGCCAGTCGCCGCGACGCCGACCACATCGCGCTGGCCCTGCTCGGATCGGTCGGGATACCGGAGCCCGCCCGACGGCTCCGGGAGTACCCGCACCAGCTGAGCGGCGGGATGCGCCAGCGGGTGACGATCGCCATCGCCCTGTCCTGCGGGCCCAGCCTCCTCTTCGCCGACGAGCCCACCACCGCCCTCGACGTCACGGTGCAGGCCCAGATCCTCGACCTGCTCGCCGAGCAGCAGCGGGATCGCCACATGGCCATGGTCCTGGTGAGCCACGACCTCGGCGTCGTCGCCGGCCGCACCGACGAGATCCTGGTCATGTACGGCGGCCGGGTGGTCGAGCAGGGCCCGACCCACCTGCTCTTCTCCGAGGTGCGGATGCCCTACACCGAGGCGCTGCTGCGCTCGATCCCCCGCATCGAGCACCCCAGCCACACCCGCCTCGACGCCATCCCCGGGCGTCCGCCGGACCTGCTGCGGCCCCCGGCGGGCTGCAACTTCGCCCCCCGGTGCCGCTACGCCCAGCCTCGCTGCCGGGAGGAGGCGCCGCCGCTCGTGGCCGGGACCGACCCCCGCCACCGCTACCGCTGCTGGTACCCGGTCGGGACCCCGCAGGGCCAGGATGCGCTGGCCCGCAACCGCGCCGACGACCGGCCGGGCCGACGGGCCGGGCGGGGTGCGGCGGGGGGCGGGGAGCCCGTCGACGTCGCGGTTGCGCCGCCATCGGGTCGCTCCGGGCCGGCCCGGCCCCACACCACCGACGAGAGGCCCTGATGGCCGGCCACGGCACCGCCCACCTCCGGCCGGCACAGGACGCGCTCCTGAGGGCCGAGCACCTCGTCGTCCAGTACCCGGCCGGTGGTGGCCAGCGGGTGCAGGCGGTCTCCGACGTCTCGCTCGACCTGCTCGCCGGCGAGACGCTCGGGCTGGTGGGCGAGTCGGGCTCCGGCAAGTCCTCGACCGGCCGTGCCCTGCTGCAGCTGC
>Ga0316576_10002461_pt1 | contig 10541 bp, 6 predicted proteins | sample S0NA_FD_203075 | JGI IMG/M metagenome (GOLD analysis project Ga0316576, IMG submission 203075) | Rhizosphere microbial communities from salt marsh grasses in Alabama, United States - S0-2_050615r3r5 | ecosystem: Host-associated > Plants > Roots > Rhizosphere | place: USA: Alabama | collected... | reverse complement strand
ATCTACGGAATTATTTTGAAACAGGGCTAATCCCTCCAGGCCATTTGCTGCGCTGAGAACCTGATAACCACGGATTTCCAAATTACGTCTAACAAAATCACGCAAGGCTTTTTCATCGTCAACCACTAGCACCGCGGTCTTGTTCATGACTCCCGCCCCTCCACAAGAGGTAGTGAAAAGGTCATGCACAGGCCGCTATTCGATGGCTCGATCCATACCTCGCCGCCATGCGCACGGACGAAGCCTCTTGATATCGCCAGCCCCAGCCCGGCGCCGGTAACTTGACGCGTCAGTCCATTGTCCGCGCGATAAAAGCTGTCAAATACGCGCCTCGCCTCTTCCGGGTTAATTCCGGGCCCTTCATCCATAACCTGGACGATCAACCACTCCCCCTCCTCAAAAGCTCTCACGCGCACGGGTTTGCCGTCTCCCCCATACTTCAACGCATTTTCAATCAAATTCCGCAGGACAGACACGATGCGCTGCGGATCGACCAGCACCGGGGGGATATCGGGAGGTAAAACCACCTCCAGATAATCGCTGGGATCCGGGTAGGCATGTTGCGCGGCCTGCCATACCAGTTCGGGAAGCTCACAGGCAACGCGCTCCACTGTCAAGTTTCCCGCTTCAATTCGCGACATATCCAGCAAATCCGTCACCAACTCACTGAGATGATCCGTCTCATCAGAGATGATTTTCAGGAATTCCTGCTGGCTTTGAGCATCCCATTGGACATCATCGGCCAACAGCGTGGATGCGTAACCCTTAATGGCTGCGAGGGGCGTGCGCAGTTCGTGCGACACTGTTGAGATCAACCTGGATCGCATCCGATCCAATTCATAGCGCTGCGTGATGTCTTGCAAGATGCGGCCACGGCCGATTGGCGTGCCAGAAGGGTCGGTGACGTCAAACAAGATTAAGCGCAGGTGGTATTGCCGGCCCGCAAGATCGAGTGGAAATTGGATCCGGCGCTCTCCTGACTCATTTAGAATACCATCCAATTGCTTCCGAACGGCGTCCGAATCGCGCGCTTGCGCCAGCAGCCGGTCCATAAGAACATCGACGGGCCGGCCTGTCATCTCATCTGAAGAGATACGGGTCCATTTGACCATACTACGGTTGGCATACAGCACCCGTCCTTCCATATCTTCAAGGACGAGACCATCCTGCATCGACTGAATCAGAGATTCAAGACGACGTGTCTGGTCCTTCAGGCGCATGTCACTTCGCGCATACAAGGCGGAGTTTTCAATAGCCATCGCCGCGTGATTGGCGAATGTAGCTAGCAGATTAATTTCCTGGGCCGAGAATTCGTGAATATCCGGCCGGAACACCAGCAAGGCGGCAGGAGGCGTGTGTTGGGCAGGTAATGGCAGACCCAAAACAGAGCGAAAACCGGCTTGCCTGGCCCGTTCACGATGCCCCTTAAAAGCTGGATTTGTCTCAGCATCGCTTACCTGAATAGGACCGCCGCTGTGGATGGCGCGCATGGTTACGGAGCCCGGTTCATCCGGATTGATAGTCGCCTGTTCTGTATACCAGTCCGGCAGGCCGCGGCTGGCGTAGACGCGGAAAATGCCGCGCTGCTCATCGAGTGCAAAAATAGCGCTCATAGGCACGCTCAACAGTAGTTCGGCTTGTTCCAAAATGCGGTCCAGCACCGTTTCCTGATCCAGCGAGGAAACGACCGCTGCGCTGGTTTCCAGGAGGGTAGATACTTCATTCAGCCGAGCCTCGATTGCCTGCTGCATACTGGCCAGACTGCGGCTTAGCAACCCCATTTGGTCCGGGCGCTCGGTAAGCATGGCCAGTGCAACGCGGTGCGAATCCGCCGAGTATTCCTCGCCAAGTCCAACATTTTGACTGAACTCAGCCAGTCGTTCCAACGGACCTATGACCCGTCTCGACAATGCCAGCCAAAACAAAATGCCCAGCGCCACCAGGGTGGCGACAGAAAGGGCCAGCCCCCGTCGAAACGCTGTGATCGTAGCAAAAGCGACGGCCGCCGGTTGCCCGACGACCACGCCCCAGCCAACATTTGGAATGGGCACGTAGCTGTAAAGATAGGCTTCTCCCCCGGAATTATTCTCAATCAGCGTCCCGGACTGCGCGTTTAGAACCGCATCTGTCACGTCAGGGAACTTCACCCCGGCGTCTTGTAAGAGGTTATTACTGTTCGAATGGGCGACAGTTTGCCCCGCGTGATCGACAATGAACAATTCAAACTGCGCGTCCTGTCCATAACGATCGGCAATCCCTGTCAGCGTGTTGCTTAGTGACTGCAGACGCAGATTCGTGCCGACAAGTCCCAGATATTCATCTTCATCGTTCCAGAGAGGCATCACGGCCGTGGCGACAGGTTCATTTGTTGTCGGTGAAACACGCCCCTTAGATATTAAAGGCTCGTGGCTTGTGAGCGCTCGCTGGAAGTAATCTCGGAAAGAGAAATCGTCGCCAACAGTCGACTCCGGTCCAACCGGATAGTGAAACTGCATTTTGCCCGCTTTATCAAGTCGATAGGTGAGATTGATATCGCTGCGCCCCTTCATGATGGTTTGGAATAGTTGCGCCATTCCCAGCGTATCGGCCGTTCGAACCGCCTGATACAGGCTTAATTCGCGCACAGTTTGCAAGGAATTGTCCATCATGGCGTTGGTTTCCTGGGCGATCGCCTGTGCCAGGGCGAGGTTGGCCGCGCTAACATCTTGCTGCAACTGCCGGCGCGCAAAGATGTCGAAAAAAACAGCCACCAGAATCAACAATCCTACAAAGCCCAATGAAATGACTAGTAGTTGAGATCCTAAATCGCGGCGGAGGGGAAATGATGGCTGTTTTTTCACGATCGCATGGATATCCCTATTAACGACCTGTTCAAGAGCATTTAAACTATTATAAGCCAATTCGCCCGTTTATGACATGTTCGAATTAATGGTTAAAAATTCTGTCGAATAGAGGGCTCAAATCGATTAACTGTTGAGTTCTAATTCAGCAAGCATAGCTTGGTGTTTTTCACGCGAGATTGGATAGCGCAAGGCGAAGGCAACAGCAATAAATAGCAGCAAAGCCGGAATAAGGCTCATGAAAAGACGAATGGCAAATACGGCCGACGCGGATTGGTCGGGCAGCGGCTCACCGGCCAGTGGATTGATATATCCGGCGGCCTCGAATACCTGACCCATGACCCATAGCGCAGCCCCTGTGCCCAGCTTCTGAAAAAAGGAGACTAGGGCGTAATAAGCTCCTTCTCGCCTCTGACCGGTTCTCAACTCATCATCTTCGATAATATCGGGAATCATAGCCCAGGGAATTACATAGACAGTAGCAATTCCCAATCCCGCCATTGCCGCTAGAATAAAAACCAGAGCCGCTTGATCCGGCTGCACAAAATACAGGAGTAAAAGTAATAGGATCCACCAGGAACAATTGGTTACAAAAGCGCGTTTCTTATCCAGCTTCTGAGCCATAAAAACGACGAGGGGGATAAACAATATTGCCGCTCCCTGGGCAGCCAGGACGTAATAATTAGCCAGGTCCGGTCTTCTTAAATAATAATTGGCATAGAAGATTAGCACCGCGGCCATGATGCTGGCCGTCGTCCAGCTGAAAAGATACAGGCCCACCAACTTCTGAAAAGCATCATTTTTTATCGTCTCTCCGATCGAAGCTCTCGGTGAGAGGGGAGAAGATTCAGGATTCGAACGATAGTCCCCGGTGATGAAGAATACAATCAAAGGCGGGATCATATTGAGTATTCCCAAACCAATGCCCAACCATAAAAAGAGTTCTTGCTGGCTGGTGACGCGCTCAGCCAGGATGGTCGCTAAGATGATAGCCCCCAGGGAACCGCTCAAGCCAAAAAACATGCGGTAGCCATTTATCGAACTTCGTTCATCGTAATCTTTGGTTACTGCAGGGGTCAGGGCATTGTAGCTGACATGGACGGCCGTATAACATGTATCGAATAAGATGAAAACCAATGCGTAATAGATGACCCGGTACGCCTCAGAAATGTCAGGAACGATCCACATTAACATAAATGACAAACCAAGGGGTACGGCGCCGAATAACAGCACCACGCGCCGGCGGCCTAACGGGCTTTTTATGCGGTCGGAGATTATGCCGAACAATGGATCGTTAACCGCATCCCAAATACGGCCGATGGCAATTGCCCACGCCGCCAGCCCCGGTCTCAAGCCGGCTACATCGGTCAGGAAATAGAGCTGGTAAAAGAGAATCACAGCCTGGTAGGAATTGGTCGTGAGATCGCCCGTACCAAAAAGAGTTTTAAATCGTGTGCTTAATTTAACACTGCTTGAGGCCATCTAATTGTCTAGTCTCCATTCGTAAATGGGAAAAATATCCAGAATGACGTACGCAGAAATTTGTTGCGGCAGTTGTAGTCCTTTAGGCAAAGTAAGTTCTATGCGGCAAAGATTGCCATGCTCATCTCCCCACTGTTTGAGATTATTGTGATAGTCCAGGTCAACAGCTTCACGCCTCTGCCGGTCAATGAGTAAGATTGCTGATTGATGTTCATCAACGGGATAATTATGACCTTTATCAATGCTAATCCTGGCGGAACAAATCCCAGACTCTGTCCTGCCCGGCGGTGAAAAATCAATCCCCTGCACATGAACACCGGCCGGCCGTTTGTTCGCCATACCGCCGGACGGATAAGGCCGGGTAATGTAGGTGGCCACGGCTACCAGCTTTTTCCAGATTTTATTGGCCAGACCGGCAATGATCATGGGGATGCCGAAGGTGGGAATCGATAATACATCGGTTTCTGCATAAGCTCTGGCGCCTGGTAGCACCCGGAGGTCGTCTCCCATCCGGCCACGGAGTTCAAAAATATGAAAGGGGATTGGTATGCCGGTGATAGACATTTTGAAGTTGCGGTTGGTCAGAATGAAAGCATCGTCCTGGAAACGGCCGCTTAAAGGCAGCCGAAAATCGGTCCTGGGATCAGCGGCCATTATGCCGTCTTCGTTTTGTTTGGTACCTACAGCCCACAAAACGATATTTCCGGAATTCCCGGCATCTGGCGGATCAATCAAGACCGGGCCAATGAGCCAGTTCATGTAATCAAAGCCGATCTGGTTCAGGCTGGGTAGCATGGTGGGAATGGGCACTGCCAACCTTGTCCATTCAAAAGCGGAGACAGCTGTCTCGGTTATGATCCATGGAGGCGGTTTACGGCCAGGATCTTGGACCGTAAACGTAAAAGTTTGCTTAAATTTTCCGGCGGCACGCCCTCCTAATGTTAGATTGCCAAGACTGAGGCCGCCCTTAATATACTCACCTTCAACCGACAACGTGTAGTTCCTGCCCGGCGCCAGGAAATCTTCGGGAATTAGATAAAGATATTTCCCATCTCCCGAAACCTCCTGCCGGAAGGAGATTGGCGGATCAAACCGAATTTTCAGCGCATCCGGACGGCTGAAGAAGGGGGGATCGAAGAAACGGGCGGGGATGGTCTGGCCCTTTTCCCTGACGACCAGCTTTAGACAGATCAAGGTCGCGGCGGGCAGATCCGGCGGCATATCCGGCTGCGCACGGCCGCCGGGAGAAACAAAATAGAGAGCGGTGACCTCCCGCGGCAGTTCCGCGGCCGATCCCCTTGAACCGCGTGGATCCTGCCGCTGCTCCAGGGGATAATCGTAAGGAACGTACCACAACTGCCCGTGTTCCCCGCCAATATAAATACCCCGCGTGCCCAGGGCGGGAGAACCATTCAAATCATTGCGATCAGGCAACGCTCCTCCGGCACCGGTCGTATCAAAAGACCATCGCTTCCGGCCGCTTTGGGCATCGATGGCGAAGAGCTTACCATCGCCATTACCAAAATAAACGATGGGCTCCTCTTCACCCTGCGGGCCACAGCCGATCGCGGGTGAAGAACGAATTGGGGCGCCGGTGTCATACTGCCATTGCCGGTCTCCCTCCGGGCTGAGGGAATAAAGAATACCATCGGCCGAACCAAAGATGATTGACAGGGTATGATCGTCCGCTTCCAAAAGGGCGGCCGAACTGTAAATATGGTCATTGGCCTTAAAGTTCCAGCGTGTTTCCCCTGTTAGCGGATCAAGGGCGTAAAAATTGCTGTCAAAGGAACCGGCGTAGACGGCACCGTCCAGCCCTATGGCGGCTGAGGCGGCAATAAAGCCGAGCGTGCGCCGTTTCCATTTCCCCTTCCCGTCATTGGTAACCGCGTGAAAAAATGTGTCGCACGATCCCCAATAAATCGTGCCGTCGGCAGCCAGAGCCGCGGCAGACCAGGCATTCGCCCCGGTCTCATATGTCCACTTCAAACAGCCGTCCGGCGAGATAGCATAATAGTTAAAGTTGGTATTCCCGGCATAAATAGTACCATCCACGCCGATGGCCACATTGGCTTCAAACCAGTTGTTATAGCTCGCTCGTGGCGCCTGCCGGGCATCGAAGCGCCACACTTCCCGGCCGTTCTCCGTGTTGAGCCGGTAGAGAAAGCCATCTCCCGAGGGAACAAGCACCGTGCTGGGGTAATCGTCAGGCAGTGCTGCGGCCGAATCGATAATTTCACCCGTTTTGAAATGCCATTTTTCGCTGCCGTCGGGATTAAGAGCATAAAAATTGTGATCGGCCGAGCCGAAATATATTATGCCTCGGGCGTCTATAACCGGTGTGGAGAAAATCCCTTTTCCCGTCTGAAAAAACCAGGGTTGATCACCCTGATAGTAAGCCGGGATAGGTGAGTAAGCGCTGTTACGAAGCGTGCGCCGGAAGGTCGGCCAGGGAGCATCAGGTTGGTACGCCGCCCGATAATCAAAATTCATAAGAAAATAGGCAAATTAACTGCCTCGTAGATTATCACTGGTCCAAACTCTTAAGAGATCAAGTGTGTAGCAACAGGTTTCCTACAAGAGTTAGAGATGATCAAATAGCGATTGATTCTCTGCCATCCAATCGAAGAGACGCTGCAAGCCTTCACGTACACCAACTTCCGGGACCCAGCCTAATTCTCGCTTAATTTTGTCTACATTAGAGATATAGACTTTCTGGTCCCCGGGCCGCCAACCCGCGGTATGTACAGGAACGGGCCGGCCTAACATTTCCTCGAGCATTGACCCAAATTCCGTCCAGATGGCCATGGTATTATCAGGACCACCGCCGACGTTGTAGATCTGGCCGGCCGAGGTGTCTATTTGCTGAGCCGCCGCTTCATAGGCATCAAGCAGATCGTCGATGAAAAGCACGTCACGCACCTGCTTGCCATCGCCATAGATCGTAATTGGCCTTCCTTTCAAAGCTGCGATCATAAACCAGGCCACCCATCCCTGATCTTCAATGCCGAACTGGCGATAGCCGTAAATGCAGGACTGGCGCAGTACCACTGTGCGCAATCCATAAATGCGGTAATAGTCACGCGTATACTGGTCACCAGCTCCTTTGGAACAGCCATAGGGAGAGTGAAAATCAAGGTTAGTGGTTTCGGAAATGCCTTGCGGGAAATCAGCATAAGCATAGCGGTTTTGCTCCTCCACAATTGCCACACCCTCCATGCCGCCATAGACCTTGTTTGTGCTGGCATAAAGAAAGATCGGGTCATCCCCCACCAGCCGAGCAGATTCCAGAGCATTAAATGTGCCAAGGGCGTTATCCAGAAAATCCTGGCGTGGGTCCGTGACTGAAGTCGTCACGGCGACCTGGCCGGCAAGGTGATAAATGCGCCGCGCACCTTCAGCCGCCCTCTTTAGGGCTTCAAAATCTGACAGATCAGCCTGCACTATGTGAAGGTTATGATGATTTTGGCTGGTCTTTAACCACTGCACATTTCTGGCAGCACCGGAGCGGGAGAGATTATCGAAGATCAACACCTCATACCCGTCTTCTAGAAGTTTGTACGAAAGATTAGAACCAATAAAACCGGCTCCGCCGGTAACCAAGACTTTATCCATACGACATTTAAGTATTCATCAGGCAAAACTATAAATTCATCAAATTATACCAGCTTCTTACCTAATGCCGCCTCGAAAATAGGCCTATACATTCAGGTTCTGGCCTTCGCATAAAACCTCGATAGCTCCCGCCAATTTCAAATGCTTTTTTATGGATTAATGCAAGGAATAGAAAGGTTGGCTTTCATGGCAGTACTAGTTGCAAGCTAATCCCCTTTTCTGAGAGCCCAGACGGCTCGAAAGCGTACGAATTGCCTGTTCAGCCTCCGGCGTCTATGATCATGTTCGATGTACCCAATCCTCGCCCGCTATGACTCGATCTTTATCTACAGCTATACCGTCGTTCTGGCGGTAGGCGTTCTGCTATCCACCGGTTTGACGGCGCGGCTGGCAAGGAGAAGACCAGCCGCAAAATGGTTTGACGCCTTGCTGGTCGCCTTTTTCGCCGCTCTTTTAGGGGGGCGTTTAGGGTTTGTGCTCGGACAATGGACTTATTTTCAGGAACATCCTTCTGAAATATGGCAGATTGGGCTTGGCGGTCTGTCTTATTTTGGCGCATTATTCGCCGGTCTTGCCGCCTTGTTTTTGTGGACCCGGTTTCTTGGCCGGTCTTTTTACCAATACGCAGCTTTATTTTCTCCAGGGCTGGCTCTCCTCAGTACCTTCGGCTGGCTGGCCTGTTGGTTTGAAGGCTGTGCCTACGGCCGTGAAACGGTGATTGGAACTTTTGCGGCCGATTTACCAGACGGGTATGGCGTCTTCGCGCTGCGCTACCAGACCCAATTGATCGGCATGCTGCTATCTTTAGCAGCCTTCATAGCCATCCTGTGGCTCTTCAAACGAGCAAAACCGGCGGTCCTCTTCTGGGCCGCCCTGCTTCTCATTTCCACCGCACACCTGGTTCCCGATCTATTGCGCGGCGATCCGGCATGGATGTTGGGAGGAATGCGCCTCGATTCATTATTTGACGGTCTAATGATTGCCGTCTCGCTTCTGATGCTACAATATTTTGTGCGCAAGGAATAAGGCATTATCGCTTTACCAGGAGATTAACAATTTAATAGGCATTATCAGACCAATTGTTTGTAACGCGATTTACCAAAGGGTGTGGTTCAAATGAGTTGGGAGCAACTCAACTTGTAACGCGATTGGCCCACTCGCGCGCGGTTCTGCCTAAATCACGGCATGATTTTGGCGAATCGAACTGCAACTACCGGCATCCCTTAATGCCTATTATTTTGTAAATGTTCTGTAAAAGAGATAATCACGCATGTTGACATAATAACAAGAAGCTGCTTGGGCGGAACTTTGTACGGCGTCATAGCAACTTATTGAATTGTTATACGTATTAATTAGCAGACAGATTGAATGCCGGTAGTATTCAAGACACCTGCCCTTTGGCAGCAGCTACCTAAACCAGGAATTTTATGAACAACGAACTGGAAACTCAGCATGGATTTAAATCAGGATTTATCGCCCTGGCCGGCCGGCCCAATGTAGGCAAAAGCACCTTGATGAATGCTTTTATGCAGCAGAAGATAGCCATTGTCACTCCCCGGCCACAAACAACGCGTACCCGCCAGTTAGGCATCATAACAGAACCTGATTACCAGATGATCTTCGTCGATACACCGGGAATTATTAAAGAACCCCGCCATAAGCTAGATGAATTCATGCTTGATGCAGCCGTAGAAATTCTCGAAGACGCTGATGTCGTCCTATGGCTCGTTGATGGCAGCGAAGATCCCGGCCCTGAGGATCAGGCCATTGCCGAGAAACTGCAAGCATTAGGAGGGCGGTCGCAGGTGATTTTAGGTATTAACAAGCTGGACGCCTTATCGGCCGACCAGGTCCTGCCGCGATCTGAGGCTTACCGCTCCCTGCTCCCGGACGCCGATTGGATCGTGTTTTCCGCTGCCACCGGCGCCGGTCTCTCCGAACTTCTGGAAATGCTCAAAGAGGCGCTGCCTGAAGGTCCAATGTATTACCCGCCGGAACAAATAACGGATGTTTTTCTACGTGATATCGCCGCGGAAATGATTCGCGAACAGCTTATGCTGCAGCTGCGTGATGAAGTACCTTACGGGACGGCCGTGCAGGTCGTAGACTTCAAGGAACGCCCCGCCGAACCAACCTATATCAGCGCCAATATTTTCGTCGAGCGCGATTCACATAAGGGAATCATTATCGGTAAACAAGGCGCACAACTGCGCAAAATTGGAGAGGCGGCGCGCAAGGAAATCGAGGCCATGCTCGAGGAGAAGGTCTTTCTAGATTTATGGGTAAAGGTCGAGCCGCGCTGGCGGCGTGATGAGAATGCTCTTAAACGTTTAGGGTACAGCAGTAATTAATGGGAAAATTCAATTGAGATAAGATCAGTCTGCTACCTGGGGGAAGGAGACTTCAATGATTTATCATTGATGGCCCTTTTAGCAGATGGGGATCAGGAGTAAATGCATGCGTGGCCAACAACAGAATAATTATCAGGATGAAGGCATCAACCGCCGTTCTTTCCTGCGCAATTTAAGTCTTGCCGCCTTGGCTGCAGGGGCAGCCGGCACAGGCGCGGCTATTCTTGCCGGAAAACAAAAACCGGGGGAAGTC
>Ga0316576_10002460_pt1 | contig 10541 bp, 10 predicted proteins | sample S0NA_FD_203075 | JGI IMG/M metagenome (GOLD analysis project Ga0316576, IMG submission 203075) | Rhizosphere microbial communities from salt marsh grasses in Alabama, United States - S0-2_050615r3r5 | ecosystem: Host-associated > Plants > Roots > Rhizosphere | place: USA: Alabama | collected... | reverse complement strand
ATCGGACGGAAGTGGCAGGGCCCCACGGTGCAGTTGGACTTCAACCTCCCGGAGCGTTTCGGGATCGAATACGTGGGCGAGGACAACGAGAGACATCGGCCCGTCATGCTCCACCGGGTCCTGGTGGGCTCCATGGAGCGCTTCGTGGGCGGGCTGGTGGAGCACTATGCCGGCGCGTTCCCGGTCTGGCTGGCGCCGGAGCAGGTCCGGGTGCTCCCCATCTCCGAACATCAGGAGGACAGCGCGGAGTCCCTCGTCCGGTCCCTCACGGACGCCGGTGTGCGGGCCGTCCTGGACGCCCGGGACACCCTGAGCGCCCGCATCCGGGACGCCGAGTTGCAGAAGGTGCCGTACATGGCCGTGGTCGGGGAGCGGGAGGCGGAGGCCGGGACCGTGGCCGTCCGCCGTAGGGGTGCCGGCCGTAAGCAGGTGGTGATGGAGCGGGACCGCTTCGTGGCACAGGTCGTCGAAGAGATCCGCAGCCGCGCCCTCGATCCGGGGTTCGGGACCGACGGCGGCGCCGGGTGAGGCGGACCCCCGGAGGCCTCCTCGCCGCCGCGGCCCTCCTGGCGTTCGCCCTGCCGGCCCGGGCCCAGGACGTGACCTGGGAGGCCTCGGTCCGTCCCAGGGGGGAGGGTCGGGACCTGGGGGGGCCGACCGAGGCGTTCTACACCAGCATGCGGACACGGATGGCCCTCCGGGCCGGGCTCGGGGCCGACGTGCGCCTGTACGTGCAGCTCCAGGACACCCGGTTCTGGGGGGGGCGGAGCCTCACCTTCGACGGCTCGGCGGACGCCTTCGACCTCCACCAGGGCTGGTTCGAGCTGGGCCACCGGGGCCGGAGCGTCCTGTGGACCCGGGTGGGGCGGCAGGAGATGGAGTTCGGGAACGGTCGCCTGATCGGCGCCCCGGAGTGGTCGCAGCTCGGGCGGGCCTTCGACGGGGTTCGGGCCGCCGTCCGCCTGGGGGAGCACACGGTGCTGGACGGTTTCGGGTCGGAGCTCCGGGAGTCCTTCGTAGCCTTCGATGAGAGCGACGCGACCCTCTGGGGCCTCTGGGGTCGCCGTGAGCTTCCTGGCTACGGCGAGGTCAGCCTCTTCTGGCTCCACGACCGGGACGGGAACGACCCCGAGACGCGCCGGTCCACCCTCGGCGTGTATCACGTGGGGCGCGTGGGACCCGGAACGGTCCGCATCGAGGGGGCGTGGCAGGGCGGGGAGGTTCAGGGACTGGACCTCCGGAACACCTACATGGTCGCCGCCTCCCTCGGTGCGCCGCTCCTGGACGGACGGGCCGACCTGGAGGTCGGGTACGACCGCTATTCCGGGAGCGCCGATCCAGGGCCGGGCCGAACGGAGGCCTTCGATGACCCCTACGGCCGCAATCACCGGTTCTTCGGCTTCGCGGACATCTTCGTGAACATCCCGGTCCAGACCGCCGGCCGGGGCATCCAGGACATCCGGACCCGGGCCGGCTGGGGACTCCCTCGCAACGGACGACTCCAATTGGACCTTCACCACTTCCGAGTGGCCGACGCCCGGGGTCTGGACTCCGGCACGCTGGCGAACGAGGTGGACCTGACCGTCTTCTGGCGGGGACTGATGGAAGGGTGGGTGGGGGTCCAGGCCGGGGCCAGCTGGGCCGACATCGACAGCGCGGGAGACCTCCTGCTGGACCGCATCGAGGATGCGGTCTGGGTCGGATATGCGATGGTCGAGGTGGCTTTTTGACGCCCCCTCCGCCCGGTTGACGCCGCGGGGCCATCCGACGATGTTATCGGGCCGATCGACGATCGGTGACAATGTGGAAGCGGGTCGCCTGCCAGCGGCCCCACCCCCGGCTCCCACGGGAGCTTTCCGGGTTCGAGGGCACCGGAGCGGCTCTGACCGTCTCCGGGACGTTCGGGCTCGGATCCATCGGATACCGGGCCCGTTTCTCGTTTCGCGGGTCCGCTTCGTCGCCGCAGCGGAGGGAACGGCCATAAGCGAGCGCAGGGTCCGCGTCAACGACCAGATCAGGATCAGCCCGGTACGTCTCATCGACGACGAGGGCGGACAGTTGGGGATCGTCTCCCTGGAAGACGCCCGGGAGCGCGCCGAGCAGAAGGGGCTGGACCTGGTGGAGGTCGCACCGGATTCCCGGCCGCCCGTGGTCAAGTTGATGGACTACGGGAAGTTCAAGTACGAGGAACAGCGCAGGGCCAGGGAGAGCAAGAAGCGACAGCACAAGATCCACGTGAAGGAAGTGAAGTTCCGACCGGGGATCGAGGACCACGACTACGAATTCAAGACCCGGCACGCCCGCCGGTTCCTGGAAGAGGGGAACAAGGTGAAGCTGACGATGCAGTTCCGAGGTCGTCAGGTGACCCACCCCGAGCTGGGACGGGAGGTGCTGCACCGGGTGACGGAAGACCTGAAGGATCTGGCCAAGATCGAATCGCGCCCCAGCATGGAGGGCCGGACGATGTCCATGATCCTCGCCCCTCTCAAGCAGAGCTGAGGACCATCATGCCGAAGATGAAGACGAACCGGGCCGCGGCGAAGCGTCTCAAGCGCACCGCCTCCGGAAAGCTCAAGCGATTCAAGGCCAACCACAGCCACATCCTGACCAAGAAGTCCCGGAAGCGGAAGCGGCGCCTGCGCTCCTCCGACCTGGTGGCGAAGTCGGACAAGGGTCGGATGGACCGTCTCATGCCGTACGGACAGTAGGAGGATAGCCGATGCCGCGCGCCAAGGGGGCCGTGCCCCGCAATCAGCGTAAGAAGAAGGTCTTCAAGGCCGCCAAGGGGTACTTCGGCGGTCGCAAGAACCTGTACCGGACCGCGAAGGACGCCGTCGAGAAGGGATGGGAGCACGCGTACCGGGACCGGAAGAAGAAGAAGCGGAACTTCCGCTCCCTCTGGATCGCCCGGATCAACGCGGCGAGCCGGGAGCACGACCTGTCCTACTCCCGGTTCATGCATGGCATGAAGAAGGCCGGGGTCGAGCTGGATCGGAAGGCGCTGGCGGATCTCGCCGTGCGCAGTCCCGACGCCTTTGCGGCCCTGGCTGACCGGGCCAAGGAAGAGCTGGCCAAGGCGTCGTGATCCCAACCGTGCCGATCGATGGCAGTCCGAAGGGTTCCGCGACGCGCTCGCGGGACCCTTCGTTTCATCCCCCACCCCCCGCCGTGCCATGCGTGACGGAAACGAACTGATCCAGGAGCTCCAAACCCTGGAGTCCGAGGCCCTGGAGGCGGTCCGGGACGCCGCCGACGCCGACGCCCTCGAGGAAACCCGCATCCGCTTCCTGGGACGGAAGGACGGACGGATCTCGGGAGTGCTCCGCAAGCTCGGCAGCATGGATCCCGAGGTCCGCCCCCGGGTGGGGGCCGAGGCCAACCGGGTGAAGGGGGTCCTGCAGGAGGCACTGGACGCCCGGGAGGCGGCCCTGTCCGCCGGTGCGCCGGCGGGGGAGGGGGTCGATCTCACCCTTCCCGGCCGCACGGAGTGGATCGGCGGGCGGCACCCCGTCCAGAGGGTCCTGGACGAGATCTTCGACATCTTCCGGGACCTGGGGTTCACCCGGGCCCGGGGCCCCGAGGCCGAGACGGAGTGGTACAACTTCGAGGCGCTCAACACCCCGCTCGATCACCCGGCGGCGGACGAGCAGGACACCCTCTACCTCCAGGGGGGTGGCCTGCTGCGGAGCCACACGTCTCCGGTGCAGGTCCGGACGCTGGAGACCCACGAGCCCCCGATCCGGATCCTGGCCCCGGGTTGGGTCTTCCGCCGGGACACCTACGATGCGACCCACACCCCGGTCTTCCTCCAGCTCGAGGGGCTGGTGGTGGACGAGGGCGTGACCTTCATCGACTTCAAGGCGACGCTTGCGGAGTTCGCCCGGCGCCTGTGGGGACCCGGCACCAAGGTACGGTTCCGACCATCCTTCTTCCCCTTCACCGAACCCAGCGCGGAGGTCGACGCGAAGCGGGTGGTCACCCTCCCCGACGGGACCACGCGGGAGACGGACTGGGTCGAGATCATGGGGGCCGGGATGGTGGATCCCGCGGTCCTGGAGGCCGCCGGTATCGACCCGGAGCGATATACCGGGTTCGCCTTCGGGATGGGACCGGGTCGGATCGCGCTGCTCAAGTACGGCGTGGCGGACCTCCGGACCTTCTTCGAGAACGACGTGCGCTTCCTCCGGCAGTTCGCCGAGTCCTGACATGAACGTTTCGCATCGCTGGCTCCGGGCCCTGCTCCCGGACCTCCAGGAGGGCCCCGACGCCCTGGCCGACCGCCTCGCCGGGCAAGGATTCCCGGTGGAGGGGATGCGGCACCTCCGGGAGGGGCTGGAGGACATCGTCGTCGCCCGGGTCCTGGAGGCCGGACCCCATCCCGACGCGGACCGCCTCAGCCTGTGCCGGGTGGACGCGGGCACCGGAGAGGAGCTGCAGGTGATCTGCGGCGCACCCAACGTCCGGACGGGCGGGACGTATCCCTTCATCCCGGTGGGCGGGACGCTCCCCGGGGGGATGAAGATCCGGAAGGCGAAGATCCGGGGCGAGTACTCCTTCGGCATGCTCTGCTCCGCCAAGGAGCTGGAGCTGGGCGTGGACCACAGCGGGATCCTGGCCCTCCGGGGGGACTACACGCCCGGGACCTCCTTCCTGGAGGCCCTGGGGCTGGACGACGTCCTCATGGACGTGGAGGTCACCGCCAATCGCGGGGACGTCCTCTCCCACCTCGGCGTGGCCCGGGAGCTGGCGAAGGGCGAGGTGGCGCTGCCCCCGATCCCCGGTGCGCCGCCCGTGAACTTCACGCTGGCCACCGATCCTGCCCGGACCGAGGTCGGCGGCGTCGTGCTCCGCACCGAGGCGCCGGAGCACTGCCGGCGCTTCCTGGGCGCCGTGGTCCGGGGTGTGAGCGTGGGTCCCTCTCCGGACTGGCTCCAGATGCGCCTGCGCTCGGTCGGCCTCCGTCCCATCAACAACGTCGTCGACGCGACCAACTACGTGCTCATGGAGCTCGGCCAGCCCCTGCACGCCTACGATCTGTCCACGCTGACGGGGAGTGAAGTCGTCGTGCGGATGGCGCGGCAGGACGAGCCGGTCCGGACCCTGGACGGAGAGGACCGGACCCTGACGCCGGAGATGCTGGTCATCGCCGACGCCGAGCACACCATCGACGTGGCCGGGATCATGGGGGACGAGCGGACCTCGGTCACCGAGGGCACCACCGACCTCTTCCTGGAGTGCGCGCATTTCGAGCCGGCGACCATCCGCTCCACCAAGAAGGCGCTGGGTATCCACTCGGACGCGGGCTATCGCTTCGAGCGGTTCGTCGATCCGGGTGGTCAGGAGCGGGCCATCCGCCGCTGTCTGGAGATCATCCTGGCCACCGCCGGAGGGCGGCTCCACCCGGTGGTGGCGGACCTGCATCCCAGGCCCTGGACGCCCCTGGAGATCATCCTGCGCCTCTCCCGGATCGAGCGGGTGCTGGGCGTACCCTTCGAGGCGGCCGCAGTGGAGGCGCTGCTCAGGCCCCTCGGCTTCGTCTCAACCGACCAGGGGGACGGGACCCTGTCGGTCCTCGTGCCCTCCTGGAGGGGGATGGACGTGACCCGGGAGGTGGACCTCATCGAGGAGGTGGCTCGCCGCCACGGCTTCGATCGCTTCCCCGACGACCTCCGGAGCTTCCGACCCGGGACCGTGCCGGACCATCCCCTCTTCCGACTCGAGGACAGGATCCGGGACCGCTTGGTGGCCCGGGGCTTCCTGGAGGCCCAGACGCCGGCCTTCGTTCCGGAGCCGGAGGGGGACGTGCGGCTTCTGAACCCCCTTTCCCAGGAGGAGCCCGTCCTTCGGCGGGACCTCCTGCCCTCCCTCCTGCGCCGGGTCGAGGCGAACCTGGCCCGGGGGAACCGGGATGTCCGGCTGTTCGAGCTGGGGACGTCGTTCCGGGCCTCCCCCGGCGATGCCCTCCCGCGGGAAGAGGCCAGGGCGACCCTGGTCGCCACCGGGTCCCGGGCGCCCCGACACTGGTCCCGGGTGCCGGAGCCCGTGGACGTATGGGATCTCAAGGCCCTCCTGGAGCTCCTCGTTCGAGAAGCCTGGGGAGACCAGGCCGTCGTCGCTCCCGGCGACGCCGAGGGACTGCTTCCGGGCCTCGCCCTGGAGGTGCGCCTCGAGGACGGGCGCCGGGTGGGGTGGGGCGGGGTGGTCGCACCCGGGCCCCTGGACCTCCCCCCCTGGGCAGGAGAGATCGTGGGACTGGAGCTCGGCCTGCCCTCCGTTCCGGTCGGCGCCGGAGACGTCACGGTCCGCCCGCTGCCCACCACTCCGGCGGCGGATCGGGACCTTGCCCTTGTGGTCCCGGCGGAGGTCAGCGCAGCCCGGGTCGAGGCGGTGGCTCGGGAAGCGGGTGGCGCGCTCCTGGAGTCCGCGACCATCTTCGATCTGTACCGGGGGGAGGAGGTGGGGGACGGGGCCCGTTCCCTGGCCTATCGCTTCCGCTTCCGTGACCCCGACCGTACCCTGACCGACGACGAGGTGGAGCGGGCCACCCGTCGGATCATCGACCGACTTGGGGAGGAATTGGGTGTCCATGTCCGAGGCGCGTGACCGCGAGAACGGATTCGGCGTCCTTGAGGCGTCCATCGACCGGGCCCTGGGACGGATCCGGGAGCTGGAGGCGGAGCTCCACCGGACCCGGACCCGCCGGGACGAGGTGGAGGGTCTCCTGCAGCGGATGTCGGAAGGCGACGAGAATCCCGCCCGGATGGCGCAACGCCTGAAGCACCTGGACCAGGAGAACGGCGACCTCAAGCGGCGCATCGAGGCAGGGCGTGAGATCGCCCAGCGCCTCCTGGCCCGTGTGCGCTACCTCGAAGACCACGGCCGAACCCAATGAGCGAGAAACAGTCCGTCAACGTCCGTATCGCGGGCGAGGAGCACGTCATCCGGGCCTCGGCGGCCCCGGACTATACCCGGCGCTGCGCGGGATACGTGGACGAGCGCATCATGGAGATCCGGACGAAGGCCGGGCTCCTGGAAACCCACAAGGCCGCCATCCTCGCGGCACTTTCCATCACCGACGAGCTCCTCCAGGCGAGGGACGAGCTCCACCGGCTCCAGGAAGATGTGGCCGATCGGGCCGAGACCCTGGCACGCCGACTCGATACCGGCGTGGAGGGCGGGGCCGGCTCCTCCTGACTCGTTCCCCTCCTGCGGGACGGGGGCTCCCGGCCGCTTCGGGCCCCCCTCACCGGCGTCGACCGGCGGCGGCTTCCTTGCGCGGCGCTCGCGGCAAATCCTATCCTGAGCCGTGTTTTTTGCACGGTCGTGACGGGGCGCGCCCCCGGGCGGACCGTTCGCGAATGAGCGGAATGACGGGCGTAACCGCCCGATCTTTGGAGATAGACATATGGAGCCGCTGGTCCTCGGTGCCGCGGCCCTGGGAATCGTGGCCGGATTCGTCGTGGGACTCCTGGTCACCCGATCCCGGGAGCGCTCGCGGCAGGAACGGTTGAAGGCCGCCGCACAGGATGAATCGACCCGCCTCCTCGTCCGAGCCCGGGAGGAGGCCGAGACCCTCCGGAAGGCCGGGGAGATCGAAGGGAAGCAGACCGTCATCCAGCTCCGGGAAGGCTGGGAACAGGAGGAATCCCGGCGCCGGGAGGAGCTGGAGCGGGCGGAACGTCGCAGCGAGGAGCGGGCGGACAATCTCGATCGCAAGTTCGACACCCTGGACGAGCGGGAGCAGGCCCAGGAGGCTCGAAGCCGGGAGCTGGACGAGAGGAATGCCCAGCTGAAGGCCCGCGAGGACGAGGTCCTGCGGGTCGAGGAGGAGGGGCGCCGGAAGCTGGAGACCCTGGCGGGAATGTCGGCCCAGGAAGCCCGCAAGAAGCTCATGGACGACCTTCTGGAGGAGGCTCGGGCCGAGGGCGCGAACGCCCTCCGGGAGGTCCGGGAGAAGGCCCAGCGGGAGGCGGAGCGGGAGGCCCGGAAGATCCTCGCCCTGGCGATCCAGCGCATGGCCGCCGACACCACCGCGGAGCTCACCGTGTCGGTGGTACAGCTCCCCTCGGACGAGATGAAGGGCCGGATCATCGGCCGGGAAGGCCGGAACATCCGGGCCTTCGAGCAGGCCACCGGGATCGACGTCGTGATCGACGACACCCCCGAGGCCGTCGTCCTCAGCGGCTTCGATCCGGTTCGCCGGGAGGTGGCCCGTCTGGCCCTGGAACGCCTCGTAGAGGACGGCCGCATCCACCCGGGGCGGATCGAGGAGATGGTGGAGAAGGCGCGGAAGGACGTGGAAGGGGGGATGCTGGAGGCCGCCGAGGAGGTCCTCTACGAGCTGGGCATCCACAACGTCCACCCCGAGATCGTCCGGACCCTGGGTCGGCTTCGCTTCCGGACGTCGTACGGTCAGAACCAGCTCCAGCATTCCCGGGAGGTGGCGCTGCTGGCGGGGAGCATGGCCTCGGAGATGGGGCTGGACGTCCAGGCGGCGAAGCGGGCCGGCCTGCTCCACGACGTGGGGAAGGGGATGACCCACGAGCACGAGGGGACCCACGTGGAGCTGGGCTACCGCCTCTGTAGCAGGCATGGGGAGGGCGAGGTGGTCCTGAACGCCATCAAGGCCCACCACGACGAGGAGCCCCACAAGTTCGCCGAGACTTTCCTGGTCACCGCCGCCGATGCCATCAGCGGCTCCCGGCCCGGGGCCCGCCGGGAGATGTTCGAGGGCTACGTGAAGCGCCTGGAGAACCTCGAGGAGCTCGCCATGGCCCATGAGGGGGTGGAGCGCTGCTTCGCCATCCAGGCGGGTCGTGAGCTCCGGGTCATGGTCGAGCCGGACCGGGTCTCGGACGCCGACATGGCGCAGATCTCCGAGGCGGTGGCCCGGCAGATCGAGGAGGAGCTCCAGTACCCCGGCCAGATCAAGGTGGTGGTGATCCGGGAGACCCGGGCGGTGGACTTCGCCCGCTGAGCCGGATCGCCCGGGAGCTGTCCCGGCGACCTGTTATCTTCCGGCCCTCGACCTTCCCGTCCCCCGTTTTCAGGAGCAGCCTACGCCCATGAGCGCCGAGATCATCTCCGGCACCGAGATCGCCAAGACCATCCGCGCGGAGCTCAAGGAACGGGTCGCCGAGCTCAAGGCCGAGCAAGGGCTCACGCCGGGTCTCGCCGTGGTCCTGGTGGGGGACGACCCGGCGAGCCACGTCTACGTCCGCATGAAGGGGAAGGCGGCGGACGAGGCGGGCCTCCACTCCCGGCAGATCACCCTCCCGGCGGTCACGCAGGAGGCCGAGCTCCTGGGGATCGTGGAGGGACTGAACGCCGATCCCGACATCCACGGGATCCTGGTCCAGCTCCCCCTCCCGGACCACATCGACGAGCAGAAGGTGCTCCTGGCCATCGATCCGGCGAAGGACGTGGACGGCTTCCATCCCGTCAACGTGGGACTGCTCAGCACGGGCTCGACGGAGGTGATGGCCCCCTGCACACCCTGGGGGGTCATCCAGCTGCTGCTCCGGAGCGGGGTGGACCCCGCCGGCAAGCACGCGGTGGTGGTGGGTCGCTCCAACATCGTGGGCCGGCCCATGGCCTCCCTCCTGCTCCGAAAGGCGAAGGGGGGGAACGCCACGGTGACGGTGTGCCACTCCCGGACCGCCGACCTGGGGGCCATCACCCGACAGGCGGACATCCTCATCGCCGCCATCGGGATCCCCGAGTTCATCCGGGGCGACATGATCAAGCCCGGAGCGACGGTGATCGACGTGGGGGTGAACCGGGTCGAGGACGCCTCCCGGGAGAAGGGATACCGCATCGCGGGAGACGTGGCCTTCGACGAGGCGAAGGAGGTGGCGTCGGCCATCACCCCCGTCCCGGGCGGCGTCGGACCGATGACCATCGCCATGCTCCTGTCCAACACGGTGGACGCGGCGGAGCGCCTTCACGCCGACGGCTGAGGACGGAGTGACGGATCACGACGGCGTCCTGGATCTCTTCTCCGGGACCTCCGGGGGGAAGGAGGTCACGCCGGCGGTCGAGCCGGCCGTGGAAGGCGCGGGCCCGGCCCGGCCCCGTGAGCGAGGGGACGGGCCCGAGTCGCCCGCCGGGGCCACCGGGACCGCCGGGGCCACGGAGACCCGTCCCGCCGGCTCCTCCGCGGAGGCCGACACGGCGGAGCCCGACACGGCGGAGCCCGACGCACCTGCCGTCCTTCGGGTCAGCGAGCTGAACCGACTGGTGCGGGAGCACCTGGAAGGGAGCTTCTCCGGGATCTGGGTCGGGGGCGAGGTCTCGAACTGGAAGCGGGCCGGGTCGGGGCACTGCTACTTCAGCCTCCGGGACGACGCCGCCGAGATCCGCTGCGTCCTGTGGCGGAGCGACGCCGCCCGACTCCCCATGGATCCCGACGACGGGATGGAGGTCCGCCTCTTCGGGGACCTGACCCTCTACGAGGCCCGGGGATCCTTCCAGATGCGGGTGAGGAAGGTGGAGGCCGCCGGAGAGGACGGGCTCTGGCGACTGGCCTTCGACCGCCTCCG
>Ga0316576_10002459_pt1 | contig 10542 bp, 6 predicted proteins | sample S0NA_FD_203075 | JGI IMG/M metagenome (GOLD analysis project Ga0316576, IMG submission 203075) | Rhizosphere microbial communities from salt marsh grasses in Alabama, United States - S0-2_050615r3r5 | ecosystem: Host-associated > Plants > Roots > Rhizosphere | place: USA: Alabama | collected... | reverse complement strand
ACTGCCTTTCCGCCAGACGTACCCGCGGTCGAGGATGGTGCTAATGATGGACGCGTAGGTCGAAGGTCGCCCCACACCCAGCTCCTCAAGCCGACGCACGAGTGAAGCCTCGGTGAAACGCGCCGGCGGCTGGGTCTTGTGCGCCTGGGCAACGAACCGTCGGCCCGACAGCGACTGCCCCTCTCGCAGGGGTGGCAAGGGACGCTCCCGGTTTTCGAGCTCGGCGCTAGGATCGTCACTGCCCTCCACGTAGGCGCGCAGGAAGCCGGGAAAGGTGATGGTGTAGCCGCCGGCGGCAAACTCCGCGCTGTGTCCTCCCGCAACCGAGGCCTGTACCCGCAGAGCGACGGTCTCGCCCAGCGCGTCCCGCATCTGCGAGGCCAGCGTCCGCTTCCATATCAGCTCGTACAGCCGGGCCTCGTCGCGCCCCACCTGCCGTGCAACCGCTTCGGGCATTCTGAAGACATCACCCGCGGGACGAATCGCCTCGTGTGCCTCCTGCGCGTTCTTGACCCGCTTGCGGTAGGCGCGAGCGCGCTCGGGAAGATGCTCGCCGCCATAGAGGCGTTCGATCTGGTCTCGCGCCGAGCGCACGGCAGCCGCCGACAGCGTGGTGCTGTCCGTGCGCATGTAGGTGATGTAGCCGCTCTCGTAGAGGGCCTGCGCCGCACGCATGGTCCGCGCTGCGGAGAACTTGAGCTTGCGCCCGGCCTCCTGCTGCAAGGTGGACGTCATGAACGGTGGCGAGGGCGAGCGTCGATGCGGCTTTCGCTCGACGGAACGGACGGTGAAGCTGCCACCCGACAGCAGCCGCACCCACTCCTGGGCCTGCGCCTCGTCCATCACGACGACGTCGCGCCGAGAGAGCGTGCCGTCTTCGCCGAAGTCCTTCCCCGTCGCGATCGGACGTCCGTCGGCCGCCACCAGCGTGGCCGAAAACCCGTCCGGGCTCGGCTCGGTGGTGGCGAACATCCCCTCGACATCCCAGTAGCTCGCCTCTCGGAAACGCATCCGCTCCCGTTCGCGTTCGACCAAGATGCGGGTCGCGACGCTTTGCACACGCCCGGCCGAGAGCTTCGGCATCACCTTCTTCCACAGCACGGGTGACACCTCGTACCCATAGAGCCGATCGAGGATCCGGCGTGCTTCTTGCGCGTCCACCAGGCTTCGGTCGACCTGGCGGGGATGCTTCACGGCTTGTTCGATCGCGCGCTGCGTGATCTCGTGAAACACCATGCGCTTGACGGGCACTTTCGGCTTGAGCACCTCCAGCAGGTGCCAGGCGATACTTTCGCCCTCGCGGTCCTCATCTGTAGCGAGCAAGAGCTCTTCTGCTTGCATCAGCAGCGCCTTGAGCTTGGCAATCACCGGCCGTTTTGCCGGGTCCACCACGTACAGGGGCCGGAACCCATGCTCGACGTCGACGCCCAGCCGAGCCCACGCCTGCTTCTTGTGGGCCGCCGGAACGTCTCGAGCGCTGCGGGGCAGATCGCGAATGTGGCCGATCGAAGACTCGACGACGTAGTCGCTGCCGAGGTAGCCGGCGATGGTTCTCGCCTTGGCCGGCGACTCAACGATGACGAGCGACTTGGCGGCGGTCTTGGATCGGGGCACGGGGTGCGGGTCGGCTACAATCCTCGAACACCTCTGTCAAGATCGGCCCTGGGGCCCAGCTTCTGTTTCGGTCGTCGGCTTCGAAGACGCGGTCACCACTTCAGCCTTCCACGCGCGCGCGTGGTACGCCTAGCCGGACGGCCGGCGCGGCAACTGGTTGTATGGATCCATTTTGACGACGGGTCTGAGGGAACACGGGGCTCCGCTGCCCGTCCCGCCGTAGGCAACGACGGCAACGCATCGCGCACGCCGCCTCGCGCCGAGGCGGTACGTGACGGTACCGAGCTACGCGAGTTTCACCTGCGAACGTTCGCGGGCAACGTGGGCCCCCTCCCACATCGCGCGCGCCTCTCGCTCGACCCGCTCCATGAACGCATCGTCGTGATTTGGATCGTGGTGAAAGATCATCAACTGCTTGACGCTCGCCTGTCGGCACAACCGGACGGCCTCCTGCCAGGTCGAGTGCCCCCAGCCGACGTAGGACTCGAACTCCTCGTCGGTGTACGTAGAGTCGTAGATGACGACGTCGGCTCCCTCGATCAAACCGAGGATGTTCTGATCCGGCGCTCCGACCACGTGCTCGGTGTCGGTCACGTAGCACAGCGCCTTGCCAGAGTGCTCGATTCGGTACCCGGTCGCCCCATTGGGGTGGTTGAGCCGAGCGGTGGTGACTCGCACGCCCCCTCCCACCTCTAGCGAATCGCCCGCCACGAAGTCCTCGAATTCCAGGGTTGCGTGCATCGCTTCGAGCGGCACCGGGAAGGTTGGCTTGGCCATTTGCCCAGCGAACACCTGGCGGGTCGTCGTGCCCGCGCCGAGGTGCCCGGACATGATCTCGAACGTCCGTCCAGGCTGGAAGCCGGGTGCGAAGAACGGGAACCCGCTAATGTGGTCCCAGTGGGTATGGGTCAGCAAGATGCGAGCCCGACGAACGTCCTCGCTCAGGTACTTGTTGCCCAGCTGACGCAGTCCCGTGCCCGCGTCCAGAATCAGGCGCCGGTCGCCTGCCAGCACTTCGATGCAGCTGGTGTTCCCGCCATAGGCCACGTGCTCAGGCGAAGGACAGGCGATGCTGCCACGCACTCCCCAGAACTTGAGCTCGAGACCCATAGCTCGCCCTACTCGAGAATGAGTCACCCACTTCCCTGGGCTTTCGTCAAGGCCCTGCCCAGCGTCCGAGGGGCCCGGCACCTGATCTTCCGGCCCCAGCAGCCGCAATCCCGCGCGCCGCTCAGTGAAAGAAGGCCGTGATGGCCCCCAGGGACACGCCGGCCAAGGCGGCGGCCAGGGTGACGCCGCGCGCCTCGGATCTCCCCGGCATCAGCTCGCGCGCGTCATGGGCAACCACGTGCAGCAACAGGCCCGCGACGGCAGCCGCCACCCAGCCATCCACTCGTTCGACAGCACGAAGCGGCACACTGCCGGCGATCAAGACTCCGGCCACACCGGCCAAGGCGATTCCGGCCGATCGCACCCACGCCGCCCATCGGCCTCGCGCGGCCAAATAGGCGAGCGAGACCGCCGCCACAACCGGAATCGCGTGCGCCACGATGGCCACGTAGACCACCCTTCGGGCCAGCGCTGGCAGCTCGGATTGGCCGACGGCCGCCAGCGCCATCCCCTCCCCCACGCGGTGCAGGCATAGCCCAATGTAGCCGACCTCGAGCCCCGGGCAGTGCGGCGAGTCGCCGTCCGCGGTCGCCGTCGGTACGCGCGGCCGTTCCGCAAGTAGATTCGCGACGGCCGGAAGCCCAAACCCAGCGGCGAAGACCAGCAGTGCCCAGATGCCCACGCGCTCGTACGCGTCCGGCAGAAGGTGAAACAGCACAACCGCCACCGACGCCGTCAGCGAGAACGTGCGAATCGGCCCCACCAAGCGCGACCCGCGCGCCGGCGCCAGCGCCAGGGAAGCACCCAGCGCCACCGGGATCACGACCATCACTAACGGTTCGAGCATGCCAACCTGCCCAACAAGCAGGCGAAACAGCGTAGCTCAGCCCAGCTGCACCTGCAACTGAGTTGCAGGTGCAGCCAGCGCCCGAGATCACATCGATCCGACTGCCAAGTCGAGGAGCGCATTCGCCCTCCCAGCGATACTACCGAACGTCGCACTCGCCGCTTCAGTCGACTTTGGGCTTGGCCTTGAGTGCCTTGTCGAGATCGGGCACGACGCGCGCCAGGCGACGTCGCACGAGCTCGACCGACAGCGTCCAGAGACTGTCGTCGTCCTTGCACTCGGAGAGCAGCCCGAGCGGGATCTGGAATCCCCCTTTATCGCTTCGGCCCCCACCGTACGGCCTCCCGCTGGAGTCTTCTCCGAACGCGCTGGCCATGAACGCCGCCGGATCCACACTGGGTCGGTTGGTGCGAAGAGAACCGTCGATGCGGTCGTCGACCAGGCCGAAGACTACCACCGTGTCGATGTCCTCCCGCCGGAGGATGAAATCCGCGGCCTGGGCGATCGCATCCCGGTTGAGCGGCGACACACGCCCGACGCCCGCCAGTGCGAAGTCGCGAATCACCTCCATGGTCGTCAGCGCCCGCCCGACCGCATCCATGGCCTCAGCCGCCAGCGACCTTCGGCCCAGGCGGCTCAGGATCTCCGAGTCTGTGAAAGGCTTCAGGTAGGACGCGGCTCGAAAGTCGGACGACGAGGCCAGACTGAAATCGTCGGTGTCGGTCTGGATCCCGAAGAACATCGCAGTGCCGACCTTTGTCGCGTTGGTGTCGTCACTGCTGAACGGCGTGAGCCCCTGCTCGAAATACTCGGCGTAGATGGTGCTGGTCGCTCCGACGTCGTGGCGGACGTCGACGAACGGTGCCTCGGGCGCCTTGGCCGGACGGTGGTGATCCACGACCGACAGGAGCCGCACCCCGTCTGGAAGCTCGACGCTCGCTTCGCTCGCACTCGCGTCCACCAGCGACAGGTAGCCGAAGCTATCCAAGTCCGCGGGGGCGCTCACTCGAGTCAGCGGGACGTCGAGCAGCTTGACCAGTGCCCGGTTCTCGGAACGCGCGATCGGGTGAACGTGCGCAATGGTCGTGGAGATCCCGAGCCGCTCGCAGATGCGCTTGTGAGCCAATGCACTACCGATCGCGTCCGGATCGGGGTGACCGTTGAGCAGGATCACCAGAGGCTTATCCGTCGCGTTGGCGAGGACGCGTTCGAGCTCTTTGTACCTGCCGTTCGGCGCCATCTTCCGAAGTCCGGATCCAACATACGTCGGCTCGGCTGCGTCGACTACGCATTAGCCGCGCTGCGCGACGGCCGAGGGGCAGGCGCGGGTCGGAGACACCGAGCACGCCCACCGGTATCCCCTGCAATGTTAAGCAGTTATCCCCGGCGTACTCAGACGGCCGCGCCGCCAGTCGTGTCGGCGGTTTTTGCGCAATGCGGCGCGGAGCGGTTTGGCTGGACCGCACCCCAAGGTCCATGGGTGAGACGCGCTTGGCCCCAAACCAACCGCGCGCGCTGCGCGCTGCGCCCGGCGCTTGTACCCGAGCCGACGCGGAGCAGCTGGAGCTCGACCTGTCCGCTGATGCAACGCGGCATGTTCGGAGCCAACCGAGAAGCCGCTAGATCTCACTTGACGAAGGTCCCTTCGGCTCCCATGCTTCCGCCTCGCATGAACCCGAAGACAAGTCGGCAACCGGCTCGGACGAGCACCTACCGCGTCGCAGTGGCAGAGTTCGTACCTGAGGCCGGAGGCCGGGTGCTCGGCGGACTGCTCCCATTGCTCGGGCTCCTTGTAGGCATCAGCCCGGGTGCGGCGGCCGTGTAGCACCACCAACTCAGCTTTCGGCCCCGCACCCCAAACGGTGCGGGGCTTTTTTTTTGATCCCCTCCGCCTTGACTGGCATGGACGCCCGACCTGGGCACTCGCCGGAACGCCTCCGGCCCGAACGCACCCAACAGATCCGCTCACCAGGAAAGATTAGGTCGCGATGACAACCGAAGCGAACACCAAGGTTAGCCCGCTAGCCGAGCCCGGCGTCGAGCGGACGGGAGCGCAACTCATCTGGGAGACTCTGCAGCGGTTGGGGGTGAAAGTCGTTTTCGGCTACCCGGGCGGAGCCATCATGCCCACCCACGACGCTTTGCTGGACTACCCGGAAATCCGACATATCCGCGTGCGGCACGAGCAGGGTGCGGCCCACATGGCCGACGGCTATGCGCGCGCGTCCGGCCGCGTCGGAGTGGCCATGGCCACGTCCGGCCCCGGCGCGACCAATCTGGTCACGGGGATCGCCAACGCCATGCTCGACTCGATCCCAATCGTATGCATCACCGGTCAGGTCGCATCACAGCTGGTCGGAAGCGACGCCTTCCAAGAAGTCGACATCACCGGAGTGACCCTGCCCATCACCAAGCACAACTTCCTCGTTCGCAGCGTCGAAGACGTGCAGCCGATCCTGCGCCGAGCGTTCTACATCGCCGGTTCGGGCCGGCCCGGGCCGGTGGTCGTTGACGTGACCAAGGACGCCCAGTTTGCCAGAACCCGGGTCGCGTGGGACGACGCGCCCGTGCGGTTGCCAGGATACCGCCCAGAGCCCCGCGCCCAGCGTCCCGATATCGACCGCGCGCTCGAGCTCATCCACGGAGCCAGGCGCCCCCTCGTCTTCTGCGGGCACGGGATCATCCGAGCGAACGCGGCCGCCGAGCTCGCGGAGTTCGTGGAGAAGAGCGATATCCCGGTCGCGTCGACTTTGTTGGGACTCGGCGGTTTCCCAGCGTCTCACCCTCGTTCTCTGGGGATGATGGGGATGCACGGGGAGGCGTGGGTCAACTCCGCGATCCAAATGGCGGATCTCATCATCGCCCTCGGCATGCGATTCGACGACCGGGTCACGGGCAATCTGCAGACCTACGCCAAAGGCGCTCGGAAAATCCACGTGGAGCTGGACCCGGCGGAGGTCAACAAGAACGTGAAGGTCGATTTGCCCATCGTCGGCAACGTCAAGGAAGTGCTGCAAGCGCTCAACTCGAAGGTGGAGAAGCGCGACCGCGGAACCTGGCTCGAAGTGGTCGAGTCCCTACGAAATGCGGCACGCAAGCGCGACATCATCGCGCTTCCCTACGACGGCCGTCTGCGCGTTCCTCATGTCATCCACGACCTGTGGCAGCTCACGAAGGGCAAGGCGCTGATCGTGAGCGACGTCGGGCAGCATCAGATGTGGGAGGCCCAATACTACCAGCACGACTACCCGCGCAAGCTGATCACCTCCGGCGGACTCGGCACGATGGGCTTCGGTCTACCCGCTGCCCTGGGGGCGGCCGTCGCGTGTCCGGAAGACGAGATCTGGGTGATCGTGGGCGACGGCGGCATTCAGATGACCCAGGCCGAGCTGGCGACAGCCAAGCAGGAGGGGCTGAAGGTCAACGTCGCGATCATGAACAACGGCTACTTGGGCATGGTCCGCCAGTGGCAGGAGTTCTTCTTCGACAAGCGGTACGTGGCAACCCCCATCTCGAGCCCCGACTTCGTGAAAATCGCCGACGCCCACGGACTGCTGGGCCTTCGCGTCACCCGTCGCGAAGAGATCGCGGACGCCGTTCGCCAGGCCCGCGAGTACGAGGGCACGGCGGTGATCGACTTCCGAGTCGAGCCGGAAGACAGCGTTTACCCGATGGTGCCGGCCGGCGCGACCTTGGACGACATGATCCGCCGACCCGACGAGCCCAGGAAGGGCTAGTTGCCCCCGGCGGCACCCCATCCCATCCGAAATCAGACCCAGGATACAGACCATGGATACCCCGACTCGCAGAACCTTCGTCGTCTACGTGGAGGATCGACCCGGTGTCCTCAACCGAGTCGCGTCCCTGTTCCGACGTCGCGCCTACAACATCATCTCCCTCAACGTCGGACGCACCCACGAGCCCGGCATCTCACGCATGACCATGGTGGTAGAAGCCGACAACGACACCGCGCGGATCATGGAGGCGAACCTGTACAAACTGGTCAACGTCCTGTCGGTAGAGGACATCACGCACACCCCCGCGGTGACGCTCGACCTTGCCCTCATCAAGGCGCACATCCTTCCCGGCCAAAGGGCGGAGGCACTCGATCTCGCCGAGCGCTTCCGCGCTCGCGTCACCGACGTGAGCGACGACGCCATGATGTTCGAGATCACCGGCGCCCAGGAGAAAATCATGGAGTTTGCCGGAATTCTGGAGCAGTACGGCATCGCCGAGATGGTGCAGACCGGCACCGTGAGCATGACCCGTGGCTCGGAAGGCTATGCCTCTAGAGTCGCGCACAATCACAAACCAGACGTAGACGCGGCCTGAGGGGCCGCTTCCCCCAAACCTGCCCTACATCCGTTCCCTGGCACCGTGCCAGAGCCAACCTGGAATCGAGGCCAAACCGGAGACGACCCATGACCCACCAAATACAACCCCGGCCCCCCGAGAACTACGTACGCACGTTCGACACGACGCTGCGAGACGGTGAGCAGTCACCCGGCGCCACGCTCACCTCGGATGAGAAGCTGGAGGTCGCACATGCGCTTTCTCGGCTGGGGGTCGACGTGATCGAAGCGGGCTTCCCGGCAGCCTCGGACGATGACTTCTGGGCAGTCCACACCATCGCCGAGCAGGTAGGTCGAGAGGTCGTGGACGGGCGTCCGAATGCCGAGCCGCCCATCATCTGCGGCCTGGCCCGGGCCATCGAAAACGACATCCAGAAGGTCTGGGATGCCACCAAGGTTGCGAAGTACCCCCGCATCCACACCTTCATCGCAACCTCTCCGATTCACCGCGAGCACAAGCTGCGGATGAGTACCGAGAAGGTGCTCGAGCGCGCCGAAGCCATGGTGAAATTCGCGCGCAGCTTGTGCCCAGACGTGGAGTTCAGTCCGGAGGATGCGGGCCGTACCGAACCCGAGTTCCTCTGGGAGGTGCTCGCCACCGCAATCCACGCGGGGGCGACCACCCTCAACATCCCCGACACCGTCGGCTACACGATGCCGGACGAATTCGGAAGGCTCATCGAAGGCATCATGAAAAACGTGCGTGACATCGACCGGGCCATCGTGTCGGTGCACTGCCACAACGACTTGGGTCTGGCGACCGCCAACACGCTCGCCGGGATTCGCGCCGGGGCGCGTCAGGCCGAGGTGACCATCAACGGCATCGGCGAGCGTGCCGGCAACTCCGCCATCGAGGAGGTCGTGATGGCGCTGCATACGCGGCGTGCCTGGCTGAAACTGGAGACCGGCGTCGACACGACCCAGCTCATGCGGACCAGCCGGCTGGTCAGCAAGCGCACCGGGATCCACGTCCAGCCGAACAAGGCCATCGTGGGCGCCAACGCGTTCGCGCACGAGTCCGGGATCCACCAAGACGGCATGCTCAAGCACGAGGAGACCTACGAGATCATGCGCCCCGAGACGGTGGGGGTGACCAAGACGCAGCTGGTGCTGGGGAAGCACTCCGGCCGCCATGCGTTCGGAGTGCGTCTACGCGAACTGGGGCATCCGCTGTCGGGCGAAAGCCTGATGAAGGCGTTCCAGCGCTTCAAGACCCTGGCTGACAAGAAGAAGAACGTGACCGATGCCGACCTGATGGCCCTGGCCGAATCCGAGTTCGACCGTCCCCAGGACTTCTTCGCCCTCGACGCCCTGTCGGTGAGTTGTGGAACGGGCGCGCCCGCCACCGCCAGTGTGACGCTCAAGAGCCCTGACGGCACGATCGCCCGAGAGGCCACCGGCACCGGTCCGGTCGACGCTGCCTACAAGGCCATCGATGATATCGTCAACGCTCCCAGCCGACTGCTCGAGTACAACGTGCACGCGGTGACCGAGGGCATCGACGCCCTGGGGCAGGTGACGGTGCGGGTCGAAGCCGACGGCGACGCAGCACGCGAGAATCCCCAGCACGGCGCCGTCACCGGGCGCATCTTCTACGGACACGGCGCCGACACCGACATCATCACGGCGAGTGCCAAAGCCTACCTGGCCGCTCTGAATCGCCTGTTGGCGACCCTCGAACCCGATCGCCCGCGACGCCAGACTCTGCCACCGCCGCCCGACGCCGACGGCAACGGCGACTGAGCTCCCGCCCCCCCACGGTCACCTCGACCACCACCATCCGGTACCTCCATGCAGCACAGCAGCCCCGAAGGCCCCGACTCGAAACGAGTACGGGTCTACGACACGACCCTCCGCGACGGCACGCAAGGCGAGGGCATCTCCCTCACGGTCGAAGACAAGCTCCGAATCGCGGAGCGACTGGATCAGTTCGGTGTCGCGTTCATCGAGGGCGGCTGGCCGGGATCGAATCCGAAGGACGCGGAGTTCTTCGCCCGCGCCAGGGACCACGAGTGGAAACACGCCAAGGTCGCCGCGTTCGGATCCACGCGCCGGGCCAAGCTCGCGCCCGAAGACGACCCCAATCTCAGGGCGCTCGTCGAGTCCGGGGCGCCGGTATGCACGGTATTCGGCAAGACCTGGACCCTGCATGTCACCGAAGTGCTTCGCACCACGCTCGAAGCCAACCTGAAGATGATCGAAGACAGCTTGGCGTACCTCAAGTCCGAAGGGCGTCGAGTCATCTACGATGCCGAGCACTTTTTCGACGGCTACGCCGCCGATCCACAGTACGCTTCCGCAACCCTGCAGGCTGCCATCCGAGGCGGCGCGGAAGTCTTGGTCCTGTGTGACACGAACGGCGGGGGCGTTCCCTGGCGCGTGATGAAAACGGTGGAAGGCGTAGTGGAGCGCATCAAGCACCCGTTGGGTATCCATGCCCACGACGACACCGGGTGCGCCGTGGCCAACACCCTGGTAGCGGTGCGAGCCGGCGCTCGGCACATCCAGGGTACAGTCAATGGCTACGGCGAGCGCTGCGGCAACGCGAATCTCAGCGTAGCCATCCCCAACCTGGAGCTGAAACTGGGTCTGCGGTGTCTCCCGGCCGGGCACCTGAAG
>Ga0316576_10002458_pt1 | contig 10546 bp, 9 predicted proteins | sample S0NA_FD_203075 | JGI IMG/M metagenome (GOLD analysis project Ga0316576, IMG submission 203075) | Rhizosphere microbial communities from salt marsh grasses in Alabama, United States - S0-2_050615r3r5 | ecosystem: Host-associated > Plants > Roots > Rhizosphere | place: USA: Alabama | collected... | reverse complement strand
CAGCAGACTATGTGCAGGCGGTGCTGGAAGAGCTGATCAGTTGCACCCAATGGCACTTCAGGCACGAGGAGCGGCTGATGCTGAAACACGGCTATGAGGGCCTCGCTGAGCACAAGGCGGAGCATGAAGAGCTGATTGAAAGCGTTAAAGCCCTGCAGCAGAAGTTCTTGAAGGTGGGGCAAGCGGTCTCGAATGAGGACATCGAGTTTTTGGAGCACTGGTTGACGGAGCACATCTTCGTTGCCGATATGGAGATGGGCTCCTATCTCGCTGAAGTGATGTAGCGTCCTTTGAAGACGCTGATTGAATGCCGTCCTGGCATTCAATCAGTATCTCCCAAGGCGTCCGGGTGAATTATGTTGAGTCCCAAGGATGGGTTCTCTCGGGGTTTCGCGATAACCTCGGTTCTACGGCCGCTTTCGTCTCGCGGGCCGCTGCTGCGCGTCTCAAGCCCCGATCGTTGCCGCCTTTGGCGCTCTGAGGGACCCCGACCAGGCTACCCCAATTGCTGGCGAGACCCGCTTCGCGAGTCCCATGGCGAGTTGTCGTGCCGACGGGTGCCGACTTGCCGACGGGCGTGGGGCCTGCGCGAATGCCGTGGCAACGACGAACCCGCCGCTCATGGCGCACCAAACGATACCAGTGATTGTCAATGCGTCGAAAGTCATGGTCGTGTCTCCAGTGTGGTCAAGCAGCACCGCTCTCGCCGTGTTGCCTGGTGCCCACGAACCGCACCTCATTGGGAGGCGCCTTCCGCGGGACATGCCAATGGACGGGTTCCATCTTCCGGAGGAGCAGCTACATTAGCAATTTACTTTTTGCTAATTATTGTAACGGCTTGTTACGAGCTGTTTCGCTCCCCCCGAGCATTTCCATTCAATCCGCGTAGCCCCTGCCCGGCGGGAAGGGCATAGAAAGCGCGTGGGGTCTTGCGATCCCTGTCAAGCTTCTCGCCGGCTTTCGGGTACCACGGGCGATTCCGGCCTAGCACGGCAAGAGCTTACGGCCCTCGGTGCGTCCCCTGTCTTCTTCGCTTGTTTGCTTCCCCGAGCCCATGTCGCTCGCGGCGTCGATCGGGGGCCACTCCGACGATCTGCCCCAACGTCCAGCGGCAGTCCCCAGGGAGAAGCCGGCACCAACTGAACCTCCTGCGCCGTTGCGCCGACGGGCAGCGGCGCCCCCGAGTGACTTGCGACCATCATCACGGCGGTCGGGCCGTCGCTCGGTCACCCTTAACTGCAATACACCGAAACAGCATGTCAGCTGTCCGCCAAGCCTACGGTTCACATCCTGGCCGTTGATCCGATTGGATACGCGATGAAAGTCCCAAAGCGCGGCCGCGGTATCACTTTGGTCGAGCTCGTGAGCACCCTAGCTACCGTAGCGGTCATCGTAACCCTCGGCGTTCCAGCCTTTGGTGCGCTGCAAGCCGACAGGCAGCGCAATCACGTCAGCTCCGCCCTGACCGCATCGTTCGCTCTGGCCCGGACCGAGGCCGTGCGCCGTGGCGTGGATGTTCGCCTCTGCCCCTCGGCCGATGGCGCCACATGTGCCACCCCGGCTGGCGGGGACTGGGGAGCCGGCTGGATCGTTGCCGCTACCGATGGGGACACTGCACAGGTGATCGAGTTTACGCGCCCGAGCCTTAGGCCGGCGTGCTCCATTGTCGTGGATGCGGTGCTGGCGGCCGGCGTGACCTTTACAAGCGCCGGCCTTCCAAGCGTCGCCGGCAATTTAACGTACAGCGACGCTATGACCCGTTCGGTGTTTCGCCTGAACCCAATCGGGCGCCTCGATCGTGTCCCATGACGATTCCCTCATTGCAAATGGCCTCGCTGGCGAAGCACAGCACCCTGGGTAGGGCGGGTGGAGTTCAAGCGACAAGTAGGTTGCCCCTTGTTCGCGGGCCCATCGCGCAGAATCGCCGCCTACGCGTCGTGAACGCCCTGCTGTGCCCACGAGTGGGCGAAGAAGTCACGCCCCCTACGCGGGGGTGCCACTCTCGCATGGTACCACCGAATGTGTCGCTTGCCTGGGCCACACCGAAGCATTCTTTTTGCCGTTGCGCAAAGCCCACCGCCATTCTGTCCTGCCAACCCAGTTCGGACGCCGTATGGGTGGCTTGCGCGACTCTGCGTGAAGCGATCCCTCCACCCTTAAGTCTTTCTCCCTATACCTTCGCGAACCTGCGACACCTTGAGAGACCACTGATGTTGGCTCCAATCCGAGCGAATAAACCAACCCTCCTATGGATTGCGTCTCCAAGCTATTTAGGCGCTGGGCGCCCGCGCGGGTTCACACTCATCGAGCTTATGATCGTGGTTGCTATCGTCGCAATCCTCGCGGCGATCGCCTATCCCAGCTACCGCGAGCATATCATCCGGGCAAACCGGAGCGCGGCTCAGTCCCTGATGCTGGACCTCGCCAACCGGCAGCAGCAGTTCTTTGCGGCCAATCGGCGATACGCCAGCGAAGCGGAGCTTAGCTTCACTTCCATGCCGGCTGACCTGGCGGGAAAGTACATCAACGACGCCGGCGATGACGTGATCACACTAGGTGCCGGCACGCCGCCAACCTTCACCATCACCTTTGCGCCGGTCACCACGGGGAGTCAGGCAGGTGATGGCACCCTCACGCTGGACAACGCCGGCAATAGGACGCCCGCGGACAAGTGGTGACATGAGCAATCAGAGCCTCCCGGTTTGCGGCAATCGCAATTTGACCCCTTTCGCCTACATTAATGAGCGGGGATTCTCCCTCATCGAGGTCTTGGTCACCCTCGTGGTCGTCGCACTGGGTCTGTTCGGCCTCGCGGCACTGCAAGCGAAGATGCAATTGTCTGAAATCGACGCTTATCAGCGCGCCCAGGCACTGCTGTTGGTGCAAGACATGTCAGATCGGATCGCGGCGAACCGCAAGAACGCGGCGTCTTACAGAACACTGTCGGGCGCGGTCGGCACTGGCGACTTGCGGTCATCAGATTGCACGTCGCTCACCACAGTCCGCGAGACCGATCTCTGCCAATGGTCCAACGCCCTTAAAGGCGCGGCGGAGGGGGAGGTTACGACGGATGGAACTACCCTAACTGGCGCCATGATCGGTGCCCAGGGGTGTATCGAAGCCCTCCCGTCGGACCCCGATACGGAAACCTATCTGGTGTACGTTGTCTGGCAGGGACTAACACCTCTATCTGCGCCCTCGGCAGGGTTGTCTTGCGGCTCGGGGGACTACAACGGGTTCTCCGATCCGGACAACGATGGGGTCAACGACTCGCCCTGCCAAAACGACCTTTGCCGCCGTGCACTCAGCACCGTGGTACGGATTGGAGCCCTAGATGGAACAGGTCCATGACTGAACCGAGCACACTCGCGTCGCGCCTCGATGGCAAGGACTATTGCGGGCTGGGGAGAAGCGATGGCTTCTCGTTGGTCGAGCTCATGGTGGCGTCGACCGTGGGTCTGTTGGTCGTCGGTGGGCTCGTGACGGTCTTTGTCCAGACCGGGCGATCCAATACTGCCATGGCCAGGCTGAACGAGCAGATGGAGAATGGCCGTTTCGCCCAGCAGCTGCTGCGCGAGGACCTTTGGCATGCCGGCTTTTGGGGTGAGTATTCGCCACCTGAAACGGCCCCCACAGCCCTGCCTCCGTTGTGCACCAGCTTCTCCAGCTGGACTGCCAACGACAAGGACAACGTCCTACGCGTCCCGGTAATTGGCTCGGATAACAACGTCCCCGCCGGGTGCGACACCGTGGTCAACGACCGCAAGGCGGGTACCGACGTGCTTATCGTGCGGCACGCCAGTACCTGCGTCGCGGACAGCGGCACGGACAATAATTGTGAGAATTTCGCTGCGAACAAGGCGTATCTGCAGGTCTCACTCTGCGGCGACGATTCCCAGGCGTATGTCATGGATACGGATCCCGACGGCTCGACCGTTGATCCCTTCTCACTGCTGAAACGAGATGCGAGCGGCAGGGGCTGTACCGCCTCCGGATACGCCGCGACTTACGCCGATCGGAGAAAAATCGTTTCCAACCTCTATTACATCGGGGACGACGACACGCTGAGACGTTCGGAACTGGACTACGAAAGTCCAAGCGTCGATCAGCAATCAGCGCAAGTACTGATGGGGGGAATCGAGCACATGGAGGTCGAGTATGGAGTAGACACCGACGACGACGGCAGCGCCAATCGCTTCACGCCCGACCCTGCAACCCTGGGCGACTGGACTGTGGCGGACACGGGTAAGGTGGTGGATACCGCCGAGGAGAAATGGGCCAACGTGGTGGGGGTGCGGTTGCACCTGCTGGCCCGCTCGTCCGATCCGACACCCGGATACACCGACACCAAGACGTACCAACTAGGGACGACCACGCTCGAGCCCTTCAATGACGGGCTGAGCCGTCATGTCTATTCCAGCTTCGTGCGCCTGTACAACATCTCGGGCAGGAGAGACCGTCCATGAGAGCGCCCCAGGGCTCTGACCCCCAAAGCGGCATCGCCCTGGTGGTGGGTATGGCCATGCTGGTGATCCTCACCCTGGTGGTGCTGTCGGCCGTGTCCTTTAGCACCACCAACGTGAAGGCAACCTCGAACATGCAGTTCCGCGACGCCGCTCTGGCGGTCGCCAACTTGGCCATAGAGCAGGTCATTAGTGCCCCAATCACCGACATCCGGACTGAAACAGCCATTGAGGTCGACATCGACCAGGACGGGCTTCGAGACTATTTGATAAGCGTCCCTCCTCCAGCCTGTCTCTCATGGAGTCCCGTTTCCAACCTCGCGCTTGATGTCAGCAACCCCGAGGACGTCAAGTGTTTCTCTGGGAGCAGCGCTGGAGGCGGGCTGACGGGTGGCACGAACACCTCCTTTTGCGCCGATACGAGCTGGGCGATCCGCGCCCCTGTCGGCGATCAGGACACCGGAGCCGCCGTGACCGTGAATCAGGGGGTTCGCCAGCGAATGAAGCGGACTATTGCCGAGTCGGCTTGTAACACTTCTGGCCTCTAGGTTCTGAACGGAAATCCAGGCTTATGCCCGGAACCGCGCCGTGAAGACGCCTCTATTCGGCCAACAGTGGGTCCTTCTGGAGTGCCTAATCCCTAGTCACCCAGGACGAATCAAAGCGGCTTTCGCGGAGCTCTTATGCGGTTCGGGTCTGCAGTGGCGAGCGGCACGAACGAGAAACTGAGCAAATGCCATCTTGGAATCGAATCCGGCCCTGGTTTCAGGAGAGCGACCTCGATGCCATTCGGGTCTCAGACACCGACCACACGGCGCGGAGGTTGTGTCGACAAGCCAGGACTGGAATCGGCGACCCTGCCGCACGCCAAGATGCTGGATCACGCGTCCCACGATCGGATTTACGAAGAGCCCCGAGAAAGGCTTTCGAAAGTCCGTTCAGATGCGTCAACCCCGCCATTGGACAAGGCACCCGGCCCTTGTTTGGACAGCCCAACCGAGAGGGGCACCGCGAGTGCGTCCGTCACCCGAGCCCATGGACAAGCTCATAGATACACCCGTCCGCACCGGCGGCTGCCGCAGGCGGTCGCAGCTTTGAAAGGCAACCTCATGAAAGCGCCATATCTTCGAGGGATCCTAGTCGGCCTAATTTCGGCGCTGCTGGCGCTGGGACCCGTCTGCACAAGAGCGGAGGACATCGACTTGTTCACTGCCTCCTCCAGTGACCCAGCGAACGTGCTGATCATCCTGGACAACAGCTCGAACTGGTCGGCAGCCAATCAAGGATGGCCGGAAGACGAGGCCCCCCCGGCGGGCGTGGACTGCGGCAACGACTGCAACAAGCAGGGCTACTACGAGCTGAAGGCCATTCGCACCGTGATCGAAAGCCTGCCAGCGGACCCTGCAGGCACTGTGGCCATGAACGTCGGCCTCATGCTGTTCAACAACTCGAATGCGTCCAGAGACGGCGGCTACGTCCGGTACCACGTCCGCCTGCTGACTGGGGACAACAAGGAAGCTTTCCTCGCGAAGCTTGATGAGATCATCCGCAACTTCAACACTGAGACTGCGGCGTCCTCTGTCCAATACGCAGCGGCCTTGTTCGACGCATTCAAGTATTTCGGAGGGCACACAAACCCGGATAGCAACACCAACCCCCCTCCAGCGAATCCCGCATACAGCGGTATTCCCGTCTTCGGCACAGAGTTCTGGGGATCGAACGACGCAGATGGAACCAAGCCCGATCCTGCCGCGTACGACGACGCCGATTACATCCCTATCCGCAAGAGCAACTGCGCGAAGAATTTCATCGTCTTCGTGGGCAATGGCTTTCCGGCGAAAGACGACACGGTTCCGAACATGGGCGAGGTCCTGAGCATGCTCACGGACCCCGAGTCCCCGCCCTCGACCATCTCCGAGTTTCCACTGGTCACCGTCACACCGGTTTGGTCGCCATGGACAGACGACACCGACTCTAGTTGCGTAAGCAAGCAGTCATGTCCGGACTCTCTCCCGGTGGGCGACACAACGAGAATCTACCAATGTGCCCAGTCCGGATGCGGCAAGAACGAAGAGCGTGTCCAGGTTGCGACCGTCGAAGGTTACACCACAACTAATGCCCCCCCCACCGGGAACGCGGTCTCCCGCTATGGCGACGAATTCACAGACTTCTTAGGCAGGACCGACGTCAACCCCGCCGCCGGCCAGCAGAACGTCACCACTTACACCATCGATGTCTACCGGAACCAGCAGAGCGCTGATCAGACGGCGCTACTTCGCAGCATGGCCAACCACGGCAACGGCAAGTACCTGGCGGCGACCGACGAGGAATCCCTGCAGAAGGCCTTCGCCGATGTCTTCTCGGAGATATTGAGCCTCAACGCCGCCTTCGCGTCGGCGAGCCTGCCGGTGAACGTCAACACCCAAGGCAACTATCTGAACCGCGTCTTCGTCGGCATGTTCCGCCCGGACAACAGCCCGCGCTGGCTGGGAAACATGAAGCAGTACAAGTTTGTGCTGGATGACAACGACAAGCTCTTCCTGGCGGACAGAAACGGACGCCGGGCCATCAGCCCGACCACGGGCTTCGTGACTCCCTGCGCGGTGAGCCACTGGACGACCGTCGACACCTATTGGAACGCCGCCCCGGCCGGAAGCTGTTCGGAGCCTGGGGCCTCACCGGCCTCAGACGCGCCGGACGGCGAGCTGGTGGAGAAGGGTGCCGCGGCCCAGCGGCTGCGCGATGCGAAAACCCCTGCAACCAGGAACCTCAAGACCTGCGGCCCGGATAGCTGCACGACACTCGCCCCGTTCGATGCCGCCACGACCGGTTTGGAGTCGGCCTTAGTGGACTGGGTTCGCGGGGCGAATTCGGAGCCGGAAGCTGCAAATCCGACTTCGGTGATGCGCCCCTCGGTCCACGGAGACGTGGTGCATTCTCGCCCCTTGGCCCTCGACTTCGGTACCGCAGAAACGCCCGACATCAAGGTCTTCTACGGTGCCAACGACGGGACCCTTCGGGCAATCGACGCGGATCGGGAAGACTCGGAGGGCACCGAGCTGTGGTCGTTCATTGCCCCCGAGCATTGGGCGAAGCTAAGCCGACTCAGGACGAATGAGCCCGTGATCAGCTTTCCCAGCGTACCAGACAGCGTCGACCCGGAGCCTCAGCCCAAGGACTACTTCTTCGATGGCTCGGTCAGCGGCTACGCGGCGCCGGGCGAGGTATGGATCTACGCCACCATGCGCCGTGGAGGGCGGAGGGTCTACGCCTTCGACGTGACCACGCCCGCGAGCCCCAGGTTGAAATGGCGTGCCGGCTGCCCGAACCAGAATAACGACGATGGTTGCGACGCGAACCTCAACCAAATTGGGCAAACCTGGTCGGCGGTCCAAGCCGTCCTGACGGCGGGCTATCGGACGTCGGGTGACCCGAGTGTGCCCAAACCACTGGCACTCTTTGGGGGCGGTTATGACCGCTGCGAGGACGCGGAGCCTAACACCTGCCCCGATGACCCGAAGGGCAACGGGATCTTCGTCCTGGATGCGGACAGCGGGGAGTGGCAGAAGACCCTTCCCACCACACGCAGCGTTGCAGCCGATGTGACGGTGCTGGACACCGATGGCAATGCTCTGATCGACCTGGCCTACGCGGTGGACACGGGGGGCAATCTCTACCGGCTCAACATCGGTACAGAACACCCGAGGGATTGGAGTATAACGCCGGTGGCTGCCTTGGGGTGCAATGAGCCGCCTTGTGAGGCCGGCACCCTCAACCGGAAATTCCTCAACGCCCCCGAGGTGGTCGTGACGCAGCATTACAATGCGGTCCTCGTGGGCTCCGGGGACCGCGAGCATCCCCTGCCCCTGAATCGGGCCGCGGAGGTCGACAATGCCTTTTTCATGGTCAAGGACAAACCCGCGGATCCTACCTGGCTCGAATCGGGGAGCGGGAACTGCGGTGATGAGCCGGTGATCTGTATCGGTGCCGACGCAAGTGACTCCCCCCTACTCAAGATCGAACCCGAGGGAGCGAGTCCGACATCCGCCGAGCTGGCCGCCGCAAAGGGCTGGTATCTGGCTTTCGGCGAGGACACCGCCGATGTTAAGCACCACGGCGAGCAAGTGGTGACCTCAGCCGTCGTGGTCGCTGGCGTGGCCTTCTTCTCGACACATACCCCGACGTTCCAGGGCTCGGCAAGTGCCGATTCGGACGGCGATGGCGTCCTCGACGCCGTCGATCTCTGCCCCGATACCCCGGAAGGTGAGCACGTGAACGCGGACGGTTGCGCGGAAGACCAGGGCGAGAGCTGCGGCAGTCTTGGAACCACGCGCGGCTACGCGGTCAATTTCATCACCGGGGAGAGCGCGGTCGCCGGCTCCGAGCGGTTCGACGAGTTTGTCGGCGGTGGCCTACCCCCCTCGCCCGTGGGAGGCGTCGTTGAGCTTGACGACCCCGCCGAAGGCGACGGAGACGACGGAGGCGACGGCAGCTCGACACGCCACCTGGTCCCGTTCATCATCGGGGGACGCCAGCTGGACGGCAGCTTCTCATCCGGACTCGAGGGACAGCAGCCAGATATCGATCTCTCGGGCGTGCGCAGCCGCACCTACTGGTACCTCGAGCCCACGCCATGAGCCCGCGTCCCGCCGTGCCATCGAGCAGACTGCTCGCTCCGCCCAGCAGACAAGGCTTCACGCTGGTGGAACTGCTGGTGGCTCTGAGCATTGCCGCAATCCTGCTGACGCTCGCCATCCCAAGCATGGAAGATGCCGCCCTTAACGCCAAGCTCAGGTCCCAGGCCAATGCCTTCCTCGGCAGCCTACACCTGGCGCGCAGCGAGGCGATCAAGCGGAATCGGCGCGTCGTGGTGTGCAAGTCGGCAAACGGGACTAGCTGCGTGGCGGACGGTGGTACTACTGATTGGAGGCAAGGTTGGATTATCTTCGAGGACACTAACAACAACGGATCTAGAAGTAACGACGAGATCTTGATCGAGAGGCATCCGCCACTGGACCCCAGGTTCATCCTGGCCGGCAATGACTCGGTTGATGACTACGTATCCTTCAGTCCCGCGGGAAACACCTTGCTGACATCCGGGGCCTTACAATTTGGTAGCTTGACGCTGTGCCGCTTCCGACCGACTGTTTCCGCTCGTGGTAAACAGATCGTGCTAAATCAAGTCGGGCGAGCACGCATCTGCAACACCAACCCTCTTGCTAGTTGCCCCCCGTCCTCGCTTGTAGAGAACTGCGAATAGGTGGACGAGCTGTGCGAGGGGATCGTGTAAGTCTGCACCCTCTTGGCGCTGCTTACTTCATCCGGTCCAACCCCGACGGCAGTCCGCCCCTCTACTGTCTGCAGCTGGACGCGGCTGGCGTGGACGTCATGGCCACCGAGATCAAGGAAGGAGTGAAGACATGCAGATCGTCTATGGCGTGGATACCATGTACCGCTCCCCGCAGACCGTCATTGCTTGCCACCTCGCCAATAAGCCCGTTTCACCGGCGACTTTCCCGGTGGGTCAAGGACTGAGCCGCTGCGTCACCCTTACCCTCTCCTCCGAGGCGGGGACCCGCGTTACCGAAACGGGGGACGGACTCCCCGGCAAGAGGATCACCAGAACCATTGTGCTCCGCAACCGGCTGCTATGGCGCTCGCTCTGGATTTGAATAGGGGCTCGCAGTCCGGGCACTGCCTACGCCGTCACCGTTGTGATGCCCGCCGCAACATCCTATACTCTCTCTGCAATCCCTATTTCCGGCGAGCTGATGGACGGGGACGGCTGTGGCAACTTTCGATTGGTAACTTCGGTTAGAAGACAGTGGTGGGTGCCCTGGGGGTCGACGCCGGCGGGGACAAGTGAACGCTACGCTGTGGACGTGATCGTCGCGTTTGCGGATTCAGTTCTCCGACCGGTGGGTTAGATCTCCTCCGTTGTCACGGGGTTGTGATTCGCCGCCACAGGCGGCCGTCGTTCTTGAGCAGATCGCCCGCGGCCTTGGGTCCCCAGGTGCCGGCCGCGTAGTTGGGGAAGTCCCGTGCCGGCAGGGCGCGCCAGACGTCCATGACCGACTGGACGA